>JAANMU010001008.1_pt1 | contig 28762 bp, 25 predicted proteins | sample 7279701 | NCBI WGS metagenome assembly JAANMU01 (sample SAMN14094539, study PRJNA606508) | bioreactor metagenome | isolation source: A lab-scale SPAN reactor treating ammonium-rich wastewater day 57 | place: Ireland: Galway | collected 2017-03-13 | reverse complement strand
CTCAACAGGTGATCTGTGATGGGGGTACTAGCAACGATGAGTGTGACAATCTCGAAGTCGCTCGATTTGATTTCAAGGCTGAGAAAGATGCCGTGACTGTTACTGACTTCGTGCTTGACCTTGTTAGAGGTGGGGCTGGTGTTGCTACAGCAACAACCGCTTACCTCTACGATGGTTCTAACCTCGTAGGATCAGCTTCAGTTGTCGGTACATCCGCTACTGTCATGACAGCAACCTTCTCTGATATTGACTGGACAGTTCCTTCAGGTACGACCAGAACTCTCACAGTTAAGTTAGACATTGATGATGCTGCTTTGGCTGCTGATACCTTTGTTGCTTCAACTGATGCAGATGACATTACCGCAGAGAACTCTGTGGGTAGCACGATCGTTGCCACCGGTTCTGCAGATGGTAAGACTATAACCATCCGAAATATCGGACCTGAAATAACTCTGCTTTCAAAGAGTGTTACTACAAGTGGTGCTCCTCAAGGTCAAGCCGGAGATAGCTTGAGCACATCCACTCTGACTGCTACATTCAATGTAAGAGTTACGGCTGTCGGAGGTGATATTTACCTTGGTAAGGTTGCTTCCACTTCGGATGCCACACAAGGTCCAGCGTTCTCAAACACTGGTGCCACAAACAGCTTCCAGTTGTTTAGGAACGGTGCTGCGTCTAGTGTAAACAATTCTACATCGACGTCTTACGCCATTCCGTCAACTTGTGTTGACGCAACTCCAGCACAGACATGTACTCTGGCCGAAGGTGCATCTGTTGACATACTTGTTACCTTCCTTCTACCTGGAAGAACAGCAGCGGGCGCAGCTATCGCATCTGGTCTCTACTCTGTTGAGCTCCAGAAGTTTAACTGGGCTCCTGCATCAACAGGCGCTATCCAGTCAACAGACTTCATGGATGGTTTGATTGAATGGAGGACTTCAGACGTATCCTTCCCGTAATCTTACAAAGGATTACAGGATAGATTACAGACTTTAGGCAAAGACAAAAAGAGAAATAGGGCTCTACTTAGCCAAGTCGCAGAAACCCCCCAAGTCCGAATGGACTTTGGGGGTTTTTGTTTTGCCCTAATTTGCTTTTTACTCTTGCTTTTTTTTGTATCTTATTATAATATTATAAAGATTATTAGAACCTAATAAAAAATATGAAAAACAAGAATATTACTGAAAGGATTACATATCTTGCTCTAATCTTTTCAATCGGCTTTATGCCGGGAATTTCCGGAGCCGACCTCTCTCTTATGTCGGAAGTAAGTCAAGTAACGGTTTTGGAAACCGAAACAACCGGTGTATTTGTCGTTGACCCGGAAGTAGAAGCCGAGGTTGTCGAAACAGAAGTGGTTGTTTTGCCGGAAGTTTTTTCAGGTTCTAAATCTTTAGAATCGGAAGAAGTAATTTCGGAAGTCCTTGTTAGTTCTTCTAGATTTACAGCTGGAGAGCAAGAACTCTTTCAGCCAGAAATTGTTGAACATGAACAAATAAGTGAAGATTTGTTGCCGTCTAAATGTTCGGTCGCTGATTTCAATGAAGACTCGATCATTGATACTCGGGATATTTTAGATTTTCTAAACGCTTGGAACGAAGAAGACCCCTCAACTGATGTTGACGAGAATGGGGTTATTGATGAGGCCGATTTCAAACTATTCTTGTCTATTTGGATGGGCTGCAAAGATTGCTTAAGGGCTGATTTTAACAGTGACGGAACATACAATTCTCTAGATATTTTGGCTTTTCTAAATGCCTATAATGCCGGCGAAGATTCTGCTGATTTCAACGATGACGGTGTTATAAATTCTGATGACTTTAATTATTTCTTGGCTATTTGGCAGAGTTGTAAAGAGGGTTCTGAATTTATTATCCCAGACCCTGGTGGCGGTACAAAAGATGGAGATATCAAAGGTCCAGTAGATGGCATAGAAATTGATAGAGACAAAATTGGCGGTGGCGATGATGGTGGTGGTAATGGCGGTGGTGGCGGTAATGACGGAGGCGGTTCTTCTGGTGGCGGTCGTTCTGGTGATTTTAACCGTGGCGGCGGTGGTGGACTTGTTCTTGGCGCTGATTCCGAAGATGATTTAGAAGGTCTTCGTGAAGAATTAAGAAATCTAATAGAACAAATGATCGCTCTTTTGCAATCGGAATTAAACAAGAAGTTGGCTATGGCCGAATCAGGTACGGAGAGAGCGGTATTTGTAGAAGGGGTTGTCTTGGGTGAGTCTGTCGAAGCTCAAGAATTGGAACCTGTGGAGGAAGAGCAAGTCGAAGTAGTGGCAAATGAGAATCTGGAAGAGGTCGTAGAAGAAAGCGAGGACGAGGGAAGTAGGTCTTGGCTTTGGTTGATTCTGATTTTGATTCTCGCCATCGTAATCTTTTTGGTCCTAAAAAAGAAGAAACAATAAAACTTTCTAAAGTTTTGTTTGATACAAAAGTCAACGGGAAACTGTTGACTTTTTGTATTTTTTGATATACAATATAAAAATATGAAATATCAAGCTAAAACACTGCTTTCCCTCGTAATCGTCTTGGGAATTTCTATATCTTTTCAGAGGGCTGAAGCCGCGATTTCTTTTGTTGAACTTCAAAGAGAAATAGGCGTTGTTTCCATTATGGTTTCAAATTTGAGCCAAGATATTCAATCTGGGAGGATTTCACCAGAAGCTGCCAAATCTGAAATCCAGAGAATTTCTCAAATTATCAATTCTCTTATGCGGGAGTCATCTCTCTTTTCTCAAGGCCAGGTTTTAGGGGCTTATTCTTCTGGGCGGGATTTTGCGCCTGTCACATCAAGTCGCGAGGCGGTTGTTGTGCTTGAGCCGATAAGTGGCTCGAGTGTAGTCAGGATGAATATCGGCAACACTTTTAGTAATACACTTTTATCTTTTTCAGTTAAGTCACTTCGGTCGGATATTGAAGTCAGAAGAATTGATGTGACTTTTGACGAACGGATTTGGCGCTATGTAGGGGAAATAACACTTTCTGCTGGGGGAAAAATTCTGGCTCGTATAGATCCGCAACATAGCGATTTTTTTGAAAACGCGAAAGGTGAGTACACCCTTCGTTTTGGTGGTTTCTCTTATTTTATTCCTATGAACAGTACTCGGACTGTTACCTTAACAATGAAGCCAAGGGACAGGAGTTCCAGCGCTGGAGAAATTTTTGATGCCAAAGTTTTTCTCAATAATGGCGCTCTAAGAGCGGTGGACGAAGCCAATATTCAACACAGTCTGCCTTCTCAACATGGAGGTTCAAATGGCTCTTTTTCTCGGAAGTTTGAAATAGTATACTAGGTTGAATAATGAAAAAGTATTTTAGCAGAGCTTTTTTAAAATTTATTTTTGGTTTCTTGTTGATAATTTCAACAAGCATTGTTCTCATCCTTTTCCTGGCGATTTAACTTGACTTTAAAGATACGGTCAATTAATATCTAATCCATAAGGCCAGAGACAAGAGGCGACTGAAAAGTCTTAATTAAATTCTAGCCTCTCGAGGTAAACTCATTTTTTGTTTAGGCCTTTTAAAAGAGGTCGATTTATTATTAGCGTTAGGATAATACTTACGTATTTGTGGCTATAACAAAACAAAAAAAATCGCAGGTTCTTGAGGGTTTGAAGAATGTATTCTCTTCAGGTGCCGAGGTGATTTTCACCAACTTCCACGGTCTAAATGTGTCTGAAACCACCTCTTTGAGAAAGAAATTCAAGGAAGCGGGTGTGTCGTATCAGGTGGCAAAAAAGACTTTGGTCAAAAAGGCGCTTGCTGACAGCGGTTTTGGGGAGACCCCAGAATTCCAAGGTGAGCTTAGCATTGTTCACGCTCTTGGTGTAGAACCTCTTGAAGCCGGAAGGCAAGCAAATTCTATCCAAAAAGAATTTGAAGGAAAGTTCTCAATAATCGGTGGTATTTTTGAAGGCAAAATTTTGGGCAAAGAAGAAATGCTAGCTCTAGCCAGGATTCCTTCAAAGAAAATTCTTTATTCGCAGTTTGTTAATCTTATAAATTCTCCGATTCAGAGATTAGCGATTTCGTTAAACCAAATAGCGGAGAAAAAATCTTAAAAGTTTAAAACAAATAATTTATGGAAGAACAAAAAGTAGAAGAACAAAAAACGACAGAGACAGAAGGAGCTCAAGTGGAAGTCCCCGAAAAATTTAAGGCGATAGTTGAGGCGATTGAAAAGATGTCAGTTTTGGACCTCAACGAGCTGGTAAAACTATTTGAAAAGAAGTTTGGTGTTTCAGCGGCGGCGGTAGCCGTTGCTCCGCAAGGCGGGGGAGCTGGGGCGTCTGAAGAGAAATCAACTTTCACTGTTGAGTTGACAGACGGCGGGGCCCAGAAAATCGGGGTAATCAAGATAGTTAAAGAGGTTTTGGGTCTTGGGCTGAAAGAGGCCAAGGATCTTGTTGACGGCGCTCCGAAAGTACTAAAAGAGGGCGCAAAGAAAGAAGAGGCGGAAGATATAAAGAAGAGGATAGAAGAAGTAGGCGGTAAGGTAGAGCTTAAATAATGACATTAAAAAAAACCCCGTAAAGGGGTTTTTTTAATTATATTTTTCTGAAAGCCAATTGTTCTTGTCGTCTAGCATTTCTTTGGCTAAAAGCAACGCTTTTTCCTCGTCTTCGGCGGTTTGAATGGTCGGCGCTTCATTGTCCCAGCTTCCGCGGTCGATATTTGCCAAGTGTTTGTTTAATGAATCTTTGTCCTCTACCTCGGCTCTTACTTCATATTTCCCATCTTTTTTTACGACACTGACAAAGACCCCCACTCCACCGCTCCAGCTCGCGGTTTCAACACTGCTTTTCCAAACAGATTCTATACAACCGGATTTCTTTACGAAGTCTTCATAGCTCATCTATTCAAAATAACATCCAAAATGCCAGCTTGCAAACTGTGTGATAAAATGAGGAAAATCCAATGGATACATTAGAGAAAATATTTGGTAGCACTCCCAAGGTCAAAATGATGCGACTTTTTCTTTTTAATCCGCAGTCCGCTTTTGATACCGACTCTGTTTCAAGACGGACTAAAACTCAGCCGATAAAGACTAGGTCTGAAATCATGAATTTGGAAAAAATCGGCCTTATCAAGAGAAAATATTTTACGAAAGAATTAAGCAAAAAAGGAGGGCGAGATCTCAAGAGGAAAAGGGTAGAAGGGTGGACTTTGAACGAAAAATTTCCCTTTCTTGAACCACTGCAGAATTTTCTCATACATATTCCACCAACTCAACAACAGGAGATCCTTGAAAAGATTAAAAAGGCCGGGGTTATCAAACTTGTGATTTTTGCTGGAGTTTTTATTCAGGATTGGGACAGTCGTCTGGATATTTTGGTTGTTGGCGACAAGCTAAAAAAAGGAATCATTCAGTCTGTTATGTCGGACATTGAGTCAGTTGTTGGAAAGGAGCTGAAATACAGCTTTTTTGAGACTCAAGAATTTGTCTATCGGCTTGGTGTTTGCGATAAGTTAGTAAGAGACGTTCTGGATTACCCCCACAAAAAAATTATTAATAAGTTAGAGATAGAGATCTAACCGCCAGTTATTTCGATTTTTTAGTTATCCACAGCTTTTGACTCTTTTTTACGATTTGATGTTAAACTTTCAGTGAAGCAGATTTGGCTCAACAGAATAGTTTTGAGCAAATTTTATTAGTTATAATTAATTATTTACTGCCGTATTTTTGGCGAATTACGGCTTATCCGAGATAGAGAACATTGTTCTTTGTCTCAAAAAAATCAAACATGTTTGAAACTTCAAGTGTTTTGGGGAGCGACGCTATTGTTATGTCGTTCCAAAATATGTGGGCTGGAGTAATTGGCTTCTTGCCGATGCTTATAACCGCCCTACTCATAGTTATAATCGGTTGGTTAGTCGGCGCTGTTTTTGGCCGTGTGGTTTATCAGGTCATGAAGTCTTTGAAAGTTGACGAGGCCTTGAGAAAAGCTGGAATGGAAGGATGGCTTCAGAGGGGAGGGGTTCGTCTTGACTCGGGTCGTTTTGTCGGTGGGTTGGTAAAGTGGTTTGTCATCATCGTTTTCTTGGTGGCCGCTTTTGACACATTGAGATTGACTCAAGTCAATGAATTCTTAAAAGATGTCGTTTTGTATTATTTGCCACAAGTTATCGTTGCTGTCTTGATCTTGTTGGTTGCTGTTGTTATCGCGGACGTAATGCAAAAAATTGTCTCGGCTTCAGCTCGATCCGCTCACCTAAAAGCCGCCAACTTTTTGGGTAGCGTAACTAAGTGGTCAATCTGGATCTTCGCGGTATTTATTGCTTTGGAACAATTGGGCATTGCTGCTTACTTTGTCCAAATGCTCTTTACAGGAGTTATAATCGCCTTAGCTCTTGGTCTTGGATTATCTTTCGGACTCGGCGGACAAAATACTGCTTCTGAATTTCTTGGTAAACTAAAAGAAGAGATTTCGGAAAAGAGATAATAAACTAAAGCCTAAGAAGCCCGGGTTACTCCGGGCTTCTTTCTGGGCTTGACTTCTTTTTTCGGATTCTTATAATAGAACACAATCTTATGTTAAATATTTTTTTATTAAACACACTCAAGCGGCGAAGGTGATTTCAGTCATTGTTTGCTAGTAAAACCCGCTTGAGATAGCGGTTTTTTGTTGTTCGGCCGAGCGCTGTTTGTAAAAGTAGAGCTCGGCCGGAAGACAAGGTTGTAAAAGGTTGGGATCCTGATTTTTGACAACTTAATCCTGTCGCGACAACGTTTATGCCACTTATGGTGGCATGGGGTCTTTGTTTGTCGTAGGCAGAAAAGGTAATCCTACGTGAAGAACGTAGGACAATTGTAAAAAAGAGAGCAAAATCATTCTTTCCGCTAGTTAGCGGAAAGAGTTATGCGGTTTTTGAATTTCCTGATGGGAATTCAAGGGCGTATGGTGGATGCCTTGGTTCTAACGAGCGATGAAGGACGCGGCTTGGCGGCGATATGCTTCGGGGAGGTGCCTAGCAACCTTTGATCCGGAGATCTCCGAATGAGGAAACTCAATGTGCTTGCACATTGATCCGCCGATGAGGCGGATTGCGTACCCAGGGAAGTAAAACATTTCAGTACCTGGAGGAAAATAGACTAATAAGTATTTCCTTAGTAGCGGCGAGCGAAAAGGAAGGAGCCCAAACCCGACCGCATCACACTGCGTGTGATACTGCCGGCTTTAGGAAATTAGGATTTAGGTTCTAGTAAAAAGCTAGCGCCTAACATCCTAGCACCTAGTGCCTACAGACATCGCGCTTGGCGTGATGCGGTTGGGGGTTGTAAGATGACAGTGCCCCTCACTTGGTTTTGTAAATACATGTCTGTGGTATACGAAATAACCACACGTTGTATTTATTAGCCCAAGTGAGGGGGAGGAGTAAAAAATATTTTTTTGTTAGCCGAATTCTCTGGAAAGAGAAGCCCTAGGAGGTGATAGCCCCGTAGGCGAAAACAAGAAAAACTCCTTTGCTGTTATTCTTGAGTAACTCGAGACATCAATAGCTCGGGTGAATCTGCCGGAACTAACCGGTAAGGCTAAATATCGTTAGAGACCGATAGTGAACTAGTACCGTGAGGGAAAGGTGAAAAGCAGCCCGGTGAGGGCGGTGAAATAGACCTGAAACCATATGCCTACAAAGAGTCGGAGCGGGTGCATCACATGGAATGTGATGTTAGGCGCTAGGCATTAGGCACTAGGCCCTAGGAATTTCCTAGAGCCTAAAGCCTAATTTCCTAAAGCCTGGCATCGCGCTTCGCGTGATGCGTCCGTTACGGCGTGCCTATTGAAGAATGAGCCAACGAGTTGATGTATATCGCTTGTCTAAGCGCGCGAGCGTGGAGACATAGGGAAACCGAGTCTGAATAGGGCGAATTATGGTGTTATACATCAGACCCGAAGCCAAGTGATCTTGCCATGAGCAGGGTGAATCTCGCCGAAAGGCGGGAGGAGGCCCGAACCGTTAGGTCGTTCAACTCCTTCGGATGACTTGTGGTAAGCAGTGAAAAGCTAATCGAACTTGGTAATAGCTGGTTCTCTCCGAAATAGCTTTAGGGCTAGCGTCAAGTGTTCCTTCTAGGGGTAGAGCACTGGAAGGTTTGAATAGGGAGAAATCTCGTCAAACCTATCAAACTCCGAATACTAGAAGAATATAGCTTGGCAGTTAGACTGTGGGGGCTAAGCTCCACTGGTCGAAAGGGAAACAGCCCGGATCTCCAGTTAAGGTCCCTAAATCTATGCTAAGTGCAAGGAAGGTTGTGAAATTTCTCCGACAATGAGGAGGTTGGCTTAGAAGCAGCCACCCTTTAAAGAAAGCGTAACAGCTCACTCATCCAGAGATTTTGCGCCAAAGATGATCGGGGCTAAGCATAGTACCGAAACTGAGGACCCCTCACATGCTTGCATGTGAGGGGTGGTAGGAGAGTATTCTTGTCTGCTGTGAAGGTGAAGGGGTAACCCACACTGGAGCGTCAAGAAGTAAGAATGTTGGCACAAGTAACCGCAATGGCGCTGAGAACGCGCCACGCCGAAAGACTAAGGTTTCCTTCCCGATGACAATCAGGGAAGGGTTAGTCGGGCCTAAGCCGATGGCGAAAGCCGTAGGTGATGGACACACGGTTAATATTCCGTGACCCAAATTTGTTTCTATGGAGGGACGAAGTGTAGTATGTGGAGCGCATTATTGGATTTGCGTTCGTCCTGTGAGAACGATGCCTAGGAAAATCCGGGCATCATAAATTCAAGCAGGCCGGAAATTTGAACCTTCGGGGGATAAAATTTCACAAAGCACGCTTCCAAGAAAATCTTCTAAGATTAAACAATTTTGGACCGTACCGCAAAACCGACACAGGTAGTCAGGTCGAGTAGACCAAGGCGAACGAGTGAGAGGTCCCCAAGGAACTCGGCAAAAAAGCGGCCGTAACTTCGGGATAAGGCCTGCCGAGCACCAGCAATGGTGCTCGGCCGCAGCTAAAGTTTCTCTGGCAACTGTTTATCAAAAACACAGCTCCCTGCGAACTCGCAAGAGGATGTATAGGGGGTGACGCCTGACCAATGCCAGAAGGTCAAGCAATGGCGGTTCGCATCATTTTGAGCGTGATAGACGCGCCCAAAATGATGCGAGCTGATCGTTGTAAGCCCTGGTGAATGTCGGTCGTAACTATGAAATTGATCGTTGTAGTTACGATAATAAATCTTGTCCCGATTTTGCTCGCGAAGAGCGAATGCAAAATCGAGGACTCTGACCTCCGCTTTAGCGGAGCGTCGGAGCTATATGCTGGAAACTCCGAGTATCTAGAGATACTAATTCAAAAATCAAAATTGAGTTAGTAAAAATTCTTTAGTGCGGACAATCAGCAGGAAAGATTCTTGTGTATTAGATAATGGATTTGATTCATAAATAAGCGGTGGAAACCTTGCAGGAAGCTGCTGCAGTGCTAACCAACGCGAGGCACTTGGTCATAGCGTTATAGGGCGACCATGCGCAGACTCTGTCTGCCGATGTTGCTGAAAAGCTATAAAGCCAAACAGCCCTGAATCAATCCATTAAGGAAGCGAAAGTTTCCATCCATTATCTAATACATAAGAAAATCCTCAGAGACTACACGCAAGACACTACTACATCCAAGCAAGCACCGACTGATGTAGAGTGATGATATAGTCCGATCCTTATGGCGACATAAGGTTCCGCCAAATTATAAAAGGCGGATGTAAAACATTAAAGAACGATCCTAAGGTAGCGTAATTCCTTGTCTGGTAAGTTCAGACGTGCACGAATGGCGTAATGACTGGAGAACTGTCTCGGGGACTTGCTCGGTGAAAATACAATACCGGTGAAGATGCCGGTTACCTGCAGTTAGACGAAAAGACCCCGGGAGCTTTACTGTAACTTGATATTGAGCTTATTTTTTTACTGCGTAGCATAGGTGGGAGACTTTGAAGGTTTGGTTTCGGCTGGACTGGAGTCGTCAGTGAAATACCACTCTGTGAAAAGATATGTTCTAACCTCGGTGGCAAAAACGCCAAGGGACATTATCTGGTGGGCAGTTTAAGTGGGGCGCTTTCCTCCTAAAAAGTAACGGAGGAGTTCATTAAGGTCAGCTAGGCGCGAATGGAAACCGTGCCGATAGTGTAATGGCATAAGCTGGCTTAACTGTGAGAGGTACGTCTCAAGCAGATGCGAAAGCAGGACATAGTGAACCGCTGGTTCGCATTAGATGCGGCCAAAGATTACCGGATAAAAGCTACCCCGGGGATAACAGGCTGGTTCCGCCTAAGAGTCCATATCGACGGCGGAGTTCGGCACCTTAACTTTATGTTTTAAAGAAAACATGACATCGGGGTGCCTAGGAAAGTAATTTCCTACAAAAATAAATTGGCTATAACGGTGAACTCCATACAAAGCCAACCATAAAAAATGGTAAAATACTTGTATGGACAATACCGTGGGAAGACTAACTCAAACTCAACGTTCGCTCATAATCGGTTCCATTTTAGGGGATGGTTATGTTCGCATCGTTAAAGGAAGGAGAAATGCATTTCTTGAAATCAATCATGCTTTTTCAATGAAAGAATATGTTGATTGGAAGTATGAAATATTAAAAGATATTGTCATTTCTCCTCCTAAAATTCGCAAAGGAAATGGAAATCGTGTTGCTTACCGATTCTTTACACGACAACATCCCGAAATTACGAAATTATTCCACCTATTTTACAAAAATGGAAAGAAGACAATTCCTGATTTCGGATTAGATCCAATTTCTCTTGCGATTTGGTACATGGATGATGGAAGTAAGTGTGGTACATCAAGCTACTATCTGAATACTCAGCAGTTTAATTTGGTTGACCAAGAGAAGCTGATCAAAAAGTTAGCAAAACTTGGTATTCAGGCAAGGTTGAACAAAGATAAAATCTATTGGCGAATCAGATTGTTGATGGCTGATGTTCCGAAATTTAAAGAAATGGTTCAGATAAATATAATTCCATCACTTAAGTACAAAATTTGAGTTCAGAACCCGTAGAGACTACACGCCAATCTCCCGCACGAACGGGATGAAGATATAGTCCGATCCTGCCAGTAATGGTAGAAAATGCCGATAGCGATGTCGGCTCAACTTATCCTCCTGGTGGAGAAGCTGGGAAGGGTTTGGCTGTTCGCCAATTAAAAAGTTACGCGAGCTGGGTAAGTGATTCAAAATGAGCCCAGCTTAAGACAATCTACGAGAATAAATAAGAGATAAAAAATAAACTGACTCATAACGGTGAAGTCCGAATGCTTGTCATAGTATAATGATGAGCAATGGATAATATCGTGGGAAGATTGCAATCTTCATTTTCCGCGCATCAGATTGATGTGCTTATTGGGTCATTGTTGGGTGATGCGCGCTTAGAATGCCGGTCAATTGGAATACGATCTCCAGTGACGGCACGATTTAGAGTGCATCATGGATTGAAGCAAAAAGAATATGTATTGTGGAAATTCAATGTCTTGAAAGAAATTGTGAATAAAGAACCATCTGAAATTTCATGGGATAACCCTAAAAGAGGTTTGCGTGAGATTTCTTGGTACTTTCATACTAAAAGTTTGAAAGAATTAGGTTTTCTTTATCATTATTTCTACAAAAATGGGACAAAGATATTACCGCACGATATATTTAGTTTTCTCAATCCAAGAATGATCGCGATTTGGTTTATGGATGACGGTTCTAATACCAAGGAAAGTTTTACATTGAGCACTCATAGTTTTTCTAAAGTAGACCATGAGCAAATAGTAGAATTTCTGAGAAAATCATTCAAAATCAACGCGACAATTGTAAAGGATCGAACAAAGCTTAAGATAAGTATTGGAAGATATGATTTCCAGAAATTTATTGCTATTGTTGAGCCTCATATAATCCCTTCAATGATTTATAAGATTGCTAATCCCCGTAACGACTTGCTTGTTCACAGTTAAATGAACGGCAGAGTGTCCGTATAAGCGGATGCTAACACGTCAGTCCCGACATTGGAAAAATCGGGAAAGGTATAGTCTGTCCTGTCAGTAATGACAGATTAATTAATGTCAGACCGTGAAGAAGTTGAATAGATCGACTTTTTCACAATCTGAACCACTTCGAGTTTTTCGTCTATAAACAAATAATTAGATAGAAAGTCTGCCTCGCTCTGAAAAGGGTTATGGCGGATGAATCAATCACATCACGGCGGCTCGCCCAAATTTTGCAATAGCAAAATTTGGGCTGGTCAAGCTAACTAATATCGGTGAAATCCAGAAATGGACAACACCGAGGGAAGAGCAGAAACTATTAACAAGTAACAAATAACCCTAACTGGAATTTCTAGTTATAGTTAAGAGTTAACATTTAAAAGTTTTTAGCACACCCGTAGAGACTAAACGTTAGCAGTCCCTCACATGCGATCATGTAAGGGATGAAGTTATAGTCCAATGCACTTAGTAATAAGTGGTATCATGCGTGAGACAGGTTGGTCTCCTATCTACTGCAGGCGTTGATTCTTGAGGGGAGTCGCGAATAGTACGAGAGGACCTTTGTGAACGAACCTCTGGTCTGCCTGCTGTCCTGCCAAGGGCACCGCAGGGTAGCTAAGTTCGGAAGGGATAACCTCTGAAAGCATCTAAGAGGGAAGCCCACCCCAAGATTAGGAATCATTGAGATTCGTGAGAGATGATCACGTTGATAGGCGCTAGGTGTAAGCACAGTAATGTGTTGAGCCGAGGCGTACTAATAAATCAATCTCATCGGGAAATTTGAAAATCGCGGATTTTGCTCTCTTTTTTGCAATTGTTTACCTTTAGGATTTTCTTTGAATGTTTTGTGTTGGTGATTAAACGCCGTGGGTACACCCGATCCCATTCCGAACTCGGAAGTTAAGCACGGTAGTGGCGATGGTACTCTAAAAGGGGAGAGTAGCTAGTCGCCAACACAAAGCATTCAAAAAAAAGAGAGATCGCACGGATTCTCTCTTTTTTGCTATAATCTCTTTTATGGAGAAATTAGAGTGGTCAGTTAAAAGAAAACTAATTTATCTTTCAGGGTTGTTTCTATTTTTGTTTGTCGTAATTTTTTCTTTTTATTTTATTTTTTCCTACCAAAAACCAACTTGTTTTGATGGCCGGCAAAACCAGGGAGAAATCGGAATTGATTGTGGCGGGCCTTGCTCGCGTCTATGTCCTTTTGAGGTTAGAAATCCGATTATACATTGGAGCCGGTCTTTTGAAGTCTCTCCGGGAATTTACAGCTCTGTTGCTTTTATTGAAAATCCAAACATTAATGCTTCAGCGGAATCGGCGTCTTATGTTTTTAAGATAAGAGATGGACTCGGCAATGTTTTAGCGGAACGCGGTGGCGTTGTCTTAATACCAAATACTAGGACGATTGTTGTATTTGAGCCGAACTTTGAAATTAGTGGCGAAGTTTCTCGGACAGACTTTGAATTTACAAGCGAAATCATCTGGCATAAGGACGAGACTCGACCCTCGGAAATTCTTGTTGGTAGAAATTTTTTATCAAGGGAAGAGAGTGCACCGCGACTTGAAGCCCAAATTGAAAACCGCTCTATTTTTGACATCGATCGGCTGGAAGTTGTGGCCTTAATATTTGATGGCAATAAAAACGCCATCGGCGCCTCAAGAACTTTTTTGAACGATTTTAAAAAAGATAGCCAGGAGACTTTGATATTCACTTGGCCGAAACCTTTTGAGGTCCAGGAATTTGTATGCGAAAACCCGGTTGATCTGATGCTTGTTTTTGACCGTTCTGGCAGTATGGTCTTTGATAATTGGGACTTGGAGAATCCGGAACCCTTGAATTCTGCTAAGCGCGCGGCTTCAGGTTTTTTGGAAAAGCTGTTTTCTAATGTCAGAGGTGGCTTGGTGTCTTTCGCGACGGAGGCAACTTTAGACATTCCATTGACCGGAGATATCGCAAAAACTATGGAATCGGTTGCCAAAATATCAGTGCTAGCCGAAACTCCAGCTGAGGTTTGGACACAGGAAACCAATATCACTCACGGCCTTAACCTAGCGTTTCAAGAGATCTCTTCAAATTCTTCCGCTTCTTCCGAGAAGGTTATAATTTTATTTACTGATGGTGTGCCGACTCATCCTAAGACTATCGACCGCGCTGATTTTCCGATGGTATCTGCTCTAGAATTGTCCAAAAGAATAAAATCTGAAAACATAACTATTTTTTCAATTGGTCTCGGTGAAGAACAGATAGATGAAGAATTTCTCGCTTCTCTTGCCACGAGCCCGTCACATTATTTTGGCGCTTCTAAATCGGCCGACCTTTTTCCGATTTTTAGTTCTCTAGCCGAAACAATCTGTCGCGAAGCTCCGACTGCGGTTGAGATTATTACTAAAGAAATCTGACGATTAAAAGATTTTAAACTATGGGGGAATTAAGACCTATCGTACTGAAGGCCAGATCGTTTTTCGATATTGACTGGCTGTTATTATCGTCTGCTCTGTTAATCTCCGGCGCTGGTCTAGTTACAATGCATTCGTTTGTTGAAGAAAGCCCGTTCTTTAATCGGCAGATAATATGGCTTTCTATTTCTCTGATAGTTTTTTTCGCCTTCAGTCTTTTTGATTGGCGTTTTTTAAGAAGAAGTAGCGTTACCATATTGATATTTTTGATTTCTTTTTTAACTCTTTTCCTTCTTTTTTTTCTTGGTTCTACTGTTAAGGGTGCCGAGCGCTGGATTAACTTCGGAATTTTTTCTTTTCAACCAACCGATCCAGCAAAAATCGCACTGATCATACTTCTGGCCAAATATTTTTCTAAAAGGCACATTGAAATCGCTCACCTCAAGCATGTTTTAGTTTCCGGCTTTTACGCTTTTGTTTTGTTCCTGATGATTTTTTTACAGCCAGATCTTGGTTCGTCAATCATTATTTTTTTCATTTGGTTCGGAATGGTAATGGTTTCTGGTATTTCAAAAAAACACGTTCTGGCAGTACTTTTAGCCGCTTTTTTGTCACTAACTTTTCTGTGGTTTTTTGTTTTGGCTGACTATCAAAAACAACGCCTAATGACTTTTGTTAACCCACTAGCTGATATACAGGGCGCCGGCTACCACTCACTTCAGTCAATGATCGCTGTCGGTTCCGGTCAGTTTTTTGGCAAAGGAATTGGCTTTGGCACGCAGTCTAGGTTGAGATTTTTACCGGAATATCAGACCGATTTTATTTTTGCCGCTTTTGCTGAAGAGTGGGGTTTTTTTGGGGTTCTTATTCTACTTGGCCTTTTTGTTGTTTTTTTCTGGCGTTTGATTGTAAATTCAATTTATGGTTCGTCAAATTTTGAGATTTTGTTTGCCGCCGGTCTTTCTTTTTGGATAATAAGCCACTTTACTGTCCATGTCGGAATGAATATAGGAATTTTGCCAATCACCGGCATCACTTTGCCGTTTATGAGTTATGGCGGATCCCACTTACTCGCAGAATTTGCTGCGCTGGGAATCTTAATGGGCATGCGCAAATACAGGAGCGCTTTTCATAAGGACGAAAAAGAGGAAAAAATTTTAGTCTAAAGAGTTCAGAAGGATCGGAAGATAATGTATCCGGTCAAGAAAAAAGCCACAATGATTATTAAAATGAGAATTCTGTTGGCTGATTTTTCGTTTCTAGCCAACTTCTTTTTTATGAGCCAATTAGCCATTTCACTGGCAGCTCTCCTCACTCTGTTTGTTTCGTCTATCGTCTCTTCTTCCTCTAAAAATTCAACTTTGTTTTCTTCTGGGTTCATTTTGAGTTTTTTAAATTTTGTATAAACTTGAGGTTAATTCTACCATATTTTCCAATCTAAACTCGTCAAGAATCTTATTTTTTAATTCGGACCCCAATTTTTGCCAATCGCCTTTTTCTGATAACAAGTCTTGCAGAGCTTTTGTCAAATCTTCTTTTTCTCCGGGTGTGAAAAGTAGACCGTTTTTACCACTCTCAATTATTTCAGGGATCCCACCAACTTCCGAAGCAAGAGTCGGCAATCCAGCCAAACCGGCTTCTAGAATTACGTAAGGCAAACCCTCAGTTCTCGATGGTAGGACAAAAATATCAAAGGCCTTTAAGTACCTTTGCGCGTTTTCCACGTAGCCCAACAAAAAAACCTTACTCTTCAGATTGTTTTTTTCCATTATCTTTTCTAATTTCTTTCTTTCTTCACCTTTGCCACAAACGATTAAGATAGCACTTTCAAATTGGTTGGAAATTTTAGAGAAGGCCTCGATCAGCAAATCCACCCCTTTGTTTTTGTGAAGCTCGGAAATCGCGCCAATCCATAACCTGTCTTTTAACTGGGGCAAAAGCTTTTTTCGCGCTTCATCTTTTTCAAAAAACTCAATTGGCCGGATGCCGTTATAAATCAAACAAATCTTCTTTTTTGTCCCCGGCCAATTCATATCGTTTACGGTTTTTTTTGAAACAGCGATTGTTTTGTTGGTCATAAGAACTGTCAGCCATTGAAGAAATTTCCAAAGGAATTTTTGCCAGAAAAACTTACTGTCGTTGAAAGCCCAGCCGTGAGCAGTAAAGATAGTAATAGGGTATAGGGTATAGGGTTTAGGGTATAGAGAATAAATACGGGCGGAGAGGGCGCCGAGGAAGCCGATTTTGGAGCTGTTGAGGTGGATAATATTCGGTTTTTCTTTTTTATAAATTCGGATAAGCTCAAAAAAAAGAAGAAAATCTTTGAAAGGATTTATGTTCCTCTGAGAATTTTTTAATCGGATTGTTCGAATACTCTTTTCGGCCAATTTCTTTCCTAAAATGTCACCTTCACCGAAAGCGACGACGGTTTCAAAATCCTCTTTTGGCAAATTGGTCGCCAAGTCAAAAACATAGCGTTGCGCTCCTCCAAAATTACCCTTTGTAATTACGTACAAAACCCTCTTTTTTTGCCCTTTCCCCATTAGAGGTCTATCTTATTGGAACTTTGAGTTTTTGACAAGCTTCTAATATGCTGATACTTTAATCTTAGATTTGTCGCTCAGAAACTTCAGCCAGAGGAGTGCGAAATGCATGGAAGAAGGGGCAGAAAAAATGTTCAGGCCAAACACCGCCAGCGGGCATCGAGGTTTGTCAGAGATTGTCGGGAGAAGCTCGGCATATCTCAACGCGAATTCGGTCTGATTTGCGGTGTGACCTCACAGACCGTGGGCAATTGGGAGACGGGGCGCAGTGCAATGCCTTTGGATCTCATCTTCCTGCTGAAAGCTTACGTCGCTCGCCGGGAGATCGGATGGGTTGAGTTGTTCTTCTTTGGCATAGAATTTCCTGAAAAACCCAAGAGGGTGGTGAGGAAGAAGGATACGAAGAGTCATCAGGCCGGCAGGATTAGGACGAAAGCGGGACGAAGAGCAGGAAGAGCGGAACGACCCTGACAAAACAAAACCCCCAACAGGGGGTTTTACATTTTAAGCCAGTTTCTATAGTATAATTTTCTAATATGACTTTTTCGGGTAAAAAAGAAGCGTTTTTTCTGTTTTTTGGGGACTTACTAGTCTTTTTGGCTTCTCTTTGGCTAACTTTGTTTTTTAGATATCAGGAAATTCCCGGAAAGGAAGAATTTGTTAACCACCTAAAACCATTTTCGATACTTTTTGCGGTTTGGTTTTTAGTGTTTTTTATCGCCGGACTTTATGAAAAACACACACTGATTTTTCAAAGTAAGCTACCAAACACCCTTCTGCATACTCAACTGGCAAATATTGTTATCGCTATCACTTTCTTTTATTTCATTCCCTTTTTTGGCATAACCCCAAAGACTAATCTCTTCATCTATCTCGCTATTTCTTTCATCCTGATTTTGTTTTGGAGAGTCAAAGGTCAAAAATTTTTCTATACCTCCAAGAGGCAAAATGCCATGCTAGTTGGCCACGGTGAAGAGATGAAAGAGTTGAAAGAAGAGGTTAATAATAACGAACGTTACGGAATAAAATTTATTTCCTCTGTTGATTTAGAAGAAATCGATGGCTTGGATTTTAAAGAAGAAGTGCTCAAGACTGTCTATTCCGAAGAAGTATCAGTTATCGCTATAGATTTGAGAAGTGAAAAGGTCGAGTCAGTTTTGTCTAATTTTTACAACCTCATATTTTCCAAGGTTAAATTTGTTGATATGCACAAAGTTTACGAAGATATTTTTGACCGAGTTCCGATGTCGGTTTTGAAATACAACTGGTTTTTGGAAAATATCTCTACTGTCCACAATCCGACCTTTGATTTTGTAAAAAGAGTCACTGACATATTTGCCGCTTTGGTTTTAGGATTAGTTTCTTTTGTCTTTTACCCAATTGTCTTTTTAGCTGTAAAACTTGATGATGGTGGGCCGGTGTTTTTTGCCCAAAATAGAGTTGGTCAGAACAATAAGATTTTTAAAATTTTAAAATTTCGGTCCATGACTGTTGATGAGCCGAAAAAAATAACCAAAGTTGGTAGTTTTTTGCGCCGGACCAGAATAGACGAATTGCCCCAGCTCTGGAGTGTATTGAAAGGGGATTTGTCCCTAATTGGACCTCGACCGGAGATTCCTGAAATCGCTGAACTTTATGAGAAAAAAGTGCCCTATTATAATGTTCGCCATCTTATAAAACCCGGACTTTCCGGTTGGGCGCAACTTTACCATCAAAATCCGCCGAAATTTAATGCTGATTTTGATGAAACTAAAACCAAGCTTTCTTATGATTTGTATTACATTAAAAATCGGTCTTTGATGCTTGATTTAAAAATTGCTTTAAAAACTCTGAAGGCGCTTTTTATGACAAGTGGAATTTAATTTTTTTAAAATAGAAAATGGAAATAAACAAAAAAGTGGTAGTAACCGGAGGCGCGGGATTTATTGGAACTAATCTGGTTAAAAGACTCTTGTCCTCTGGTTTTAAAGTTGTAGTTTTAGACAACTACGCCGGCGGTAAAAAAAAAGAACGTTTTCAGTCAGGCGCAGAATATGTTGAGGGTGATATTCGTGATGAAAAAATTTTATCTGAGGTTTTTAAAGGTGCCAATGGAGTTTTTCATCTCGCGGCTTTGCCAAGGGTCGCTGATTCTGTAGAAAAACCGAAAGAAACTCACGATGTCAATGTGAATGGAACTCTTGCGGTTTTATTGTCAGCTAAAAAAGCCGGAATTAAAAGGGTTGTTTTTGCTTCTTCCAGTGCCACTTATGGTCAGCTATCAGAAGATAAATATCCGGTCAAAGAAGACAATATAGTAAAATCCCCGATTTCTCCTTATGGGTTGCATAAATTGGTAGGTGAACATTATTGTAAAATTTTTTCTAGGGAATTTGGTTTAGAAACAGTTTCCCTGATCTATTTTAATGTTTATGGTGAATATGCTGATCCGGATGGGGCTTACGCTTTGGTTATCGGACGTTTTTTAAAACAAAAGCAAGAAGGCAAGCCAATGACAATTTGTGGCGATGGCGAGTATTATCGAGATTATGTTCATGTTGAGGATGTTGCTAAAGCTAATATTTTGGCGATGGAAAGTAAAATGGTTGGAGGTGGAGAGACTATAAACATTGGTAGCGGTCAGGCTTTTTCCGTAAAACAAATTGCTAAAATAATTGGCGGAGACTGCGTTTACGTCCCTCCAAGACCGGGAGATGTGCTTTACACTTGCGCTGATATTTCAAAAGCTAAAAGCGTTCTAAAATGGGAGCCGAAAATTATGCTTGTGGATGGAATAGAAAGTCTTAAAAAAACATATTTGTAAGACCGTATTTTTTAATGTATAATCGCCGAACAAGTTTTTATTTTTTTGTTTTTTTTCAAAAATGTTTTCAAGCAATAAATATATTATTTTTTCTGTTTTACTGCTTTTTTTGTCAACTGGACTAGCGTTTTTTATTGTTCGTACAGAAGGTGAAAACTCTAGATTCGCTTTTCGTTTCGGGCTTGATTTGAAAGGTGGCAGTCATCTGGTTTATGACGCTGATGTTTCTGGTCTGGGAGACGGAAGGAGTGTGGATGATGCCATGTCGTCTTTGAGAGAAGTGATTGAAAGGCGAGTAAATATTTTTGGAGTTTCAGAGCCAATCGTTCAGATTGAGAGGGGCGGTTTAGCAGGAGAAGAAAATCGACTTATTGTTGAATTACCTGGGATAACTGATCTCAAAGAAGCCGTTCAACTTATCGGAAAGACTCCGCTTCTGGAGTTCAAATTGATGTCGGATGAATCTTCCGTCGAGCCAGATTCCGAAGGAGAAATTTTAATGAACCTCGAAGAAATTTTTGTTGATACTGGCTTGACTGGCAGAATGCTTGATAGAGCGCGATTGGAATTTGATCAAACAACCAGAGAGCCAATAGTACTAATCTCTTTTAATTCCGAGGGGCGGGCTTTATTTGCTGAAATTACAAGAAACAACATTGGCAACCCGCTCGCCATTTTTCTAGACGGTGCGCCAATCTCCGCTCCGATTGTCAGGGAAGAAATAAGAGACGGGAATGCCCAAATTTCCGGCAATTTTAGTCCGCAAGAGGGTAGAGACTTAGTGCGTGATTTGAATTTCGGGGCTTTGCCGGTGCCGATTGAATTAATTTCAACCCAAAGCATCGGTGCTTCTTTGGGTGAGAAAATATTGGATGAAGGAGTTAGAGCTGGGGTCTTTGGTTTTGCTTTAGTTGTTTTATTTATGATTGTCTGGTACCGACTGCCCGGATTTTTGGCCTCACTTTCTCTTGTGGCCTACGTCATTTTAATGCTGGCTTTATTTAAACTTATTCCGGTAACTTTAACCGCTGCTGGAATTGCCGGATTTATTTTATCAATCGGAATGGCGATAGACGCAAATGTTCTTATTTTTGAGAGAATGAAAGAGGAATTAAGGTCGGGTAAAAAAAGAGAGCAGGCGATCAAGGACGGTTTTTCCAGGGCATGGCTTTCGATAAGGGACAGCAACGTCTCCAGCTTAATTACTGCTGTTATTCTTTTCTTTATTGCCACCTCGCTCGTCAAGGGCTTTGCTCTGATTTTTGGTCTCGGTGTTTTGGTTAGTATGATTTCGGCGATTTCCATTACTAGGACCTTTCTTCTTGCAGTAGCGACTGAAAATCCGAAAACTGATTTTTTATTCGGTAGCGGAACAAAAAAATCTAAATAATTATGATTGTCATCAAATACAAAAAAATATTTTTGGCGGTTTCCGGTCTTTTAGTCGTTCTGTCTTTGTTTTTGGTTTTGTTTGTTGGTTTAAATATTGGTATTGATTTTCGCGGCGGGTCAATTTTGGAAGTCCGGTATCAAGATAGTTCACCCTCTCTTGAAGAATTGAGAATAGCTGTCGCTTCTGTTGAAAGCATAGAGAGTTTTAGTTTGCGAGATTCGGATGAAGGAAGGTTTATCCTAAGGACAGATTTTATTTCCGATGACCAGAAAAAGGAAATACTTTCAGCAATGACTTTTGGTGACAATTTTGAGCCGTTGGAAGAACGATTCAGCGCTGTTGGTCCGCTTATTGGTGACGAATTAAAAAAGAAGGCATGGGTCGCTATCGCTGTTGCCATTGTGGCTATTATTCTTTTTATCGCTTTTGCATTCAGGAAAGTTTCTGTCGGCCTACCTATTCAAGGCGGGGTGTCTTCTTGGAAATACGGCTTTGCGGCTACCATTGCCTTGGCCCATGACATTATAATTCCGCTCGGGATTTTTTCTCTTCTCGGTCTTTTTATGGGGGCGGAGGTTGATGTGCTTTTTGTGATGGCGCTTCTAGCTATTCTCGGTTTTTCAGTTAACGATACCATTGTGGTCTTTGATAGGATTCGCGAAAATTTGCGACTTAATCAAGAAAACAATCTTAAGGAAGATTTTTCTTTGACCGTCGGTAAGAGTTTGAACCAAACTTATGTTCGGTCTATCAACACCTCTCTAACTACTTTATTGGTGCTTTTAACCTTGTTCTTTTTAGGCGGGGAAGTAACCAAAAATTTCACTTTAGTTCTGATTGCCGGCGTTATTGTCGGAACTTACTCCTCTATCTTTCTGGCCTCCCCGCTTCTAATTCTGATGGGTAATTTGAAAAAAAGGACTTGACAAAACCACTATTTTTTGCTAGGATATAAGTAGAGTTTAGAGGGCCTGAAATTATGGCTTACATATGACTTGTTCTTTAAGAAAAGATTTGTCACACGAATTGTCCTTCTTCTTCGGGTTTCGGCGCGGAGTTCAGAAAAATAATTTCTGGATTGCGCGCCGAAACTTGGCTCTTGTTGGTATGTGGCCAGCAAGGGAATTCAAACTCGATGCTCTTAAATCCTAGCAAAAACTGCAGGTAGAGCGAAGGAGAAACCCATGATCAGCATGTGCAACGTCGGCACCGTCACCGCCAGTAGGGAAAAGATGGTGAGGATGCTCGCGGAGGCGGCGTTCCGTGAGGCCATTTTCGTGGTGGCCAGTGCCAACTTGGCACGCAGCTACTCGCCGCCCCAGCTCCTCAAGCAGATGGCGAGAGCGGCGATGGGATCCAATGATCCTGTTTCCCCAAACATCGTTGTCAAGGAAGACGGCGATAACCATCTGGCTTCGGGTAAGGGCTGCTGCCCCATACTCGGTGGATGGCTGGTCCTCGAGGCGAACATCGTGTACAGCGATGATTCCCCCGGGAATGACCCGAAAGATCTGGAGGACCAGGAGCCGATCATCGACGAGGTTCGCCTCGTGTCGGTGACGGTCCGTCTCTACGATCAAGCAGTGGTCATTCCGGCGGAGCTTCTAGAGCAGAGCTTCAACGCACTCTGCGAGGCGGAGAATTTCCCGGCTGAGCTGATGAAGCTGGACGCTGAGCTGTGGAAGCTCCCGCCGGCCCGCCGTTTACCGAGTCGATCACAACCGAGTTGAGGTCACGTCACGACCTCAACTCACAAGCCCCCCTGCGGTTCGCCGCGGGGGGTTTCTTTTTAACCCTAACCCCTATTAGCTATACCCTAAACCCCAGTTTTGCTTGACACCAATTTTCTATCGTCTATACTACTACCACCTCTTAAAGTAGAGGTGGGTTCTTTGAAATGTCAAAATAGAATGTATTCAAAAAATAAGTGCAAGTTAAATAAAATTCCAAAAAATTAGCTAGGAAATCAAATTAGAATTATAGATTAGAGATTATAAATTCCGCGCCAAGCGCGGTGGTATTATCTTTTGTTTTGTTCCGTTCTAAAAGATTTGTTAAACAAATCTTAATTAAGAGTTTGATCCTAGCTCAGGATGAACGCTGGCGGCGTGGATAAGGCATGCAAGTCGAGTGGGTTTAGACCCACGGCAGACGAGGTAGTAACACGTAGGTACGTACCCCAGAGTCGGGCATAATTCGCCGAAAGGTGAGCTAATTCCCGATGGCGTGGAAACACTAAAAGAGCAATCTGCTCTGGGAACGGCCTGCGGGCTATCAGCTAGTTGGTAGGGTAATGGCCTACCAAGGCTTTGACGGCTAGGGGAGCTGAGAGGCTGACCCCCACCGATGGTACTGAGACACGGACCATACTCCTACGGGAGGCCGCAGTCGAGAATCTTCCGCAATGGGCGAAAGCCTGACGGAGCGACGCCGCGTGGTTGATGAAGTCCCTTTGGGACGTAAAAACCTTTTATCGGGGAGAAAGTTTATTGATAGTACCCGAAGAATAAGGGGCCTCTAAACTCGTGCCAGCAGAGGCGGTAATACGAGTGCCCCAAGCGTTATCCGGAATTACTGGGCGTAAAGGGTGTGTAGGCGGTTCTATTAGTCCCCTGTTAAATTCCTCGGCTTAACCGAGGGCCCGCGGGGGAAACGGTAGAACTGGAGGATGTGAGAGGTCTATGGAACTCATGGTGTAGGGGTGAAATCCGTTGATATCATGGGGAACACCAAAAGCGAAGGCAATAGACTGGCGCATTCCTGACGCTGAGACACGAAAGCGTGGGTAGCGAACGGGATTAGATACCCCGGTAGTCCACGCCCTAAACGATCTTGACTAGCTTTTCGGAGTATCGACCCTCTGAGAGGCGAAGCTAACGCGTTAAGTCAAGCGCCTGGGTAGTACGAGCGCAAGCTTAAAACTCAAAGGAATAGACGGGGACTTGCACAAGCAGTGGATTATGTGGTTTAATTCGATGGTAAACGAAGAACCTTACCCAGGTTTGAAACCCTAATGAATCCAGTTGGAAACAGCTGGAGTCCGCAAGGACATTAGGGCAGGTGCTGCATGGCCGTCGTCAGTTCGTGGTTTGAGCTGTTCCCTTAAGTGGGGTAACGAACGCAACCCTCGTCGTCTGTTACAAGTGTCAGACGAGACCGCCCACCACTAAGCTCGGAGAGCTAAGTGGAAATTCAAAGTATCAAAATCTAAACTCTAAACAATCTCAAAATCCTAATTTTAAAATTTAAAACGGATTTCGTTTAAGATTTATAAATTTGGTTATTGGAATTTATTTAGAATTTAGGATTTAGAAATTAGAATTTCCAAACTAACTCTGTTAGTTTGGTGGTGGGAGGAAGGCGAGGATGACGCCAGGTCAGCATGGTCCTTTGACGCCTGGGGCTACACACATAATACAATGGCGGCTACAGAAGGTCGCGACGGAGTAATCCTGAGCCAACCCTTTAAAAGCCGCCCCAGTTCGGATTGGGGGCTGCAACTCGACCCCATGAAGTTGGAATTGCTAGTAATCGCGGGTCAGCTATACCGCGGTGAATACGTTCTCAAGTCTTGTACTCACCGCCCGTCAACTCAAGGGAGTTGGGAATACCCGAAGCGTCACTTTTGTGGCATCACGGTAAGCTCAATAACAGGGAGTAAGTCGTAACAAGGCACGGGTAGCGGAAGCTGCTCGTGGAATATTTCAAATTGAACAACCCTCACTTCGGTGGGGGCTACAGTCGATATTGTACATCTCGATCGAGTGTACAATGGTTTTCAAAACCTAAATTGAATGACAGGTGTAGAAAGATACACAACAAAGACCCTAAATTATTTTACTTTGTAAAATGATCGGGCTAGAACGGAACAAAACAAAGGATAATAAACAAAAAGCAGTCCAGACTTGGATTGCTTTTTGTTTTTAAATGTGTTAGTATGAAAAAGGATTAGCGCTTGTTGTAAGTGCTACATGTGAAAGGACTCTTCGCAACAAAGAAGGAGGTCATGATGGCCACAATCAGATGGGGAAGGGTGAGAGCAATGAGGAATCTTACCAAGACCAAAGCTGGTCAGGCAGCTTTGATTGAAAGGCATCTCGGTGGTTCTGGTGCGGAAAGTGAGAAAAAGGAGGAGTGGCCCCACCCCGCCCTCTACTGTTCGACCCACAAGACGCTTCTCCAGATGGATCCTTACACCGGAGAAGAGGTCTGCACAGAGTGCAACCCTCGATACTGGTCTTGAAGTCGAAGTGTCTCACTCGCCTCCGTCTAGACGGGGGCGTTTTCATTTGACTTATTTTGTTAATTGTTGTATCCTATTAGAAGATTCCCAGCCAATGACGGCAGGAATAAAGAAGAAAGGAGCTCTTCGTGGGAAAAATCAAGCGTCTAATTCGAAACGTTCTTCTTCTCACTGTCTTCTATATTTTCTTCGGGGCTTTGACTGTGGTGATCGTCGTTGACGACGCCCGAAAGCCCGTCGTCTATGTTTCCGTCCCCACCGGTAAGATCGTGCAGGTGGAGATCAACGGCAAGAAAGTGCCGTTGGAGGCAATTGAGGGAAGGCGTCGGTACCATCGGGTCTGGGTTGGACCTGAATGGGGGAAGTGAATTAATATATGAGCCCCGCGCGCTTGCGCGCGGGGCTCTCTTGTTTTTGAGAGTTTTTTTTGTTAATTTTTAATTGCGCGCGTGTAGCTCAGGCTTGCCCGCCTATCAATTTTGACATCAATAAATATATTTTTAATTTCTAGAGTGCGCGTGTAGCTCAGTTGGTAGAGCATTCGACTGATACTCGAAAGGTCCCAGGTTCGATCCCTGGCACGCGCACTTTGGACGGTAAATAAAGTATTTAAAAATTGATGGGCGGGTGAAGGTAGAGCATTCGACTGATACTCGAAAGGTCCCAGGTTCGATCCCTGGCACGCGCATTGGTTTTGATTGGGCATGTTCCATATCAGCTTTACCAGTCTTTTTCGTTGCAAAAAAATTCTTTAATGGCAAAGTAAGTGTGTGGGCAAGTGGCGGAATTGGCAGACGCGCACGGTTCAGGGCCGTGTTGGAGCAATCCAGTGGGGGTTCAACTCCCCCCTTGCCCATTCGGTAAAAAAGTAAGTTTTTATTTAGTTCGGGCTGTAGGATAGTGGTAGTCCACACGCTTCGGGTGCGTGAAGTCCGAGTTCGATTCTCGGCAGCCCGACTTTTTCGAAAATTTAATAAACATCGGACGTCAGACGTCCCTTAATTGGATTAGGTGTGATATAATACTGGCTAAACGTTAAGTATGATATGGATTTGTATCATGTTCTAAATAGAGGGGTGGATAAAAGAAAAATTTTTCTTGATGACAAAGATCATCTTCGTTTTATTCATGACTTGTTTGAGTTTAATGACAAGGAGTCAGTTAACAATGCTTTTTTCTCTTTTAACAAGGTCTCTCAACAATATAATGATGTCGGACGTCCATTAATTGAAGAAAGGCGAAGGCCGAGAAAGTTATTGGTTAAAGTTCATACTTTTTGTTTGATGCCCAACCATTATCATTTATTATTATCACCGAATATTGAAAATGGGATGTCGCTATTTATGAAAAAACTTAACGGCGGATACGCTAAATATTTTAATGAGAGATATGAAAGAAAAGGAGCTTTATTTGAGTCAAGATATAAAAGAGTTCTAGTAAAAAATGATTCACACTTCATTCACCTACCTTATTATATTCACCTAAACCCTCTTGATTTGATAGCGCCGGAATGGAGAGAAGGAAAGTTGGAAAATTATAATAAAGCAATGAAATTCCTGGACTCTTATAGATGGTCAAGCCATTTAGATTATCTTGGTAAGAAAAATTTTCCTTCTGTAACTCAGCGAGGGGTTATTTCGGATTTTTTTGGTGGTTCTAAGGATTATAATAGAAGTATTAAAAATTGGTTAAAAGATTTAGATTTAAAAGATTTTAAAGAATTTACCTTAGAATAATACGAGGGATGTCAGACGTCCCTTAATTGAGATATGAATTATAAAGAATATTTTAAAGGTAAAAAAATTACGGTGATTGGACTGGGGATTCTTGGCAGAGGAGTCGGTGATATTAAATTTTTGGCTGAACATGGAGCGGTTTTAACCGTTACCGATTTGAAAACCAAAGAAGATCTTGTTTCCTCTTTGGAACAACTTAAAGAATATGACATAACGTATTCTTTGGGCGGTCATAAACTTGATGACTTCAGAAGTAGAGATTTGATTATAAAGGCGGCTGGTATTCCGCTTGACTCGCCTTTTATTGCAGAAGCTGAAAAAAACAACATTCTGGTGAAGATGAGCACCTCGCTTTTTGCCAAATTTTTTCCGGGCACAATTATCGGCGTAACCGGTACAAGAGGAAAGTCGACCGTAACCGCCATGATTTATGAAATATTAAAAGCCGCTGGTAAAAAAGTTTTTTTGGGAGGCAATGTCAAAGGTGTTTCAACTTTAGCACATCTACCCAAGAGTACTCCGGACGAAATTGCGGTTTTAGAATTAGATTCTTGGCAACTCCAAGGGTTTGGTGAAGAAAAAATCTCTCCGCACATTGCAGTCTTTACAACATTTTTTCCGGACCACCTAAATTATTACAAAGGTGACCTAAACGCTTATTTGAAAGATAAGTCGTATATTTTTTCTAACCAAAAAGAAAATGATTTTTTAATTCTTGGTAGTCAATGCGCCGGTCTAATAAAAGACAATTATGAATCAAAAGCTCGGGTTTTAATAGGAGATAGCAAGGATTTGCCGTCAGACTGGAATTTAAAAATTCTAGGTGAGCACAACAGATATAATGCTACTCTGGCCATGTTGGCCGTGGAGTCTCTAAATATTGACCGAGCGATTGTAAAATCGGCTTTGGAGTCTTTTTCAGGCGTTCCGGGGCGTTTAGAGTTTATGAAAGAAATTAAAGGAATAAAGATATATAATGACACCACATCCACTACTCCAGAAGCTACGATTGCCGCTCTTGAAGCCCTAGGAAATGAAGGGAAAAAAAATATTGTTTTGATCTTCGGGGGCAATGATAAAGGACTAAACCTTACAGGGCTTTTGGATGCTTTACCAAGGTTTTGTAAGAAAATATTTGTTGTCCCGGGTAGTGGCAGTGATCGTTTGCCGACAGAAATTGACGGGCTGGGTTTAGAAAGAGTTAGGGAACTTAAGGAATCTTTAGAAAGGTCTTTTAAGGTTGCCAATTCGGGAGACATCATTCTTTTTAGCCCGGCGTTTACATCATTTGGTCAATTCAAAAATGAGTTTGACCGAGGAGAGAAATTTGTGGATCTGGTTAACCAGCTTTAAGAAGAATTTTCTCAAGTTTTGTTTTCGAGTATACTTTGATTATGAAAATCCACTTCATAGGTATAGGCGGGATTGGTATGTCGGCAATTGCTCAATTTTTTCTATCCGAGGGGCATGAAATTTCTGGTTCTGATTTGGCGCCGTCAAAAGTAACAGACCTCTTAACATCAAAAGGTATAAAAATATTTTTTGGTCACAGCACTGAAAATCTACCAGATGATGCAAAGCTTGCTATCTACACCACGGCAATTGACTCAAAAAATCCAGAGCTTGAAAAAGCAAGACAATTAAATATTAACAC
>JAANMU010001005.1_pt1 | contig 28810 bp, 20 predicted proteins | sample 7279701 | NCBI WGS metagenome assembly JAANMU01 (sample SAMN14094539, study PRJNA606508) | bioreactor metagenome | isolation source: A lab-scale SPAN reactor treating ammonium-rich wastewater day 57 | place: Ireland: Galway | collected 2017-03-13 | reverse complement strand
CGCCGTGGTCACCGTGCTGCACGTCACCCCTCGGACGAGGCGGGATGCGCCACCGCTCGGGGCACAAGGCGCGGTGGACAAGGTATTCGCCGATCCGACCCAGCCGACGCCGGTGACGTTTCGCATGGTCGAAGATGATTCACCGATCGACGCGGTCATTCGCGAAGCCGCGTCGCACGACCTCGTGTTGATCGGCGTGGCCGAGAAGTGGGGCCTCGAATCGCACGTGTTCGGCTGGAAGGCCGAGCGCATCGCGGCCGACTGCCCTTGCTCGATGCTGATCGTGCGCAAGAGCGGCGGGGACGCAAGTCAACCACATTAGAGGCACAGGAGCGAACCGGAACCCATGGCAGAGGAAGCCTACAAAATCATTTATTCGATGATCGGCGTCAGCAAGCGCCACGAAAAGAAGCAGATCCTCAAGGACATCTACTTGTCCTATTTCTACGGCGCGAAGATCGGCGTGCTCGGCCTGAACGGCTCGGGCAAGAGCACGCTGCTGCGCATCCTCGCGGGCGTCGACAAGGATTACGAAGGTCAGATATCGCTCCAGCCGGGCTTCACCGTCGGCTTCCTCGAGCAGGAGCCGCAACTGGACGACACGCTCACCGTGCGGCAGGCGGTCGAACAGGGCAAACAAGAATCGATCGACCTGCTCAAGGAGTTCGAGCGTATCAACGAGCGGCTGGGGGAGAATCTCTCCGACGACGAGATGACGAAGCTGCTGGAGGACCAGGGTCGCGTGCAGGAACGGCTCGACGCGCTGAACGCATGGGAGCTGGAGACGCAATTGGAAGTCGCGATGGACGCGCTCCGCTGCCCGGATGGCGACAAGCCGGTTAAGGTGCTCTCCGGCGGTGAGCGGCGGCGCGTGGCGCTGTGCCGATTGCTGTTGCGCGAACCGGACGTCCTGCTGCTCGACGAGCCGACGAACCATCTCGACGCCGAATCGGTCGGCTGGCTGGAGCTGCACCTGCAGCGCTACGCGGGAACGGTCATCGCGGTGACGCACGATCGGTATTTTCTCGACAACGTGGCGGGATGGATTCTGGAATTGGATCGCGGCAGGGGAATCCCGTGGAAGGGCAATTACTCCTCGTGGCTCGAGCAGAAGGACGCGCGACTGAAAGTCGAGGAGAAGACCGAGTCCGCCCGGCAGCGCGCACTTCAGCGCGAGCTGGAGTGGATTCGCCGCTCGCCCCAGGCGCGCCAGGCCAAGAGCAAGGCCCGCCTCAAGGCCTACGATCAACTGCTGACCCAGGACGCGGGCGAGAAGCTGAAAGAGATTGAGATCTATATTCCGCCCGGGCCGCGACTGGGCGATCGCGTCATCGAGGCAAAGAACCTGACCAAAGCGTACGGCCGGCAACTGTTGATGCAGGACGTGACGTTCTCCGTGCCGCCCGGCGCGATCGTCGGCATCATCGGCGGCAACGGCGCCGGCAAGACCACGCTCTTCCGCATGATCACGGGGCAGGAGAAACCCGACGCAGGGGCGATCGAGATCGGCGAAAGCGTCAAGCTGGCATATGTCGAGCAGAGTCGCGATTCCCTCAAGGCCGGCCAGACCGTGTGGGAAGCCATTTCCGGCGGCGACGAGCTGATCGCCCTCGGCTCGCAGCGCGTGAACAGCCGGGCCTATGTCGGGCGATTCGGCTTCACCGGGACCGATCAGCAGCAGGCGGTCGACACGATGTCGGGCGGCGAGCGGAACCGCGTGCACCTCGCGCGCATGCTGCGCCAGGGGGCGAACGTCATCCTGCTCGACGAGCCGACCAACGATCTCGACGTGAACACGATGCGCGCGCTGGAAGAAGCGCTCGAGGCCTTCGCCGGCTGCGCGCTCATCATCAGCCACGACCGCTGGTTCCTCGATCGCGTCGCGACGCACATCCTCGCTTTCGAGGGCGAGAGCGTCGTGCACTGGTTCGACGGCAACTACACGGCCTACGAAGCCGATCGGCGGGCACGCATGGGCGAAGCGGCCGATCGACCGCACCGCGTCAAGTATCGCGAACTGAAACTGTAACAACGCGTCGGGTACAATCACCGCCGCACCACGAGGGCGAGGGGCATGGCCAAGGTTCGCAGCGGCGGCGGCTGGCAGGCGATTGCGTACGCGCTCAAGGTCGCGCATCGCGTCGGGTGGCGCCGCGCGTGGCGGAGCGTGCGCTCGAAGAACGCCTGCAAGACCTGCGCGTTGGGCATGGGCGGCCAGCTCGGCGGCATGCGCAACGAGTCGGGACACTGGCCGGAGATTTGCAAGAAGTCGCTTCAGGCGATGGCGGCCGACATGCAGGACGGCCTGCGCCCGGAGTTTTTCGAGCGCTACAGCTTTGAACAGTTGGAGTTGCTCACCTCGCGCGAGCTGGAGGCCGCCGGTCGCATCGTGCAGCCGCTCTACGCCGTGCCGGGCGCGACGCACTACCAGCCCATCAACTGGGACGAAGCGATGTCGCGCATCGCGCAGCGACTCAAGGCGACCGACCCGCGCCGCGCGTTTTTCTACATGAGCGGCCGATCCTCGAACGAAGCGGCGTTTCTGTTGCAGCTCTTCGCGCGACTCTATGGCACGAATCACGTCAACAACTGCTCGTACTACTGTCACCAGGCCAGCGGCGTCGCGCTGAATGACGCCGTCGGCAGCGGCACGGCCACCATCACCCTGGACGACCTCGAGCACGCCGACCTGTTCTTCCTCATCGGCGGCAATCCGGCATCGAATCACCCGCGCCTGATGCGCACGCTCATGCAGCTCCGGCGGCGCGGCGGCGACGTCATTGTGATCAACCCTGTCATCGAGCCGGGACTGGTGAACTTCCGCGTGCCGTCCGACGTGCGAAGCATGCTGTTCGGTTCGCGCATCGCGAGCCTGTACGTTCAACCGCATATCGGCGGGGACATCGCGCTCCTCTGCGGAATCGCGAAGGCCGTGCTGGATCGCGGGGCGGCCGATCGCGCGTTCATCGAGTCGGCGACGACCGGCGCGAAGGAATGGGAGGGGTGCGTCCGCGCGATGGCGTGGGATGAAATCGTGCATCGCAGCGGCGTGGAGCGGCCGATGATCGAGTGCGTCGCTGAGCGCTATGCGCGATCGCGCGCGACGGTTTTTGCATGGACGATGGGCATCACGCACCACGAGCACGGCGTGCAGAACATCCACGCGATTGTGAATCTCGCTTTGCTCCGCGGCATGGTCGGCAGGCCGCACGCGGGCCTGCTGCCGATCCGAGGGCACAGCAACGTGCAGGGCGTCGGGTCGATGGGAGTTACGCCGGCGCTGAAAGAGGCGATCTTCGAGCGCTTGCAGCAGCACTTCGGCGTCGCGCTGCCAACGTGGCCGGGCCGCGACACGATGCAGTGCATGGAGGCGGCCGACGCAGGCGAGATGGATGCAGCGGTGTGCCTCGGCGGCAATTTGTTTGCCGCGAATCCCGACTCGACGTTTGCGCGGCGCGCGATGAACCGGCTCGGCTTGGTCGTACACCTCAACACAACGCTTAATCTCGGCCATGTATGGGGCCGTGGGCAGGAGACGATCGTGCTGCCCGTGCTGGCGCGCGACGAGGAGTCGCAGCCGACGACGCAGGAGTCAATGTTCAATTATGTGCGATTGAGCGACGGCGGCCCCGCGCGACACGCCGGCCCGCGGAGCGAAGTGGCGATCGTGGCCGACCTGGCCCATGCGGTGCTGGACGGCGGCGGGCCGATCGACTGGCGCGCGATGCGCTCGCACGAGTCCATTCGCGCCGCCATCGCAAGGATTGTCCCAGGGTTCGAGAAACTGGAGACCATCAGCGCGACAAAAACCGAGTTTCACATTGCCGGGCGCACGCAGCATCGGCCGCGATTTCCCACGGCCGACGGCCGGGCGCGATTCCACGTCACGCCGCTGCCGGACGTGTCGCCGCCGCAAGCCGGCGCGATGCGCCTGATGACCGTGCGATCCGAGGGGCAATTCAATACTGTGGTTTACGAAGATGAGGATCTGTATCGCGGGCAGGAGCGGCGCGACGTGATCCTGATGCACGAGCGCGACATGGATCGGCTCGCACTTGTTCCCGACCAACACGTAACCGTTCGAAGCGAAGCCGGCGAGATGACGGGACTGCGCGCGCGGCCGTTCGATATTCGCGAAGGCAACTGCCTGATGTACTTCCCCGAGGCGAACGTGCTCGTGCCGTCGCGCGTGGACCCGCGTTCGAAGACGCCGGCGTTCAAGTCCGTATGGGTGACCATCGAACCGACGGCGTCGCATCGCGTGCCGCTCACGGTTGAGCGCACGGTGCGGGCACAAACCGGCGATTCGCTCAAGGCGTGTTAACCTGCCCCATCGGTCCGGCCCGATGCAGCATGGTCACTCGCCTGCGCCGTCAACCGAACTGCCTAGCTTCACCTTCGCCGTCCGCGTGCGGCCATCACGAACGACCGTCAACGTCACGACATCCCCCGCGCGCTTGCTGTCCAGCACCTGTCGCAGATCGTTGTAGTCCTTGACTTCGCGGTCGTCGATGGCGACGATCACATCGCCCAGCACGATGGATCCATCGCCCAGGCGATACGTCCCTTCCAGCCCCGCCTGCTCCGCGCCGCTGCCTTCGCTCACCGCGCCGACGAGGACGCCCCGGGTGACGTCCAACTGGCGCGCGATGCCGGCATCGACGATCTCAATTCCCAGCAACGGCCGAACGACGCGCCCGTGACGAATCAATTGCGGCACGATTTCGTTGACGATATCCACGGGCACGGCGAAACCGATACCGACGCTTGCCCCGCTGGGGCTGTAGATCATCGTATTCACGCCAATCAATCGTCCCGCGCTATCCAGCAACGGCCCGCCCGAATTGCCCGGATTGATCGCGGCATCGGTCTGGATGACGCCTTCAATCGTTCGGCCGTTTCGCGCGGTGATGGTGCGGCCCGTCGCGCTCACGATCCCGGTCGTCAGCGTCTGATCAAAACCGAACGGGTTGCCGATGGCATAAACCTTCTGTCCGACCTGGAGATTCGCCGACGTACCGACGGGAATGGGGCGCAGCCGGGCGCCCGGCGCGTCGATCTTGAGAACGGCCAGATCGCGATCCGGTTCGACACCTACGACCCTCGCATCCCACGAAGAACGATCGGCGAGGATAACTTTCAATTCGGCGTTGCGCTGCAGGCCCGGCTCGACAACATGAAAATTCGTAACGATGTGCCCGAGGTCGTCCCAGATGAAGCCTGTTCCGGTGCCCTCGGGAACCTCAAAGACTTCGCGCGAGAACAGTCCGCGTCGTCGTTCGACCAGACGCACGCTCTGGACATAAACCACCGACGGAGAGGCGTTGGCAAACAACTCGATGGAAGATTTTTCGTCCTCAGCGAGATCGCCGCGCGGCGTGATGGCGCGCGGCCCCGCGTTCCGCGTCTCGAGATACGCGCGCAACTGGCCAACGACGAAATAGCCGACCGTCAGCCCGACGAGGATGCCGACCAGAAGCGACTGGCGCTTCTGCACGCGCATCAGCGGTCGCTCTTCAAAGCCGGGCGGGGAATCCATCACGCTCATGACGAAGAATGATAATCCGGAAGATGGCGCCAAACTATCGGACGCTTCGGCCGGGTTTGCCGCTCTCGGGTGTGCGCCGCTCGACCGCCGCACGCCTGCAAGACAAGGCCAAGTCGCCCCCCGGTTTGACCGATAAACCCACGGCAACAAGTGGGCATCCGTTGGAGGAACGTCCAGTGATTATCCGTCGATCGGTTATGCGCTTCGTGTCGGTGGTTTCGCTCGCGGCTGCCGTCGTGGGCCTTGCGCCGGGATGCGGGTTCGTCCCACTGCCCGGGCCGGGCGATTCGGGGAACCCTGCGCCGCTGCCGCTGGCAAACGGCATCGACCCGCAACAGCCGAACATCGAGCGGTCTTCGCGCACCCTCGACTTTTCCGGCGTTCGAACGATCCGCGTCGAACTTCACACCGCGCGACTTGTGATCGAACAGATGGATAGCGCCGCGGACGAAGCCACGCTTCAAGTCACGGAGATCATCACCGCCGGCTGGCTCGGCAAGAATGATCTCGAAAACCACCTTCTCGCGACGGAGGTTCGCGCGGAGCGATCTTTTGTCGACAACGCCCGATTGAACGTGAACGCAATCATCTCACCGGGCCTTCAGGCGAAGGACGTCGCCCTGGACGTGAAACTGACCGTCCCGCGCGGCGCGGGAACGGAAATCTACCTGACCAGCGGCCCGGTGGAGATCATCCGCCTGGAGGCCAACGTCGAGATCGCCACAGCCGACGGCGCGATCCTCGTGACCGAGGCGGCTGGGAACATCGTCGCCAAGACGACGAACCACCCGGTCGAGATTCGCGACGCGAAGGGAAACGTTGACGCGGTCACGTCCAACGCGGATATCTCGATCCGGGCGATGCCGTCGATCGGCTCGCAGGTTCTTGCGCGAACCGTCGGCGGCAACGCGCGCATCCTCGTGCAGCAGGGATTCGGCGCCGCCCTGAAGCTCATCGCCGATGACGGCGCCGTCTCGGCCAACCTCAACGGCTTTACAGTGTCGAACATCGCCACGGCCGCCGGCTTCCTGACCGCCGAACTCAATGGCGGCGGCGGGCGCGTCGAAGCACTCGTCGAGAACGGCGACATCGAGTTCGCCGGCATCGCACAGCCCTGATCGCACACTCACAGACTTTGCGATGTCGGCATTCCCTGCGCGGCGTCGGCCGATCCTGCGCGAAACCGCCCTGTGGGGCGCAACCGACTCGCCCGAAGCCCGCGCAATTTCCGATTCATGTAGTGCCCGGCGTCGCCGCGCCGTATGAAACGGATCCATTGCCCATGCTCGATTGCCCTCCGGTTCGTATCTCTCGCGCCATGCGCGAGACGCTACACTGGCTCATTTCCGAAGACGACCTCGCCGCGCCGCACGATGCCGAAGGCGAAGCGCGACGATTGCTCCTGCGCGCGGCCGAGCTGCACGAGGCGCTGTCATGCCTGCCCCCGGCAACCGAAGATTGTGACAAATGCCTGATTGTCGGGTCCGTCGGCGCAGAGGTGCCCTACCTCGCCGGCAAACTCGGCTGGAAGGACGTCACCTGCGTCGCCCCACCGACCAGCCGCGCCAAACGCCGTCTGCGCCGCGCCCGGCCGCATCCAAACTCCGACGCGTCATACCCGTTCACCTTGATCGAGCAGGATCCGGAGACCGATGCCCTGCCGCTGGAGGATCACTCCTTCGGGCTGGTCGTCTACCTCGGCCGGATCGAAGCCCTGCGCGATGACCCCGAGTTTGTCTTTTATGAACTGAACCGCGTCGTACAGCCGCGCGGGCAACTGGTCCTCGTCGCCGAGAATCCGGTCAGCCTCCAGGCGACGCATTCGATTCTGCGCGGCGCGCCGCAAAGCGCGCGCATCGAACACGGCGCCGAATCCGCCTGGCGGCGCTATGCCCCGCAGGAAATCGAAGAGCTGCTCAACGGCACCGGTTGGCGCGTCGAATCGATCACCTCCGTCGTGCCCGGCCCGGCGCTGGGCGGAAGCTGGTGGCGGCGGCGACTCTTCAAGCGACTGGTCGCTGACTTGCGCGCCGAGACCGGCCTCGCCGAGCCGTGCCTTCACACGCGCCTCCTGGTCAACGCGGCCAAGGTGAGCGAGCCGACGCGCAGCTACCCCCGCTGGCTCTACGACGACGAGAAAATCCGCCAACTCAAGGTGGAAATGCTCGAACACGTCTCCCGCACACGGCGGACCGCCAAGACAGCCTGACCCCCCAACTCTCTGACGCACCTCGGCGAGGCGGCTACAATCGTGGCCGTCTCTGGGAAAGAGCCTCGCCGTGGAACCCGCGACCATCGACATCAAGAACGCCCGCGTTCATAACCTGCGCGAGGTCTGTCTCTCCCTGCCGCGCAACAAGCTGATCGTTTTCACCGGCGTCTCCGGCAGCGGCAAGTCATCGCTCGCATTTGACACGCTCTATGCCGAAGGGCAGCGGCGCTACATCGAATCGCTCTCGTCCTACGCGCGACAGTTCATGGGCCAGATGCAGAAGCCCGACTGCGATCTTATCAGCGGCCTCTCCCCCGCCGTCGCCATTCAACAAAAAACCACCGGCTGGAATCCGCGATCGACCGTCGCCACGATCACCGCGATCCACGATTTTCTCCGCGTGCTTTTCGCGCGCATCGGCGCGCAGCATTGCACGCAGTGCGGCCGCCCCATCTCTGCGCAGTCGCGCGAGCAGATCGTCGCGGGGATTCTCGACTCGTTTGCACCGGACGGCGACGATGCCCAAAGCGCCGTCCGCGCGCTCATCCTCGCGCCGCAGGCCCGCGCGCAGAAGGGTGAATTCCGCGATCTCTTCGAGGACCTCGTCCGCGCCGGATACGTCCGCGCGCGAGTGGATGGCCGCGTCGTGATGCTGACCGACGATTTGGCGCTGGAGAAAAACCGCCGCCACGACATCGAAGTTGTGGTGGATCGGCTCGCGCTCTCGCCCGAGAATCGATCGCGCATCGCCGAAGCGGTGGAGAATGCTCTGCGCATCGGCAAGGGTTCATTGATTGTCGCCGTGGATACCGGCGAGGCGGGCCTCGGCTCGATGCGTGCGACGGCGAAGGGGAAATCCACCGCCCGCGAAAAAGTATTCTCGTCCAGCTCCGCTTGCACGCACTGCGGCATCTCATTCGAGCCGCTCTCCCCTCAACTGTTCTCCTTCAATTCGCCGACGGGCATGTGCATGAAGTGCGACGGCCTGGGCGAGCTGCTCGATTTCGACCCCGACCTGCTTGTGCCCGATCCGTCGAAGAACTTCTACGCGCCGTGCATCGAGCCGATGCGCACGAAGGTCGGCAAGTGGCGGCGGCATGTTTATGAGGCCGTCGCGCGGGCCGTTGGGTTCGACATCAATCAGCCGTGGAAAAAGCTGCCGCCCAAGGCGCGCGAAGCACTGCTGTACGGCACGGGCGATCGACACCTGACATTTGAATGGAAGTGGTCGGGGGGCGTCTGGAAGCACGGCGGCACGTTCGACGGCGTGCTGGAGGAACTGCGCGAGAAACACCGCAAGGCCAAGGCGACGTTCATACGTGACTACTACGAAAAATACATGCGCCGCGGACCGTGTCCCGATTGCGCCGGGGCGCGCTTGAACGCGCAGGCCCGCGCGGTGCGGCTGCCGGTTACTAGCAAGTCGCGCGGCACGACTTCGGGCAACGCGAAGGGGCCGAACCTGGCGGAGTTCTGTGGATTGTCCGTCGCGCGAGCGCGTGCGATGCTCGACGCGTTGTCGCTGTCGCCGGTGCAGAAGATCGTCGCCGAGGACGTGTTGAAAGAATTGCGTACGCGGATGGATTTTCTGTTGAACGTGGGATTGGATTATTTGAGCCTGGATCGCACGGCACCGACGCTCTCAGGCGGCGAGTTGCAGCGCATACGCCTTGCGGGGCAGATCGGCTCGGGCCTAGCCGGCGTGCTGTACATCCTCGACGAACCGTCGATCGGTTTGCACCATCGCGACAATCAGAAATTATTGGAGAGTCTGATCGCCCTGCGAGACATGGGCAACACGGTGATCGTCGTGGAACACGACGAGGACACGATGCGAGCGGCGGACTACGTCGTGGACTTTGGCCCCGGCCCCGGTGTTCGCGGTGGGCATGTCGTGGCCGAAGGGGACTTCGACGCGGTGTTGAATTGCGACAAATCGCTCACGGGACAGTATTTGTCGGGCACGCGCGAGATTGAAGTGCCGAAGCAACGCCGGGTGGTACCGCCGATTCGTCTACCGCAGGAGAAGCGTGTCGGAAAGGCGCGTAACCGATGAGGCGGACGCTATCAAGGAACACAAGGAGCGGGGAAACCCCTGACACCGCCCAGCACCCCAGCATGAGCAAGAATGCGGTGCCGCGCTGCAATTGGCTCCTCATCCGCGGCGCGCGGCACAACAATCTCAAGAACATCGACGCCGCCATTCCGCTCGGCCGTTTCGTCGCCGTCACCGGCGTCTCCGGCAGCGGAAAGTCTTCACTCGTCAATGACATCCTTCGTGAACGCCTCGCCCGCGATTTGAACGGCGCCGAGGCCGCCCAACCCGGCGACCACGATGCCATCGACGGCAGCGAACATCTCGACAAAGTCATCGACATCGACCAGTCGCCGATCGGCCGCACGCCGCGATCCAATCCCGCGACGTACATCAAACTGTTCGACGAGATTCGCGCGCTCTACGCCCAACTGCCCGACAGCAAGGTGCGCGGCTACGCCCCCGGCCGATTCTCCTTCAACGTCAGCAGCACAGAGGGCGGCGGGCGCTGCGAGGCCTGCGAGGGCAACGGCGCGACGCGCATCGAGATGGATTTTCTCGCCGATGTCTGGGCCGACTGCCCGGTGTGCAACGGCCGCCGCTTCAACCACGAGACGCTTCAGGTTCATTTCAAGGGCAAGAGCATCTTCGACGTGCTCGATATGGACGTGCAGCAGGCCATGGAGCACTTCGCGGCGATCCCGAAAGTCCACGCGATGCTGCAAACCCTGCACGACGTCGGGCTGGATTATCTCAAGCTCGGCCAATCCAGCACGACGCTCTCCGGCGGCGAGGCGCAGCGGATCAAGCTCGCCCGCGAACTGGTGAAACGATCGACCGGCCGCACGCTCTACCTGCTCGACGAACCGACAACCGGCCTGCACTTCGAAGACATCCGCCGCCTGCTCGCCGTGCTGCACGGTTTCGTCGACGCGGGCAATACCGTCGTCGTCATCGAACACAATCTGGATGTAATCAAGACGGCCGACTGGGTCATCGACCTTGGTCCCGAAGGCGGCGAAGCCGGCGGGCGGATCATCGCAGAGGGCACACCGGAAGAGGTCTCGCGCGTCGCGTCGTCGTACACCGGCCAGGCACTCGCGGAGATTCTCGGCGGCGCTGAAAGGAGCCGATTGCGCGAGCAATCGGAGCATGCTCGCTCTATCCGCCGCGGCGGGCAAGCGAAATCCAGGAAGCCGATTGCGCAAGCAATCGAGCCGGGCCGCCATTCACCCCGTCAACACGCCTTGGCTCTGAATGCCATCCGCGTCGTCGGGGCGCGCGAACATAATTTGAAGGATGTCACCGTCGACATTCCGCGCGGAAAGCTCACTGTCTGCTCCGGCGTTTCCGGCTCGGGCAAGTCCTCCTTCGCCATCGACACGGTCTACGCCGAAGGCCAGCGCCGTTACGTCGAATCGCTCTCCGCCTACGCGCGCCAATTCCTCGGGCAACTTCAGAAACCCCGCGTCGATCACATCCACGGCCTCTCGCCCGCCATCGCCATCGAGCAAAAGGCCGCGAGCAAAAGCCCGAGATCCACCGTCGGCACGGTCACCGAAATCTACGATTACCTGCGCGTGCTCTGGGCACGGGTTGGCACGCCGCATTGCCCGGATTGCGACGTTCCCATCGGAACACAGACATCCGACGAAATCATGGAACGCATCCTGGCCCGGCCCGGCGGCACGAAACTCATGCTTTGCGCCCCGGTCGAACCGTCGCCGGGCGAGACCTGGCAGACGCTGCTCAAGCGCTGCGCCGCCCAGGGCTACACTCGCGCGCGGATCGACGGCGCCGTGACGCCGCTCGAACCGCTCCCGGCCATCGACGCGCGGCGCAAGCACATTGTCGAGCTTGTGGTGGATCGCATCGTCGTCAATCCCGCCTCGCGCAGCCGAATCGCGGACTCCATCGAACATTGCCTCTCCCTCGGCAACGGCGTGATGCTCGCCATCAACATGGACGAAAGCGCCGACAAGCTCAACGAAGCATCTCCCGGCACGACCGGCCCCGCGACGCGCTTTTCACAACACCTCTCGTGCGACCGGTGCGGCCGCAGCTACGACGAACTCACCCCGCATCATTACAGCTTCAACGCGCGCCTCGGCTGGTGCCCGCGCTGCGAGGGCCTCGGCGTGCAGCGCGGCACGAGCGCCGACAGCGTGATCGTCCGACCCGATGAAACGCTTCTCGATGGCGCGATCGCCGGATGGGAGCAGGCGCGCGAGCGACCGCTGCTGGCGGCCATGATCCGCGCGCTCGCGAGAGAGATCGGCGCCAGGGCCGACGTGCCGGCATCGGATCTGACCGCCGAGCAGCGCCACGCGCTGTTGTTCGGACTCGGCGACCGCTGGATCGCGCTCGATCCAAAGCGGCCGGGGCTTCGCTTCCAGTGGAAAGGGTTCTTCCCCGCGATAGACGAAGCCACGCGCGTAAGCTGGCAGTACCGCACGCGGTTGCAGGAGCTGGTCACCGACGTGCCGTGCCTGGCCTGCGATGGCGGGCGCATCGCGCCGCAGCCCGCCGCGACCCGACTGGATGGCCGCACCATCGGCGAAGTCTGCGCCATGACTATCGCCCGGGCCGCGGAGTTCTTCGCGAAGCTCAAACTCGCGCGGCGCGAGGCATCCATCGCCGGGGAATTGCTGCATGAGATTCGCTCGCGCATGCAGTTCCTGCTCGATGTCGGGCTGGGCTATCTGTCACTGGACCGATCCGCACCGACGCTCTCCGGCGGCGAATCGCAGCGAATCAGACTGGCGTCGCAAATCGGCAGCGGCCTTGCGGGCGTGCTCTACGTCCTCGACGAACCCACGATCGGCCTGCACCCGCGCGACAATCAGCGGCTCGTCGCGGCGCTGCACAAGCTTCGCGATTTGGGCAACACGCTGCTGATGGTCGAGCACGATCGCGAGGTCATGGACTCGGCCGATCACATTGTGGACTTCGGGCCCGATGCCGGCGCGAGCGGCGGGCGAGTCGTGGCGCAAGGCGCGCCGGAACAATTGCGTCGCACCGCGCGAATGCGCAGCGTCGACACGGAGATTGAATCGCACACCGCAAAGTATCTCGCTGGGACCGCGGCCATCGCCGTGCCGACCCATCGACGGGGCGTGGCCGTTGTTGTTCACGACGCGAGACAGAACGCGCGTTCGTCCGGCGATTCCGATCGCTTGCGCGATCTGCTGTTTGTGGCGCCGGATCACCTGAACACCGCGAACGAAACCGAGCGCGTGCTGGTTGACGACGACGGTGAACCGATCGATGCGCCGAGGCGAAGTCGCCGCAACAAAGAGCCGATCGCGCGAGCCATCGAATCCAATGATCTGATCGTGCGCGCAATCGAGGTTGGCGCGCAGCCGCCGGGACGATACGCCCCGGCTCCGAATGAGCGACATTCGACCACACCGAATGCCCTCCGCATCATCGGTGCGCGCTACCACAACCTAAAGAACATCACCGTCGAGATCCCCCTTTCGCGCTTTGTCTGCGTAACCGGTGTCTCCGGCTCGGGAAAATCTTCCCTGGTCACCGAGATCCTTCTCCCCGCCCTGGCGGCGCGCCTGCACCGCGCCCGGCTCACTGCCGGCGCGCACGAACGCATCGAGGGCATCGACCACATCGACAAGATCATCAGTGTCGATCAGGACCCCATCGGCGAGTCGCCCCTCTCCAACCCCGCCACCTACTGCGGCCTCTTTGATCTCGTGCGCGAACTTTTCGCTCGCCTGCCCGATGCGAAAGTCCGCGGCTACACCGCCAATCGCTTCTCCTTCAACCGGTCCGGCGGCCGCTGCGACGACTGCGAAGGGCAAGGCCAGGTCTGCCACGAAATGCACTTTCTCCCCGATGTCTGGGTCACCTGCGAGACGTGCGGCGGCACGCGCTACCAGCGCGACACCCTCGAAGTGCGCTACAAGGGGCGGAACATCTCCGACGTGCTGAACATGACCGTCGCGCAGGCGCTCGAACACTTCGCTAACGTTCCGCGACTCGTGCGCCTGCTTAAGACACTTGACGACGTCGGGCTGGGTTACCTGCCTCTCGGCCAAAGCGCGCCTACTCTCTCCGGAGGCGAGGCCCAGCGCGTGAAACTCGCCGCAGAGCTCGCACGCCCCAGCACAGGCAAGACGCTCTACATCCTCGACGAGCCGACGACCGGTCTGCACTTCGAAGATCTGCGCAAATTACTCGACGTTCTCCACCGGCTGGTCGACCTGGGTAACACCGTCGTCTGCATCGAGCACAACCTCGATGTCATCAAGACGGCCGACTGGGTGATCGACCTCGGCCCCGAGGCAGGCGAGGAGGGTGGGCGAATCGTCGCCGCGGGCACGCCCGAAGACGTCGCACAAGTCACGGCGTCGCACACCGGGCGACTGCTGCAACCGGTGCTCGAATCAGGCCCGCGCGTGTCACGCTCGGTCTATTCGCCGCCCGCCAAGGCATCGCGCGTCGCCGAGGAGCGAATTGCCGCGCCGCCCGATGCCGAGCAAGTGCGCATGCCGTGGGAGCGCGACGGCAAGAAATGGCACACACAGGACCGCCTTAGCCGGGACGGCAAGTCGGTCGATTGGGAGGGCGCGGCGCTGGAGCACCTCGTCACCCAGATCGAAAAACGCGGCAAGGGTCGACTGCAACCGACCGGCTGGAACGACCGCGCGCGCGTTGAGATCGTCGCCGCAGCGCCCGCCGGCGTCGCGCAATCCGCCGTGCCGTGGTTCCTGCACGCGCTGACCGGCGGCCGCTGGATGGTCGATTGTCTGTTCCGCGTTCCAAGCGGGACCTTCAATGGTCGCACCCTCAACCGCGAACTGGGCTTGCTGACGCTGAACGAACGAGACGACATCCACGCGTATTCAGCGGAGCCGCGCGTCCACGTGCGCCCGGCCGGCGAGGGGTTTGACCAGGTGCGCGTCCAGATTCACGACAAGAAGGAAATTTCGACTCGTGCGTTCGATCAATTCATCCGCAAAGGCATCGACGCCTATCTCCAATACGTCGCGGGCATGGCGAAGAAGGAAGGTGGCGCGCAGCCGTGGAAGACCGACGGCCGCGCCTGGCATCTCTCGCAGCGCCCGGTGCCGCATGGTCAGACCAAGAACTGGAAGCCCGCCGACCTCGCGGCGCTGGTTGGGATGGTGACCAAAGTGCTGCCCGGTGCGACGATTGACTGGTCGGGAAAGGTGTTCGTTGAGTTTTCGCTGAACGGGTCGCGCGTCGGCAAGGTCATCACCCATCAAGGCGATGCGCTGCGCGTCGACCTGCACCCGCCGATCGGGCGATTCACCCCGACGCAGGTGGAGAAGCTGGGCTTCCGGCAGGAGTTGAATCGCCCAGGCAGCAGCGGCGCGACGGTCACCTTCTGGTTCCGCGCGATGACCGAAATCGACCCCAAGCAATTCACAGCCGTGTTGAAGGAGTCCGCGGCCACGTCGGCAAATTGATCGAACGCGCCGATTGCGTCGGAAATGGAGGCCCTAAAGAGCCGATTGCGCAAGCAATCGAAGGAGCACGCGAGACCGGTAGCATGGCCGCGGCCTCTGCCTGCTACGATCGCGCCGGTTTTCACTCCTTGCCAACGTTCGTCATTCCGCCACAATTCGCCGCGTGAGCCATGCCACGCCCCATCGCCCGCCGCGCCTTGTCGTCATTCACGGCTCCATGTTCGGCGGGAAGACCGAACGCATGATTGCTCTGTTACGCCAGACCGTCACCGACGGCCTGCGGGTCCGCGCGTTCAAACACGCCATCGACAACCGCTACGACCCGAATCATCTCGTCACTCACCGGCAGGACCGCTTCGACGCCCAGCCTGTTCCTGATGCCGCCGCCATTCTCGACCGCGTCGCCGACGTCGATGTCGTGGCCGTCGACGAGGGTCAGTTCTTCCGGCGCGCGCTCGTGCCCGTCGTCGAGGAACTGCTGCGCCGCGGCAAGACCGTCATCGTCGCTGGAATCACGCACGACGCGTGGGGGCGCCCGTTCGAACCCATGCCGGAACTGGTCGGCCGTTGCGACGAGGAGATTGTCTGCCAGGCGCCGTGCCGCGTTTGTGGCAATCCCGCGCCTTTCACCCAGCGCCTGACGCCCATCAGCACGCTGCACATGGTCGGCGGGCTGGACGACTACGAACCACGCTGCCGGGCGCACTTCACGCCCCTGCCCGGTCCACCGGAAACGCGCGAATGAACGCTGCCCGCGGCCTGCTTGGTATCGCCACGCTTCTGGCATTTGCCTGGCTGCTTTCCACCGATCGCCGGCGATTTCCGATTCGCACCGTCCTCGGGGGTTTGGCGCTCCAATGGCTCCTGGCGCTGTTCGTCCTGCGAACCGAAGCAGGACGGGCGATCTTCGATGCCATGGCGCACATCGTGACCGCCGTCCTGCGCGGCGCCGACGAAGGTGCGGTGTTTGTCTTTGGCCCGCTCGCCGGGAACAACGCCTCGGTCGCCTGGAAAGCCGTCGCCGGCATCAAGATTCTCTCCACCATCATCGTCGTCTCCACGCTGTCGGCGATCGGCTATCACTACGGCCTGCTCCAGCGCGTCGTCGTCGTCATGGCGTGGATCATGTCGCGACTGCTCCGCCTCTCCGGGCCGGAAAGCCTCTCCGGCGCGGCCAATGTCTTCTTCGGCCAGACCGAGGCGCCGTTGCTGGTGCGCCCCTATCTCGACAACATGTCGCGTTCGGAGCTCATGGCCCTGATGACCGGCGGATTCGCGACCGTCGCCGCGGGCGTCATGGCGGTTTACGTTGACATGCTGGGGTACGGCGACCAGGCCGCGCGCCTCGCCGTCGCCCGGCATCTCATGACCGCGTCGCTCATGTCGGCCCCCGCCGCGTTTGTGTTCGCGAAGATCATGGTGCCGCCCTCGCCCGATGCCCTGCGCGAACTCGATCACGCCATGCCCGCCGCTCCGATTCACACGCGCGGCCTGCTTGACGCCGCCACCCACGGCGCCGCCGAAGGCATGAAACTGGCCATCAACGTGCTGGCCATGCTGATCGCCTTCATCGCTCTCATCGCAATATTCGATATTTGTCTGTCACAGATCGGGCGCCTTCCCGGCCTGTCCGGCGTGCTGGGTGCAGCCGGTATCCGCCAGCTCAATCTCGATTCCCTGCTGGGGCTTGTTTTCGCACCTGTCGCCTGGCTCAACGGTGTTCACGCCGACGATGCGCGAACCGTCGGCGCGCTGCTGGCCAAGTCGATGGTCACAAATGAAATGATCGCCTACGGCCGCCTCGCGGAGCTGGCCGCTGACGGCGCGCTGGCCGAGCGCTCGCGCCTCATCGCGATCTACTCGCTCTGCGGATTCGCCAACTTTAGTTCGATTGGAATCCAGGTCGGAGGCATCGGCAGCCTCGCCCCGAACCGCCGGGCCGACCTGCTGGCGCTCGGGCCACGCGCCATGCTCGCCGGCGCCATGGCCTGCTGGATGACCGGCTCCATCGCCGGCGCGCTGCTGTAAGCGGTTTATTCGCGCGAATTCTCCGACGCGTTGGTGACACCCGGTGCCGGAGGCCGAGTCCCCTGCTTCGCCGGGCTGCCCGCCGCGATCGTCGGCGACGACTGCATGAACGGTACGATCAGTTCCGGCACCGTCGGGCTGTCCGTCTTCAGGACCATCTGCTCGCCCGCCGCCGCCGTGTATTGCTCCGGCAGCGTCACGGTCAGCCGCCACGCGACGCCGGTCTGAAGCTCGGTTAACTGCGTCTTGATCGCCGGATTGGTCGTTGTGATCTCCTGCAGCCTGATCGGTTTGTCCGTGTAGTTGCGCACGTAAAACATGCGGTCCAGCGGCTTGACGATCGTCGCCGTCGGCGGAATCTGCAGCTGCGCCGGCGAGACCTCCACGTCCGACATGATGTACAAGCTCACCGGGATGTTCAGCATCGGAATCTCGGCGTTGCCCGTCGCGATCTGGATCGACGCCGTGTTGCTGCCCTTCGACAGCGGCTGCTGCGCCACAACCGTCAGCTCGTACTCCTTGCCTTCGGTCAGCGTCTTGAGCGTTGCCTTAAACGGCCCGCCCGACACCTTCGGCTCGCTCGGCTTCATCGGCGACTGATCGTTATTGGTGATGACGACCTTCTTGGTCAACTGCTCCTCGGTCAGGCCCGACGCGCGCAGGCTGCTGAAATTGACGTTTGTCGGGACAGCCTGCACGACCTGCCACAGGGTGCCCGTCACCTGCAACGATACCGACGCGCCGTCGCCCGGCGCATTCGTCTGAACCGTGATGGACTTCGTCATCGGGCCGGCCCCGTGACCCGTGCTCAACTTGATCGGAATCTTGCCGCTCTGCCCCGGCTGGACCACGCGGTCGTACTGCCCGCTCGTCGTGCAGCCGCAACTGGGGCGAACCGCCAGCAACTCCAGAGGCCCCGTCCCGGTATTCGTAAACCAGAAATCATGGGTCACGTCCGTGCCCGATCGAACGCGGCCAAAGTTGAACGTCGGCGTGTCAAACTTGATCGCGGGGACCTCGCCGGGCTTCAGCACCACGGTCGGCGCGGACGGTTGCGGCGGAACCTTCTGCTTCGTCACGCCACCGTGCGACGAGACTCGCTTCGCCGCCTCCTTCACCTCGGCAGCCCCTTCCTTCTGCTTCTGATTCTGGTCCGGCTCGACGTTCGACGGCGGCTGCTGCGAATACACTGAATTCACAGCCATACCCAACACAAGGGCGACTCGCACGCTGATCCACACTGTTCTTCTCATAGGTGTTTCCTGAATCGAATCCTATGGATTCCGTCCGCGCCGGCGGGCGGCAAGCCGTCAACTATATCACACGGGCACTGGCAGCCCGTGTAACGTGGCCGTAAACCGCGGTTCCGCCGCCGGCTGCACTCCCCGTAACCATCGCTGTGGCCAAAAGATGCCTTTGCGGGCCGATCACGTCCCCCGCTTGACCCGACCGCTCCTCGGCGGTCCAATACCGGCCGGAAATTGCATTCCGAAGGACTCGAGCGGCCAATACCGTTTTCTGCCGGGGGGCCGCCGCATCAGGGAGGAACGTCCATGTCCCGCCGCCGACCGCTTCACCTCGTCGCGCTCGCTTCCATGTTCGCCGTGCCGGGGATCTGGGGTTGCGAAGGATACGACCGTAAGCACGATTACAAAGTCGTCGATGTCACGCCGCCTGACCCCACGGAGATGGACAAACCCGGAAGCGGGCCGCGCGTTTCCTCGGGCCACATTCCTGACATCGTCGAAGAAATGATGGCCCGTCGCACCGCGTACCTGCAACAACTCGTTGAGCTGGAACGAGCCTTCCTCGCCGGCGGCGATGCGGTTCGGGCCAACTGGGCGCGGCGCCAGCGCAACCTCACCGAGAAGGTGGAAGTCTATCCCTATTTGACCCAGGAAACGCCCGAGCAAACCGCCGTGCGCGTCGAACCGAAAGACACGGTCCCCGCAGCCGACGCGCTGTACAACGACGCGCTCAAGATTCGCAAGGAAGTCGGGCTGATCCCATTGGCCGGCGCGCTGCCCCATGTGAAAGACAAGGCGCGACAAGCGCTGGAGATGTTCAAGCGCGTAATTCAAGAGTATCCCACATCCGACAAGGTGGATGACTGCGCCTTCTACATCGCGGAGATTTACAAGGAGTATCTCCGCGAAGACGATCCGGACGATGAGCTGGCAATTCGCTATTACCGCTGGGCGCTGGCCCTCGACCCGAACACGCCGCACCCGGTCCGATTCCAGTTGGCGGTTGTGCTGGACTTCCGCCGTCACGATCGCTCGAACGCCCTGCCGCTCTATCACCAGGTTATTGATCTTCAGGAGGACGGCAACGTCTCGAACCAGAAGTTCGCCGCGACGCGCATTGAGCAGCTCTCCGACGAAGACTTCAGCCATATTCGCGCGCAGGAGCCGCGCGCCCGTACCGTTGCCGCCGAGGCGCGGCGCGATACAACAGCTCCCCGCGACGAGTTACCCGTCCCGCCGAGCGAGTCTTCCGAACCGCCCTCGAATTCAGGTGGCGGACAGTAAAGCTTCCGCTGATCGCGGATATCCGGCCTGGCACCAGGTGGTCGCACCGAATCGTCGCCGTGAGGTTTCGCGCGGCGGCATGGGCGATCACTACAATACTCCGCATGACGAACGCCCCCGAGATTCAGGCACAGGTCCGCGCCGCGCGCGAACGCGGCGGGCTGCTCGCGCGCACGGACCGCGCGACGACCGAGATCACCGGCCGCGATCGCGCCGCCTGGCTGCACAATCTCGTGACCAACACCGTGAAAACGCTCTCGCCCGGCGAGGGCAACTACGCCTTCGCGACAAACGTAAAAGGTCGCTGCGTCTTCGACGCCGGCGTCCTCGTGCTGGAAGACCGCATCTGGCTCGACCTCGACCGCCGCTGGCTTGACGCCGCACTCAAGCACTTAAATCGATACATCATCACCGAGGATGTGACGCTCACCCGACACGAAGTGGCAGTTCGCTTCGCGGCTGTCGGCCCGGCGGCCGGGCCGTTCGCCGCGCGAATCGGCTGCGGAAACCTTCTCGCCATGGCGCAGTGGCAGAACGCCGCGGCGATGCTCGGCGGTGCGGCCGGGCGCGTTGCTCGAAATGATTTCCTCGGTCTCGTGGCCGCGGACGTTTACGTGATGGGCGCCGACGCGGGCAAGGCCGCCGAAGCCGCGCGAGCGATCGCTTCGGAACTGGGGGTTGCCGAGATCGGCCGCGACGCGGCGGAGATTCTTCGCATCGAGGCCGGCATTCCGGCATCGGTCGAGGACATTGACGACACCGTCGTGCCGCCCGAGACCGGCCGCATCGAGCAGGGCATCAGCTACCACAAAGGTTGCTATCTTGGGCAGGAGGTGATCGAGCGCATGCGCGCCCACAATGTTCTCGCGCGAAAGCTCGTGGGCATTCGCGTCGAGGCCGATTCGCCGCCGCCGCGCGGCGCGCCCGTCGTACGCGAGGGCGTCGAGATCGGAAGCGTGACCAGCGCGTGCTGGAGCGAATCGCTCGCAGCACCCCTTGCCATGGGCTATGTGAAGACGGCCCACTCCTCCCCCGGCACAGCCCTTGTCCTTCGATCCGCGACGGGCGAAGTGAATGCGAAGATTGTCTCGTTACCGCTTCAGGCCGCGCTGCCCTGATCGCCGCCCCCGTACCGTCGAGTCAGCTTCGAACCGGAAGCTCCGATGCCGCGATGATCTGGGCCGCCGTCGCCGGGAACCACCCCACAACGCAATGGCGGGCCGTGGCGCGGCACTCCTTAACAGACCGGTCCCTGCAAGCTAAAATGGTGAGGACTCGAGAGCGTAGCTCAGTCGGTAGAGCAGCGGCCTTTTAAGCCGCGGGTCCTGGGTTCGAGCCCCAGCGCTCTCATGGTGAATCCCGTCGACCCCGTTCGCGGCCATGATTTCCGCAGGAAGGGGAGACCGAAACAGCCTCGCCGCCGTAGCTCAGTTGGTAGAGCAGCGGTTTTGTAAACCGCAGGTCATCGGTTCGAGTCCGATCGGCGGCTGTTCAACGCGGTTTTTTCTAGCGCCATCAGGGGTCACAGCGCATGCCGCCGTCATGCCGCGACCTGTTGCGTCACCTGCTCCGGTAAGAAAAAGGGTAAGCGCAGACGGTTGTCGATGCCCGCGCGAGGCGGGCTTGGATGGCGGCGCGGCCCTCGCCGCTGATGCGCCCCGGTGTTCTGGCCGCGCGGCTCCCATTGTTCCCGTCGCCCGGTGCGTGGCTCGCTCCGCAGGCGGGGCAGAGATATCCGGCAGAGCGGTAAGCGCCTCGGACAAGTCGCCGATCACGGTGTGCGAATAGCGTGAGAGCGTGAGGTTTATGTCGCTGTGACGCGCGAGGTCCTGGGCGAGCTTGGGGTGCACGCCGCCTCGGGCAAGGTTGGTAATGAACGTGTGTCGCAAAGCGTGGAAGTCCAGCACGCGGCCCGCCTCGTCCGTCGACAGCAGGAAGTGCGTCTTCGTTCGCTCCTGCAAGTCCTTTTCGCCGTCAGCGGCGTCGAGCCAGTTCTGCCGCGCCGTGGCCAAATCGAATCGAAGCATGTCGGCCGCAGCGTCTGACTTCGGAACGGCCAACGCCGCCGTGACCTTACCCCTGTCTTCAGTCCATCTGTAATGTTAGTCCAGCACCGCCCGAAGCACACGCCGTGGGCGAAGCGCAGCCTGCCTACGGCGACGCGATCAATCAGGCGATGTGTGGGACTTACCCCCTCTTGCAATACTGCTATCCAGCAGGAAGAATCTACAGGGGCTGAAGACATGTCTAGTTTGGCTTCATGGTTGCTTTGGGGGCTTCGTAACACAACTTGGTTGCTCGGCATCCAACATCCGGGTGTCTTACAGGCTCACCAATGACGGCCCGTGTCAAACGAGTAACATGGTCCTGGAATCCAAAGAATGCCATGATGAAATCGATCGAGAACGGCAATCCCTTCTCGTTGGCCATGGCGGTCACCCCCGGTTGGCCGGCGTCCGTGTTTCGCTGGGCATTCTCCATTTCCGATCGATTGCTCGGGCTCAATGGCATCGCCGACCTTTATGCCAAGGTCCAAAGGACGGCTGGCCCAGCGGAGTTCTGCGAAGCGACGCTTCGCCAACTCAATGCGCGATGGGAAGCGGCGGAAGAGCAAATCAACAGAATTCCGAAGAGCGGGCCGCTCATCGTGGCGGCCAATCACCCGTTCGGCGCACTGGAGGGGCTCGTGTTGGGGGTGCTGCTTTTTCGGATTCGGCCCGATATCAAGTTACTGGCGAATTACCTTCTGGAGCGAATCCCGGAATTGCGGCCGGCGGTGATCGCGGTCGATCCCTTCGGCGGCGGCGACGCGAAGCGCCGCAACGCTGTGCCCCTGCGGGATGCGATCAACTGGGTTCGCGGGGGCGGTGCTCTCGCGGTTTTTCCGGCCGGCGAGGTTGCGCACCTGACCCTCCGGGACCGGCATGTTGCCGAACCGCCTTGGAGCGCGACGATTGGGAAGATCATCGTTAGAACCAAGGCAAGCGTCGTGCCCGTTTTCTTTGAGGGCCGCAACAGCGGCGGCTTTCAGGCCCTCGGACTGCTGCATCCCCGACTCCGCACGGCATTGCTGCCGCGCGAACTCCTGAACAAAAAAAACCGCAGCGTGAAAGTCGCAATCGGACAGGCCATTCGTCCGGAGACTTTGCGCCGGTGCGGGAAACCCTCGCACATGTCGGATTACCTGCGGCTGCGCACGCTCATGTTGGCGGCTACGCTTCGTGACAGAAGGTACGCGTGTACGAACGAACGTCGAAGCGGAGCGACGCTGATGCCGATCGCGGCGGCGCAGGACGCCGAAAGATTAGAGGCGGAGATCGATGCAATCCCCGAGACCGGACGATTGGCGCAGTTGGGCCGGGTAGCGGTGTATTGCAGCGCGGCGGATCGGATTCCGTCGATGCTCAAGGAAATAGGCCGCCAGCGCGAGTTGACGTTTCGGGAGGTTGGTGAAGGCACCGGCCGATCTGAGGACATGGATCGCTTTGACCGGTATTACTTGCACTTGTTTGCATGGGATCATGACGCGCAGCGGTTGGTCGGGGCCTATCGAGTGGGCCTGGCGGATGGCATCGTCCGCGAGCACGGTCTTCAGGGGCTTTACACCCACACTCTCTTCAAGTTCGGCCGGAGACTGATGTCGCATTGGGGCCCCGCGATCGAACTCGGCCGGTCGTTCGTCGTGCGGGAATACCAGCGCAGCTACGCGCCGCTCCTGCTCTTGTGGAAGGGAATCGGCCGGTTTCTTGCGACCCATCCGCGGTATCGCGTGCTCTTCGGCGCGGTCAGCATCAGCGACGACTATGACACGACGACAAAGCGGATTCTCATGTCTTTCCTGCGGGCGAATTTTTTCGACGCCGACCTTTCGGCGCTGGCCACACCGCGGAACCCCCCGGCGCTCGCGCCGTTGCGACAAGATGAGGCGCAACTGCTTTCAACGGCTGTTCAGGACGTGGACGACGTGGATGGACTCGTACGCGAGATCGAGGCCGGCGCCCGGGGCGTGCCCGTTCTCCTGCGCCAATACCTCAAGCTGAATGCGAAGCTAATCGGTTTCAACGTCGATCCCGTTTTCGGGAACGTGCTGGACGGTCTTTTTTACGTCGACCTGGCCACAATCGGTCGATCACTTCTCGAGCGCTTCATGGGCCGCGAGGAGTCGTCGGCGTATCTCGCGCACCATCGGGCGGGAATCGAATCTCCTCCTTGACGTCACGCTGATGGGCTTTGCGACTGCCGCGCGTGGTGCGGGGTCCGCCCGGTTCGCCGGCCAACAGGGTGTTCGCCAAGTCCACCCCGCGGGCGACAAGATCGGCGGTGCCGTCACGGAGTTCCATGGTGTCCATGACGTAGCGGGCGTTACGCTCCATGTCCTCGGCGGGCCGGCCGCGCGCGGGCGTGCGCACTGAATTCGAGATCATGAGTTGCTGCCTTACGTGACTGGTTCCTGTCTCAATCGGCCAGCGGGTCGATACGGCGACTGCGATAATACGCGCGGACATGGCCCACCAGCCGGCGCGTCGGCGTTGTCGCGTGACCGAGGCCGCGATTGCCTGCTCCGATCCTGAACAAAATTGACCATTGCGCGAACAAGACGCGGTATGCCCTCGCCATGGGCCAGGACGGGTCGTAGATGTTCGTCGATTCGGAGGCAGCACCGTTCAATTCGACAATTGTAAAATCACGTCCGGCCTTGAAAGCGTCGACATCGGCATAGCGGATGTCAAAGCGGCCGAAGTGGAATCCGTCGAAGTGGCGGGCAATGCGATCAATGCTCCCCTCGAGTTCCGGCGTGATGAGGTGCGCGCCGTCGCGAAAGAGGGCGCCCTGGCAGTGATTGCCGGCAACGACGAGCCGACGAGATTGCCCCGGAGCAAGTACGGCGTCGGCTTGGCCGTTCAACCGCGAGAGAAACGTGCGGGCCTGCATCCGGAAGCGCGGGTGGTTCCAGATCAACTCCTTGAGAGTTGATCGTCCGTCGCCTTCAACGGCTGGAAAATGCTTGTCGGTGATGGAGAAGATGCGGCCATTCTCCTGACCGGGGATGCGATAATAAAAAACGCCGGCTTCGTAGGGGCCGGGATGATAGACTTGGACGAGGACTGGCCCCGTGGCCTCGCGCAGATAGCGTTCCGCCTGATCGTGCGAATGAATGAGTCTAACGCCGGCGCCGCGCTCGCCTGCGTCCGGCTTGAGAATGAGCGGGTATGACCATGTCGTCTCGCGCAGGAGTTCATCAAGCCGCGCCAGTCGCGCTTCGGCCGTCCGCCCGTCGAGGCGCTCGGTCGGCGTGACCCACTCGGCGGGTAACTTCCTCAAAATGTCAAACTTCGACTCGCCCACGAATCCACCATGTGGGATTCCGGGATTGGCTGCGGTCACGATACCAAAGCCGCGGTACCGCAAAGCGAGATACGCGATCCAGGGGACCACCGGAATGTAAAAGAGCCAGGGCGGCCAGAATTCCCACCGCCAGATCTGCTGAATCCGGGCTTTGATTCGCGCGCGGCCCACCGCCGTCCGCGACAACTCGAGCAGCTTGACAAACACGAAAAGCAGGAAGGCGGCCGCCGCGACGGCCACCCAGCCAGCCCCTAGCACCGTCTCTAACAGATCCAGCACCGGTTCACCGGCAAGAGAAGCCGTGCTGACGATCAGCGGCGTCCACAGCGCCGCGGCCACCGCGGCATAGAGGAGAAATCGCCACGACTTGCGCCCGACGACGCCGGCCGCAACGTAAGTCGGAAGGCGCGTGCCCGGCAGAAAACGCGACGTCAGCACAAGCCAACCCACACGAGTATCGAACCACTCACCGATGGATTGGAGTCGATGACGCGGCAGTTTTCGTCGGATCGGCGCCCACTCAAGCACGGTCGCGCCAAACGATCGACCCAACGCCCACAGGCCCATGTCGCCGACCAGGATGCCGATGAAACAACCGAGTACCCCGGCGGTTGCATCCAGCTCGTTACGGCGAATGAGCAGACCGACAGCAATGCAGGTCAGGTCTTCAGAGACGAACGTACCGAGGATGATCGCCAGGAATGACATCACATCCTTCGCGTTCTGGGCAGGGTCCGTCCTGGTTCCGAATTCGCCTTCTCCGGCGGCACGGGTTCATACCCCAGTGAAACTGTGCGCGACCCGACTTCGACGATCGTACGGCTTACCGTGCGGGCGTCGGCTCGCTCCATGCACACGCTCACATGCGGCCGGTCAGGCCATTGATGGCGGTGAAAACAATCCTGCGCGGCGCAAAGATCACTGGCGTCGGCAAAGAGCTGGTCAAACAGCTCGCGCCGCGGCGAGTATACAACTTCATCGCCCAAGCTGGACGTTGTGTAGAGCAGCGAGCGGCCGTCCCACGAGAATCCCGCACGATGAATCTTGCAGCCGTCGCTCGTGAACTCGTTAAGATAGTCCCCGTCCACGGCGATTAACTTGAAGGGGGGAAACAGGCGTGGATCGAGCTGCTCAAACAACAGAGCTGCTTCGCGGGCGTCGGCGTGTGCCATCATGGCCGGGACGATTGTGCCGCGGCTGCGAAAACCGAGCTTGTCTCGCGCCGATGATTCCGAGACGGGGCGTTGGTAGATGTTCAAGAGCGTGGCGACCAGCCCGGCTTCGTTGACGGCGATCCAGGTTCCATCGGAGAGGGGATCGACCGGCATGATCGTCTTGAAATCGCCGCAGCGCCGAATCTCCGGAGGCCGCGCCGCCGGTCGCATCCTCGATTCGTCGCGATTGCAAACCACACGCATGCCGCGCGCGGACACGCTCGCGCCGACAGCGTCTCCCCACGCGATCAGGCTGACTGTACACATGGTGTTTGATCGCGATAGGCGAGCGTCGACGGGGCGCAACCAAATCGCGGATTGACCGCCGCGCCAAGGGCCTGTGCCGCCGCGGCCATCATCGCCTGATGGTGAATCGTATGACTGAAAACGAAAACCAATTCTCGACCCCAACTGGAATGGACCCCCACGGAGCCGCCATCCGGCGTAACCATGGACCGAACGCACAGATGTCGTTCCTTCTCCAGGACGGCATTCCCAAGGGACTTCCGTAGTTCCATTACGCGGCGCAAGGCGGCGGAACGGCAGCGCTCGACGTCGGTCCCGCGTTGCCGATGGTCGTAGTCCACGACCCCGCCGGCGAGGCCCCGCAGCAGGGCCTCGACGTGATCGAGACAATGTCGGGCATGACTACCGACGCTCGATGAGCCCGTCGGGGGCTGGCAGAGGTATTGCGAATCGGTCAGCTGATTGATGAACTCGGCCAATTGATCGAGTGATTCGACGACGGCGACGACGGCCCGAGCAATCATGGGTTCGCCGACGAGCAAAGCGTCGGAGCCAGAATTCTCGGTCGCGAGGTTCATCGTGCTATGTGACCTCCAGTCGCGCCGAGCGAAGAGCCGCGCCATCGGCTGATTCCATTCAGGATCTCGTGGTGCCTCAAAAAGAGGATCGCGGCCGACGCCAGCCATGATACCACGGCAAGACCGAAAAGCAGCCCCCCGTCATCCTGGACGACAATGCCGAGCCTGGTCAGGTGGCTGACGATCGCGCCGGAGATCACGCCGAGGGTGACGAGCGCCCCCCAGGGAACCATACGCGGAATCAGGAGAAGGATGCAGGCGACCAACTCCGCCATACCCGAGCCGATGCGGCCCCAGGGCTCCATGTCCAGCTTGGTGAAGATATAGACCGATTCCTCGGCCGCCGTGAACTTAAAGAACAGGGTCTGGAAAAGGATGATCACGACGAGGGCTTGAAGGACCCAACTCGTGATATTGGCGCGGCGGGTCATCGCGGTCGCCATGACGGGTCGAATGGGTGGGTTCATGGCGGCTCATTCTCCTAACCGATCATGCGGCGCGATCTTCGACCACTCGGCGTCGGCCTGCCCGCGGAGCTTTGGCTCGTCCTTGTTCCATGCCTTCTGGGCATTGCCGAGCCAGCCCTTGTAGAACAGATAGAGCCGGCCGTCGGTCAGTTTGTAATTCTGGGGATCAATCTCGACCTTGTCTCCCTCGGCCATTGCGGTGGCACACCACCCGCCGTAGGCCGGGATGTACCGCTCGGGGTCCGCTGCGAATTTCCGGCGATTCGCGGTGTGAGCAAACTGGTAGAAAACGCCGCGATACTCACTGGTCAGCGACGACTGCCCCATCATGGGCTTGGGTGCGTCGAAATAGGAGACGGGATCGTAGCCCGAGAGCGCCAAGCGCCCCTTCGTCAAGTTGTATTCCGTCATCTCGGGGTGCGCCAGCAGCGCGCGAGTCTTTTCGCGAAAATCCGAAAAGGACAGGCGGTCCACGTTGCTCTTGCCGACATAGCGAAAAACTTCCTTTCCGTCGGGGCCGAGCAGGACGAGGGCCGGAAAGTGGACCGTCTGCCCGTGAAACGAATAGCCGCCGGGGATGTTGTAGGCCTTGGCCAGGGCGGCGTCTTTGTCCTGATAGATCGGCGGCGCGTCGGGCACTTTTTCCAGTATTTTCGTGCGCCACGCCGAAATTTCCTTGCCCTCGTCGGGCTTCAGGAAAATGTGAACCACGCCCGCGACAGTCGGGCCTTGTTCGACGAAGTCGCGTGTGTATTTCAGACAATACGGACATTCCGTCTTCAACAGGAAATGCAACGCCGCAAACTTCCCGCGGGCCTCGGAAAGTTTGAACACCTGGCCGTCTGACGAGACTGTGAAATCGCGCGGAGCCTCGGCGCGGACGTATCCTCCGCCCAGGGCAACCGCGAGCCCGATTAATGAAATAGCGCGAGAGTGCTTCATGAATTGCTCCTTCAGTCCAGGTTTACCCCCTTTCGATGCCGCCGCGCCCGCGAAGGTTTCATCGAATTCGGCGGATTTCCGATACGTGGAGGAGGCCAAGCGCTAGGGACGCCGAATGCTCGCGGGGGCGATTCTGAAAACGACGAGATCCCCCCGTTCCTCGACCTCTCCATTAATTTCGACATCGTCCGCAACGTATGGAAGGATCCGATC
>JAANMU010001000.1_pt1 | contig 28896 bp, 15 predicted proteins | sample 7279701 | NCBI WGS metagenome assembly JAANMU01 (sample SAMN14094539, study PRJNA606508) | bioreactor metagenome | isolation source: A lab-scale SPAN reactor treating ammonium-rich wastewater day 57 | place: Ireland: Galway | collected 2017-03-13 | reverse complement strand
AATGGCTTTACCCGTGTTTCTCGGATCATCACCATTTTCGTCAAAGTGCAGTAAGAGTTTGGTGTGTTCGTCTGGTTCAAAGGGCGTGGTTTGGGGGGTGAAGTTTTCTGTGTAACGGACAGTGTTGGAGATTCGGACTTCGTCGATGAGACCACGGAAGAATGGGGAGCGACCAGCATCCCACGATGCAATATTCAATAAGTCACTTCTTACCATTGGCGTCTCCTTTAAACCCCCACCCCCACTCCAAGATCCAGGGATATTTGTTCCATCAACAAAGAATTTTGCTGTTGAAGGTTGTCCATATTTATAAGAAAATGCAATATGGTGCCAGATTCCATCTCGCAGGTTACTACTATTAACTGAAAATGTGCTGCTAATACTGTCGCTCGACATATATTGAAATGTCCATCCATTTCCTCCAGTGTTCCAAAAATCATAATCGAGAGCAAAATTAGTCCACTGATCAAAACCTTTTGTAATATGCATGGCTCCTGAATCAAACCTGCCCCAAAACTCAATAGTTATTTCTTCACCAGTGGAAAAATTGCTAATTGGTCCATACAACCAATCATTCTTCCCATCAAACCCCATTGCACTCCCCCCACTGTACCTAATCGCCCCTGTAGCAGTGGTGGGGGTTTCACCACCTACACAGGTAGTGGTGCCGTTGAAGGGGCAGACTAGGGTGGCGCTGGCGGTGGAGTTGTCGGCGCGGGTGATGGAGTAACCCTGATCTAGATAGCCAGGGTCTGTGGCAGATGAGTTACCATAATAAACCTCATAATTACTATCACTCCCACCCGTCCACAGGGGTTCTTGGAGCGGAAAAGCCACAGTAGTGGCCGTGGAAGTCGCACAAGTGGCTGCCCCACTGGCTGGATAAAAAGAGCGCGGTATTTCCCGGCGCAAATTACCCGACTGCGTAGCCACAAAAACCAACCGCAAGTCCTCACAGTTAGTCTGGAGCTTACCCGCGTCATAAAGTTCCTTGGTGTTGATGGTAATCTGCTGAGTGGTAGCCGACTGGGTAGCCAGAGGGACACTACTCAAGTTCCGCACCGTCAACTGTTTCTTCTGGGCATAGTCGGATGTCCACCAAGCGCTACTGGTAGCCAGCTTCACTTCACTAGACAACACAAATGTCGCCCCTCCCCCCGTGTCATGGCCTGCCAGTCCTGATTCTGCCAATCGGTTAAAAGCAACCTCAGAGGGCATTTGGGTCGTGGTCTCGGTCAATGCGCGAATCATGGGCAGGAGAACTTGAGAGAGAGTGAAGTAGGAACCGGCAATAAAAGCAATGCTCATGGTCACCATCGCCAAGACATTTAAATGCAACCTAGAAAACCGACGAACTCGATATCGTGAACGAAGCCGAGTAGACACAGTAGATAGAAATTGGGCAGACGAAAAGAGCATGTGAGCAGCAGTTTAAACTACTCAATGATCCAGAGTCAATGGGTAATTTTGCATGATAGAACGTATATAACTCGTAAGTTGTGCACTTTTGGTATTTTAATTCATAATTCTAAGCTAATAACACTATCTAAGTCGTTATTTACCGTTTATACCAGGATTTTTTAAATATACATATTGTTCACTATTTTTACTCTAATATTAGATTTAATATCATCTAAACCACTCGTGAGATTTTCCACTTCCTCTGGGGAAAGAATAATTGGCGAACTTCAAGTCTGAGACAACTTCTCTTTCAGCAACCTGGGAATTTCATCCACCACCTGTCTAGCCCTTTTTGGCAGGAAACGATCCAGGTCTTGATGTAACATTTTGACATCCAGCGACTCAACTTTATCAACAACCTGCTGCCGATCAAACACTTCATCATAAAAAGCAAATTTCTGCTGAATCAAGTCGTCTTGTATCTGAATTTTTCTATTCAACAAGTACAACAAGTCATAGGCATCTCGCCCCTTGTCGCGACGTAAAAGTGCCCGTATTTTTTCTGCCAACAATTCTTCTGCTGATAGGTGCGGGACTAAAACCAACAGAGTCAGAGGATAATCGCTACTCAAAGTCGAAGTCCTTGGCTGAAGCACCGACTCTCGTAAGGAAAAGTCCAACTTAATCGTCATCGGCTGCGTCGCTTGCTTGACCGGTAAATAGATTTTCAAACTCATCCCCGCCAATGACTGGAGATTTTTCCAAGTCAAATTGGGAAATTCCGCGCTCAATCTATCCACAGTCTTAGCAACTCCAAGCTCAATCTGATCGTGAGGCAAGTTAGTAGTAAAGTCTAAGTCCTCTGAAAAGCGACCCGAGCCATAAATTAATCTGATCGCCGTTCCCCCCTTAAAATACGTCTTTTCCATCCCCTTCCCTAAATAAAACTGATTTAAAAAAGCCAACTGCACATACTCACGCAAAATAGAAAATTCATCAATCTGTAACTGCTGACTGAATTCTTGAAGAGCTTTAGAACTTAACATATGACTGAGTCCATGGATAATTTGTACAAAGCAAATCGAGATCTAGGCAGTCAAAATCAAATTGGCTGACATCACCCGATCTTAGACCTTTACCCGCCAAGTAACACCAATCCGCTACCGCCTTCTCTGGAGTGGCAATCAAGAACTGTTTATCTTTGACAAAATCAGTAAATAAGCTGGGTTGAATCTGCGAGAACTCATACGTCTGATCTAAGTTCAGGGTCTTGGAGTGCTTAGGAGTCACTGAGGTAATCACGTGGGAAAATTGGGGTAATATGCCGTAATAATTGAGGGCTGACTCTAGACTGACATATGAAGGGGAAAAAAATAAATTAGCCTTCTCAAAGGCGACAAGAGGCGTTTGCACCAATTCATACATGCCTTGTTTGAGTCTCCTGATCCGTTGTTTGTTTAGCAAACGATTAATAATTGCTCGTCGGGCTGGCAAATTAATGTCTGGTAAGATAATAGCTAACAACTCCGCCGTCACCAATCTGACTTGTTTATCAAGAAGCAGTTGTTCTATTTCTGTCAAACTGGTATACGTGTTCATTTATAATACAAATTTATATCATATCTGTACACGTGTCAAGGTTCAAAAATCTGTTATACTGATCTTGTCATGCCCACTGCCCTCCCTGCCCGCTTGCAAATTCCTCTGTTACTTTTGGCGATTGGTGGCGCCTACCTCTGGCTCCGCCTACCCGCCCTGACTCCTCACGCCCTTCAAGCCGTGGCCTTCTGTGCTTTTCTTTATGTGTTGCTTAACTTTGCGGAAAGACGATCTGGCAAAGTCTGGCATCTGCTCCCTCAAGCCGATTCCACTCTTTTATCACTTATTACATTTACTTTACTACTACTAATTGGTGCTACTGGCAACATTGATTCCCCCCTCTACCCCTTAACCTACATTCACCTCTTCTTTTTGGTCATGACTACCAGTCTGGCTCCCGCCTTAGTCGCCACCTTTGGCGCCATGTGGTTTCATTTAGCTTTAACTCCCGAAATCAATCCTGCAACTCTTGCTCACGTTCTGATTCTACCCATCGTCATGGCCTTTTTTCTATTTGCCAAACAACAACATGAGTTGGCTGTCAAGGAAAAACGGTCAGTGAGTACCGCCACCGAGCAGTTGAGTGATCTGGAACCAGCAGAAAAAGATCCGAGGCGGCAACTTCCTATCAATCAACCACAATCCAAACCAGTCGTAGAGATATCAAGTGAGAGTCAAAACAAAACTAAACAGATGGAAACTGCAATCAAACAAGCTCAAGTGCTAATTGAACAACAGTCCAATCTGCTGGAACATCTGGCTAATATCTTAATCGACTGGCGCAAGCAGTACTTCTCCGCCGAGCCAAGTGCTAAAAAAACTATCGACAAGTGGCTGAGACAAGTCCAGCAAATCACCAATCCAATACCCACTTTTCCCATGAGCAAAAAAACTGAACAAAGAGGTCTGGATGCTTTAGAAGAGTATAAAGCTGGCAAAACTACGCTACTCACTTCAGTTGAGGACATTATTAACTCAGTATGAAAACAAGCATAACTAGTCATCATGTCCCGATAAAATCGGGATCAGGATCAAGCGAATGTGTGCTTTTTGATGAGCGATCAGAGCGCGCAGAAAACTTGAATGTGATGAATGGACATTCGCGCGACGTTTTGAGCGAAGCAAAAACACACATTCGTTTGACGAAAGTATCAATCTTGTTTGTTGGACTAATTTTCCTATTAGCACAAATGATTCACCAAGCCCAAGCCCAAAACATGCAGTCCTCCTCCTACGAGATTCAGATGGGCAACTTTAATATGACTGGTGGCGAAAAAACCTCAACGAGCTACTCTGTGACTGATACCGTCGGTCAAACTGGCGCAGGTTTGTTTGGTAGCCTAGGTGGATCAAGTTACGTCGTAGGCAGTGGTTTTCAATACATTTATCCCTTTAATGAGTTTTCTTTTCAAATTTCCACCCTCGATATCGACTTAGGCACCCTAAACATCAACTCTCATAACACTGCCAGCCACACCCTAACTGTCACCTCCCCTGGTGCAAACGGATATCAAGTCTACACCTATCAAGCTCATCCTTTGCAAACCTTAGGTGGGATGAATAGTATTCCGGATACCACTTGCGACGGAGGCACTTGTACTGAAGTCGAAAACACAGCGGCCGTCTGGGTCAACACGGCTATCCCAGGTTTTGGATTCAATGCAAGCGGAGATGATGTAACCACCGATTTTGCCAGCTCTAATTACTACCGCCAATTTGCGAATCAGGCAACAAGTGAAGCCATGCAAGTTATCATGAGGAGAAGTTCCCAGGCTAGCAACCGGGTGGCAACCATTACATACAAAGCAGGTATCAGTGGTAATCAGGCTGCCGGTACTTATCAAACCCATGTTAGCTTTGTGGCGGTGCCGAGTTATTAGAGTATCTTATCACCTAAACTACTAAAACCACTCTGGTCGGTCGTCGTCTTTGAAAATAATGAAAAACTTGCGAGAATCAATCGGAGGCATTTTTTGTTAAAACACTATACCTATGTTAAACAACATATTGAGACACAAACGGAATTGGAAGATCCTAAAACAAGCCCAAGTCCTAAAATCGTCGCCTCAGCTGGGTCTTCGACATGTTCTGGACTTCTTCCTTGCTGGAGCGGAGTCGTTGATCCGGAATGACACGCGTTGTGCTGGAGTCAACATTATCAAACGATCGATCTTGATGGGAAACTTATTTTTCTTATTTGTAGCAACTGTAACAACCACCAATCAAGTATTCGCCCAACAGACCTGGGATGTATCTGTCGCGCCCTCCACCGCTTACTTGAGAGTTGCCCCAGGCGCAACTGACACTCATATCATCACCATCACTAACACTGGGCAAACTGATTTGGTCATCTACCCAAGGGTAGTTGACTTTGCTCCTGATGGTAAAACTGGTCAACCAGTACTAGGCGACATAACATCCTTCCCATATTTAGATACTGCCCCAGATCAACTGCCTCCCCTCACCATCCCAATCAATAAAAAAGCCCAACTGTCACTAGTCATCACTCCACCAAGCAATGCAGAAGAAAAGGAGTGGCCATTGGTAGTTCTTTTCCAACAAAATGCTGACAATTCAGGTTCTTCTAGCATGATCGACACCGGTCGGTCCCCCAGCAGTAGCTCACAAATCACTGGTGCTATTGGTAGTAATCTAGTTGTGTTGGTCTCAAATCAAACTGAACAACCGTATTTACTAACAACCGAAAGTATCAACACTCCAATTCTGGTTGACAGTTTTAGAGACGTAACTGTGGAGGCAATCTTAAAAAATAATGGTCTAGCTGCGACGGTAGCTTCGGGCAGTGCGCGCCTGTTAAATATGTTTGATAAGTCAATTATCGATACTCCACTTTACCCAGATACAGTCTTAGGCCACAGCACGCGCGCTGCCCGCCTGGCTAAGACCTCAACAAGCCCCACCTCAACTCATTCTACTTCTGGTCTAGAATTAACCACCCCACCCCTCCAACCTCAACCCATAGTCGTTACAGACCGAGTTTTACTTGGACCTTATCAATTTATAATCGAACTCACCAATCCATTAACAGGTCAATCAGAAATTAAAACAGCCACTATACTCGCCCTTCCCTGGTCAATTCTAGCAATTATATTATTTAGTGGTATTTGCTTAATTTTATTCAAAATAGTTTCCCGTCGATATCGATCTGGGTTGTAATTCTAACCGTCACGCCAAAGTAAAAAGTAACTTGTGTCATTTATACTAAACACACCTACCTTAAATTAAATAACTGCCTGGCTTCTCAAGAACTTTTTCTGAATCCAGAAACTACTTGCTTGAGTTGCTACTTGTCAAGTGTGTAAAAAAGAAGATATAGTTAAATAGATGAATGTTTTGTTGAGTTGCTACTTGTCAAGTGTGTAAAAAAGACAGTATAGTTAACAAATACATGTTTTGCAGAATTGCTACTTGAGAGCTTCTGCTGTTACTTAATATTCTGATAATCAGCAAATATGCATAAAAACACTATTCTCAAACCAGCGTTAGTTTTAACCACTATTGGTGTCAGTATTTTATTAATAAGCAATCTGCAGAACACCCGTTCTGCCAACTTAACCAATGTCGCCGCAACCCTCTCTAACTCCAGACCCTCCTTTTCAGGTGAATTGGCGGCAGGAAATACTGTCGGCAGCTCTAACGTAATTTTAGACACTACTTATGACATTGGATCTCCTTCAACTAGTGCCGCTCAATTGGTAGAAGGTGACGTGGTTAGAATAGGTCCAGGTACTACCATGGGAAGTTATACAGTCGGTCCCACCACTACCAATACTAGCTCTGTCTTTGCTATTACCACTGCTTTAGGATCAGGTAATGCTACTGCCGGTGATGCCGTTATCGCCACCTCATCCTCATCTCTAACTGTCAAACTCACTACCGTCCGCGCCATAACCAATGGTAAATTCAGAATCCTTGTTCCTGCTTTGGCAGATAACACCATGGCAGCCGATGGTTTACCAGATGGAGGCTACTTTGATTTTAGTACTGCTGGTGCCACCATTACCTGCCCTGCCAATGTGGCAGGCTACACATTTGGCACTGCCACAGCCACGGCTTCAAACGTCACCATCGATGGTAATGACTATCATGAGTTTGAGTGTCCCTACACTGGCACTGGTACGGTCGGCCAGTCTTTTGCCACGACCAATAACATGTTTGTGGTTAATGGCTTAATTAATCCCGCTCCCAAATCTAACCATATCCTGGGTACTGCTGATACTTATCGCGTTATTGTTCAAAATACCTCAAGCGATGAAACTACCTATGTTGACTCCACCCCCATTGCCATCGGGCTAGTAGAGGCTGTCCGAGTGACAGCGTCTGTTTCTCCACAAATTGCCTTTTCTATTTTTGGAGTGAATAGCGGTACTTCCGCATGCGGCACTACTACCGCAGCTGGCATCAATACCACCAGCACTTTAGTACCTTTTGGTGAATTGGCTATTAGTTCCTTTACCACTCTGGCTCAAACCTTGGCTGTATCAACAAATGCCGCCAACGGTTTTGCGGTGACTGCCAAAGCTAATGATCAACTTGGCAGAAACGGAGGAGTTTGTACTGGCGATCCTATCAGTAACACCGATTGTATCCAAGACTCCACTGGTAATAACGGCACTATGTCACATACCACCAGCGATGAGTGGAGTAGTACCAACTACAAAGGTTTTGCCTTTTCTCTCCACGACTCTGGCAGCACTACCACCGAAGCCTTTGCCTATAACGAAAGTGGTCGGACATTTTCAGCTCGCCAGTTTGCCGATGCAGAAAATAGCCAAGATCCACAACAGATCTTTAGTGCTGCCGCCCCAGCTGATAACGACTGGCTATATGTCTGTTATCGAGCCGTCATCCCAGCTACACAGGCTGCTGGTAATTATGAGAATCACTTAACCTACACTGCCACTGCCACATTTTAATAAAAAAAATTAGTTATAAACCACACCTGCCTATGCCCAAACTATTCTCAGCCCTTACGATTGGTATTTTATTAAATCTAATGGTTGTGGGAGGTTCTAGCCCTGCCTTGACTTCCCAAGTTTCTGCCCAAACCGCTGATCCTCAAGCTAACCCTACTAATGGCATAACCTTAGTAGCTATTCCACCCCGTTTAGGTGAAGACCTATCTTTAACTGCCAAACCTGGCGACACAATCCAAGAACAAGTAAGGGTTCGTAACACTAGCTCTCAACCAGTCGTCATACAATCTAGCACTCTAGACTTTGTGCTTGATCAAGATGCTACCACCCCGATTGCTGTCAATGAATCAGTGAATAACCGTTGGTCACTAGCCTCTTGGATAACCCTTGCTCCTAGTCGGCAGGTTTTAGCCCCCAACCAAACTGGGGTAATATCACTCGTGATTGAAGTACCCAGTGATGCTCTACCAGGCGGTCACTACGCCATGATTGTGCATCAACCAGGATTAGAGATAGTTGAAACTGAAACAAATGAGGAGACATTGAATGAGTCAGCTACTGGCATTAATCAGCAAGTCGGCACCCTGGTGTATCTACTGGTTGAAGGTCCCATTAATGAGCAGGCGTTTATTCGTAACTTAACTTTCCCGCAGTTTAGTGAGTTTGGACCAGTCCCCTACAGTTTTACGGTCGAGAATAATTCCGATGTTCACGTTCGCCCTTCGCTGGAAGTTTCAATAACCAATTTATTTGGTCAAGTAGTCAGCACCACAGCTCTTGAAACTAAAAACGTTTTTCCACTAACTAGTCGTGACTTTGCAGGTAGTTGGGAACAAATTTGGGGTACCGGTTTATATAAAGCTACCGTTACCATGGGGTATGGCGGTCAGGGTCAAGTAGCCACTGCTTCCACTAGTTTTTGGTTGATTCCCATCAGGCTTATCATTGCCATCATAGTTTTAATTCTAACCATTGTTGCTGTCATCATTATTATTCGTCGCCACTATCTACATCGAAAACGAAACCAAGATCAAAAAATTAAAGATTTAGAGAAGCAAGTTAAGGATTTAGAATCACAACAATCAAGTCATGAATAATGTACACCTGTGTATGGGGTTTATCTCGCCTCTGGCTATTTTCTCGTCGTAAGTTAACTAAATTCTCCCGCCATACCTTTGACCGGAGTCGGTGTCGGTTAATAACTCACATTACTCACTCTGCTTCTCATTCAATAACTGGGCAACAAAAAGTTGTTACTTATTTCCTCCTATTTAATCTGGTTGTTTGGTTGGTCGCTACTTTATTCTTCACTATCTTCTCTCTACCTATTTTGGCTCAAATGCCCATCATAGAACCTGGAGAAACTCGCGACCAACCAAAAATCAGATCCACAGTGGTATCCGCCTCAGTGCCAGATATCGTCCCTCCCTCTACTCCCATTCTCATCTCTCCACTCAATCATGCTGTGTTAACCAATAATCAAGTCAGCTTGGTCTTTCAGGGTAGTACTGATAATGTGGGAGTGGATCATTATCAGCTTTGGCTAGACGGTCAATTACTATTTGCGGATTTAAATCCTCTTGGCGAGATGACGGCTCAGTATACTTTGACCATTATTGATGGCAAATATACTCTTCAACCCACTTTAGCCATACCTGACGGTGATCATACCTGGAAAGTGGTAGCGGCTGATGCAGCAGGCAATCAAACCAACTCAGCCACTTGGCAGTTTTCTCTTGACTCACAAGCACCGATCTTCTTGATTACTAATGTTGATGGCCAAATCTTTAGTATCAGCGCCCAAGACTTGCTTACTATTCCTACTACCCCAATTCCAGTCTCATCTGCCAACCCAATTCTGAGTGGTCTAGGTGAGACCAACAGCACTGGCGTAGTCTCGATCGCCATCCCGGGTCAGGCGACTCAATTAATCACCTTCAGTCTCTCTGGCACCGGCGCTTGGCAAATTCAGCTACCCTTCCTGCCTTATGACACTATTGTCACTCTTAACTTCACCATTACTGATGCGGCTGGTAATGTTAGTGTTATCAGTGATTTGAAACTGATTCGACCTAGCTTGCCAAGTGTAACTCCAGCACCAACAGCAATCGTCATGTCTGGAACGCCTATTCCAGCTCCAATTGTCACACCAATGACTGACTCCACTACCCCTTTGCCATCGCTCCCACCCGTACCATTCCCTCTCCCACCCCTACCATTTCCCATTCCGAGTCCAGTCCAGCCGATTGTGGAGCGAGTCACTCGACTAGGTCTAACTCCTCGAGCCCTATTGGCTCGGATGATGCCTGTTTCTGCGATGGCCAGCTGGCAAAGACCTAGTCTTAGTTTGTTCCAAGTTATGATGCCCATTCTATCAATCTTGAACTGGCTCTGGCTAATTCTCCCTCTTCTAATTTGTTTTGGCTGGCTGGGTCGATATCTACCCCGTGCCCTAACTTGGGCGGGGTTAAGACAGCTCTGGTGGGCAGTTGGATTTGATAGTCAAGCACTACCACGAGGGGTGGTGATGGGCTTGCCTCAAGTTAAACTGCTTTCCTTTGCCACCCTGACTACAATTTCCAAATTACCAAGCGGTCAAACTGAAATATCCTACCGACTAAGTAATCGCTGGGGCGAGTATTTACCCGCCAAGTTGCCTAACGGTACTCATCAGCTAGTTGTGAATCAACCGGGATATCTTTTTCCAGCTGTGTTTAATGTGCCGGCTCATCAACAGTTCTCAAGCTACTATCTGGGTGAAACCTGGACCACCGATGATCGCAACTCAGAACCATATCTAATTATTCCTCTACTGGCGACTGACCGACAAGCTCGTCAACTCCCTCCAGACTGGCTGCTAAACCTAGTTCATCAACAAAGTAAGGCGGTGCTGGGACAGGTCATATTGTTACTTATTACATTTAGTCTCATACCCAGTTTGCTCAATGGTCTAGCAGTGTTGGTATTAGTTATGTTAATAACTATCAAGCGGATCAAGAAGGCAAGTGGCCAACGCTCAACTACGGTTTATAGTCGAAATTTAGAGCCTATTCAAACTGGAGCGATGATCCTTGATGGATCGGACGAGCTGAAACAGGTCATGGCTATTAATGCTGGCAAAGTGACTCAAGCAATTGACCAGAGATTAATGTCGGCTTCAACTCAGATCTGTCGGGCGGTGATAACTCAAGACGATCGAGTGCAAGTGGTTGAGAGTATTTGCTCTATCACTAAAGATCAGGTTGTGGTATCAACCTAAGGGGTTGATGAGTCACTTACAAATTAGTTGAGCTCACGCCCGTGGACAATAAAATACTAGCTGGGATGAGACTAATGAGACGCTGATGGCTAAAGATTAGTGAGGATGTAATCCGATCACCACGATGGGCTTGTACTTCCATCAATGCACTGTTTCGTATTTTTTACTGCCTTTACGTAGTGAAGAGACATTTTACGGTGATAATTTTTCATATTTATTCAGATGTTGATGGATAATATAAAGTCCATATATTTTTCGCTTATTTGTCGCTTATTATTCTTCTTGGTTATATTTTTATTGTGTTGATGTTGTTGCGATTATTACTACCTCTTTTATGACAAACTAGTCTGTTTTGAATGAGCGGGTTATCACGTTCCGAATCATGAACAAAAAAATTAATCCCGCAATCTTCATTTTAATGTTTTGGTGAAATAATGATGATGATTGAATTTTGATCAAGAGATTTCTGTGTATTACTTACCATAATTCATAATGACCAAGAAACCGTCTATAACAATAAAGTAAACCTATAATGTCATGATGTTTTGTAGCCGTGACAAGATAGACAGTGGTTGGCTCTCCTCTGGCAAAGTGAGTCTAACCAGACCAGTGTCTTGAGCCAAGACATCAATAAACTGGTAAAGTAGTGCTGATAGTTGTTGCTTTTGCTTATCTACCCAAATATTTTGCTTGTTGGTTTTGGCTAGCAGAGCAGATAGTTCTTTGCTAATACCTGAATAGACACTAGTTACATCCCATAGTTGTAAAGACTCATTTATAGTTTGCCAGTCAAAACCCGACTCTATGTTAGTCACCTGGAGTATAACAACTGCCCGAGAATATAGTTTGGTTAGCTCCATCTTGAGTAGATTTGGTATGCCAGCAGGGAATAGATACACCCCGCGCACTAATAGGACGGCTTTTGCTTTTATGCAAGCCCTCCTCAGATAATGAAAGCCTTTATCTGACGTTGGTGCCTGCTTAAAGATTAATAGGCTGAATTGGCTGCTCTGACGATTTAATGACGGAAATAAGGCCTGACACTGCTCTCTTCCCATACTGGTCGAGCTGTAGACGATTTGATTTGAAACCGAATGCTTAATTAGATACTGTTGTCGGCATAAACCAAACAAAATTGACTTTAATCCTGTTTTGGTCAATTTGGCGAGAAACGCATGCAACTGAGTTTCAGATATTAGCACGGGCTGCATGGGATCTGGAGAGTAAAGAAGCAATAGAAGAGCTTTAGAGTTGTATCTCATTATAATTGCAATAAACTCATTATTACTGGTATATCAAATGTCGCCACTTAACAGTTTTTTGTTTTAGTCTTAACCCGAATATGCACTCTAAGGCCATTTAGTTGCCCTACTGGTCATTTTTAAGCAACTCTGATCAGGTACATCCAGTTGATACTCAACAATTTGATACTTAGTACTTATAACACATGTTACCACATAATACCACTATTGACTCAATATGTGGATATCTTGATCAATTTATCATCAGTCAATTACTCACTTACCGATCTTTTACCGTTAATTGATATCTAATGATCCTCATGAAAATGATGAAACCTAAATTATCCGAATATTTTCACAATATTCCTTTACTCTGGTGTGAATCTGGCCTTAATCTATCTAGACTGCCATAAAATTATCTATCTTGACCTTATTTCGCGCGTGCATATAGTAGTATCTGTCGTCAAATGAGGTGTAATGAATCTGGTAGTCGCAAATAATAATTCCCTACCATCGCATTACCCCACAGCTACCTTATGACTGCCCGCCACACTCACATCAGCGCTATTCTTTTTTTGTTTGATCAATTTCTCAATGCTCAAGCTATTTCTTCTCGTATCAAAGTAACTGCCCAAAAACAGCTCATACTTTTGCTTCAACAGAAACGTGACTTAAATGACTGGACCAGACCTAACTCAGTGTTCAAATCACAACCCACTGACGAGTTATCCATCGCAACATCTGAAGACCCGTTCCGCACACCCACATCGCTAGTCAATGACTTCATTACCACTTTTCCCCCATTTGAGACGGTTGTTTTACTAAATTACTGGTTATTAGCACTCAGGTCTGATGACTGCTCACCCTCCACCATCAAAAATTACCGCTCTGACATCCGCCAATTCATCGAATTTCACCAAGAAGTTTCTGTTTCACGTTTATTGCAAAAACCCAAACTCTACACTTTCCTCAAGCAGCAAGCTTCCACCCAGAGTAAAGCTACCCTAACTCGCAAATTGAGCTGTATTGCCCAGTTTAGCTATTTTGCCGAGCAGCATGGCTGGACATCTGGGATTACTCCTTGGCTTAAGCAAATGAACAAGCACTCTTCTAAAGTTATCGATCAAATCACAGGTGATGCCCAGCAAACACCCAAAAATTCAGTTTTAGTTAAAATCAGTCAAAAGTTCTCCATCTCTTCCCGAAGTGGTCATTTTCCTGGTTGCTGGCAACTCCCCATCAAGCAAGCCACCAATGATAGGCAGGTAAAAACATCCACCGCCATCCATTTCCAGGATACTCGCAGCCAATTACAATCCAAGTTATTAACTCTCTCTCAACAGTTCAATCGGTCTGGAAGAAAGCAGTTGATGCCTTGGGTCAACTTGGGCTTTGTTCTTCTGTTACTTTTGGGCATTGGCTTTTTTGGTTATCGTCAATTTATTGAGGATTCGTCACCCTCTCTGGCCTATCCTACTGCCCTCACTAGACCTAACAGGGCATTCTCTTTCCAAGGCAGACTGACTGACACGGCTAAAAACCCAATAGTCTCGGCAACCAACATGCAGTTCAAGCTCTTTACAGTAGCCACTGGTGGAAGTAGTGTTTGGGACTCTGGCACTTGCTCGATCGACCCAGATCAAGACGGTATCTTCTCCACAAATCTGGGTAGTGACTGTGGGCTAGAAATCCCTGCCAATGTTTTCTCGGAGAATGCTAATATCTGGCTAGAGGTAGGTGTGGCCGGTGAAACCCTGGCGCCTCGACAACCGATCAAGACTGTGGCCTACGCCTTAAACTCAGAAACGCTCCAAGGTTACCCAGCTTCAGCTAGCGCGGTGGAAAATACCGTCTTAGTAATGAACAATAACGGCGAGGTGGTGCTAGGTAATACCTCGCCAGTTATTAAGTCTACTGGTGACTCCTTTGCCCTCGAGGCACAGTCTATGATAATCCGCACCTCGACCGGTTCTGATGGGGATATTGTTCTAGATCCTGATGGTTTAGGAGACTTAATAATTTTAGGTAATTTAGACGCCCAAGCCGCCGCTACAGTTTCTGGCAATTTTAGAGTCAAAGGCACATCCACCTTAGACAACTACCTCTCTGCTCCCGGCGCCACCCTCAGTGCTACTTACGCCGGTGGCACCGCTCTCGTTCTAAAGGCCGGCCCCAGTGCTACAAGCGATATTATGCAGTGGCAAAATTCTGGAGGAACCTCTCTGGGTATCATTGATGAAAACGGCAACGTCGGCATCGGCACCACCTCTCCTACCCAAAAGCTCCATGTAGATGGTTCTGCTCGTATCACAGGAGCTTTGTATGACAGTAGTAACAGTGCAGGCTCTAGTGGTAGCATCCTTACTTCTACCGGTAGCGGTACCGCATGGGGATCAGTTTCATCTATCATGGATGGCACTTACTTTAAGCAAGGTGGTAATTCATATGGAGCACTAGCTACCTTAGGTACCAATGATAGCTATGGCTTGGCATTTGAAACAAACAATACTGAAAGAGTAAGAATAGATACCAGTGGGAATGTGGGGATAGGGACGACGAGTCCTGGAGCTAAGCTTGAAGTGGTTGGAAGAAGCAGGTTTGATTCTGGAGCAAGTTTCTCTGCCATAGATACAGGCTGGTCTTTATCAAGTGGCTACTCCACTGGAAATTGGGGGGTACGCATTGGTGCAAATAACAATGTTGGCATTGTACAAGCGGCTGAAAATTCAACAGCTTTCCCACTGGTTCTCAATCCGTACGGAGGCAATGTCGGTATCGGGACGACGAGTCCTGGGGGTAAACTAGATATAAATACTACAACAACAAACACAACTGGCTTAATTGTTAAAACCACTGATGATAATACAACTAAGAATCTACAAGAATGGCAAGCATCTTCGGGAGTTGATCTTGCTCATGTATCTGCTGCAGGATCGTTTTACACCAGAGCAGGTACAGGATATGAAATCAGTAATGGTAGGTTATGGCAAATTGCCGGAGATAGTTCTCTTTTTAAATTTGTAGATGGGTCAGCTGCTCAAACTCGCATGGTTATAGACACATCAGGCAACGTCGGTATCGGCACCACCTCTCCTACCACCAAGCTAGATATAGATGGACAAATTAGGATAAGAGGTGGTTCTCCAGCTAGTGGTAGAGTCCTAGTAGGTGATGCTAGTGGTGTGGGTACCTGGACAGATCCGAGTAGCTTGCCAGCTTCAGTGCGTTGGGATCAGATTTTGAATCCAACTGCAAGCAAAACATTTGCGATGAGCACTAACCCAACAACATTTAGCTGGACTACAGGTACGGGAGCCAATAACTTGTTTAATCTAACCAGTGATAACTCGGCCAATGGTACCGGTTCTCTGCTCAATGTTCAAACAGGCGCTTCTTCTACTCTTTCTCCTCTGAGAATCAGAGCTGGGAGCACTGAGGCTTTGTTTGTCCATTCTGGTGGCAATGTTGGTATTGGGACAACGAGTCCTAAATCATCACTCGAAATCGCTGCTGGCCAAGTATTAATACCTGATGGAACCGCAGCAACTCCTAGTTTAGGATTTGGTAGTTCCACCTATCCAGGAGGAATCGGTATTTACAAATCTGCAACGCATGAAATTTCCATTGCTTCCGCTTCTAATGCAATGTATAAATTCTCAAACACTAGAGCTCAATATGAAGCACCGTTAATCCTTAATAATGTAGCTGGTGGTTTACAGTTCTCAAGCTCATCTGTAGTTGAGAGCCGTCTCTATAGGACAGCATCGAACACATTAACATTAGATAATAATGCTGGTGGTGCTGCAAATTTAAATATCACTGGCAATCTTGGGATAGGTACGACAGGTCCAGCAACAAAACTAGATGCGTACGGAACCATCAGGGCAAGTAACTCAGCAAGTAATTACATACAAATAAGCCATGATGGCAGTAATCCGCAAGTGTATTTTAATGGAGGAAACGGAGCAATATTTCATTCTGCGGGTGGATATAATCTGATGTTAGGAAATTCTGGGAACGTAAGTGTTGGGGGATTACTGCAACCAAGTAAATTTAATGTATATGGCAATGCAACTATTGGAACTAATTATGTTGTCGGAGGCTATGCAGCACCAACAAATGGATTGTTAGTAGAAGGCAATGTGGGGATAGGAACATCTACACCATATACTAAATTAGATGTAGCAGGTGTAAATTATACATCAAATTCAGCACTTCAGCTAAGTGGATCCTCTGCGTCTACAAATATAATCAATGATTATGCATCACTATTATTAATAAACACAAATCAAACTAATGGAAATTACACATCTATCCAATTCACCGATGCAACCAATCCAGCCAATCAATATGGATTTGGCGGTGTTTATGGCATATTTACAAATCATGCCCAAAGCACTGCTATCAGAGGCGACATAGCGGTTGTAACTCGTAGTAGTGATGGTTATTTACCTCGTCTATATGTTCAATCGGGAGGCAACGTCGGCATTGGTACCACCTCTCCTTCTCAAAAGTTAGATATAAATGGCAATATAATTGTCTCATCTGGCACTCCAACAATTTATCTTGCTGATTCGAATAATTATATTCAAAATAACGGGTCAAATATAATTGCCAAAACATCTAGCTCATATTATTTTAGAGACACAAATTCATACGATAGACTGTCCATTCTTTCCACAGGAGACACAACAATCAACAATGCTTCTAATTCTAATATTGTAACCTTCAAAAACAGTGGTAATGTGGGGATTGGGACGACTACACCTGGAGACGTTTTAGTTGTGAGAACCTCAGCCAATGATTCTGGAGTTCAACTACAGGGAGCAACAACAAATGTTTCACCAACCTATAAACTTGCCGATACGGGTGGGAATATTTATGCCCGATGGGGAATTGCCGGTTCAGCAGGAAACTTAACTTCAGGATCAAGTGCTAATGACTTGGTCATTAGAGCAGAGAGCAAGAATATCCACTTCACTGCTAATGGAGGGACTACTTCCCATATGACAATACTCTCTTCAGGCAACGTCGGCATCGGCACCACCTCACCTTCTCAAAAGCTCCATGTAGATGGCTCAGCCCGTATCACAGGAGCTTTGTATGACAGTAGTAACAGTGCAGGATCAAGTGGTAACATTCTCACTTCTACTGGGAGTGGGACTGCGTGGGGTTCAGTTTCATCTGTTATGGATGGTACCTACTTTAAGCAAGGTGGTAATTCATATGGAGCACTAGCTACCTTAGGTACCAATGATAGCTATGGCTTGGCCTTGGAAACAAACAATACTGAAAGAATGAGAATAGATACTAGTGGGAATGTAGGGATTGGGACTACTGCTCCTTCTCAGGAGCTAGATGTTGCAGGTGATATAGAACTGGCTAACTATCTCTACTTTGACAATGGCACTGCAGAATACTTGCGCTGGGACAGTAGTAACTTCTTACTCTCTGATGATCTCCTCCCCAATGCAAATGATGCACTAGACCTAGGATCAGATACTGCCAGATGGAAAGACCTCTACCTAGGAGGAGATACACTCCACCTAGGAACATCTATAACAGATGAAGGTACCATCTCCTACAACACTACTACCAATATCTTTAACTTTGGTACCGATTCAACTACCAATGGTGATATTGCCTTCTTTACGGATGATCTCTATCTAGATAAATCAACAGGATATGTGGGCATCGGAACCACTGCTCCCAGCTACCTACTAGACACTCGGGGAACTGGTAACTTCTATGATCTTATCGCCCATAATCTGAATCTCTCTGGTCTGAGTACCAGTATCATCACTGGACAGTTTGGTCATGATGGCTATACCAACTTCACCGGAGGCATTGGTACTGGTGGCAATGGTAAAGACTCCATCACTGGGGCACAGCGCCTAACCTCCACCGGTAATCTTGTCAATATTGGCTCTATTCAGGCAGGTCAGACTCTCCTCACCAGAGCTGGCACCTTTGCCTCCAAGGCAGACTACACCGCAGAGGATGGTCCAACCTCTGTAGCTATCGGGGATGTAAACGGTGACGGCAAGGCAGATTTGGCGGTGGCAAACGGTGACACATCTACCGTCTCTGTCTTGATCAATAAAGGCAACGGCACCTTTGCCTCCAAGGTAGACTACGCCACAGGGACTGAACCATATTCTGTAGCCATCGGAGATGTCAGTGGTGACGGCAAGGCAGATTTAGCGGTGGCAAACATTGACTCAAGTAGTGTCTCTGTCTTTATCAATAACGGCAACGGCACCTTTGCCTCCAAGGTAGACTACACCACAGGGGGTGGCCCGATATCTGTAGCCATCGGAGATGTCAGTGGTGACGGCAAGGCAGATCTGGCGGTGGCAAACTATAACTCAAATAGCATCTCTGCCTTGATCAATAACGGAGACGGCACCTTTGCCTCAAAGGTAGACTACACCACAGGGACTAATCCACAATCTGTAGCTATTGGTGATGTCAGTGGTGACGGCAAGGCAGATCTGGCGGTGGCAAACTGGAATTCAACCAGCGTCTCTGTCTTTATCAATAACGGCAACGGCACCTTTGCCTCCAAGGTAGACTACACCACGGGGAGTAGTCCAACCTCTGTAGCTATCGGGGATGTCAGTGGTGACGGCAAGGCAGATCTGGCGGTGGCGAACAACGGCTCAACCAGCGTCTCTGTTTTTAACAATAACGGCAACGGCACCTTTGCCTCCAAAGTAGACTACACCACGGGGACTGAACCATATTCTGTAGCTATCGGGGATGTCAGTGGTGACGGCAAGGCAGATCTGGCGGTGGCAAACTATAAATCAGATAGTGTCTCTGTCTTTATCAATAACGGCAACGGCACCTTTGCCTCCAAGGTAGACTACACCACGGGGAGTATTCCAAGCTCTGTAGCTATCGGGGATGTAAACGGTGACGGCAAGGCAGATCTGGCGGTGGCGAACAACGGCTCAACCAGCGTCTCTGTCTTTATCAATCAGGCATCTACCATGTTCTTTGCCGATGCCACGACTGGCAACGTCGGCATCGGGACGACTGCTCCCGCTAGAGCTCTTCACGTTAAAATTGGCACCGACAACCCACCGGTTCGTTTTGAAGACACCAATGGCTACTGTGAGATCAATCCCACCACCACCACCTGGACCTGCACCTCTGACGCTCGACTTAAAAAAGATGTGATTAGCATTAATACCACCAATACTTTAAACAAACTGATGAATCTTCGTTCTGTTTCTTTTAAATGGAACTCGCAAACCAGCAATGATAAACGGTATGGGTTTATTGCCCAAGAAGTTGAGTCTATTTTCCCCGATCTCGTTACCACCGATGAAAAAGGCATAAAAACCGTAGCCTATGGCTCACTCACTCCCTTTATCATATCTGGTATGCAAGAACAAAATGCTCAAGTATCAGTCCTCTCAAACTCATTGGCCAATCTAGTAGCTCTCAACACCTCTCTCACTTTGGACGAGTTTGGTCAACTGAGTATCTCAAGTAACGCGGCTGGCTTGTATCAAGTGACCAACATAGCCACTGCCACCCCCATCAATAATCGCTTAGCTGCTTTTACCCAAACTCTCACTGCGGTGATAGAAGCTGGTCTCACTCGGACGCGCGACTTGGTAGTGACTGGACAAGCTCAAATTGCTGATCTAGCAGTGGTTGATTTGTCAGTAAGGAATATTAATATTGGCGGCCAATCCTTGCACTCGTATATCGAGTCGATCGTTTTGGAAAATCAATCAACAAAACCCGTCATAGTGGAAGTTACCCCCACTCCCACAATCCCTCCTCCAGCTACACCCACACCAGATCAAGCAATGATTGCCAACACCATTGAAACTACGAACTTAACTGCTCAATCAATTACTGTTACTGGAGAGACTGGTTTGGGGTCGCTACTGGTACGAGGTAGTTCTCAAGTATTGGGTGATAGTCAGGTGCTGGGCGATTCTATTGTGTCTGGAAATGCGACCGTCAGTGGTCAATCCCAGCTCGGTTCACTGCTGGTTAATCAAAACACTCAGCTGTTAGGTGACACACTGATTAGTGGCAATACAACCATCTCTGGTAGAACGCAACTTGGCTCCTTGCTGGTTGACGACACTGCCCAAATCACTGGCACCCTGACCGTTGAACAACTTAACACACAGCAGATTGCCACCACTCAACTTGACTCAACCTCGGCCCGCATCTCCGCCCTAGAAGCTGGTATAGCACAACTGGAAACTGTCCGTGCTACAACGGCAATATTTAGCCAGGCCACTGTTTCTGGCACCCTTTATGCTGAAACTATAGCTAATCTGGATCAACAAATTGCTGTCGCTATGCAACAACCTTCTCTGCTCGATGTTCTCCTTCATCAAACTCCCGATAATAATGAGGATCTAACTATTCTTAAACGTCTGGTTGATACGGCTGTCACCACCGCTTCGGTTGCTGCCCAACTTGACCAATCTATTGCTGATCTTAACCTAAACAATGACGATGTGGTCATCACTGGTCAAGCCGCCTTTGTCAATCAGTACCTAAAGGTCAATGGTACGGCCTACGTGGCTGATTCACTGGGGATAGGCAACCTGCTCAAAGTAGGTAGTCGCCTGGAGCTGACCGATACGTACCTAGCTTTCCATGCAGATCCAAGCCACGAGAATAACCTAAACATCTTTTCTATTCAACCATCGGGCAAAGGCATTTTGTCACTCATGGCAGGCTTGCTGACGCTAGATGAAACTGGCACGGTTACTATCGTCGGTGACTTGAAGGTAGCAGGAGACGTGGAGGTGCGGGGTACTTTGCTGTCAAATCTAATTGAATCAAGCGACCCCAACCAGCCGATCAGGATTAAAGTAGCGGGTGTGACCACCGACATAACCAATGAGCAATCATCAACCACTAACCCCGATGGCACATCGATCACTGACCCCAGTCAACCACCTGACGGGACTCTGACCAACTCCAACCCAGTCAATCCTGGTTCTCGATTTGAAATTATTGGAGATTTGGGTCAAGCCGTGGCTACAGTCTCTGGTCAAGGCAAAATCAGTCTCACGGGCGGAATTAACATAGACAGTGATTCCCTCACTCGCCCCAATGTCCAAGGCACAGCTACCAACTCTGCTCAGCTCACACAAAACTCGACTAAAACAACAGGAAGAGCAACACTTCCTGCCGGCAACTCAGAACTCATCATTCGTAACCCCAACATCACCGCCGACTCTCTAGTCTACTTAACCCCCCTAGGTAGTACCAATAACCAAGTGCTGTATGTCAAACAAACAACCGCCGCAATTTTATCTCCATCTACACCTGTTAACCCCTACCCCACCCCCACCCAATCAGCCTACTTCGTGGTGGGACTAGACTCTCCAGCCCAATCTGATATTGCCTTCACCTGGTGGATAGTGAATTAACCAATCGTGGTCTTCATTATGAAGCAGAAACACTACCATCGTACTATCATTAGTATTTAATCTAATCGAAGACTAATGTTCGTTTATCAAAATAGAGGAAATCTAAGGGCAAACGAAGTAAGTCGTATCCCCCTCCGCCGCTGCGGCAAAGTACTCTTCACCTAAATTACATCTGACTATGCTGGCCTCAATATCTGCATCCGAAGCATTTTCTAAAGTAGCGCCCATCAAGTAACTCTGATCATCATCAGGCTGAGTGTAAGTAATTATGCCATCAGTTACATTTGGCAACTGCTCCATATAAACTTTTTCCAGACCGTCAACTGTGGCAGAGAACCGACCACCCCAGCTACAAGCTTCATTGCCATCACCACAACCCATTATCATTCCTATATTCGTACCAACACCCGCCGCTGGAAACGCTTGGAAATCAGAGTAATACATTTGTAAAGCAGTTTTTAGGTGGTTGAGTTCTGCCTTAACTCTCGAATCTCGAGCTCGATTTCTCATCCCCACCACATTGGGCAGCAGAATACTAACTAATATGCCAATGATCACCATTACTACTAGCACTTCTATTAAAGAAAAACCTTTTGATATTGCCGTAGTTTTCATATTCATCGTTATTCCTGTATCTATGGAGGTAGCACAACTTCTCCCTCACTTCCCTCGCCACCCAACTTATTGCCTTCACTTTCTGCTGGTACCACTATCAGGTCTGGTCGCTCAGTCGGACCATAATGAACATAAGAGCAACCCTCACCTCCACAAGCAGTGTTACTTAAAACTGGGTTTGCTAGGGTATACACACCTGCTTGAGGATTGCTATCCTCAGTCACAGCTCGAGTAGGATCTAGTTCGTTTTCCAATCGTGACAAAAGCACATACCAATTGCCATCGGCGTCTGCCAGATAATGGTAAGCAAATGCCTTAGGATCGACTGGTAATTTGGCCATGTACACCGTTCCTTTACCATCAACCATAGCTGCCCCCCAATCACAACCAACTTGACTTCCTGATTGGCTACAGGCTTGGATCGTGCCCGTGGCAGTAGAAGATGGATAACGACCATAGTCATTATGATATGCCTCTAGAACTTGAGAAATGTTGTTCAAATCCGCTTTTCTTTTCCCATCTCTAGCTTTTTCCATGGATGGCATAAAGGCCATTGCGCCTAATACACCCACTATACCAAGTAAAACTGTGACAACTAGGAACTCGATCAAGGTAAAACCACCTTGGTTTAACTGAAGTCTCTGATAATTATTATTTTTTGACCAGCTGCCTATCTTCATATCTTCCTAGTTGTATGTAAAAATACATCCTAAAACCAAAATTACTCAATAAAAACTATAACTACTTTATCTTGTACTGTCTAGCAGTAGTTTGTAAGTTAACTAGGATATTGCCAACTTCACTCATTCCTGCTTTAATGACTCCGTGCACAAACCCAATACCCCCACCATGATTCGTCACATGGGACTCGGCCTGTCCATGTTTGGTATCTTTTGGCTCACTCTAGGAGCCCTACCTCTAACCGACAACTTCTTAGTTCACTCCAAAAACTTTGGGCTGTTCGTAATTGCCATTGTTTTTGTAGTCCTGTTTATAACTTTAGCCTTAGTCAGAAAAAAACTGGAGTTGGCCACTACCCCCCTCTTGTCTCCCCTAATGCTCTTTGGGGGTGTCGTGATAGCTTCCTCCCTTTTTACTCAACCATATCCTGTGGAGGCTTTACTGGGTATCGGCGGGGTTTACTTGGCTAGTATCTTAATCGCTGTTTTTGGTGGGTCATTGTTGCCCAAGAAAAATGTGGGTTGGTTAGTCAGTGGTGTTGCCATAGCTGGTGTGGTTCTAACGATTGTCACTATTGCCCAAATGCTTGGGTTTGGACCAAGTCAGCTTCTTAATGCTATTTTTGGCATTCAATTAGTCAATTCTTTAGCCTTTATCTTAACTGGTTCGGCCTTAATTGCCCTGCAACTCTTGATCGCTGCCTTGATTGGGATTGGTTTTCTAACTTTTATTAATAAAAAGGTTTCTAAGCTACACGCCTTTCTAACACCAGTTTTACTAATTGGTGTGGGCTTATTCGTCTGGGCTATGTTACCTAGCAGTCAAACTCCACTAGTCTTACCAAACCCACTCGCCAGTTGGTCGGTTACTCTAGATAGCATTCGTTCTCCCAGATCGGCTCTAATTGGAAATGGTCCAGAGTCCTACCTAAATGCCTATCGTAATTTTAAGCCACTCTGGATTAATGCTGAAACTAACTGGGAGGCTGACTTTACTTCGGCCAGCAATACGCCTCTAACTTTATTGTCCACGATGGGTTTTGCGGGAGTGCTGGCTTGGTTGTTTTTACTCTACCGCACTTTTCGTGTTTACCAAAAGGGTGAGGCGCCCTCTCGGGCCCTCTCAGCCATGATTTTATTTTTACTTGCTATTCAGTTCATCTTCCCTGCCAATGTTGTGCTAATAGGCATTATTGCATTAATCACGACTGGTTTGATTGCCAGTAATCGTGATGCTCACGCCAGCATTGAATTTAAAGCTCTGGCTTTTCATTTGCATCCTCCGAAGAGGCGTATCTCTTTGCCAACTTGGCATAAAGAGCCAGCTCCGGTTCTCATGTATCTTAATCTAATTTTACTATTAATCATGGTGGGGGTCTTAGGATACACCACTGTCAGAGCTTACTCGGCTCATATTTATGCTCAACAAGCTAATCGGGCAGCGGAGGCTAATGATGGAGTGGGTCTATATACTTTAAGACAAAAGGCCGTCGCGGCCAATCCTTACTTAGACTCACTTAGGCGTGATTACGCCATCGCCAACTTACTAGTCGCCTCTGCTTTAGCTAACAAAGCCGACATAACTGCCCAAGAGAAAGAACAGGTTAGCACCCTCCTCCAACAAGCCGTCCAAGAGGCACGCGCCGCCACCGTGCTTGATCCTAGTGACACTCTCAACTGGCAAGTTTTAGCACAGGTGTATCAAAACCTGATTGGCATAGCTGAAGATGCTGATGAGTGGGCGGTGCAAGCGTACGTCCGAGCCATTGAAACTAATCCGACCAATCCAGCTATTCGGATTGCCTTGGCCAATATCTTCATGAACCAAGAACAATTTGAACAAGCTATCGGTATTCTCCAGCAAGCTGTCCAAATAAAAAATGACTTTCCTAATACATTTTATAATCTAGCGATCGCCTTCCAAAGAAAAAATGATTTAGCCTCAGCCAAACAGGCTTTCGAAGCAGTATTACAACTTCTACCTGAACAGTCAGAGGATCGCATTACGGTGGCCAAGGCCTTGGAGGAACTTGAGGCAGAAATTGCTAAACGTCCTGCCACCCAAACTGAAACTGGTGAGGGAGTAGAAGCGAGCGCTCCATCTGGCGTCCCCTCCATCACCGATCAAACTATCGGTCAGCCCGGAGAATCACCTGTCATCCCAGAGAGAACGCCACTGAGCTTGCCGAGTCTGGAGGAGGAGTCATCACCCACTACCCCGATCAATCCAACTACACCTAATCAAGAGACAACTCCAGGAGAATAAGTTCTCATTCACCTGTCTTCTTCTGCTCAGCTTGATCAAATAAAACCTTTAACTGCTCCACCCCTTCTTTCGTCGCCCCACTAATGGGTAGCAACTCGATCGAGTTTGCCTGAAAATACTTTATTGCTCGACTCACTAATGCCTCAGGATATAGATCATTTTTATTCAAGACCATTAACATAGGCAACTCGTCCAACTCTGGATAACTGATGACAATCTCCTGCCTGACAGTTTGATACTGCTGCCACAAATTGGCAACCAATCGATCATACTTATTAACATCACTGATATCGATCATCTCTTCCTCTGACACTGCCAGCACATAACAGACGGCTCGACAATGGGACGCATGACGTAAAAACTGTGTTCCCAGCCCTCTGCCGTGACTGGCACCTTCAATAATTCCCGGAATATCAGCAATCACCAGCGATCTCTTGTCGGGTAAATCCATTACACCTAGATTGGGTTCTAGAGTCGTAAATGGATAGGCAGCTATTTTAGGCCGACTGGATGTTAAGATAGAAAGCAGAGTACTTTTGCCCATACTTGGTAATCCTACCAAACCAATATCAGCCAGCAACCGAAGTTCCAACTCAATTTGTCTTTGCTCACCTGGATATCCATACTCGGCCATTAACGGCGTCTGTCGATCGCTCCTGGCGAAAGCCACATTACCTTTGCCCCCAATCCCACCTTGACAGAGTAAAACTCGCTGGTTGACTTCTAAAAGTTCAATCAATACTCTGGCTGGTTGCTGAGATAAGGGTGCTACGTCATTCAGGTTCGGCCCACTTTTGTCGTCATTGCCAACAGGCCTGTCAGTCGAATTAGCGGAGTCCACAACCTTCTCAACTCTAGTCATCACCGGCTCCATCTCAGAACGATCATGATCAACAGGAATGGGTTCGCCAGCTTTGGTCAAAAAGTAACGCTTGAGATGAACCTTGGCTCTAGGTAGTGGTGCCAAATTATAGTTCAGCCAACGTCTGTGGGCCACCTCATTTTGGGCAACCAACCAGACTCTAGTACCAACTGGGACTTCAATTTCCACATCATCGGCACTGGCACCAAACTGCTTTCGTCTACCACCAATTTGACCTGACTTGGCCCTAATTTGCTTAACTCCAGCCAGGTGCTTTAAACTAGACAGTCGATTGCTAACTCTCAGCCACACGCTCCCTCCCCTGCCCCCATCACCGCCATCAGGACCACCTTTAGTAATATACTTGGCACGAAAAAAAGAGACTCGACCATCGCCTCCATCACCACCACTGACTAACAGGGAAACTAAATCAATCATGATGGTATTGTACCCTAGATTAAGTGAGCAATCAGAAATGAAACATACGCCATGCCAAAGCAGTGAATTGGGAACAAGAGGAAAAAGAAAAATGGGTCGTGTTCAGGAATAGACAATTTTAATTCAGAACTTATTTCAAATAATCACTCGGGTTTAACAAACTGCCACCCTGCCTAATTTCAAAATGCAGGTGAGTACCTGTCGATCGACCCGTACTACCCATTTGACCAATTACATCACCTCGATTTACTCGCTGACCCTCTTTGACTTGGATGCTACTCAAGTGGGCATATAACGTCACAAACCCATTACCATGATCAATCATGATTCGATTGCCATAGCCTGAATTATCCGGCCAACCAGAGACCACCACCGAACCACTATCCGCAGCCAAAATGTTACCACCACCCCGATTGGAGATATCGATGGCTTTATGGTAGAAGCGGTAACCTTGAGAAATTGAGCCACTTGTCGGCCAAACAAATGAGCCTTGAGCCGTGACTGAGCCAGCATCCGGAGTGAGGGCAAGAGACCTTGTGGTTCTGGGTACAATTTTTTTCTCCTCTGGCTTCACTCCATCGGGTACCACTAAAGTTTGACCAACCGCCAAAGCAAAAGTTTCGTCATTTAAAAACTCATTAAAGGGATAGTCGACAATCTTTTGAACCTCAGATGCTTCTAATCCATATTTTTTACCAATTGAGTAAATTGTGTCTCCTCTAGCAACCTTATGACGCACCCCATCTGCGGGCAAAATTCGCAGTTCTTGACCTACTTTTATAGCTGTTTTTTCGTCTAAATTATTTTCCCACAAAATTGTTTCAACAGATAATCCATATCGTTCGGCTATGGTACTTAGCGTTTCTCCATCTGCCACAAAATGAGATATCACCTCCCCACCTCGGTACTGACGCACTTCTTCGGCTTGTTGCGTATAAAAACTCGTACCATACAAGCTGGGCTGAATGACATCCTCACGAATTTCTACTTCTCCTTCTACTGATTTGGCAAAAACCAAAGGCCCAATAGTCACCGCTACAAAAATCAAACCCAGAGTCACCACATGCATGGCTGGTCGAGTATAACGACCACGCTTACGATATAAAATATCAACTATCCCGTCCTTAGCCACTTCCAATCTAACGAACCAACGGTAGGTTCTCATCTTTAAGTACCAATATAGAAAATGACGATACTCCAACCCGTCTTGTCGCCAACGTTGAAATGATGATTGAGATCTCTTTTTTAACATTAGTAGCTATTATTCTAGCAAACTGTATTTAACGTCACTCCAGTTTGTTGCGTAATCTTAAAATTACCCCTGCTTAAGTGATGCTAAAAACTCCTTGTTACTCTTGTGCTTCTTCAGTTGATCGATCAAGGTCGTAGTGCGATCATTAGCATCAATCATGTCTAACATTCTTTGCAAGGTAATAATGGACTGGTAAGTTTGACTATTCATTAACAAATCATCTCGTCTAGTACCTGACTTCTGAACCTCGATAGCGGGATAAATGCGTCGTTCTGCTAGTCTGCGAGTCAGGTGTACTTCCTGATTACCCGTCCCCTTAAACTCTTCATAAATTAGATCGTCCATTCTTGATCCGGTCTCAACCAAGGCTGTGCCAACAATAGTCAGACTACCCTTGACTTCAAAGTTGCGTGCCGCCCCAAAAAACTTCTTAGGGGGGAACAAGGCGGCGGGATCAAAACCTCCAGAAAGGGTGCGGCCAGAAGTTGGCATAGCTAAGTTGTATGCTCTGGCTAGTCTGGTAATTGAGTCCAGTAAAATGACTACGTCATGACCCAACTCAACCAGTCGTTTTGCTCGCTCTAACGCCAACTCTGCCACTCGACACTGGTCTTTAGCATGTTCATCAAAGTTGCTGGCCGCCACCTCACCTTTTCTCTGAGTCAGCTGCTCAATATGACGTCTGATATCGGTTACTTCCTCTGGACGCTCACCAACTAAAACGGCCATTAGGTGAATCTCGGGGTGGTTGCGGGCGATGCCGGTCGCGATATCCTTGAGTAAGATTGTTTTACCAGCCTTAGGTGGCGACACAATCAGACTGCGTTGACCCTTGCCGATAGGAGCAATCAAGTCAATGATGCGTAAAGACAAAGGCTCCTCACCGATCTCCAACTGAATTTGGTCATCTGGATAAACTGGCGTTAA
>JAANMU010000999.1_pt1 | contig 28957 bp, 24 predicted proteins | sample 7279701 | NCBI WGS metagenome assembly JAANMU01 (sample SAMN14094539, study PRJNA606508) | bioreactor metagenome | isolation source: A lab-scale SPAN reactor treating ammonium-rich wastewater day 57 | place: Ireland: Galway | collected 2017-03-13 | reverse complement strand
GCGAAGAGGTGCAGCAGGAGTTTGCCTATCACCTGAAGGCCGCGAGGCACCAGAGGCCCGGCCACGCGGCGTGACCAAGGGGCGCGGGCCGACGATGCAGAACGCGCAGACAAGCGCCGGCAACCTGCAACCCGGTTGCAATAAATAGCCTGTCGGCTAACGTAGCCTAGCTTTCATCTTCCGGGGCCGTGATGCGCACCGCCATGTTCCTGCTGTTTTCGCTCCTGCTGACTTCCTGCAGCGGCGGCAGCACGCGCACAGTGCGGCCGGGAGAGAAGCTGGTGGTCATGGCCTCGACCACCCATCTTGCCGCCCTGGCCATGGCCGTGGCGGGAGAGTCCGCCACGGTTCAGTTATTGCCGCGCGAAGGCACCGACCCCCACAGTTTCGAGGCCACAGCCGAGGACCGGCGAAGACTGGAGGGCGCCCATCTGCTTTTGATCAACGGCCTGAAACTCGAGACATTCGACGCCGCGAAACTGGCGGCGGCGGCGGGCATCACGCTGGTGGATTGCAGCGCAAAAATCCCCAAGAGCTTTCTCATCGCCCCAGGGGGCGATTTGCATGACCATGGCCACGACCACGGCGAGCAGGACCCCCACGTGTGGCTCTCCTGCGAGGGCGCAGCCTTTCAGGCCCAAGCCATGGCCAGGGCCATGGCGTCGCTGGATTCGTCCAACAGCGAAGGTTACCTCAAGCGCGCTTCCGAGTTTCAGGCGCGGTTGCTCAAGCTGCGCGACGAATCCAAGGCGCGGCTGGCCACTTTGCCTGACCGCAGCTTCGTGACCGACCACGATGCCTTTGCCTACTTCGCCCGTGAGTTCGAACTCAAGAACCTGGGCTTCCTGCGCAAGCTGCCCGGCAAAGAGCCCACGCTGGAGGAGCGCCGGTCCCTGGAGGCTGCCATCCGGAAAAGCGGCGCGAAGGCCATCTTCACCGAGCCCGGCCACGACCCCGCGGCCAGCGAGACTCTGGCCAGGAGTCTGGGCGTGAAGCTCGCTCAGCTGGACCCCTTCGAGATCGGAAAGCCCTCCGCCACCGCCTACGAGGAAACCATGCGCAAGAATCTGCAGGCCGTTCTGGAGGCTTTGAAGTAACCGCAATGACTGCCCCCGTCCTCAGCATCGAGAACGTCAGCGTCGAAATCGGCGGGCGAGCCCTCGTGGAGCATGTCAGCTTCAGCCTCGGGCCCGGCGAATTTGCGGCCCTGATCGGGCCCAACGGAGCGGGCAAGACGACCCTGCTCAAGGCCATCCTGGGACAGCTTCCCTTCCGCGGCAGCATTCGCGTGAACGGCCGCATGGGCTATGTGCCGCAGCGCCTGAACTTCGACCGCACCCTGCCCATGACTGTGCTGGAATTCCTGGCGCTGACGCTGCAGCGCCGCCCCGTGGCGTTTGGTATCGCGACGCGCGTGAGGAAGAGCGTCTCGGCCATGCTCGAGCGCGTGGGCGCGGGGGCCCTGCTGCACAAAAGCCTGGGCGGACTCTCCGGCGGCGAACTGCAGCGCGTGCTGCTGGCCGCGGCGCTGGGAGAGGGAGCGCAACTCCTGCTGCTCGATGAACCCGCGGCCGGCGTGGACATCGAGGGCGAGGCGGCCTTCAACGACCTGATTCTGCACGAAGTACGCGCGCACGGCGCGGCAGCCATCCTGGTCAGCCACGACCTGAGCGTCGTCGCCGACATCTCCGACCGTGTGCTCTGCCTCAATCGCGTGCTGATGTGCGAGGGCAAGGCCGGCGACCTCCTGACGGCCGAGACCATCGCGCGCGTGTTTGGCAGCGGCAAGGCCGTCTACGACCACCACCGGCCTGTGCCGCACACCCACGCACACGGGCCTGACCACCACCACGGACACTGATGATCGAGATCATCGCGCGCTACTTCACTGTGGACTGGCAGGCCGTGATTCTGGCGGCCGTGCTCTGCCTTTCGCTGGCGGCGGGCTCGCTCAGCACGCTGGTGGTCAGCAATCGCATGTCGTTTTTCTCCGACGCCATCGCCCACAGCACGCTCAGCGGCGTGGCTCTGGGCCTGCTGATCGGTGTCGACCCCATCGCCACCATGATCGCGGCGGGAGTCGTCGTCGCCCTGCTGATTGCCGCCATGCGCCAGCGCTCGGGTCTCTCGCTGGACACGCTGCTGGGCGTCGCCCTGGCCGGCTCCCTGGCCGTTGGCGTCATCCTTTATCACCGCGCCCAGGGATACAGTGACCTGCACGCCTACCTGTTTGGCCGCGTCACGTTTCTGGATACCACGGACCTGGCAGCCCTGGCGGCCGCAGCAGGCCTCTCTCTCGTACTCGTTGGTCTGTACTCCAATCCGTTCGCCCTCCTGGCCGTATCGAGGCCTCTGGCTCAGGCTCGCGGCATACGGCCCGCGCGTTACGACTTCATCCTGATCGTGCTGCTGGGGCTGGTCGTCAGCGTCTGCGTGCGGGCCGTGGGTCTTCTGCTGGTCAACGCATTGATGGTGGTTCCGGCCGCCGCCAGCAAGAATGTGGCGCGCAGCTATCGCGGCATGTTCTGGGGCGCGCTCTGCGTCAGCGTCACCTCCTGCGTCGCCGGCCTGGTGCTTGGAGATTACTTCAGCGTGCCGCCCGCGCCGGGTATCGTCGTCGTCGCCGTGCTTTTCTTTGTGGCCTCCCTGCTGTTTCGACGCGGCACGGCCCTGGCGCTGGATGCCTGAAATGCGGCAGGGACCTTCTGCCACGCGCCGTGCCTGCAAAGGGGCGGCCCTTCGTGCTAAGATTGCGCCATGGCCGATGAAACCCGTCGCGTGCCCCAGTTCCTTTCAGGCCCCACGGCCCCCTTGGCGGTACTTCTGCCCATGCGGCTCTTTGTCGGGTACGTCTGGCTGCAGGCAGGGGTGACGAAGTTCTACGACGGCTGGCTGTCCGGCAGCACGGAGGGGACGCGGCGCCTGATTGAAAGCTATCGCGCAGCATTACAGCACCCGCCTGAGTGGTACAACTCGCTGGTTCTGGAGCCCGCCGCGCAGAACCCGCTGGTCACGGCCTGGGTCATCGTGGGAGCGGAAATCCTGTTCGGGCTCATGACCCTTGCCGGGGCGGTGACGCGAGTCGCCGCGACGGCGCTCGGGCTCATGGCCCTGCTCTGGTATCTCGGCGAGACGGCCGCGCGCACTGAGGCGTTGGCCTTTGGGCTCATGGGCTTCACCCTCGCCATTTCGGCCTCCGGCCGCTACCTGGGCGTCGATGCCATCTTCAAGGCCCGCAACATGCAGGTGCCGCTGTTCTAGTTTTTCAGTCAGATCGATCGGACTTCGGAAACACTTGATATTGGAGCGAACGATGCGAACAGGAGCCATGACCATGAGCAAACTGACGATTCTGGCAGCCGCGCTGACGCTGGCGCTGGGCTGCGTGAAGCAGGAGGCGCAGCGCCCCAACCCCAAGCAAGCCAAAGCCGAGTCGATATCGGCCAAGCCGGATGCCCCGGCCAAGGCCCAACCCCTGCAGGCCAAGCCGGATGCCCGCGACGCCTTGATTGAGAAGGCATGGCAGTACCTGCTGACGCAATACAACGTGCAGGGCAAACCGGAGAACAAGGGCATCGACTCGGGCTGGGGCCCCAAGTCGATGAACATCGCGTACACGGCTCTGGTGCTTCAGGGCCTCTACGGTTCCAAGGTGTGGAATGAGTCCGATGAGCGCATCAAGGCCAGCGTCGAATTCGTGATCGACAGCCAGGAAGCCTCGGGCGGGTTCTCCCTGATGCCCGAGAAGGTCATGCCCGCCATGAAGGGCCAGCGCGCCGTATACATTACCGGCATCGTCGCCCAGCTCATGGCCGACCTCAACGCCGCCGGCGCCTGGAAGGGCAAACTGACCCAGAAGATCGAGCTGGCCCGCGACTACCTCAAACAGTCCCAGGTGGGCAACCCCACCGGGCCTGCCGCCGAATACAAGCGCGGCAACGTGGGCTTTGGCGGCTGGGCCTACAGCAAGGAAGAACTGCCCAAGAAGATTGAAGAGGGCAAGCCCGCGGCCAACATGAGCACCACGATTTACGCCATGGACGCCCTGAAGGCCTGCGGCGTGGCAAGTGACGACCCGGTCTGGCAGGACGCGCTGGTGTTCCTCAAGCGCAACCACAACGCGGGCGAACTGCAGAGCGCTGACTTCACGGCCAAGACCCAGGACGGCAAGACCATCAAGGCCGCCGGCCCCGACAGCCCGGATTACGGCGGGTCCATCTACAGTGAAGACTCCAGCATGGCCGAGGAACGCACGGAAAACGAGGACGGCACGGTGACCCTGCACAGCTACGGCACCATGACCTACAACCTGCTGCGCGCCTATCTGTTTGCCGGCCTGAAGAAGGACAGCTTGCCGGTCAAGCTTGCCCTGGGCTGGGTTCGCAAGAACTACGTGCTCAACAAGGTGCCCGGCTATCGCAAGCAGAGCCAGTTCGACCAGGGCCTCTTCTACTACTACGTCAGCTTCGCCCGCACCCTCAAGGCTCTGGGTGAGGACACAATCGAGGACGACCGCGGCTTCAAGCACGACTGGCGCGCGGAACTGATCGAGCAGCTCGGCAAGCTCCAGGGCACTGATGGCAGCTGGGTGAACAAGAACCCCAAGTGGCAGGAAGGCAGCCCGGTGCTGGCCACGGCCTTTGCGCTGGATGCCCTGCGCCACACGCGTTGAACAGTCTCGCAAGTTCAAACAGGGAGCCCTGGGGCTCCCTGTTTTCATTCAACGCGGCGCTACTTGGCGTGGGGCTTGGATGCGCGCCGCCTGGTTTGCTTCTTGTTGTCTTTCTTTTCCTCTTCGTTTTCGCGCTCGAGGCGCTTGGTGTACTCCTGGGCCGTTTCGGCGGCGGCCTTCTGGAGGCGCGACTCGCTGGCAACGAGGCGCGGCTCATGGGCCACGTTAAAGCCCATGGTCCGCTCCTTGCGCGACTTGTTCAGCACGTTGATGCAGTAGATGGTCTGGTAGCGGATGTAGGTGTGGTAGGTATCCGTGCAGTCGCGCTCGTCGACGAAGGCGCTGACCAGCATGTAGTCGTCCTTCAGCTCGGAAATGTGCGACACGTCCAGCACCTGGCCGGATGTCAGCATGATCTCGAGCACGGGAATCGTGCCGTCGATGCTGCACGCCTCCCGGATCCAGGTGTAGAAGCGCGTCTTGAAAAAGCGGGGGCCAAAGGCGTCTTCGGGCATGCCGCTGCCCCCGGGATTAATGTTGTAGTAACCGATCATCGCTCACCTGACATTCGCAAAGGGCGCAGAGCGTAGCATAATCAGGCGCACCATGAAGATCGCATTGTTGCAGCTCAACCCCACCGTCAACGACTTCGACGGCAATTTGGCCCGCATCGAGGCGGCCGCCCGGCAAGCCGTGGCCGACGGGGCCGAACTCTGCATTGCCCCTGAACTTGCCCTGTGCGGCTACCCGCCCCACGACCTCATGCTCCAGAGCCGTTTTGTGGCGCGCAATGAGGCCGCCCGTGACCGCCTGGTGCAGCTATCCGCCGCCTTGCGCTGCGGGCTGCTGTTCGGGCTGGTGCTGGCCAGCGACAAACCCCGGGGCAAGCCCTTGAGCAACGCCGCCGTCCTGTGCGACAGCGGCCGTGTGCTGGCCGTCAAGCGCAAGGCCCTGCTCCCCACCTATGATGTTTTTGACGAGCGGCGCTACTTCGAGCCGGATTTCACGCCCTGCGTGGCCGAGTTCCGCGGCCGCAAGCTGGGCCTGCTGATCTGCGAGGATGTCTGGGTGGAAGAGAGCGTGCTTGGCCGCGTGGAATACGGCCATGACCCGGCCGACGAATGCGTGCGCCTGGGGGCGGACCTGCTCATCAACATCAGCGCCTCACCCTGGCAGGAAGGCAAGCATCGCCTGCGCGAACAGCTCTGCGCCGCCGCCGCGCGCCGGCTCAGGCGCCCCCTGCTGCTCTGTAACCAGTGGGGCGGTAACGACGATCTGATTTTTGACGGCGGCAGTCTCGCCGTGGGGGCCGACGGCCTGACCTGCGCCCGCGGCCGCCTTTTCGGCGACGACGTGGTGGCCGTCGAACATCTGGCGGCACGCGCCAACCAGCCCCAAACCTGGGCAGAGGACGACATCGCCGACCAGATCGAAGCACTCTGCCTTGGCATCCGCGATTACTTCAGGAAGACCGGCTTTGCCAAAGCACTGCTTGGCCTTTCCGGCGGCATCGACAGCGCCCTGGTGGCCTGCCTTGCCCAGCGTGCCCTGGGCCGCGAGAACGTCAAAGGCATCACCATGCCCACCCGCTTCTCCAGCCGCGGCAGCGTAGAGGACAGCCGCCACCTGGCCCAGGCCCTGGGCATTGGCTTTGAGATTCTGTCCATCGATGGTGCCTTTGAAAACCTGCGCACGCTTTGCGGCAAACCCGGCGGCTTGGCCGAAGAAAACCTGCAGGCCCGCATCCGCGGGCTGGTGCTCATGACGCGCAGCAACGCCGAAGGTTCGCTGGTGCTGGCCACGGGCAACCAGAGTGAGCTGGCCGTCGGCTACAGCACGCTTTACGGCGACATGTGCGGCGCGCTTGAAGTCATCGGAGACCTGTCCAAGATGCGCGTCTACGAGATGGCACGACGCTTCGCCGAGATTCCGCCGGACACCCACACCAAGGCACCCTCGGCCGAACTGCGCGAAAACCAGACCGATCAGGACAGCCTCCCCCCCTACGCCCAGCTTGACGCCCTGCTGGAGGGCTACCTCGATGGCCGGCTCGACATCGAAGACCTCGTGGCCCAGGGCCAGGATGCAGCTCTGGCGCGGCGCGTGGCGCGCATGGTCGAAGTCGCGGAGTTCAAGCGGCGCCAGGCGCCCATCGTGCTGCGGGTTTCGCGCTATGCCTTTGGCGCGGGTCGCCGCATGCCGGTGGCCAAAAAACTCCCCTCGTAGGGCGGGACGTGCAATCGCGGGCGATTTGGCTTGCGCGCCGGAAACCACGGGCTATGTTTTTATAACTACATTATGCAAATGACCGACGCGCCGACTACCGCTCGAAGACCGTTGCTGGGCCTGTTGATCGCCCAGTTCTTCGGCGCGTTCAACGACAATGCCTGGAAGATGGTCGTCATCCTGCTCGGCATGCGCGTCGTGGAGCAGACGCTGCGCCCCGGCGCCGAGCTTGACGCCGCCGCGCAGAAGCAGGCCATGCTGGCCCTCGTCGTCCTGACCGTACCCCTCATGCTGTTTTCGCTGCCCGCGGGCGCCCTGGCAGACCGCTGCTCCAAGCGCAGCGTCATCATCGCCATGAAGGTCCTGGAGCTGGTCTTGATGTCAGCGGCCACGCTGGTGCTCCTGAACCCCGCGGATTCCAGTGTGCCCGGCCTGGCAGTGCTGGCGCTGATGGGCCTGCAAAGCGCGCTGTTCAGCCCGGCGAAGTACGGGATTCTGCCCGAGATCCTGCCCCACGAGCGGCTTTCCAGCGGCAACGGCCTGCTCGAAATGCTGACCATGGTCGCCATCATCGCGGGCACGGCTCTGGGCCCCGTGCTGCTCAAGCAGGCGCCCGAGCCCTGGGTCGTCGGCGCCGTCCTGACCTCGCTTTCAACGCTTGGACTGGCGGCCTCCTTTGCCATTCCCAAGGTCCAGCCTGCCAGCGCAAAGGGCGGCATGGTGGACACCCTGCGTGGCGCGTTGAAGGCCATCCGTTCAGAGCGCATCCTCTGGCTGACAGTCATCGGCGGCGCCATCTACTGGGCTTTGGCCAGCCTCGTCGGGCAGAATGTGATTGTCTATGCCAAGACGGTGCTGCGGCTGGATGAGCAGTTTGTGGGCGCGCCCCTGGCGGTGTTGGGCGTCGGCATCGGCTTGGGTGCCCTGCTGGCCGGCCGCATGTCGGCGCGCAAGGTTGAATACGGCCTTATCCCCCTGGGCGCCATCGGACTGGGACTCACGACTTTGGCCTTTGGGCTGATCCGGCCCGGCGTGGCGCTTTCGCACGCTTTCATGGCCGTAGTGGGCCTCTGCGGCGGCTTGCTGGTCGTCCCGCTCAAAACGCTGCTCCAGTGGTATTCCCCGGCGGACAAGCGCGGCGGCGTGATCGCACTGGACAACGTGCTGTCCTTTGCCGGGGTGCTCCTGGGCAGCATCACCGGCTACTTTCTCGCCATGGCCGAGGTTTCGCCCGCGGGCATCATGATCAGCGCTGCGGCCCTGATGCTGGCGGGAACGCTCTGGACCTTCTACCTGCTGCCCGATGCCCTGCTGCGCCTGCTGCTGGTAGTGGCGACAAACACGATTTACCGCATCAAGCGCGTGGGCCTGGAGAACGTGCCCCGTCAGGGCGGCGCGCTGATTGTGTGCAATCACCTCTCCCTGCTGGACGGCCTGTTCATCATGGTCAGCGTGGACCGCCCGGTGCGCTTCATCGTGGATTCGGGCTACTTCCATAACCGCTGGCTCAAGCCCTTCATGAAGGTACTGGGTGCCATCCCCATCTCGACCAGCGAGGGGCCCAAGGTGCTCATGCGCGCCCTCAAGGACGCGGGCGACTATCTTGACCGCGGCGAACTCGTGTGCATCTTCGCCGAAGGCCAGATCTCGCGCATCGGCATGCTGCTGCCCTTCAAGCGAGGCCTTGAGCGCATCCTCAAGGGCCGCAGCACTCCCGTGATCCCCTGCTGCCTCGACCGCATCTGGGGCAGCTTTTTCAGCCAGGCCGCCGGCCGGGGCACGGCCCATGTGCCCCGCCGCCTGCCTTATGCCGTCACGCTGCTCTTTGGCAAACCCCTGCCGGCCGGCACGCCTTCGGGCGAGATCCGCCGCGTGGTCAGCGAACTGATTGAAGCCGCCTGGGACGAGCGCAAGGCTTCGTCGCGTCCCCTGGCGGAGTCTCTGATCCGCATTGCCCGCCGACACCCCTTCAAGCTGGCCATGGCCGACCCCATGCGCGAGGGCGTGAGCTGGATCAAAGCCCTGACGGGGGGCATCGCCCTCGCCCGCGCCCTGCGGCCCAGTTGGGCCAGCCAGCGGCGTGTGGGCATCCTGCTGCCGACAAGCGTGGGCGGGGCCCTCACGAACTACGCCGCGTCTTTGTCCGGTCGCGTCACCGTGAACTTGAATTACACGGTGGGCCGCTCAGGCCTCGAAAGCGCCATCAGCCAGGCGAACATCGAGACCATCGTGACCAGCAAGCAGTTCGTCGCCAAAGCCAGGCTGGAGCTGCCCGGCAACGTGCAGGTCCTGCACCTCGAGGAAATCGCTGCCGGCATCACGACGCTCAAGCGGCTCTTCTGCCTGGCGGTAGCCTTTCTGGCCCCCATCTGGCTGCTTCGCAGGCTGTGCGGCTGCCGTCGCACCGAAAGGCCCGACGATGAAAGCGCCATCATCTTTTCAAGTGGCAGTACGGCCGAGCCCAAGGGCGTAGTCCTTACCCACTACAACGTGCTCAGCAACGTGGAAGCCGCAGGCCAGGTGCTGCATTTTGCGCCGCGCGACCGCGTGCTGGGAATCCTTCCGTACTTCCATTCCTTTGGCAACCTCCTGCTCTGGGCGGCCACGCATCACGGCTGCGCCATGATCTGGGTTCCCAACCCCCTGGACGGTCCGGTCGTCGGCTACATGGTCGAGAAGTACGCGGCGACCATTGCGGCCTGCACGCCCACCTTCCTGCAGATCTACATGAAGCGCACCAGTCCCTCCCAGCTGGGCAGCCTGAGGCTGCTCATCACCGGGGCGGAAAAACTGCCGCCGAGGCTGGCCGAGGCCTTTGAAGAGCACTTCGGCATCAAGCCCCTGGAGGGCTACGGCATTACGGAATGCGCGCCCGTCATCTCCGTCAATACGCAGGACTTCCGCGCCGCGGGCTTCTACCAGAAGGGATCGCGCAAGGGCTCCGTGGGCCCGCCCCTGCCCGGCATCAAGGTCAAGACGGTTGATCCCGACACCCTGGCCGACCTGCCGCCGGGCGAGCCCGGCATGCTTCTGGTCAAGGGTCCCAATGTCATGACCGGTTACCTCAACCGGCCCGACCTCACGACCGCTGCTTTCCGCGACGGCTGGTACATCACTGGAGACATCGCCCGCATCGATGAAGACGGCTTCATCTACATCACGGGGCGCCTGTCGCGCTTCTCCAAGATTGGCGGAGAGATGGTGCCCCACGGCAAGGTCGAAGACGCCCTGTGCGAAGCCGCGGGCATGGATGAGCGCGTCTTTGCCGTCACAGGCGTACCGGATGACAAAAAGGGCGAGAAACTTGCCGTGCTTCACACCATCGACCCCGCACGCATTCCTGCCGTCATCGACGAGATGACGAAACGGGGGCTGCCCAACCTGTTCATTCCCAAGGCCAATCACTTCATCAAAGTGGAGAATCTGCCCATGCTGGGCAGCGGAAAGCTGGACCTGCGGGCATTGAAAAAAATCGCCGAAGAGGCCCTGGCATCTAGCCCTCAGCGTGAGCCGGTCGAAGAGCCCGACGCCCAGCCCACAGAGGCCTGAGGCCTCCTTGTTGCCGTTTTGCCTGTTTCCTGTCGCCGCCCTGGGGGCTCGCCGCTATCCTTATCCGTGTTCATGAAATCACATGCCGCACGGTTTGGGGCCGTCGTGCGGCGCGGCAGGTGGCTTGCGCACTTTGTTCAGCGCGGCTGAAATTTCGTGTAACGCGGGGCAGTCCATAGCGGTAGTCACTCTCCTTGGGCCAACGAGGCCGGGGGGTGCCTGCCGCACTTGAGGCAAGAGTCAACTGACTGAGGGGTACACTTCCATGCGCAATCTTCTGGTTCTTTCGCTGGCTTTGAACATCTTCTTCCTGGGCGGCCTGGGCCTGGCGTTTGGCTTCCCCGGCACTCGTGCCACGCAGGCGCAAACGGCAGACGAAGGCAAGCCGGCGCTGCCCTCAAAGGAGAAGCAGTCGTCGGAGTTCAGCCCCGAGCAGCTGGTGCGCCTCGCCGGCGACCTGGCCTGCTGGGGACGCGACAACAAGCATGCGGGCGCCTTGGCCGTAGCCTCGAGCATTCTCTCCTCGGTCAAGGTCAAGGAGTCCAAGGCCCTGGAAAAGAAGTTCAGCGCCGAGGGCGAAGGCAGCGCCATCACGGCGGACTCCCTGCTGGCCGAGGCCAAGAAAATGGCGGGCGAGGGTGGCTCTCCCTTCATGGAGGCCATTGCCAAGCTCGGCATGCAGGGCCGCGGCTCCACCAAGGGCGTTCTGCAGGCCCGGGGCACGATTGCCGCGGCAGGCAAGAACGAGAAGGGTGAAGCCCAGGTCGGTGCGGTAGTGGAGAAGATGACCTTCACCGTGGGAGAGCTGGCCGCCATCTGGGTGGGCGGAGACGGCACCACGGACCTCGACCTCTTCATCTTCGACTCCACCGGCAAGGTGCTGATTGCCAGCGACACCCGCCCCGGCGACTCCTGCTGGGTGGAGTGGGTCCCCACGGAATCGACCTACTACATCCAGATCGTGAACTGGGGCCCCAAGAAGAACACCTTCACGATTGTGTTGAACTAATGCCAACCGGGGGAGGGTCCACCCTCCCCCGCTTCTTTCCGAACCGCCCTGCCCTGCCGCGCGCGGGGCAGAACCTTTGAATCAACCCCGCGAGGATTCCATGAGTTACGGCAAAGCCGCCCTGATGTTCCTGGTGGCCACTGCGCTTGCCGCGGTGGCATTGCAGGCTCCGAGCCAGGCATCAGTCACTGACCCGGCGCGGCCCGCAGCCAAGGTCCTGCGCCAGGACCGGCCCGAGGCTCGCCTGCCCCAGCTGCTCGAAGGCGAACAGGAAGCCTGGGCCCCCGAGAAACCGCTGGACCTCAGCGGGCCCATGCCCAAAGACGAAGAAGTCAGCGCCGCTATTTCCAAAGGCATTGAGCACCTTCTCAAGAGCCAGGAAGAAGACGGCTCCTGGAACGAGCTGCTCATGGGCACCATGCTCTCGTTCGTGGCGGACTACGCGCTTGATGCCGTGTCCCTCACTTCGCTGTGCGGCATGGCGCTGCGCGCTCACATCAACTACGACAAGGCGCGCATCGAGCCGGCCCTGGCCAAGGCCGTCGATTTCGTCGTGGGCCAGGTTTTCCGCGGCAAACTCCCGCTGCGCACCTGGTATGCCAACTGGCGCTACACCACGGGCCTGCAGTTCCTCGCCCTGGAATACCAGAATACCCCCGACGCCGACCGCAAAGCCATGCTGCAGGCCTGCGCGCGGCGCATGGTGGGCAGCCTGCTCAAGATCCAGTTGACCAACGGCGAAACCCCGCTGCTCGAACGCGCCAATGCCGCGCGCATGAGTGAGGCCGCGGCCGCCTACAAACTGCGCGGGCAGCTCGGACTGGTGCTGCAGCTCCCCACAGATGGCGACTATCGCGGCGGCGCGCTGGTCAAGGATATGCAGATCAACAGCCCCTCCCACCTCGCGGGAGTCAAGGCCGGCGACCGCATCATCGAGTGTGAGGGACTGCGCATCGAAAATGCCGTCGATTACTACCTGCTTGAAACAAGTTTCTTCTGCGGTCAGTCGGTGGCGCTCAAGGTCAAACGCGACAACAAGGTGGAAAGCATCACCTGCAACATCCCCCTGGCCTGGGCCGCCTATCTGGGCATGGAAGTGGGCGGCAACAAGGGAGACAAGCCCGAGATCACCCGCTTCTTTGACCTCTCGCCGGCCAAGGCCGCGGGCTGCGCCATCGGCGACATCGTCACCGAACTGGGTGGCGCCGCCATCTTGACCCCGCAGGACTACTACAACCAGCTCTACAAGCTCAAGATCGGAGAGAAGGTCAAGATTGTCCTCAAGCGCGGCGAGCAGACGCTTTCCGGTGAATTGATGGCGACGCTGGCGCCTGACGGCGATCTGGGCATTTACGTCGCCAACGAAGATGTCAGCAGCGATGAGGGCATCCTCGTCGGCGCCTCCATGGTGCGCCCCGCCCACGGCCCCGTTGTTCCCGGCCCCGGCGGCGCGGCTCTGGGCATGAAGCCCGGGGACCGCCTGACCCATGTCAACTGGATCCCGGTCTCCTCGGCGGATCAATTGGCGGGCCTGGAAGCCACCATTCCCGCCGGCATTCAGGTGCGCGTTCACTACACGCGCAACGGGCAGAAGTTCGAGGGCTTTGTGGTGGCCCGCGCCAAGCTCTCACCCGGATCCCTGGGCGTGGTACTGGACGTCGTCAACGCGGCCGACCCGCCCCGCATCAAGTCCCTGCTGCCCCAGGGCCCCGGCGCCAACGGCGGCCTGCAGCCCGGCGACGAAATCGTATCCATCGCCGGCATCAACACCCCCACCCACATGTTCTTCTGGCGTGTCATGGCCAAGTTCTACGCCGGCGAGACCGTGGAGGTGCAGATCAAGCGCGGCGGCAAGCTGCTCAAGGGCAACTTCACGCTCTGGAAGGCCGACAAGTCCTTCAGTGATGTCGAAGAGGGCGGCTGGGCCTACTACCCTGAACTGGGCGAGGCCACAAGCTTCGGCACATCCGCGGCCCTGCTTGCGCTGTATGAGGCTTCTTCCGTGTTCGGCATCAAGGTGCCGGCCCAGTCCATCAAGGCGGGCGAGAACATGGTCAACGCCATGCGCTGTCTGGACCCCAACATCGCCGGGCTGGAAACCTACGCCTACCGCCGTGGAACGCTCGAAAAGTTTCCCGGCCTGCAGGGCTACGTTCAGGACGTGCGCGGCTGTCTGGGACGCAACGCCATCTGCGAACTGGCCATGTTCAAGGCCAAGCGCCGCACGCAGCAGCACCTGGAAAAGACGCTTCTGGCCTGGGTGGACCTGCGCGGCGAACTCGATCGCGTGCGCAGTTTCCCCCTGACCCACCTGCAGGAGCTCTACAACAACGCGGCCTACTACTGGGTGTTTGGCCACTACTACGCCGCCAAAGCCGCGCGTGAGGCCGGCGGCAAGGTTTACGACAAGGTCAATGAGGTCGTGGTCAAGGCGCTGCTGCTCAAGCGCGAGAAGGACGGCACCTGGCTCAATCACGAGAGCTTCGGCAAGTGCTGCGGCACAGCGCTGGCCCTGCTGGCCTTCGGCGAAACCAAGGGCGGCTGGCGCAAGTAGGAGGAACGTTACAAGGCAGGGGGCGGCCCGCGGGCTGCCCCTTGTTCGTTGCATCTTCAGCCCTTGACGCAAACCACCTGCCGCAACGTGTGCAGGACTTCCACCAGGTCGCGCTGGGCCTCCATCACGGCGTCGATGGGCTTATAGGCACCGGGCGTCTCGTCGATCACGTCGGCATCCTTGCGGCATTCAATGCCCGCTGTTGCCGCCTCGTGGTCCGCGAGACTGAAACGCCGCTTGGCCTCGCCCCGCGACATCGCGCGGCCGGCGCCGTGCGAGCAACTGTGGAAGCTCTCAGCGTTGCCCTTGCCCCGCACGATGTAGCTCTTGGCGCCCATGGAACCGGGGATGATGCCCAGGTCGCCCTTACCGGCTCGCACCGCACCCTTGCGCGTGACCAGCACCTGCTCGCCGTAATGCATCTCACGGGCGACATAATTATGGTGACAGTTCACGGCCACGAGGTCGGCGCCAAACGGCTTGATCCGGGGCACGCCGCTCACCGCGCGGATCACGGCGTCCATCATCAAGCGGCGATTGAGCATGGCGTAGGACTGCGCCCACTCTACGGCCTGCATGTAGTCGTCGAAGTGCTCGCTGCCTTCCTCAATGTAGGCCAGGTCCTGGTCCGGCAGGTTCTTGAGATGTTTGCCCAGGTCCTTCTTGGCCAGCTCAATGAAAAACGTGCCGATGCGGTTGCCCACTCCGCGCGAACCCGAGTGCAGCATGAACCATACGTGCTGTGCTTCGTCGAGGCAGACCTCGATGAAGTGGTTGCCCGTGCCCAGGGTGCCCAGATGGGCCACCGGGTGCGCGTTGCGCTGGATGTGCGGAAACTTGGCGACGATTCGGCCGTAGCCCTGTTCGAGCGCTCTGAACGCATCGGCATAGGCTTCAGGCGGATTCTGCCACGCGCCTCGGTCGTTGCGGCCTCCGCCATCGGTGCGACCGTGAGGCACCGCTTTCTCGATGGCCGTGCGAACGCCATGCAGATCATCGGGCAGGTCGCTCGCCTGCAGCGTGGTTCGAACAGCGCACATGCCGCAACCGATGTCAACGCCCACAGCCGCGGGCACAATGGCGCCCCTGGTTGGCACGACGGAGCCCACGGTGGCGCCCAGGCCCCAGTGCACATCAGGCATGGCGGCAACCCACTTATAAATGAAGGGCAGGCGCGCCGTGTTGATGAGCTGGGCGCGCGCTTCGTCTTCGAGTTTGACGCCGTGAACCCACGCCTTGATCGGCGCGGCATCTTTGGTGGTGATGAGTTCGTAGTTCATGTGCTCTCACTATAACGGCAGCACACCACAACCCGAACCCGGCACCGGCCTCCGGCGAGCAGATACGCAGTACGATCTGGCCTGTGACAGCCTCTCCACTTTTGGCAAACCTGCCATGGTCCGGGGCAACCTTTACCGATGCCCTGTCGCCGCATGTGGTAAACTTCTCTCATGTACACGCCTGCCGCGCTTCTTGACATGCATGCCCGCTCTCAGAGGTCCCTGCGCGGCTTGATTGCCCATTGCGGGCAGCTTTCGGCGGAGCAACTGGCGCGCGAGATGCCTGACTTCGGCGACCCCACCCTGCTGGCGCAGTTCGCGCACGTCATGGGCGCCCAGCGTTACTGGTTGGGCTGCCTTCAGGGGCGCATCGAGGCCGAGGATCCAGCCCTGGCGGGCATGGCCGAAGCGGAGGCCTTTCGCGAAAGCATCAGCGCCCAAGTTTCGGCCTATCTCGCGGGCGCCGGCGAAGCCGAACTCAATACGCCGCGTGCCGTAAAAACGTTCCATGGCGAGCGTACTCTTGCGCCGGCCCACGTGGTGCTGCGCACGATCACGCACATCTACGACCATAAGGGCAAAATCGCCGCCATGTGCCGCGCGCTGGGCAAACCTATCCCTCCGGGGCTGGACTTCCCGCTGATGCAGGGGATGGAATAGTTGTTCGCTATCGAACGTTCCATCTCCGGAGGCTGCATGCTGCCGGTTCTGTTCATCTCCCATGGTTCGCCCGCGTTGCCGCTTGAAACGGACGCACCCGCGCACACATTCCTGCGAGGACTGCTTGAAGGCCTCCAGCCGCGCGCGATTCTTGTGCTGTCCGCGCACTGGGAACAAGAGCAGCCGACGCTCACGGCGGCGCCGCGGCACAGCGCCATTCATGATTTCTACGGTTTCCCGCAGGCCCTTTACGAGTTGGTCTATAACCCGCCCGGAGCACCGGACGCAGCCCGGCGTGCTGCGACATTGCTGGACAAAGCGGGCATGGCCGCCGCCTTGGACGTTCAGCGCGGGCTGGACCATGGCGCGTGGTCGCCCTTGCTGTTGGCGGTACCCAAGGCAGATATCCCAGTCGTCCAGATTTCGCTGCTGGCGGGCCTGGATGCGTCGATACACCTGGCCCTGGGACGGACGCTGGCGCCCCTGCGCGAAGAGGGCGTGCTGATTCTTGGCTCAGGGGGCGCGGTTCACAACTTGCGGGCGCTGGGCTGGGGGAACTTTGCAAGCGTGCAGACGGCTCCCTGGGCCGCCGAGTTCCAGTCATGGCTCGACAGCACGATGGCGATGACGGGCGAAATCCGGAGCGCAAGACTTGCGTCCTGGCTGGAGGCCCCCGGGGCGCGCCAGGCCCATCCGCGTGCGGAGCACCTGCTGCCGTTACACGTTGCCGTGGGCGCGGCCGAGGGTGAACGGGCGCTCAAGATCCACGATACATGGCAGATGGCCAACATGAGCATGGCCGCCTGGCGACTTGGGTAGCTGCCCAGTGGCGGCCCAGGGGCATGGAACGAGCGTTCTGCGCTACCAGCCGGCAGCGCAGCCGTCTTTGCGACTGTCGCTGCCCCCGACCAGCAGGCCGTTCTCCCGCAAGATCACCTGCCCGCCCCCGAAGTGAATGCGCTCAAAGCCCCTGAGTTCCCGAAGCTGATGCCCGCACTTCCGCAGGGCTTCCAGCGTGTCCAACGCCATTCCTTCCTCGACCAGCACCCGACCCCCCGGCTCTTGCGCACCCAGCTCCGGCTCTGACGCCGCAAGCTGCCAGCGCGGCCGGTCCAGCGCCTGTTGCGGGTTCAGGCCCAGGTCCACCATGGCACTCAGCACCTGGAAGTGCGCCTGAGGCTGCATGTGCCCGCCCATGATTCCAAAGCAGGCGTGCAACTCCCCTTCGCGCGTGGTCAGCGCCGGTATGATGGTGTGGTAGGGCCGCTTGCCGCCCTGCAGCGCGTTGGGGTGGGTCTCGTCGAGCGAGAACAGCGCCCCGCGATTTTGCAGACTCACGCCCGTGCCCGGCACCACCAGGCCCGTGCCCATGCCCATGTAATTGCTCTGAATGAAACTGCAGGCGTTGCCCTGGCCATCAATCACGCTGAGGTAAACGGTGTCCGACCCGCCCAGGGGGTCGCCCGCTTCAACTTTGACCGCGGCCTGCTCGCTGATCAGCGCGCGCCGACGGGAGGCGTAATCCTCCGCGCAGAGTTCGCTCAGCGGAATCACCGCAAAGGCCGGGTCGCAAACGAAACGCTGGGCGTCGGCAAAAGCCAGGCGCATGCACTCGATCATGCAATGCACCCGCGAGGCCTCGTCCATCTGGCCCAACTCAAAGCCGCGCGCCAGATTGCAGGCCAAAATGGCTGCAAGTCCCTGGCCGTTGGGCGGGCACTCGTAGAGCGTGACCCCGCGGTAGTTTGTGGCCAGCGGGGTCTCCCATGTGCTCTCGTGCAGGCTCATGTCTTCCGGGGTAATCCAGCCGCCGTATTTGCGCACGTGTTCACTGAGCTTGCGCGCAAACAGCCCGGTGTAAATGTAGTCAGCCCCCGCCAGGGCAATGCCCCGCAGCACACGGGCAAGCTCGGGCAGCTTCATGAGCTCGCCGGGCCTTGGCGCGCGGCCGTCGAGCAACAACTCCCGGCCGCTGGGTTGCTCGGGCCCTTCAGGCTCGCCGGGAGCAAAGCCCGGACGGCGCAGCAACTTGTCCACCCCCAGCGCCCAGGAAGCGCCTATCCACTCACTGACGCCAAAGCCCTTCTCCGCCGTCTCAATGGCCGGCGACAGCAGCCGCGCCAGGGGCACGCTGCCAAAGCGAGTCAGCAGCGACTCCCAGCCGCGCACGGCCCCCGGAACGGTCACGGCCGCGCCCGAGAAGCGCGGCATGGCAGCGTGACCGCGCGCCTTGAGCTCGGCGATGGAAGCGGCCTTGGGGGCGCGTCCGGAGCCGTTGAGCGCGTGCACCCGCCTGGACTTTGCATCGAAGTACAGCGCGAACATGTCCCCGCCGAGGCCGTTGGAAACGGGCTCCACCACGCACAGCATGGCAGCCGCTGCCACGGCGGCATCGGCGGCGTTGCCGCCCTCCTGCAGAACGCGAAGCCCCGCCTGCGCGGCCAGGGGCTGGCCGGTTGCGACCATGCCGCGCGTGGCCAGAACGCAGGAGCGGCGGGAGCTGAACTGGAAGTCGTGGTTCATGGCTTATGCCTGGGCCTGGGCCTCAAGCTCTTCCCAGCGGGCATACATCGCCGCCAGCTCGCGGGAGGCGGCTTCACGCCTGGCCGCAAGCTTGGTGGCTTCGGCCTTGCCCTGGGGACGGGTGTACAGCGCGGCATCGGCCAGTTCCGCGTCAAGGCGGGCCACCTCCTGCTCCAGCTTCTCGATCTGCGCGGGCAGGTTCTTGAGTTCGTTCTGGACGCGTCGGCGCGCCTTGCGGGCCTCGTCATCGGAGTTCCTGGCCGCGGCCGGCGCGGGTGCCGGCGAAGATGGCGTGGCCGCCTGTCGCAACTCCTCCAGCAGCGCCTCGATGTCGCCCTCATGGAAGCGGGCGTGGCCGCTACCATCGAGAAAGAGGATGCGCGTGCACACACGGTCAAGGAAGTAGCGGTCGTGGCTGACGACCAGCACGGCGCCGCTGAAGGCTGTCAGGGCCTCCTCGAGCGCGCGCAGCGTGGGCAGGTCGAGGTCGTTGGTGGGCTCGTCCAGGGCCAGCACGTTGCCGTTCTGGAGCAGCAGCTTGGCCAGCAACACGCGGTTGCGCTCGCCGCCGGAGAGCCGGCGGATCTTGGTGTGTTTGCGCTGTCCGGGGAACAGGAACTGGTCCAGGAACGGCGCCACACGCTGCACGCGGCCGGCTACGTTGATCACGCCGTCGTGGTCGTGGGCGATCTCCTCGACGACGCTCTTGTCTTCATCCAGCACCGAACGCGTCTGGTCAATGCGGGCGACCTTCACCGTCTCGCCGATCTCGACTTCGCCGCTGTCGGGCGCAAGTTCGCCCGTCAGGATGCGCAACAGCGTGGTCTTGCCCGTGCCGTTGGCCCCGACGATGCCAAGGCGCATGCCCGCTGTGATGTCCAGCGAGACATCGCGCAGCACGGTCCGCCCGTTGAAGCTCTTGCTCACGTGCTTGAGGCGCATGACCTTGCCGCCCAGACGCGGGCCCTCGGGAATCGCAAAATCCAGCTCCTGGCGCGTCTGAAGTTCCGCCTGGGACGTCATCTCGCGGTAGCGGCTCACCCGCGCCTTCTCCTTCGTTGTGCGGCCGTGGGCCCCGCGCCGGATCCAGGCCGTCTCGCGCCGGATGGTCGCCAGGCGGTTCTGCTCCGTCGCGGCTTCAGCCTCCAGGCGGCGAGCCTGTTCCACGAGAAAGTCCTGATAGCTGCCGTCGGTCGAATAAAGCTTGCCGCGGTCCACCTCCACGATGCGGTGCACCACGCGGTCAAGAAAGTACCGGTCGTGCGTGACCATGATCAGCGGAGTGCGGCCCTGCAACAGGAAGTCCTCCAGCCAGTCGATCGCCACGACGTCAAGATGGTTGGTGGGCTCGTCCAGCAGCAGCACGTCCGGCTCGGAAAGCAGCAGCGCCGCCAGGGCCGCGCGCCGCGCCTCGCCCCCGGAAAGCGACTCGCAGGGCGCATCAGCGTTGCGCAGGCCCAGGTGCGCGATCATCTCCTCGACGCGGTGCTCGACGGCATGGCCGCCCATGTCGCCAAGCCGCGCGTCCAGGCGGCTCTGCTCGGCAATCAGCTCGGCGAGGTCGCCGGGGGACAGGCCGGGCACCGCCATCTGCTGGTGCAGATGCTCCAGGCGCCCCAACAGCTCCTCGCGATTGCCCAGACCCTGGCGCACCACATCGCGCACCCGCCCGCCTGCAAGGCGCGGCTGCTGGGAGAAGAAGCCGATGCGCAGCCCCTGCGCCGCGGTGCGCTGGCCGCTGTCGGGCGCCTCAACCCCGGCCAGCAGGCGCAACAGGGTGGACTTGCCCTCGCCGTTGGGGCCCACCAGGCCGACGCGCTCGCCTTCAGCCAGCCCGAAGCTGACGGAGTCCAGCACGACGCGGCTGTCGTAGCTCTTGCTGGCGTTGGTCAGGGCGAGAATCGACATGGGGCGAGCATATCACGCTTAAGCAAGATGGCATGGCCGCGCGTGATCTTGAAGTCCCAAAGGCGCGCACGACGCGAGCATGATTCAGCGGCAGCGACACCGCGGCTACTCCTGAGGGGATGGAAATCCGTGAGCTTGTCGCCTGCACGGTAGCAGTATCAGTCGTCGGCGTACGTTCTTTCGAGCCGGTGGCGGTGGCCCCTGAACTGGATGTCTTCGAGCATCCAGACCCAGTCCATTGCCGGGCGATTGGCAAAGTGGCTGGTGAACAACTCCCAGGTGAGGATCTTGCGCTTCTCTTCTGGCGTTGCCCAGAAACCGACTTCGCTGTTCCAGCGCTGATCGGCGATCATGGCATCGGTGCGGGTCATGCTCTCGTCCCACTCGCGCCAGACTTCCTCGTTGCTGAAACTGACAGGGTTACCAAGACCTGCGTCCGCGCGCGGCGTGCCTGCCAGCAGTCTCAGAAACGAGTGGCAGTGCGGCTTGCAGCAGGCCCAAGACTTCGGTGTCCTTGGTCTTCTCAGGTTCGTTCAACAAGCGCGGCGACAGCGGACGGCAGCTCACACAAAGACACGGAGACACAAAGAACTTCAAAGGCTCTCACGCAAAGCGCTACGCGGCGGCAAGACTGGCCCAGGGTGCCAGGCTTGGGGAAACGGGGAACATGGGGATAGAAGCCCCGTCAGGGGAGACAACCTGCGCCCGCTCCACGTCAGCCGATTTCGTACTGCGTGATCAGCCACGGCAGCCAAACGCCGGGCTCGGGCTGGATCTTGTCGCAATACTCCGCCACGCGCTTGGCATCTTCGTAGATGTCAATGAAGCCGCGCGCGTTAGGCGTGATGCCAAACTTTCGCTGGGCGTCTTCTTCCATGCCGTTGCAAAGCCAGGAGTGAAAGCCAAGCACGTTCATGTGGCCCTCGACAGTTTCCCGGCCCAATACCTCCCAGCCCAATTCGACCCCGGGTGCAGGAGGCAAAGCCGCCGCCAGCTGGCCCCACACCTCGGTACCTTTGGTCTTCTCAGGGTCTGTCAACATGCACGGCACGAATTCGCGAGGCAACGCGATGCCAATGGCAATGAAGCCCGCCGGAACGCGGCCGATAGCAGCCACCAGCTCACGCAGAGCTTCGATACTCGCAAACACCGTCGGCCAACGCAGTTTGTCCGTCGTTGCGCCGCGACAACTTGCCTCAACCCAAGCCTGAATGTGTCCAACTTCAGCATCGGTCAAACCAAGCCGCGCGGCCGTCGCCAAGAGCTGAGCACGATCACCGTTGGAGAACCACTCGGTGTCCGGCAGGATTCCATCGCGCATGCAACCCGAAGCGCTCACAATCGGATCACGCACCAGATGAGCCGGATGCCAAGCATCGCGCGCTTTGGGTTTGATCAGGAAGTAGCCGCCAGAGATGTGGTCAGGAGTTGTCACAAACAAGGTCTATCACTCTGCCAATTATCTGCTTCCGACCGTTGCCAGGGTGAACGCCTGCGTTCACTCCTTGCCTGTAACTCGGTCCAATACTCATTGCAGGTACGCTGAATCGTCTCGAATTCTGTGGGCTGGCCAGTATCCAGCGCAAATCGAATGCCTTGAAAATCCAATGTCAACTGTCCCATTGTCGTCTCGATGATTACGGGCATAGCCTTTGATCCACTTTCGAGAATCTCCGGCGTGCCTGTCTCGATTACCTCTCGCAGTGTCGATACTTCGCCGGAGAAGTCTCGAAGTTCCGCCTTTCGGGCCCCAGAGAGCGTCAGGACGAAGCTGTCCCCCAACGGCCTGAGACGTCGCCTAATGAAGGGGATGCTGACAAACATCGTGAGCACATCGCCCTCCTCGGAGAGGGCGCTGATCTCTCCGTCATGCAAGAGATTCCAGATGTCGATGCGTTCATCCATGTTGGCACTTCATCGTTGCTCGATCACCGTTCTCGGCAGGGTGCGTCGATCGAAAGGTGTGCGGCTTGCATGAATGGAAGAACTCTCCGTGCGCTCCGTGTTCTTCGTGGTGAACGCTGTTTGTGCTCAACCCTGATGCGTGGGCCGAGAGAGTTCCACCACAAGAAGCTGCCGGTCTTTGGCCTCGGTGAAACCGGCGTGGCGATAGGCGGCGAGCGCGGGGGCGTTGTTGGGGCTGACTTCTACGGTGATGGCTGTGATGCCGGCTGCCTTGCAGCGTTCGCGGATTTCTTTCAGCGCCGTCTTGGCGAGGCCTTTGTTGCGGCTTTGCGGGGCGATGTACAGGTCGTCCACGGCCGCCATCAGGCCGCCGAACTCCATGCCGAAGCGAAACGTCAGCACGGCGTAGCCCGCGATCTTTGCCCCCTCTTCGATGAGCCACACCTGCCCCAGCCGCTCGTCGGCCAACAGCGCGGCAAAGCCCCTTTGCGCCGCGGCATGATCAAGCGGGTAGGCGGACTCGGCGTAGAACGCCTCCATGAGCGTGATTAGCGCAGGAATGTCTCTAGTGGAAGCGCGGCGCATGGGTTCCTTGATGTGCGCTGTTCCTCGCGCTATTCGCGTTTTCGCGCCCTTGCGTGAGAGCCTTTGCCGTGGCCGTACCACAAGAGCCGCCATTACTGCACCCCGTGTTTACACACGGGGCTGTTAGCCCTTGATGCCGCACATGACGTTGCGGAAGCGGGTTGGCGCGCCGCCGTGCGACATTTCGGCGGTTTGGCCGGGTTGGCCTTTGCCGCAGTTGATGACTCCCCACAAATCCCAGTGGTCCTGGTTGCAGATGGCGTCGCAGTTGCCCCAGAACTCGGGCGTCACGCCCTGATAGTTCGGGTTTTTCACGATGCCCGTGATCTTGCCGTTCTTGATCACGCGGCCGATTTCGGCTCCAAACTGGAAGTTCAACCGCATCTGGTCGATGCTCCAGCTCTTGTTGACTTCCATGATGATGCCGTCCTTCGTGTCGGCAATCATGTCTTCGTAGCTCCAGGTGCCGGGCATCAGCGACAGGTTCGGGATTCTCGTGATCGGGATGTTCGAGAAACCCTCGGCTCTGTTGCAGCCGTTGCTGGGCGTTTCGTCGCTCAGCACCGTCGCTGTTTCGCGCGTCTGGAACCAGTTCTTGTGGATGCCATTTTGCACCACATGGAAGCGCTGCATGCGCACGCCGTCGTCGTCGTAGCCCGCCGTGGCCAGGCCGCCGGGGACCGTGCAATCAGCCACGAGGTTCACGATCTCGCTGCCATACTTGAAGCCGCCGGGCGCGTAGTGCAGGTTGGGCACCATGAAGCTGCGGCCGGCGTAATTGGCCTCCATGCCCAGCACGCGGTCAAACTCGTTGGGGTGCCCCACGCTTTCGTGAATCTGCAATGCTAGCTGCGGGCCATCGAGGATCAGCGTGGTCTTGCCGCTGGGGCACTCGGGCGCGGTCAACAGCGCAATCGCCTCATCTCGGATTCTCTCGGCGTTGCCCAGCAGGTCATAGGCGGCCACAATTTCGTAGCCCATGCACTTGTGGTTGCCGCCCCAGCTTTGCGGGTAGCTGCGGATCTGCACGTCGCCGTTGCCCACGGCCGTGGCCGAATAGCCCGCGCCTGAACGCAGCAGGTCCTGCACGATGTAGGCGCCCTGGGTGTCCATGTAGAACTGCTTCTCGCGCGCGAACTGCATGTTGCTGCTGGCGACCTTGATCTCCGGTTTCCGGCGCAGGATCTCGTCGATGCGCATGAGCAGCCCCAGCTTCTCCTCGAGGCTGACCTTGAAGGGATCAATGGTGAAGGGCGTGGCCCAGAAGTCCTCCACGGCCTGGCGCGGCGCGAGCTTCACGTCCTGCTTTTTGACCTGGGCGCTGGCCTTGGCAATGGCCACGGCGCGCTGGGCGCAGGTTTTCAGGTTGGTCGTGTTGACATCAACGATGCTGGCAAAACCCCAGGCGCCGTTGGCGATGACGCGAATACCCGCGCCGACGCTTTCACTGAAGTTCAAATTGCCCGGCTTGCCGTTGCGCAGGAAAATGTCCTCACGGCGATACTCAATGATGCGCACGTCGGCATAGCTGGCTCCCTGCTGCTGCGCGGCATCGATGGCTTCCTGGCAGTAATTCTTCATGGCGGCTCCCGATTCGGACCGGGATTGTCGCCAAATGGTATGCGCGCGGCAAGGTGCTGTCGCGAGACGGCGCGTAGAGCCGCTGACAGGCTGCAGAAGGAGTCCCTGTCAGCGGCCTGCCATGGACGCTGCGGGCCGCGAGTGACCTTCTGTACTGCGATGTACTCCCTTTTCCGAAAAGTGTAGCAGCGTATCTTCAGGGCATGAGCGAGCGGATTGAACACTGGACCAGCGAGTTCCTTTCAAGCACACCAGGAGAGCTGGCCGCGCAGCGGGCAGGCGAACGTGCGGGCGCGCTGCTGGTGAAGTTCCTTGAGGGCGCCTGCGGCAGCACCCTCGACCCCGCTGACATGGAGCAGCGAAACATCACCGACGGCGTGGCCATTGGGCTTGCCCCGCTGCAACTGAGCGATGCCGAGCGCAACGCCCTGCCCGAACTTCTGGAAGAGTTTCTCTCGCAGATGGAGCAAAGCGGCCGGCTTGCCGGCGGCGCTGCTCTGGGCGCCTATGCGCGCCAGACGGCAACAGCGCACCTGCTGAAGAAGCAGGTGCGGCGAGCCTTGGCCAAAGTGGGGCCCAATGAGCCCTGTCCGTGTGGCAGCGGCAAGAAGTACAAGAAATGCTGCATGTAGCTGCGGTTACTTCCCCTCGGTCAGGGGCAGGAACAGGTCTTCAAGAAAGAACGCCGCCAGCTCAGCGCGGCCCTCGACCCCCGCTTTCTTGTAGATCGCCAGCGATTGTTGCCGCGCTGTACGCTCGCTTACTTTGCGCACGCGGGCGACCTCTTTGTGGCTGAGGCCCTTGAGCAGCAGCAGGGCCACGTCGCGCTCGGCGGGTGTGAAGCGCCAGCGGGCAAACTGCTTGTCGATGGCCTCGCCGAGTCCCTGCAGCAATGTGTGAGCTTCCTTGCGCCAGCGCTCGGCTTCGGCGCGGGTGGCAGTGAGGTTCACCGCCAAGGCCCTGGCCTCACCAGAAGCCTGCCTCAGCCGCCACGCGAGCAGGCCGGCCGCGCCAAGGGAAAGCAGGGCCACGGCAATCTCAACGGCCATGTGGCCCAGGGACGTGCCAGAGGTGGTATCCCACACAATATCGGCGACCATCATCACGCCCACGGCTGCAAAGCCGGCAATGGCCACGCCTGCGGACCAGTTTTCGCCTGCGTCATCTGACATATGGCTGCTCCCAACCCTTGCGCCGCGCGGCCTTTGCGGACTGTGTCGCACGCTTCAGGGCGCGTGCGCATTCCACGCGTTATGTTTCGCAGGAAGGCATTGAACGTTTCCGGCGCGTGGCCGAAAGCGCTTGGCGCCAAGATTGGAGAGAAGCCATGAATTCCCCCCTGCATCCTGTACTGGTTCACCTGCCCCTGGGCCTGGCCGTGATCATGCCTTTGATCTCGGCGGGCGTCTTGTTCGCCTGGTTCAAGGGCTGGCTCAATGCCCGCGCCTGGGCCCTGGTAGTCGTGCTGCAACTGGCGCTGGCCGTGGGCGGCTTTGCCGCCATGCAGAGCGGCGAGCGCGACGAAGACAACGTCGAGCGCGTGGTGCCCGAGGCAGCCCTCGAAGCCCACGAAGACGCCGCCAAGGTTTTCACCTGGCTGGCGGGAGCCACGCTTGCACTTTCGGCTGCGGCGTTGGCCCTTCCCGGCGATCGGCTCAAGCAGGGCGTGGCCCTGGCGGCAGTCGCCGGGACGCTCGGCGTGCTGGGCGCGGGTTATGTTACGGGCAAGAGAGGCGGAGAGCTGGTCTACAGCCACAATGCCGCATCGGTTTATGCCGCGCCGGCCGGCACTCCGGCGGGCGGCCCCACGCCGGAACACCGCGACGCGGATTAGAAAACATGGCGGCTCCCTGATAGAACGTGTGCGTTCTGAATGGAGCCGCCATGGGTCTTTCCCGTACTCTGCGCCACAGCCTGTTTGCGATGCTCTGCGCCGCCACTGTGTTCATCACGGCATGTCAGACCGACGCGATCACCGGCAAGTCAACGCTCAACCTCTACAGCTACGACGATGAAAAGCGCCTGGGCGACGAAGCCGTACAGCCCATTTTGGCCGAGTTGGGCGGGCTCTACCCAGATCCCGTGATCCAGGACTACGTCACGATGGTGGGCAAGAAGGTCGAGGCCGCCGGCCGTTCGCGGTTGCGCAAGGACGCCGGGTTCCCCGACTGGGACTTCAAGTTCTACGTCGTTAACACCAGCATGCTCAACGCCTTTGCGCTGCCCGGCGGGCATGTGTTCGTCACGCGCGGCATCCTGCTGCGCATGAAAGACGAAAGCGAGCTGGCGGGCCTGCTGGGCCATGAAGTGACTCACGTGTTTGCGCGCCACAGCGTCGAGCGCATGAGCGAAGTGACGCTCATGATCATCCCCGTGGCCCTGCTGGCCAGCATCGAGGAAACCCAGGGCGTGGCCGTGGTGGGCATGGTGGCGGTGCAGCTTCTCACCCTGAAGTACGGGCGCGACGACGAAACCGAGGCCGACCACAACGGCATGCGCTTTGCCGTGAGAGCCGGCTACCACCCTGACGGCATCATCAACGTGATGCGCATGCTCAACGAGTACACGGACGAGCACGGCGGCGGTGGCCCGGAGTTCCTCAGCACCCACCCCGACCCCGGCAACCGCGTCGATTACCTCACCCGGCAGATGCGCAAAGAGTACCCCGACGCAGACACCGCGGCCTACCTGCGCAACGGCCCGGAGTATGACGCGGCGCTCGTGGATATCCGCGCCTGCCAGCCGGCTTACGTACTGGCCGACCAGGGCGACGACGCCATGGGAGAGGGCTTCAAGGCCTTCGAGCAGGGGGGCGAGGCGGCAGCCCTGCCCCACTACCGCAAGGCCCTGGGCCTCTATCAGCAGGCCGTGAACAAGGTCAACCGCCACGCCATCCTGCACGTCAATGTGGCCCAGGCTCACTACTACCTGAAGAACTACGAGGCCTCGGAACGCGCCATTGTCGAGGCCCTGAACCTCGAACCGGGGGGCTTCTGGCCCAACTTCATGGGCGGCCTCACCGCCATCAAGCGCAACGACCACGGTGTGGCTGCCGCGCGTTTTGAGAACGCCCTGCGTCTGATTCCGGAGTCGCCGGTGGGCATGTTCTACCTGGCCGTGTCCTATGACCGTCTCGGGCGCGCCGGCGATGCCGTGACCTACTACCGCAAGGCCTGGGATACCTTCGGCGGCGAAGGAGATCTGGCCGAGGCGGCGCGGCAGCGGCTCATCGAACTGGGCCAGCCGGACCCCAAGACCCAGGGACGGTAACGGTGAAGGCGGCGTGTCAGGGCCGGGTGCGGGTCACGGTGATGGTGATCTGCTGAACGTGGCCGCTCTCGGCCTGTCGGCCGCCGCGCAGGATGAAGCGTGAAACCAGGTGCTCCTCGCGGTCAAAGTCGAGGCTGCCGCTGAAGGTCATGACCGCCGGAGTCTGCCCGAAGCTGCCGGTAATGCGCCAGTCGATCTCCAGCGTGGCGCGCCGGACAGTCAGTTCGCTCAGACGCACCTCAAGCTCGTTCTTTTCGATTTTGAAGCCTTGGGCCGAAATCAGACTGTTGAGGCCGCCTGGCCGCGCCAGCTCTTCGGCCGGCACGGTCCAGCGGTCGCCTTCACGCACCTCGCCCGCGGGCAGAAGCGCGGCATCAAAGCCGTCGATCAAGAACCTCTGGCGCCCGACGTCGGCCTTGCCCTCCACCAGCGTGGCGCCCGCGGTGCCCTGGGCGTCGCGCCGCAACTCGAGGGTGCATCCATGAAGGGGATTGCGCGTTTCATCGAGGCGGCCGCCCTCGCTGCCCAGGCGGGTGAGGCTTTGCTCATAGCGGCGGCGCACAATGAGGGCCTGGCCCTGCTCGTCGGCGGAGAGCACCTCACTGCGGGTCGTTTCGAGGCCCTCCAGCACGACGATGTCGCTGGCGGTCTGCTCGCGCACTTTCAGCAGGCGCTCGGTGTCATAGCGCTGCCCCACAGCGTGCCGGGGCGCAAGTCGCGCGCTGAGGACGGCCGGGCGGGGGCGGGGCTCCACGGGGGCGGGCTCAGGTGCTGGCCGATTCTCGACCCGGGGGTTGGCGCAGGCGCCAAGCAGGAACACCGCCAGAGAAACACAAAGGGCCCTGTACATGGGCCCATTGTGCAAAGAATTGCGTGCGGCGTCAGCGGGCGCTTACGGCAACGTCCTCGACCAGCACCCAGGGCAGGTACTGGCCACCCACCCATTCACGTTCGGCGCTGATAGCGACGATGTGGCTCTTGAGCAGGTCGAAGGTGTTCACGTTGAGCGCGCAGTTCTTGACGCGGCCGATACGCTGCCCCCCCTGCACGGCGTAGCCCAGAGAAATGTTGCCGCTGACCTGTCCCGCGAGGAAGTTGCTTGTAAAGGTGCCGAGCATCTGGTCGATGTAGAGGCCGCCCTCGGCCTGAATCAGTAGCTGCTCGCGCGTGGCGCTGCCGCCGGCCATCACGAGGTTATGCAGGCCCGGCTGGGGCACGGTGGAAACGGCACGGCG
>JAANMU010000996.1_pt1 | contig 28997 bp, 26 predicted proteins | sample 7279701 | NCBI WGS metagenome assembly JAANMU01 (sample SAMN14094539, study PRJNA606508) | bioreactor metagenome | isolation source: A lab-scale SPAN reactor treating ammonium-rich wastewater day 57 | place: Ireland: Galway | collected 2017-03-13 | reverse complement strand
ATGGTTCAGCGGCGAAAGTCTAGCCCGGTGGGGTCAAATCCGTGTCATGGCTTCGTCAAATCCTCGTCAAATCAGCGCCAGCAGCACGCGCGTGCCGCCCCCGGGACGCAGCTCGATGCTGATGCGCCAGCCGGCCTGCTCGCAGATGCGCTTGACGATGGCCAGGCCCAGGCCGAAGCCCTCCCCGGCCCCGCGCACGTCGCCGCGGCGAAAGCGGCGGAACAGCTCGGGGAGTTGCTCCGGCGCCATGCCGCGGCCGGTGTCGGTGATTTCGACCGTGCCGCCACTCGTGCGCAGCGCAATCGAACCGCGCTCGGTGTAACTCACCGCATTCGCCAGAAGGTTCGACAGCACCACATGGAGCGCCCGGCGCGGCACGCGCAGGGGCATGCTTTCGGGGGCGTCGACCACGAAAGTCAGTCCCTTCGCCACGGCGCGCTCGCGTATGCCCTCCGCCACTTCCTCGACGCATTCGCGCAGATCGACCTCGCCGCGGATGCCGTCGGCCTCCTCGCGCGCCATGAGCAGAAATGCGTTGACCAGTTCGGCCAGGCGCGCCGCCGCCGCATCGATCTTCTCGAGCCGCTCGCGCGCCTTGGGCGCGAGGCCGGCGTCCTCCAGCATCAGCTCGCAGCTGGTCTGGATGGAGGTCAGCGGCGTGCGCAGCTCGTGGCTGACGTCGGCGGTGAAGGCGCGCTCGCGCTCCAGCAGCCGCGCCATGCGCGCGTGATAGGCATCGAAGGCGGCGGCCAGTTCGGCCACCTCGCGCTCGGGATAGAAACGCTCGAGGCGGCTCTCGCCGGTGCGGCTGTCCAGCTCGCGCACCCGCCGCGCGAGATCGACGACATGGCGCGTCAGCCAGCCGGAGGCCCACAGGCCGATCAGCGCCGTCACCAGGGCCGTGAAGGCGGCGCCCAGCACCAGCGCCACCGTGAAGGCGCGCGCCCGTTCCTCGTGCAGCGACACCGAATAGGCAAGGTAAAAGCGCATGCTGCCGATCTCGCGCACCTCGACGCGATAGCGGTCGGCGCCGCTCGTGACGTCATGGAAGCCGGGTTCGAGATCGCGCAGTTCTTCCGGCAGCTGTCGCTGCTCGTCGGGACCGCGGGTGGCGTAGCCATGCACCAGCCAGCTGGCGCGAAACCACTTGCGCAGCGACAGCGCCTGGGTGTCGGCGCGTACGTCGAAGCGCTGCAGCTTGCGATAGGGCGGGCCGTCGATCGACCCGATGCGCTCGTATTGCTGCAGCAGGCTTTCCATCTCGTCGGAGACGATCTGGTCGATCAGTTGCGCTTCCTGGTGGCGGTTAAGCTGCAGGATGGCCACGGCATGGATCAGCACCAATATCGCTCCGACCAGGGCGAAGGTCAGCGCGAAGCGAAGGCGAAGGCTATGCCTGACCGACATCGATCGAGGCGAAGCGGTAGCCGACGCCATGCACCGTCTCGATCGGCGAATGGCCGTGCGCATCCGTGAGCGCGCGGCGCAACAGGTGCATGTGGCTGCGCAGGGAGTCGCTCTGCGGCTGCTCGTCGCCCCACAGCGCCTGCTCGAGCTCGGCCCGCGAATACACCCGGTTCGGCGCCGACATCAGCATCTCCAGCAGGCGCAGGCACTTGCGCGAGAGGTGAACCGGGCGGCCATCGACGGCGACGGCCAGGCTGGACATGTCGAACTCGATGGCGCCGAACACCAGCCTGCGGTCGATCACGCGGCCACGGCGGCGCGACACCAGGGCCTTCAGGCGCGCCTCGACCTCGCGCAGGGCGAAGGGCTTGACGAGATAGTCGTCGGCGCCGCAATCGAAGGCGGCCAGCTTGTCGTCGAGCACGTCGCGCGCGGTGAGGATCAGCACCGGGACGTCCTGGCGCGCATCGCGGCGCAGCTTGTTGCACAGGCGCAGGCCGTCCATGCCCGGCAGGCCGAGATCGAGCACGATGGCGTCGAAATCGCATGACGTCGCCAGGTGCATGCCGCTGACGCCATCGCGCGCGATGTCCACGGCGTTGCCGCGGCTCTCGAGGAACTCGCAGAGGTTGGTGGCGATATCGAGGTCGTCCTCGATGATCAGCACGCGCATGGCAGGCCCACTACATGGAAGCCGCGCAGAGGCTGAACCGTCGTCACCCCTTTCCTTGGTGAAGGGGCTGGGGGAAGGGCTCTCATTCGCGCAGCTTGAAGCGCTGGATCTTGCCGGTGGCGGTCTTCGGCAGCTCGGCGACGAAGTCCAGCCAGCGCGGGTACTTGTAGGGCGCCAGCTTGTCCTTGACGTGCTGCTTGAGCTGCTCGGCGAGCGCCTCGGAAGCCTCGATGCCGGGCTTGAGCACGACGAAGGCCTTCGGCTTGACCAGCTGGTCGGTGTCGGCGTGGGCCACGACGGCGGCCTCCAGCACCGCTTCGTGCGTCATCAGCGCCGCCTCGACCTCGAAGGGCGAGACGTAGATGCCGGAGACTTTCAGCATGTCGTCGGTGCGGCCGCAGTACTGGTAGTAGCCGTCGGCATCGCGCGTGTACTTGTCGCCGCTGCGGGTCCATTCGCCCATGAAGGTGTGGCGCGACTTCTCGCGCTGGTTCCAGTACATGACGGCCGCCGACGGGCCGTTGATCTGCAACTCGCCGATCTCGCCGTCCGCCACCGGCTGGCCGTCCTCGCCGATGAGGCGGATGTCGTAGCCGGGCACCGCCTTGCCGGTGGTGCCGTAGCGCACCTCGCCGGGCCGATTGGAGAGGAAGATGTGCAGCATCTCGGTGGAGCCGATGCCGTCGAGGATCTCGACGCCGAAATGCTCGGTCCAGCGCTTGCCGATGTCCGCCGGCAGCGCTTCGCCGGCCGAAGTGCACATGCGCAGGCGCAGTTCCTCCTTCTTCGGCAGCTCCGGGCTGACCAGCAGCGCGGCGTAGAGCGTCGGCACGCCGTAGAAGATGGAAGGCTTGTGCTCGCGCAGGCGCCTGAACACCGCCTGCGGCGTCGGCCGCTCGGCCATCAGCACGGCGGTGGCGCCGACCGACATCGGGAAGGTCAGGCCATTGCCGAGGCCATAGGCGAAGAACAGCTTGGCGGCGGAATAGACCAGGTCGTCCTCGCGGATGCCGAGGATCGGCCGCGCATACAGCTCGGCGGTCTGGATCAGGTGCGAGTGCAGGTGCACCGTGCCCTTCGGCGAGCCGGTCGAGCCGGAGGAATACAGCCAGAAGCACATGTCGTCGCAGGTGGTCGCCGCCGGCTCGAATTGCGCCGAAGCCTTCGCCATCAGCCCGGAGAACAGCGGCCGGCCCTTGCCGTCCTGGCCCGAGACAATGACGTGCTGCAGGTGCTTGTGCTTGCCGACGATGGCCTCGAACTGCGGCCACAGCGCCTCCGAGACGACCAGCGCCCGGGCGCGCGAGTCGCCCAGCATGAAGTCGTAGTCGGCGGACGTCAGCAGGGTATTGGCGGCGATCGGCACGACGCCGGCCTGGATGGCGCCAAGGAAGGCGGTCGGAAAGTCGATGGTGTCGAGCAGGCACAGCATGACGCGGCTCTCGGCCTCGATGCCGAGGCCGGCCAGCACGTTGCCGAAGCGGTTCATCCGTTCGGCCAGCTCGCCGTAGGTATAGCTGCCGGCGTCGTCGATGAAAGCCGTCTTGGCCCCGCGGCCGGCCTGCAGGTTGCGCTGGATCAGGTCCCAGGCGGCGTTGTAGTCGCGCGGCACGGTGACGCGCGGCGGTGAAAAACGGTGATCGGCCGTGGAAAGCTGCGGCATGTCCTGCTCCTCCTTTTTGTGGGCCGGCCCGCGGGCCGACCGCCGTCACCGGGCCGAAGCCCGGCCTACTTGGTGAATTCGATCGCTCCGCCCGGCAGCAGGTAGAGCACGATGGCCTTGCCGCCGGTCACGGTCGGATGGTGGGCATGCCCGGCCGGATAGACCAGCCAGCCGCGGCCGACGCCGTCGAACTTGGCGCCGTCGTCGAGCGGCATGATCATGTCGATCTCGCCGTTGGGGTGGCGATGGTGCGGGCCCCGGATGTCGTCCATCTCGACGACATCGACACTGAAGCCGTGGATGGCCTCGCAGGGCTTGATGACGCGCCCGAACTTGATGCCGCCCGCCTCGCGATTGCACATCCAGCCGGCGGCGATGGCCGCCTTGCAGGCTTCGAAGATGCGTTGAAACGCTGCGCCATCGGCCGGAAACTCGGCATTCAGGCGGACCCCGAGCTGACCATCGAGGGGCTGACCGGCGATGCGCCCGGTGATCCCGGCGATGAGGGCCGTGAAGTCTTCGACAGAGATATTCCCCATTTCAGATGAACTCCCGACAATGGTTTGCAGTATAGTGCCACCATCCCGGTTGCAAAACTGCAAACCGGCATTTCACGCAGACCCGAGAAATACTTGGCACTCTGTCATCGTGGCGACGATTGGACAGTATATTGCATATCAGTAACAGATCAAGTGTTATATTTCATTTTCATATGCTAGTATGCGATCCAATACCAAGCCCCTGATGGCAAGGGAGAAAACTCAATGACGGCCGAATCCGCCCAGACCCCTGCCCAGTTGCCACAGGACGACCAGGCCTATCTGCAGCAACTCGGCGCACGGGTGCGGGATGCCCGCACGCGTCACGGCCTGTCGCGCAAGGCGCTGGCCGCCAAGTCGGGCGTATCGGAGCGCTATCTGGCCCAGCTGGAAAGCGGCCAGGGCAACATTTCCATCCTGCTGCTGCGCCAGGTCGCCGCCGCCCTCGACACGCCGCTCACCGAACTGCTCGGCGAACGCGATGGCCACCCCATCGAACTGACCCTGCTGGTTCAGTATCTCGAGAAGCTCTCGCCCAAAAAACTGATCCAGGCCAAGGCCATCCTGTCGAGCGCCTTCGGCGAACAGGACCCCCTCGAGCGGCGCCACCGCATCGCCCTCATCGGCCTGCGCGGCGCCGGCAAGTCCACCCTCGGCAAGGGCCTCGCCGAGCACCTCGGGGTCTCTTTCATCGAACTCGACGACGAGATCGAGCGCGAGGCCGGAGTGCCGTCGTCGGAAATTTTTTCGCTCTACGGCCAGAATGCCTATCGCCGCCACGAGAAGCGCTGCCTGGAGCGCATCATCGAGCACCACGAGCATGTCGTCATCGCCGCCGGCGGCGGCCTCGTTTCCGAGGCGCCCACCTACGAACTGCTGCGCAACGCCTGTTTCACCGTATGGATCAAGGCCAGCCCCGAGGAGCACATGCAGCGGGTGATCGCCCAGGGCGACTTGCGGCCGATGACGGGACGCGAGGAGGCAATGGCCGACCTGCGCCGCATCCTCGCGGAAAGAAACGAACTGTACGGCCTGGCCGACGCTATTATTGACACCTCAAACAAAACAGTTGACGCAAGTCAAGAAGAGTTGCAAAATATGTATAATATTTCGAGTTAAAGCTTTTGCCTGCACTTTAGTTCATCTGTGTCGGCCGGAGCAGCAACCCCAACCCGGAGGCACAGAGAGATGATCACCTACGATACCGACCCTTCCCGCTACGCCCACTGGCGCCTGGCCTTCGACGGCCCCATCGCCACCCTCACCCTCGACATCCAGGAAGACCGCGGCATCAAGCCCGGCTACAAGCTGAAGCTCAACTCCTACGACCTGGGCGTCGACATGGAACTGCACGACGCCGTGCAGCGCATCCGCTTCGAGCATCCCGAGGTGAAGTGCGTGGTGATCACCAGCGGCAAGTCGCGCATGTTCTGCTCCGGCGCCAACATCTACATGCTGGGCCTGTCGACCCACGCCTGGAAGGTGAACTTCTGCAAGTTCACCAACGAGACGAGGAACGGCCTCGAGGACTCCAGCGAGCACTCGGGCCTGAAGTTCCTCGCCGCGCTGAACGGCGCCACCGCCGGCGGCGGCTACGAGCTGGCGCTGGCCTGCGACGAGATCGCCATGATCGACGACCGCTCCACCGCCGTCAGCCTGCCGGAAGTGCCCCTGCTCGGCGTGCTGCCCGGCACCGGCGGCCTCACCCGCCTGGTCGACAAGCGCAGGATGCGCCGCGACCTCGCCGACGTCTTCTGCACCACCTCGGAAGGCGTGCGCGCCGAGCGGGCGAAGGAATGGAAGCTGGTCGACCACATCGCCAAGCCGCAGCAGTTCGAGGAGATGGTCAAGGCGCGCGCCGCCGAGCTGGCGAAGCAATCCGACCGCCCCGGCGGCCAGGGCATCAGTCTCACCCCGCTCAAGCGCAAGGACGACGAGAACGGCTACCACTACACCCATGTCGACGTCGAAATCGATCGTGCCTCCCGCACCGCCACCTTGACCGTGACCGCGCCGATGGGCCGCCAGCCGGACGAAATCGAGGAAATCCTCACCCAGGGCGCGCGCTGGTGGCCGCTGGCCGTGGCGCGCGAACTGGACGACGCCATCCTCATGCTGCGCACCAACGACCTCGACATCGGCCTCTGGCAGATCAGGACGCGCGGCGACATCGCCGCCGTGCTGGAAGCCGATGCGACGATGGCGAAATTCAAGGACAACTGGTTCGTGCGCGAGACCATCGGCATGCTGCGCCGCTGCCTGCGCCGCCTCGACGTCTCCTCGCGCTCGATGTTCGCCGTGCTCGACGAAGGCTCCTGCTTCGGCGGCCTCTTCTTCGAGCTCGCGCTCGCCGCCGACCGCAGCTTCATGCTGAAGATCGAGGACGACTTCGCGCGCGCGCCGAAGGTCGCCCTGTCGGAGGCCAACTTCGGCCTCTACCCGATGAACAACGGCCTCTCCCGCCTCGCCACCCGCTTCGCCAATGAAGCCGCGCCGGTGGACGCCGCCCGCGCCACGCTGGGCAAGGCGCTGGAAGCCGACCAGGTCGCCGAACTCGGCCTCGTCACCTTCACGCCGGACGAACTCGACTGGGACGAGGAACTGCGCATCGCCATCGAGGAGCGCACCGCGCTGTCGCCGGATGCGCTGACCGGCATGGAGGCCAGCCTGCGCTTCGCCGGCAACGAGACCATGGACACGCGCATCTTCGGCCGCCTCACCGCCTGGCAGAACTGGATCTTCAACCGGCCGAATGCAGTCGGCGAGGCCGGTGCCTTGAAAGTGTACGGAACAGGAGCAAAAGCGAAATTCAACTGGGAGCGGGTGTAGCCCCCTCTCCCAACCCTCTCCCCGGCGGGGAGAGGGCTACAGACAGCCCACACGGAGAAAACAATGAGCATCGATTACAGCCAGAAGATCCCCAACAACGTCGACCTCGCCTCGAACAAGACCCTGCAGCGCGCCCTCGAGCACTGGCAGCCCGCCTACCTCGACTGGTGGAACGAAATGGGTCCGGACAAGACCTCCACCGCCGAGGTCTACCTGCGCACCGCCATCAGCGTCGACCCGAAGGGCTGGGCGCATTTCGATTACGTGAAGATGCCCGACTACCGCTGGGGCATCTTCCTTGCTCCGCAAGACGCCGGCCGCAAGATCAATTTCGGCGAGCATATGGGCCAAAACGCCTGGCAGGAAGTGCCAGGCGAGTACCGCTCGACGCTGCGCCGCATCATCGTCACCCAGGGCGACACCGAGCCGGCCTCGGTCGAGCAGCAGCGCCACCTCGGCATGACCTGCCCCTCGCTCTACGACATGCGCAACCTGTTCCAGGTGAACGTCGAGGAAGGCCGCCACCTGTGGGCCATGGTCTACCTGCTGCACGCCCACTTCGGCCGCGACGGCCGCGAGGAAGGCGAGGCACTGCTCGAGCGCCGCTCCGGCGACGCCGACAATCCGCGCATCCTCACCGCCTTCAACGAGAAGACGCCGGACTGGCTGTCCTTCTTCATGTTCACCTTCATCACCGACCGCGACGGCAAGTTCCAGCTCGCCGCCCTGGCCGAGTCCGGCTTCGATCCGCTGGCGCGCACCTGCAAGTTCATGCTCACCGAGGAGGCGCACCACCTCTTCGTCGGCGAGTCCGGCATCGGCCGCATCATCCAGCGCACCTGCGAGGCGATGGCGAGCCACAAGACCGACGACCCGGCGAAGCTGCGCGCCATGGGCGTCATCGACCTGCCGACGCTGCAGAAGTACCTCAACTTCCACTACAGCGTCACCAGCGACCTCTACGGCGCCGAGATCTCCTCCAACGCCGCCTCCTTCTACACCAACGGCCTCAAGGGCCGCTACGAGGAGACCAAGCTCGGCGACGACCACCGCCTCGACACCGCCGAGTACCCGGTGATGGAAGTCGTCGGCGACAGGATCGTCACGAAGCACGTGCCGGCGCTCACCGCGCTCAACGAGCGCCTGCGCGACGACTGGGTGAAGGACGTGCAGGGCGGCATCGACCGCTGGAACAAGGTGCCGGAGAAGCTCGGCATCCCCTTCCGCTTCACGCTGCCGCACAAGGGCTTCCACCGCAAGATCGGCATCTTCGGCGAGTTGCACCTGAGCCCCGAGGGCAAGGTGATCTCGGAAGCCGAGTGGACGCACAAGCACCGCGACTGGCTGCCCACCGAGGAAGACCGCGCCTTCGTGCAGTCGCTGATGGGCCGCGTCGCCGAGCCCGGCAAGTTCGCCAACTGGATCGCGCCGCCCGCGCGCGGCATCAACAACCAGCCGGTGGACTTCGAGTACGTACGCTTCAACTGACAACGTAAAACCATGAACCACAGAGACACAGAGGCACAGAGGAGAGCAAAAATGGAATCTTTCTCTGTGCCTCTGTGTCTCTGTGGTTAAGGGTGTTGGATTTTGGAGGCTTCAATGAGCACCGCCGACCTCACCAAGCAGCACCTCATCGACCCGGGCATCTGCATCCGCTGCAACACCTGCGAGGAGACCTGCCCGGTCAAGGCCATCACCCACGATTCGCGCAACTACGTGGTGAAGGCCGAGGTGTGCAACGACTGCCGCGCCTGCGTGCCGCCCTGCCCCACCGGCGCCATCGACAACTGGTTCCCCATCGCGCCGGGCAAGCCGTATTCGCTCGAGGAGCAGTATTCCTGGGACGAGCTGCCCGCGGCGGCGCCGATCGCGGCGGCCGTCGCCGAGCCGGCGGACGTCGCGCGCCTCACCTCGGAGGCCACCGCCGGCCAGGGCGGACCGGTGGCCGCGCCGTGGTCGGCGGAGAAACCGGCGGTGAACCTCTACAACGAGCGCGGCCCGATCACCGCCACCGTCTCCGGCAACTTCCGCCTCACCGGCGATGGCGCCAGCGCCGATATCCGCCACATCGTGCTGGATTTCGGCGGCGTGCACTTCCCGCTGCTCGAGGGCCAGAACATCGGCATCGTCCCGCCCGGCACCGACGAACAGGGACGGCCGCACCACGTGCGCCTCTACTCCGTGGCCAGCCCGCGCGACGGCGAACGGCCCGGCTACCACAACTGCGCGCTGACGGTGAAGCGCGTCACCGAGGACCACGAGGGCAAGCCGATCCGCGGCGTCGGCTCGAACTACCTGTGCGACCTGAAGAAGGGCGACAAGGTGCAGGTGATCGGCCCCTTCGGCGCCAACTTCCTGATGCCCAACCATCCCGGCAGCTCGCTCATGATGATCTGCACCGGCACCGGCTCGGCGCCGATGCGCGCCATGACCGAGCGGCGGCGCCGGCGCATCGACCTCAAGGAAGGCGGCTCGCTGATGCTGTTCTTCGGCGCCCGCGTGCCGGACGAGCTGCCCTACTTCGGCCCGCTGATGAAGCTGCCGAAGGACTTCATCGACATCAACTTCGCCTTCTCGCGCGTGCCCGGCCAGCCCAAGCAGTACGTGCAGGACCGCATCCGCGAGCGCCACGACGACGTCTGGCGCCAGCTCAACGACGCGGACTGCTACATCTACCTGTGCGGCCTGAAGGGCATGGAGAAAGGCGTCGATGAAGCCTTCCGCGACATCTGCCGCATGCACGGCGGCGACTGGGACAAGCTGCTGCCGCAGCTAAGGGAAAAGGGCCGCTACCACATCGAGACGTATTGAGCGAGACGTACTGAGCGGAAAAGTCAGTCCCCGCACACGGCGGTATCGCGTTCCAGCAATCGGTCTGCGGCAGAAAGTCTCCCAACAGCTGCCCAAAGGCATAAAATAGTGCGTCCGAACGTCAAACCACCATGGACGCCAAAAACATCCATCTTAGAGATCAACCCGCCTACAGCCTGACTGAAGCGGCGCGCTACCTCAAGCTGCCGGTCGCGACCCTGCGGTCGTGGGTGGTTGGGCGCGCCTATCCCAGGGGCGAAAGCGTCGCCACCTTCCGGCCGCTGCTCAAACCTGCGCGCAAGCAGCCTCCGCTGCTTTCGTTCTACAACCTGATCGAGGCGCATGTGCTGCGCTCGCTGCGCACGGAGCACGGGGTTGCCATTCGCGAGCTGCGCAGGGCGATTGCCTACGCCGAGCGCACGCTCAAGATCGAGCGCCTGCTGCTGAACAGGGACTTGCGCACCCACGCCGGAGAGGTTTTTCTCGAAGAATACGGCAAGCTCATCAACCTCAGCACTTCCGGCCAGATCGCGATGCGACGGTTGCTGGAAGAGCATCTGAAGCGCGTCGAATGGGATCAATGGCAATTTCCGGTGCGCCTGTACCCCTACGTTTCCGCCGAGCCCACGACGGAACGGCCCATCGCCATCGATCCGGACATTGCTTTCGGCCGCCCGGTCGTGATCCGCGCCGGTGTTTCCACCGAAGCGATTGCCGGGCGCATCGACGCCGGCGAAACGGTTGAAGCCCTCGCCGAGGACTACGACCTCAAGCCGGAAGAAATCGAAGAAGCCGTCCTCTACGAACGCGCCGCTTGAGCCGCGTCTATTTCACCGACCGCGACCTGGGGAAGCAATTTCCCGCCATTCTCATCAGTGCCGGCCTGCACGTCGAACGGCATCACGACCTGTTTCCGCCTGACGGCGCAGACGAGCAGTGGCTTGAGTATTGCGGAACGCAAGGTCGTATCGCCATTACCCACGACCAGCGCATCCGCCACAAGCCCAACGAACGCGAGGCGGTCATGCGGCATGGGGTGGCGCTCCTGATCGTGATCGGAAAGGTGCCCTACCCGGAACTGGCGAGGCATTTCGTGGCAACCCTGCCGAAGATCGAAGCGTTTCTCGACAAGCACACGCCACCGTTCATCGCCAAGGTGTATCGTCCCTCGCCATCCGATCTGGCGCGCAATCCTTCGGCTTCTGGCGAAGTTCCGCTCTGGTATCCGAAGTAGCCTCGACTCACGTGGGAGGGACTTATGGCCACGATTTTCGCAGCCATAGGCCGCTTCCGCAAAAGTCAGTCCCCGCAATACGGCGGCTTCACCTCGACCACCACCTTCCCGGTGGCGTGGCCGGCCTCGACACGGGCCAGCGCCTCGCGCGCCTGCGCCAGCGGGAACACCTTGTCGATGATCGGCCTGACACTGCCCTCGGCGAGCAGCCGGCCGATCTCTCCCAACTGCGCGCCGCTCGGGTGCATGAAGAGGTACTCGTAGCGCACGCCGTTCCGTTTCGCCAGGCGCAGGGTCTTGCGGCTGAGGAAATCCAGCAGCACGCCGAGGAGCGGATTCAGCCCGAATTCGCGCACCAGCCGGCTGTCCGGCTTGCCGGCGATGCTCACCAGCACGCCGCCGCGCCTGAGCACGGCGAAGGAACGGTGCCGGATGTCGCCGGCCTGCGTGTCGAAGACCAGGTCCTGGCCGCTGACGACGTCCTCGAAGCGCTGCGACTTGTAATCGATGACGATGTCGGCGCCGAGGCCGCGCACCAGTTCGGCATTGCGCGCACCGACGGTGGTGGCGACCGTCGCGCCGGCGTGGCGGGCGAGCTGGAGGGCGAAGCTGCCCACCCCGCCCGAGCCGGCATGGATCAGCACCTTCTGCCCCGCTTTCAGGCCGCCGATCTCGAACAGCGCCTGCCAGGCGGTGAGGCCGGCCAGCGGCACCGCGGCCGCCTCGATGTGGCTGAGATTCGCCGGCTTCAGGGCGGCATCCGCCTCGGCCACCACGGCGAACTCGGCGAAGGCGCCGATGCGCCGCTTGTCCATGCGCGCGAACACCGCGTCGCCCGGCCTGAAGCGCGTCACACCGGCGCCGACCGCCTTCACCGTGCCGGACAGGTCGTTGCCGAGGATGAGCGGGAAGCCGAAGGGAACGATCAGCTTCAGCATGCCGTCGCGGATCTTGAAGTCGACCGGGTTCACGCTGGCGGCATGCACTTCCACCAGCAGCTCGCCCGGCCCCGCCTGCGGCTCGGGCAGCTCGCCCAGCTCGACGACGTCGCTGCCGCCGTAGCGGCGGATGAAGGCGGCCTTCATTTCGCGAGCAAATAAATCTTCACCACCACTTGTTCCCTCAAACTGTCGAGCATAGAATATTTTAGGTAGGTAACTCGAATTCTCCAAATCAGTTCGAAGCTTAGATCTCAGGCTCATGGGGGCGGTAGATGGGTTGCCACCGCAAGTTTTTCTCATCACCACGAAATCGTGAACGCATCGCCTTTGCCGCGCCACGGTATCCCATGAAGGCGCGATCAGTTGCTTTCTTGACTGTGCTTCTACTGTGCGGGATGACGTGCGTCGCGCTTTCGAACGACACATTCGCAACGGCGCCCGCCAAGACTGGTCAGAATGCCACAGAAGCGTCAGTCGCCAGGCAGTCCGCTCTTTCGAACATTGCCTCCATGAAAGCAACTCTTCTTTCGCGCCGCAAAGCCATCGATGCCTCGTACGACTACTTCACCGCCGCCGAGACCCTAAAAAAGGCGTTCCAGAAAAACGCCGTCACAGATCCTACCATCCTGGATTACGCCAAGGTGTGGGGGCCGAACATCATCTACCTGACCCTGGATAACCTCCACGGCTTCTACGACTATCACCTGCAGCAGCTGCATTTGTCCGAGCAGCACGTCAAGCAGACGAAATCCGGCGTGGTCCGCCGGGCAGACATGGATTACCTGGCACAGGGCATGCAGGCTTGGGAGCGCGCCGAGCAACAGGCGATCGCAGACATGGACAAGATGACGGACCATTTCGCCCGCCAGGCCGCAATGCTCCAGCAGCAGCGTGAAGTGCAACGGCAGATCGACGCCGCCCCGCCTGCTGCCAGGCGAAATCTGACCCTGCGTCATGAAGCCATCGGCGAGATGGCCAAGCATCACCGACAACAGGCCGCCGACATCGCGGCCCGGCTTGCCGAGACGGGCGCCAAAACCCGCCTCTTTTCGGCGATTAACGCTGCCGATCGAATCGCGGCAGCGCCTTGCCGGGACAACGCTCGTGCCAACGCTGTCGTCCCCGAACTTCATCAGATTCCGCTTCCCGCATTCTCCACACCGGCGGTTGGGGGGGCGAGTCGATGATGGGAATCAATGTTTGCAGGATGGGACGCATCCTGATCGTTCTTGCGACGCTTGCGGCCATTCCGGCCCAGGCCCAGGCGCAGCAAGAGGGCATGAGCTTCAAGAACACGCCAGAGTACAAGCGGGAACTCGACGCCTTCCTGAATGCGGGGGGAAAGGATATCGAGTTGTTCAACAAGTATTATTCGGCACTGGCGGACTCACCCAAGCGCCCCAGAACGATTTCGGAGCTGGTCGATCGCCTGGGTAATTTGCCGGGAGACTTTACCGACTTGGTGTCGGCCTCTACCCTGAGAGCCATGGGATTGGACCCCAACAAGCCCGTCTCCGAGCAACTCGAGGTGCGCACTGCTAACCGCATTCAGATGTACATGCCGGTCAAAGGTGCGGAAAAACTGACTCCGGCGCGAATGGATTATTACCATCGATTCATGTTCACCGATCCCATCAGGGCGATCGCTGCGGGCATCGCGCCCGCGCAGGAGCGCGCTGTAGTCGCCCTTCAGAATTGCGACAGATCGCTGCTCGACCAGGCCATACGCGAACTCGAATTCGTCTCGCAGTCGTTTCATCGGATGCGGGGAAAGGCCGAAGAGCAAAAGTCGCTCATCAATCACCAGATCCGATACTACGAACACGAACTGGCCTACCTTGACCCGGACCCGGGAGCACCGACCGATCCTCGCCTGGAGTGGCGCAACAGGCTGGGTGTCAATGATTCCCAGGATCCGCCCCCGAGCATCGTGGAGTATCTGGGGCTCCCCGGGAACCGTGATACCTACAAAACAGACAACCGGGAGTACCTGAAGGTATCCCGCCTGGTGAATGAGAGGATCGATGTCCTCAACCGCTGGCTGCGCAGGATAGATGAAGTGGCTGCCTACCTTGATCGCAGCATTCCCAGATTGCAGGAAAACCAGCAGCGCATACTGCAGGCGTTCAAGCCGGATGCCTGCAAGGAATGTCGTTAGCGAAACGGTGCCGCTCGCGGCCTGCTTCCCGCCAAACCTGGCGGCTGGCCGGCCAGGCTACTCTCGCACCAGCTCGACGCGCCGGTTCTTCGCCCGCCCCTCCTCGCCGTCATTCGGGGCCACGGGTTGCTTCATGCCCATGCCCTGAGCGCGCATTCTTCCGGGAGAGACCTTGTGCCTGTCGGACAGGGCCTGCGTCACTGCCTGGGCCCGCTGCTGGGAGAGCTTCTGGTTGAACGCCTCGCCTCCCACGTTATCCGTGTGCCCGATCACCGCGAGCTTCCATCCCGAATTGCGCGCCAACAGCTTGGCCACCTCCGCCAGGGTAGCATCGGATTGCGGGCGGATGGTCGCGCTGCCCGTGTCGAATTGAATTCCGTAGAGTGAGATCCGCCCGGCTTTTTCAATTTCGAGCTGCATCGTGCCGGCATCCACGAAGGCCATCTTTTGTTCCAGCCCCTTCACCTGCACGACGTCAAGCACGGCCGAAGCGCGGCCCTCGTACTTGCCGTTCAGGGAGCCCCCCATCTTGACGAGGAACAGCGAAACGTAGACGTCTCCCGTCGGCCGTGTCGCGCGGCCTGACGTGAAAAACAGATCCTCGGCGCCGGACCCCACCCATTTGGCCGCCTCGTGCTGATCCTGCAGCCAGTTCTCCTGGGTATAGAGCTTGCCGCCCACCAGACGGCGACCGCAGTCGCCGACTTGCGTTCCTGGATTCCGGCATTTGAACAAGGTTTCGAAGCCCATCGCTGCCAGCTCGTTTTCGTAATTGCGAAATGCCTCGAGCGGGGTGACGCCGGCGGGCATGAGATAGACCGTCCTGACATGCTTGCCTTCGAGTTTCTTCACCGGTTTTGGGCTGGCTTTGTCTTCCCAGTCGCCCTTGCCCACGACGAGGTCGAACTCGGCGTAATTCTGCGCACGCTGGGCCGTGATGACGGAACCGGAGAACCGCTTGAATCCTTCGGGATCCTTTGTGCCCTTGAAATCTCCGGCGGAGGAGGTTTGCGCATGGGCGCCTCCGATGGCCATGGGCAAGACAATCAAGAAACAGGATCCGATGCCGATTACGAACGAACGGAAATTGTTCATGGCTTCCTCCTTTTTCCCTGCAGAAGCTGCCGGCATTCAACTGCGCCAGAGGTGAAGATGGTCCATATGCTCTGCCGTGTACAGGTGCAAGGGGGAATCATGCTAGCAGACGGGTATATACGGCCGCAACGGCACCCGGCTTACGGCATCTGGCTTACCCCGCCAGCAAAAACTCCTTGACGATCGCCACCTGCGCCTCATCCAGGAGCATCGGCGCGTGGCCGACGCCGGGGATCTCGGCGACGGTGGCCTGCGGGCCGCGCCGGCCCATTTCCAGGCAGGTCTCGTGCGAGAGCAGGTCGGACTCGGCGCCGCGCACCACCAGGGTCGGGCAGCGGATGGCGTCGTAGAGCGGCCACAGGCTGATGTCGTCGTCGCTGATGTCCTTGCGGAACGGCACGGCGATGCCGGGATCGTAGAGGAACTCGAAGCCGCCGTCGGCCGTCGGCCGCGTGACGTGCTCGGTGAGGTGGCGCCACTGCGCGTCGCTGAGCTTGCCGAAGGGCGCGCTGACCTGGCGGACGTAGTACTCGGCATCCTGCAAGCTGGCGAACCGCGGCATGGCGCCGACGTACTCGCCGATGCGCTTCACCGCTTCCGCCTTGATCAGCGGGCCGACGTCGTTGAGCACCAGGCGCGTGATGGGGCTGTCTTCCTGCGCGGCGAGCGCCATGCCGATCATGCCGCCCATCGAGGTGCCGACCCAGTGCACTTCATCGACGTTCAGGCGCGCGATCAGCGTCACCATGTCGGCGACGTACTGCTGCAGCTGGTAGTGCTCCTTGACGCGCAGCCAGTTGCTGCGGCCGCGGCCGACGACGTCGGGGCAGACGACGCGGTAGTGGCCGGACAAGGCCCGCGCCAGGACGTCGAAGTCGCGCGCGTTGCGCGTCAGGCCATGCACGCAGACCAGCGCGCGCGGGTTGGCCGGATCGCCCCACTCGACGTAGGCCATGCGATGGAGGCCGCCGGGGCTGAGGCACTGGACGGTGTGTTGGCGCATTTCTGTCATGAGCGTCTCCTTTGACGGGGAGTTTAGCAGAGCGCTTGCCCTCTCCCCCAGCCCCTCTCCCGCCTGCGGGAGAGGGGAGATTCTCGGCTAAACTCGCAGGCATGAAACTGACTCGTCGCCGTCTGCTCTCCGCCGCCCTCGCCGCCTGCGCCGCGCCGCTTTTCGCGCAGCAGGCGCCGGCGCTGCTGCCCGCGTCGAAGGGCCGGCGCGCGGTGGTCGTCGGCGGCGGCTGGGGCGGCCTCTCGGGGGCGCGCCACCTGCGCGCGCTGGCGCCGGAACTCGAGGTGGTGCTGCTGGAGCGCAACCCCTCCTTCTTCTCCCTGCCGCTGTCCAACAAGTGGCTGGCCGGCCTCGTCGACGGGACGCTGCTGTCCCACGACTACCGCGCCGCGGCACGAACCTTCGGTTACGCCTTCCTGCAGGCCGAGGTCACGGCCATCGACCGCGAGCGGCGCCGCGTGCACACCGCGGGCGGCACGCTCGACTACGACTGGCTGGTGCTCGCCGTCGGCATCCGCCACGACTACGCCGCCTGGTTCGGCGAGGAACGCCGCGCCATCGAGCGGGCGCGGCAGGATTTTTTCTGCGCCTGGACGCCGGGCGGCGAGTTCCGCGCCCTGAAGGCCAAGCTGGAGAACTTCAAGCGCGGCGACCTGGTCATGACGATTCCGCCGCCGCCCTACCGCTGCCAGCCCGCGCCCTACGAGCGGGCGCTCGTCATCGGCCATCTCTTCAAGGCGCGCGCCGTGCCGGCGAGACTGACTTTGCTCGACCCCAACCAGGTGCCGCAGCACTTTGCCGACGTCTTCGAGGCGCAGTACAAGGACCAGATCGCCGTCGTGCCGCATGCGCGCATCAAGTCGGTGGATCCCTTCGCGAAGACCCTCGCCACCGAGTTCGACGACATCCGCTTCGACGACGCCCTGCTCATGCCGCCGCAGCAGGCTGGCGACCTCGCCTGGCAGGCCGGCCTGATCGGCCGCAATGCCGCGGGCAAGCCCACCGGCTGGGCGGCGCAGGACCCGCTGCACCTCCATGCCGCCGGCGACGAGCGGGTGTTCCTGGCGGGCGACCTGATCGACCGCGCCTCGCCGCTCTTCGGCCATTACCCGAAGAGCGGCCATCTGGCGGCGCGCCTCGGCCGCATCGCCGCGGCCGAGATCGCCGCGCGCGCCCGCGGCGGCGCAGCGGAAACGCTGCTGCCGGAGAGCAGCTGTTTCGTCACGACGCGGCTGTCACCGCCGGAATCGCTGCGCATCGGCACCCATTACCGCTTGCGCGGCGACGGGCTGATCGTGCAAACGACGAAGCAGGACGCCGACTTCAACCCGCGCGGGGAGGATGTCGACTGGGCGAAGGAAATGTTCAGGGAACTGCTGGGCTAGTGCCTGGCCCAGACCTTGGTGCTGCCGTCCGGCAGCACCAGCAGGGTGTCGAAGAACTCGCGCCGCGGCGGCGCGTTCTCGCGGTCGATGATGGTGCAGCCCTGCTCGCAGATGAAGTCGGCGCCGGACGCCTCGCGCCCCGGCGCGCCCATCGGCAGGCCCGGCACGGCGATGCCGCGCGCCTTCGGTTTTTCCTTGAGCAGCTCCCTGATGTCCCCGGCCGGCACGTGGCCCTCGACGAAATAGCCCGCCACGCGCGCGGTCATGCGCGAGGCGACCTCGGCCGGCACCTTGAAGCGGCGCTTGACGGCGTCGATGTCGCCGGTCTCCTGGACCGTCACCTTGAAGCCGTTCTGGCGCAGGTACTCGGCCCAGTCGATGCAGGCAAGGCAGACCTTCGGCACGTAGAGCTCCACCGGCGGCAGGGTTTCCGCGCGCAGGGAAAAAGACGCCGCGAAAGCGGCCAGCACGGCGATTTTCTTCAGCATTCCCGCATTCTCGTCGAAACTCATTGTCCGTGCCAGTAGCGGCGGCGCGCCTCGCGCTGCAAAGTCAGTCCCGGCGGCACGGCGTCGAAGCGCACCGTCACGGCGCCGTCGCGGTCGGTGCGCAGCAGCCGCGCGCCGGTGGCTTCGTGGCGCTGCCAGACGGCCGCATTCGGATGGCGGAAGCGGTTGCGGTAGCCGACCGGGAAGATCACGGTCTTCGCGCCGACGGCCGCCAGGAATTCCGGCGAGGAGGACGTGCGGCTGCCGTGGTGCGGCGCCAGCAGCACGTCGGCGCGCAGCCGCTCGCCCTGCCGCCGGGCCAGGGCCAGCTCGGTTGCGCTTTCGATGTCGCCGCTGAGCAGCGCGCTGCCGTGCGCCGAGCTCAGCTTCAGCACGCAGGACATGTCGTTGCTCTTGCGCTTCGCCGCATAGCCGGCCGCCTCGGGGTGCAGCATCTCGAAGCGCACGCCGTCCCATTCCCAGGCCTGGCCGTCCTCGCAGGGCCGGTGTCCCGTCGTCTCGCGGAAGGGATGGCCCTCGGGCAGCGAACTCGTCGTCCAGGCCACCGGCAGGCCGTCGAGGAGCGACAGCGCGCCGCCGGCATGGTCCTGGTCCTCGTGCGTGAGGACCAGCGCGTCGAGGCGGCGCACGCCGGCCGCCCGCAGGTAAGGCAGCAGGATGCGGTTGCCGCTGTTGGCGTCGGGCGAGAACTGCGGTCCGGTGTCGTAGATCAGGTCGTGGTTCGCCGTCTGCGCATGCACGGCGAGGCCCTGGCCGACGTCGAGCACGATGAGGCGCAGCTCGCCCGCGGCCGGCCGCGCCGGCTCGACCAGCAGCAGCGGCAGCATGAGGAAGGCGCCGTTGAGCCGCGCCGGAAAGCCGCGCGGCAGCAGCAGCCAGGCGCAGCCGAGCAGCGCCAGCGCGACCGCCCAGGGCGGCGGCGCGGCCTGCTGCCAGACCGCCAGCGGCAGTTCGGCCAGCCATTCGATGAAGGCCATCAGTCCGGCGAGGATCTGGTGCGCCAGCAGCAGCAGCGCGTCGAAGGGCAGCGCCGCGGCGACCAGCGCCAGCGGCGTGACGACGAAGCTGACGACGGGAATCGCCACGGCGTTGGCGAGCGGCGAGACCAGCGAGAATTGCTGGAACAGCGCCAGCAGCGCCGGGACCAGGCCGAGCGTCACCGCCCATTGCGCGCGCCCCCACTCGGCCAGCCAGTGGCCGGCGGCGAGCCGCCCCGCCGAGACGTAGAAGAGCAGCGCCACGGCGCCGAAGGACAGCCAGAAGCCGGCCGAGAGCACCGCCCAGGGATCGGCCAGCAGCACGACCAGCAGCGCCAGCGCCAGCACGCGGCTGCCGGCGGCGGCGCGCCCGAACCACAGCGAAGCCGCCACCACCGTCAGCATGACCAGCGTGCGCTGCGCCGGCACGCCGAAGCCGGCCAGCAGGCAATAGGCGCAGGCCGTCGCCCAGCCCGCCGCGGCGGCGGCCTTCTGCGCCGGCAGGCGCAGCATCAGCGCGGGACGGCGGCGCCAGAGGAAGGATGCCAGCCAGGCGCCGAGCGCCGCCACCATGGTGACGTGCAGCCCCGAGATCGACATCAGGTGCGAGATGCCGGTGCGCGCGAAGAGCTGCCACAGCCCGCCGTCGATGGCGCGCTGGTCGCCGACGACCAGCGCCGCCAGCACGCCGGCGTAGTCGCGCTCGGGCAGGGCGCGCAGGATGCGCGCGCGGATCAGCTCGCGCAGGCGCTCGACGGCATAGGCCGGGCGCGGCACGAAGGCCGCCAGACGGCGGTTGCCTTCGTCCGTGCGCACATAGCCCGTGGCGCGCACGCCGCGCTCGAACAGCCAGGCCTCGTAGTCGAAGCCGTCGGGATTGAGGTTGCCGTGCGGGCGCTTCAGGCGCACCGTGAATTGCCAGCGCTCGCCGGCGTGAACTTCCTGCACCTCGTCGCGCGCGCCGCCCGCCTCGTCGCGCCCGCCGCGGTACCAGGCCAGCGAAATTTTCGCGGGGACGGCGGCGCTGGCCTGCTCCACCGCGAAATCGAAGCGCACGCCGTTCTCGTAAGCCTGCGGCAGGCCGGCGACGACGCCGGTGACGCGGATGTCGCGGCCCTCGTTGTCGGCCGGCAGCGCGTCGGCGAGGCGCGCCTGGCCGAGCAGCGCCGCCCAGGCGAAACCGGCCAGCAGGGCCGCCAGGCAGATCCATGCCGCCCGCCACCGGCCGCCCGCGTGCCAGGCCGCAAAAGTCAGTCCCGCCAGGACGGCGGCGAGCCCGGCCAGCGCCGCGCCGCCGGGCAGCGCCGCCTGCTGCTGCAGGAACCAGACGCCGGCGGCGAAGGCGAGAATCGACAGGCGCATGGGCGGATTGTACGGTCAGCCCGGGCGCCGTGCCGCCAATTCGCTACAATGCGCCTGAACCGCCCCGAACGCGATGCGCAAGCACCTCCGCAAATACCTGCCCGACCACGAGGCCGTCCGCGGCAACCGCTGGCTGGCGCCGTTCGAGAACACCCTGCTGCACCCGCGCCTGTGGCACCTCAACCGCCATTCCGCGGCCGGCGCCGTGGCGGCGGGCCTGTTCTGCGGCCTGATTCCCGGGCCATTCCAGATGCTCGGCGCGGCGATCTGCGCGGTCATCTTTCGCGTGAATCTGCCGCTGGCGCTGTTCACCACGCTGTACACCAACCCGTTCACCATCGTGCCCCTGTATTTCCTCGCCTACGGCCTCGGCCGCCTGGCGCTGGGCGGCGCGGGAGGCGAGTTCGTCGCCCCGCCCGACTGGGGTCCGGAAGGAATGTGGGCCTGGGTGATGGCCCTCATGGAGTGGATGGCGCACCTCGGCAAGCCGCTTGCCCTCGGCCTGGTGCTGCTCGCCGCGCTGCTGGCGGCGACCGGCTACTTTGGCGTGCGCATGGCCTGGCGCAGCTATCTGGTGTGGGCGTGGCGCAAGCGCCGCCGCGCGAGGCGTCAGGCCACCTTGTAGCGCCGGATATCCTGCTGCAGGCCGGCGGCGAGGCGCTCCAGTTCGTGCGCCGTGGACGTCGTCTCAGAGACGGCGGCATTGTTCTCTTCCGCCATCTGGGCGATCCGCTCGACGTTCGACGCGATCTCGGTGCTCGCCGCGCTCTGCTCCTTCAGCGCCAGCGAGATGTCGCTCACCGACCGCAGCACGCGCAGGGCGCCGGTCTTGATCTTGTCCATCGCCTCGCCGGCGCGCGTCGCCAGTTCGACGCCGTCCGCCACCCGCTCCACGCCGGCGCGCATGCTGGCCACCGCCTGGCGCGTGCCGCCCTGGATCGCCTCGATCATGGTGGCGATGTCCTGCGTCGACTTGGCGGTGCGCTCGGCGAGCTTCCTCACCTCGTCGGCCACCACGGCGAAGCCGCGGCCCGATTCGCCGGCGCGCGCCGCCTCGATGGCGGCGTTGAGCGCCAGCAGGTTGGTCTGGTCGGCGATGTCCTTGATGACGCTCACGATGGCCGAGATCTGGTCGGAATGCTGGCCCAGCTCCTCGATCAGTTTCGCCGACTGCTCGACCGACTCGGCGATCTGCTTCATCTCGACGACGGTGCGGCCGACCACCTCGTGGCCTTCCTCGGACAGCCGCCCGGCCTCGCTGGAAATGGCATGGGCTTCGCGCGCGTGCTCGGCGATCTGGTCTACGCCGACGGTCGTCTGCTCGACCGCGGCGGCCATGCTCGAGGCCGATTCGCTCTGCTTCTGCGACCCCTCGTTGATCTGCAGCGAGGCGGCGGCGAGCGAGGCGGCCGCCGCCGAGACGTTGCCGGAGCCGGACTGGATCTGGCCGATCAGTCCGTTGAGGGCGACGGCCATGGCATTGAATCCTTCGCCGACGACCGCCATCTCGTCATGCGACGCGAGACGGACGCGCGTGGTGAGATCGCCCTGCGCGACCCGCGCCGTGCCGGCCGCCAGATCCCGCACGCCGCCGACGATGGCCAGGTAGGCGCCGGACGAGAGGTAGGCAAAGACCAGGATGATGGCGACGGCGACGCCCAGGCTGAGTGCAATCTGGGCCTTCAGACGGTCCATCCGCTCGCCGATCAGGCCTTCCAGGGTCGGGAACAGCGTGTCCTGCAGCTGCGCATAGCCGGTATCGATCGCCGCCGTCGCCTTGGCGTAGAAGACGTCCGGCGGCGTGACCATTTTTCCGGCCACGATTTCCGACTGCGTGACGGACATCACCTCGCCGACGCCGCCGAGGAATTTCTGCTGAAAGGCCTCGATCTGGGGCTGAATGGCGGGGTTCCGGCCGCCGGAGCGGTTCAGGTTCGCCAGAAGTTCCGAGAGCATCTTGTCCAGCACGCCGAGCCGGGCGACGAACTCCAGCCGCTCCTCGTCCGTCGTCGCCTTGCGGCTCAGGGCGGAGACGCCGGCGGCGCGGATCTTGCCCATCCGTTCCAGCGTCTCCGGCATGGTGACCACCGCCGTATTGACCAGATAGAGCGAATCGAGGGAAGGATCCATCACCAGCCCGCTGGCGTCGGCGATGCCGCTTTTCAGCTGCAACGTCCGCTCGATGAGCGAGCCGTGGGCGGACCGGTTCGCCGACGCGGCGAGGTTCGGCCAGCCGCCGGCGAGATCCCGCCATTCCTGCTTGACCTTCTCCCACTCGTCCTTCGCACCGAGGCCGGCGCCATACGCCGCAACCGCGGCATCCACCGCCTTCTCGATCTCGGCGATTTCCGCCGCCTTGCTCTTCGCCTTCTCGCCCAGCGCGGCATTGCCGCCCAGCACGCCGGCGCTGATGCCGCGGTGCTGCTGCACCGCCTGCACGAAGACGAGCAGCGGCTTGACGATGGCGACGCCGTCGAGCTCGCGCTGGCTTTGCGCGAGGGTGCTTCGCAGATTGACCGTCAGGCTGGCCAGCAGGTAGGCGATGGCGACGAGGGCGACAAAACCGATCACCGCGAACTTGTAGGGGTATTTCAGGCGGTTCATCAGGCCGACCGCCGGGGCGAACAGGGCATTCATGATGTGATTCTTTTCCGGTCCATTGGGAAGATTCACATGGTTATCGACCGATGGCGGTCAAACTTTAGCCGCCAACGTGCTTGAATTCGCGGCAAAAACAGGAATTAAAGTGCTTCCTGCAGCACCCCGTCGTCGAGACGAAGCGTGCGCGAGGCCTTGGCGGCCAGATTGAGGTCGTGGGTGACGATGACGAAGCTGGTGCGGTGGGACTCGTTGAGCGCCAGCATGAGGTCGAAGACCGCTTCGGCAGTATGGCGGTCGAGGTTGCCGGTCGGCTCGTCGGCCAGCACGCAGGCCGGCTGCGTCACCAGCGCGCGCGCCACCGCCGCGCGCTGGCGCTCGCCGCCGGAGAGTTCGCCGGGTGTATGTTCCAGTCGCTGCGCCAGGCCGACCTCCTTGAGCATCTCCGCCGCACGGGACTCCGCCTCGGCGCGCGGCAGGCGCCGGATCAGGAGCGGCATGGCGACGTTCTCCAGCGCGGTGAACTCCGGCAGCAGGTGGTGGAACTGGTAGACGAAGCCGAGGCTTTCGTTCCTCAGCCGTCCGCGCTCGGCCTCATTCACCGTCGTCAGGTCGCGGCCGAGCAGGCTGATCGCGCCTGCCGTCGGCGCGTCCAGCCCGCCGAGCAGGTGCAGCAGCGTGCTCTTGCCCGAGCCGGAGGCGCCGACGATGGCGACGCGCTCGCCGCGCGCGATGTCGAGGTCGACGCCGGCGAGCACCGGCACCTCGAGCTTGCCCTGCACGAAGGTTTTCTTCAGGCCGCGGCAGGAGAGGACGGTCTCGTCAGCAGACGGAGCGGGCGCAGCCCGCGAACCGTCATCACCCCCTTCCGCGGGAAGGGGGGTGGGGGGATGGCCCAAACCCGCCCCTTCCGCGGGAAGGGGGGTGGGGGAAAGGTTCCTTTGGTCACTCATAGCGCAGGGCCTCGGCGGGATTCACGCGCGAAGCGCGCCAGCTCGGATACAGCGTCGCCAGCAAAGTCAGCGCGAACGACACGGCGGCGATGATGCCGACGTCGCGCCACTGCAAATCCGACGGCAGCTCGGAGATGTAATACACCTCCTTGGCGAGGAACTGCGTGTTGAACAGTCGCTCGATGGCCGGCACCACGACGTCGATGTTGAGCGCCAGCGCGATGCCGCCGAGGAGCCCCAGCGCCAGGCCGATCACGCCGATCAGCGCGCCCTGCACGATGAACACCTGCATGATGCTGCCCGGGCTGGCCCCCAGCGTGCGCAGGATGGCGATGTCGGATTCCTTGTCGGTGACCGCCATCACCAGCGTGGACACGATGTTGAAGGCGGCCACGGCGACGATCAGCAGCAGGATGATGAACATCACGTTCTTCTCGATCTGCACGGCGCGGAAGAAGTTGGCGTGGCTGCGCGTCCAGTCCGTGATGTAGACGTCGCCCGGGATCAGGCGCAGCAGCTCGCGCGCCACCTGCGGCGCCCGGAACAGGTCGTCGAGCTTGAGGCGCACGCCGGAAACGTTGCCTTCCATGCGGTAGAGCGCCTGCGCGTCGGCCATGTGCACCAGCGCCAGGCCGGAATCGTATTCGTACATGCCGGCCTCGAAGAGGCCGACCACCTTGAACTGCTTCAGGCGCGGCAGGATCGCCGCCGGCGTCACCAGCCCCTGCGGCGCGATCAGCGTCACCTTGTCGCCGACGAACACCCGCAGGGCGCGGGCGAGCTCCGCGCCGAGGATGATGCCGAACTCGCCCGGCTTGAGCGCCTGCATCGAGCCGCCGCGCATGTAGCGGTTGAAGTCCGCCACCTGCTCCTCGGCGTCGGGCAGCACGCCGCGCACCAGCGCGCCGCGCACCGTCTGCTCGAAGGAGAGCATGCCCTGCGCCGAGACATAGGGCGCGGCCGCCAGCACCGACTTGTGCCGCATCGCCTGCTCGGCCACCTGCTGCCAGGCCGCCAGCTCGCCGCCGGGCCCGGAGACCTGCACGTGCGAGGCGACGCCGAGGATGCGCGTGCGCAGCTCCTTCTGGAAGCCGTTCATCACCGACAGCACGACGATCAGCGCGGCAACACCGAGGGCGATGCCGCACATCGAGATCAGCGAGATGAAGGAGATGAAATGGTTGCGCCGCTTGGCGCGCGTGTAGCGCAGGCCGATGAAGAGTTCATACTGCATAGGGTCGCTATGTTAACATCCCTTGGATGATTCATCTCGTCGTTCCCGGCCTGCTCTGGCCGAAGGATTCCCTCGCCGAGGTCACGCGCGGCCGCGAACTGCCGGCGCTCCACGCCCTGCTCGGCCGCGGCCGCCGCGTGCGCCGGCCCGCCGTGCCGGCCGAGCGCTGGCTGTGCGAGGCTTTCGGCATCAAGGGCGGGGAACTGCGAGAATTGCCCATTGGCGCGCTGCGCCTGCTCGGCGACGGCGGCGATCCCGGCGCCGACGCCTGGCTGTGCGCCGATCCGGTGCACCTGCGCTTCTCGCGCAACACCCTGGTCGTCGATGCGGCCGGGCCGGACCTCGGCATGGACGAGGCGGCGCAGCTTGTCGCCGCGCTCAACGAACACCTCGCCGACTTCGGCGAATTCCTCGCCCCGCATCCGCGCCGCTGGTACCTGCGCGCGAAGGCCGCGCCGCGCATCGCCACGCATTCGCCCGCGGCGGTCGCCGGCCGCACGCTGGAGCCCTTCCTGCCACAGGGCGAAGACGCGCGCGACTGGCGGCGCCTGATCAACGAGGCGCAGGTGCTGCTGCACAACCATCCGCTCAATGCCGCGCGCGAGGCGGCGGGACGCCCGACGGCGAACAGCCTGTGGCCGTGGGGCGCCGGGCCGCTGCCGGCTGCCGCGCGCACGCCGGCGCCGGAGGTTCACGCCGATCATCCCCTGGCGCTCGGACTGGCGAAACTCGCCGGCATCCCCGCCACGCCGCTGCCCGCGCGCCTCGACGACGCCGTGCCGCAGGGACTGACTTTTCTGGAAACACTGAGCGAGGCCGCGCAAAGCCTGGATGCCGCCGCCTGGCGCGCCGGCCTGGCGGAACTCGAGGCCCGTTGGTTCGCCCCGGCGCTGGCCGCCCTCAAGGCGCGCCGCGTGCACGGCCTGCGCCTGACCGCCCTCGGCGACGACGCCGTCGTCGACGTCACGCTGGACGCCGGCGACCTGTGGCAGTTCTGGCGGCGGCCGAAGATGCTGGCGGACCTGATCGCATGACGCGCATCCTGACGCGCAAGACGCCGCAGCAGGCGCGCGAGCGCCTCGAATACGCCGGCGTGCACCCGTTGCTGGCGCGCCTCTACGCGGCGCGCGGCATCGCGCGCGCGGAGGAGCTCGACACGGCGCTCGCCGCCCTGCTCGATCCGGCGCAACTGAAGGGCGCCGCCGAGGCGGCAGCGCTGCTGGCCGACGCCATCGCGGCGAAGCGGCGCCTGCTCATCGTCGCCGACTACGACTGCGACGGCGCCACCGCCTGCGCGGTGGGCGTGCGCGCCCTGCGTGCCTTCGGCGCCGACGTGTCGTACCTCGTGCCCAACCGCTTCGACTATGGCTACGGTTTGACGCCGGAAGTAGTGCACCTCGCATCCGAACGCAAACCCGACGTGATCATCACCGTCGACAACGGCATCGCCAGCGTCGAGGGCGTCGCCGAGGCGAAGCGGCTCGGCATCGCCACCCTCATCACCGACCACCACCTGCCCGGCGACGAATTGCCTGAAGCCGACGTCATCGTCAACCCGAACCAGCCCGGCTGCGCCTTCCCGAGCAAGGCCATCGCCGGCGTCGGCGTGATGTTCTACGTCATGCTGGCGCTGCGCGCCGAGCTGCGCAAGCGCGGCGCCTTCAACGCCAGCCCCGAGCCCAACCTCGCCGCCCTGCTCGACCTCGTCGCCCTCGGCACCGTGGCCGACGTGGTGAAGCTCGACCGCAACAATCGCATCCTCGTCGCGCAGGGCCTCGCCCGCATCCGCCAGGGCAAGCTGCAGCCCGGCCTGCGCGCCCTCTTCCGCGTCGCCGGACGCGAAGCCGAACGCGCCAGCACCTTCGACCTCGGCTTCGCGCTGGGGCCGCGCCTGAATGCCGCCGGCCGCCTCGCCGACATGTCGCTCGGCATCGAGTGCCTCGTCACCGACAACCTCGGCCGCGCCCTCAACATCGCGCAGCAGCTCGACCAGCTGAACCGCGAGCGGCGCACGATCGAGACGGACATGCAGGAGCAGGCCCTGGCCATTCTGGACACCATCGAGGCGGCCGAGCGCGCCAGCCTCGCCCTCTACGATCCAGAATGGCACCAGGGCGTCATCGGCATCCTCGCCTCGCGCGTGAAGGACAAGCTGCACCGCCCGGTGATCGCCTTCGCCCGCGGCAGCGAAGGCGAGCTGAAGGGTTCCGGCCGCTCGATCTCCGGCCTGCACCTGCGCGACGCCCTCGACCTGGTGTCGAAGCGCGCCCCCGGCCTGCTGCTGCGCTTCGGCGGCCACGCCGCCGCGGCAGGACTGACTTTGCGCGAGGCGGACCTGGAACGCTTCGAATCGCTCTTCGAGGAAACGGTGCGCGGACTGGTGAGCCCGGCCGACCTGACCCGCACCCTCGAGACCGACGGCGCGCTGGAAGCCGGCTGGATGTCGCTGGACAGCGCGCGCATGCTGGAAGGGGAAATCTGGGGCCAGGGCTTCCCGGCCCCGCTGTTCAGCGACGACTTCGAAGTGGAGAAGCAGCGCATCCTCAAGGACCGCCACCTCAAGCTCACCCTGCGCAAGGGCGTCGCCCGCTTCGAGGCCATCCAGTTCAATTTCGCCGAGGGCGTCCCGCCCAACGTGCGCGCCGCCTACCGCCTGGCAGTCAACGAATTCAACGGCCTCGCCAGCGTGCAGCTGGTGTTGGAGCACATCGAGCCGGCATGATCGGACTGCTTCCCGCCGATAACCAAGGGCAAGAGGCAAAAGTCAGTCTGTGCGGGACGGCGCTCGGTTGACGCGAAATACAGAAATCTGTATTCTCGTGCCATGAAAACCACACTCGACATCAACGACACGCTGCTGGCCAATGCGAAATCGCTTGCGGCGAGGCAGCGCACCAGTCTTACGCGTCTCATCGAAGAGGGTTTGCAGCTCAGGCTGCGCTCGGCGAAGACCGCAGGCAAGACCGTCGGGCGCAAGATTCCCGTCTTCAAGGGGCGCGGCGGGCTGGCTGCCGGCGTGAATCCCAGCAGCAACAAGTCTCTGCTGGACGCCGCCGGCGATGACGCCTGACGTCAACGTCCTGCTTGCCGCTTCGCGCAGCGACCACCCGCATCATGCGATCGCCTATGCCTGCCTCGATGAGGCAGTCGCGGCCTGCTCGCTGGGCGACGGCATGAAGCTCATGCCGATGGTAGCCGCCAGCTTCCTGAGGCTGGCAACCAATCCGCGAATATTCGTCCGCCCCACACCGCTGGACGCCGCCATGGGATTCCTGGATAGCCTCCTGGCGGTACCTGGCGTCGACATGCCATCCCTGGGCGCGGAATGGCCCATGCTGCGTCAGCTCTGCCTGGAGAAGAAACTTGTCGCCAACGACATTCCCGACGCCTGGCTTGCAGCCGCAGTGATCCACTATGGAGAGCACCTCGTCACTTTCGACGCGGATTTCAAGAAGCTGCTCCGGCGCCAGCATCTGACCGTACTCATTCCCGAATAAAGGAATAAAGGGTCACCCATTATTGAGTCCCGTATAAATAACTGTCAACGCCATGATGGGTAACTGCGTTAATCTGCTTGTGTTCGTTTCGGAGTGCGGTGATGAAGCACAAGCGGG
>JAANMU010000993.1_pt1 | contig 29099 bp, 30 predicted proteins | sample 7279701 | NCBI WGS metagenome assembly JAANMU01 (sample SAMN14094539, study PRJNA606508) | bioreactor metagenome | isolation source: A lab-scale SPAN reactor treating ammonium-rich wastewater day 57 | place: Ireland: Galway | collected 2017-03-13 | reverse complement strand
GGCGGCTCACGAAGAGGAGTTTCCTCCGATGGACTCCCGAATACGTCAAACTTCTACTGCCTCCCCGGCAAAGCCGGGGGGCCTCCCTTGGTAGGCTAGTTATCCAAACAATACATAGGCTTATAAACAAGAAACCGGGGAACTTCAGCGATTCGTTAGCACTCTCAAGCTTAGAGTGCTAATATTGCTTGAGGAGGTAAACACTATGACTCATGCCCTGAATCTGCCTGTCTCGGTTGCCGTCGGCAACCTTGAAAGCTACATACAGGCTGCCAACCGTTTTCCGCTGCTCACCGAGCAGCAGGAACTGGATCTGGCACGGCGGTACCGGAGCGACGGCGACCTGGAGGCGGCACGCGGTCTGGTTCTGTCGCACCTGCGTCTCGTGGTATCGGTGGCGCGGGGCTATCTGGGCTACGGCCTGCCCCATGCCGACCTGATCCAGGAGGGCAATGTCGGCCTGATGAAGGCGGTCAAGCGCTACGATCCGGAGCGGGGCGTGCGGCTGGTGTCCTTCGCCATCCACTGGATCAAGGCCGAAATCCACGAATACATCCTGCGCAACTGGCGCCTCGTCAAGATCGCCACCACCAAGGCGCAGCGCAAGCTGTTCTTCAACCTGCGCAGCCTCAAGCAGGGCCTCAACACCATGAGCAGCGAGGAAGTCGGCGCGGTGGCCCGTCAGCTCGGCGTCAAGCCGGAGGAAGTCCGCGAGATGGAAACGCGCCTCAGCGGACGCGACATTGCCATGGAGGGCGGCGCCGAGGATGACGACGAATCCTTCGCGCCCATCGCCTATCTGGCCGATCCGGCCGAGGAGCCGTCCGAAGCGCTGGCGAACCGCGAGATGGCGCGACTGCAGGACGAGGGCCTCAAGCAGGCCTTGTCGCAGCTGGACGCGCGCAGCCGCCGCATCATCGAGCGGCGCTGGCTGGCGGAAAGCGAAGCGGCAACGCTGCATGAGCTGGCTGCCGAATATGGCGTCTCGGCCGAGCGCATCCGCCAGATCGAGGCGAAAGCCATGCAAAAGATGAAGGGCCTGCTGGCGCACGCCGCGTAAGACCGCCGCTGTCCGAAAAAAGGCCGCTGCGCATGGGCAGCGGCCTTTCTTTTTGCGTCAGCTCACTTGCCGGCGACCAGCAGCTTGAGGTCTTGCGCGATCAGCTCAGGCTTCTCGCCGTGCTTGATGTACAGGCGCAGCTTGCCCTGCGGGTCGTAGACATAGCTGCCGGCGCTGTGGTCCACCGTGTAGGTGGCGGGTGTGCTGCCCGGCTGCTTCTTGTAGAAAACCCGGAATTCCTGCGCCGTCCTGGCGATGGTCTGCGGATCGGCGTAGAGCCCGAGGAAGCCCGGATTGAACACCGGCACGTACTGCGCCAGCAGTTCCTGCGTGTCGCGCTCGGGATCCACCGTGACGAACAGCACCTGCACCTTGGCGGCATCGGCGCCGAGCAGCTTCATCGCCTCGGCCATGCCGGTCATCGTCGTCGGGCAGACATCGGGGCACTGCGTGTAGCCGAAGAAAATGACCACCGCCTTGCCGCGGAAATCCGCCAGCGTGCGCGGCTTGCCGTTGTGATCGGTGAGGGCGAAATCCTTGCCGAAGTCGGCGTAGGACAGATCGGCATTGGCGAATTGCGGCTTCGGGTCGGCGCAGCCGGCGAGCGCGAGGAGCAGGGACAGGACGATCGAGCGCCACATGGGGAAGCATCATGGGCGCCCGTCGGGCGCCCGGTATCAACGTTTGAGGGACGTAATATACTCGGCCACGGCGAGGATGTCTTCATCCGAGAGGCGCGACGAAATGTCGCGCATGACACGGCCGACGTCGTTGCTGCGCGCCTTGCTCTTGTAGTCCTGCAGCTGCCTGGCCACGTAGGCGGCCTGTTGCCCGCCGATGGCGGGCGCCAGCACCGCCGGCGGCGCGGACAGGCTCTTGCCCCAGTCCTGGTTGCCCGCGCCGCCCGGCCCATGGCAGCCGATGCAGGCGGTCACCGCGGGCCGGTGCTGGCCTTTCAGGTAAATCTGCTCGCCCCTCGCGCGCAGATCGGCTTTCGCCTCGCCGGGAACCACTTTCTGGCTGGAAAAATAGGCAGCCAGATCCTCGATGTCCTGGCTGCTCAGCGGCTGGGCCATCGGGCTCATGGTCTCGTTGCTGCGCCGGCCGGCCTTGAAGTCGTGCAGCTGCTTGACGAGGTACTCGGGAACCTGTCCGGCGAGCTTGGGCCAGTCCGGGTTGACCGAGTTGCCATCCATGCCATGGCAGGCGCCGCAGGCCGCCGACTTGGCCTGTCCGTTGGCGGCATTGCCGGCAGCCGCGACAGATCCCGCCCACCCCGTCGCGACGACAGCCATCAGCACCCAGGCAAACCGACTCATGATCCCTCCTGAAAACGCGGATTTAGTGTTCGGTGCACCAGCCGCACCTGCGCCGGCTCGCTCCCTGCCGCCTCGCCGGGAATATTTGCCGGTTAAATAATTAAGGATTATTATTTCAGAAATGTTGTATTCGCGCCAGATGCCCGGCGCGCAAGCCGGCAACGCCACAACTCGCCCTTGGGGAGGCCCGCATGTCGCATGAACCGTCCGCCCACGCCCACGCGGCCCACACCCCCGAGTGGGAGGTCAGCGTCTGGCCGTTCGTCATCAGCTTCGGCATCCTGTTCGCCCTGCCGGTCGCCTTTGGCTTCAAGTTCGTCTACGGCATGTCCTTTGCCGCCATCCTGGCGCTGGGCATCGGCACGCCGATGATCGTGGCCGGCATCGTCGGCTGGGTCAGGGAAGGCATGAGCAGCCATCACGGCGAGGGCCTGGCCTTCCCGGCCATGGGCTGGTTCATCCTGGCCGAGGCCATGATCTTCGTATCCATCTTCGCCTCCTACTGGTTCAACCGGCTCACCGCGGAGGCCTGGCCACCGGCCGGTTCGATCGAACTGCCGAAGGTGCTGCCGATCGTCATGACCTGCGTGCTGGTGGCCTCGAGCTTCACCATCCACCATGCCGAGGCCCTGCTGCAGAAGGGCAACCGCCCCGGCTTCAACGCCTGGCTCATCGTCACCATGGTGCTGGGCAGCGTCTTCCTCGGCATGTCGGCCTACGAATGGAACCACCTCTTCCACGAGAACTTCACCGCCGACACCAATCTGCTCGGCACGGTCTTCTTCACGATCACCGGCCTGCACGGCTCGCACGTCATCGTCGGCCTGGGCATCTTCCTCGCCGTGCTCGTGCCGGCGCTGCAGGGCCGGATCAACGAACCGTTCGTGAAGACCGCCGGCCTCTACTGGCACTTCGTGGACATCATCTGGTTCTTCGTGGTGTCCCAGGTCTACTACTGGTAAAAGTCAGTCCGGCCGACACGGCGATGCGAACCGTCCTGCGCAACTCGCTGGCAATGCTCTGCGCCCTGGCGGCGCTGGCGCCGCTTCCGCTGCTGGCGGCGCGCGGCGCCTCCCTGCCGGAATCGACCATCGATCCGGCCCTCATGCAGATCGACGAGCTGAAGCATCTCGGCACGCCGCTCGAGCCGGGCCTCGCCCTGGTCGACCCGGAAGGCAGGCCGTTCAACCTCGGCGAGCTGCGCGGCAAGCCGGCCATCCTGCTGCTCTCCTACTACGGCTGCGACGGCACCTGCCCGACCATCAACCGGAGCCTGGGAAGCGCCCTCGAGAAGGTCGAACGCTTCCGCATCGGCATCGACTACCAGGTGCTGACCGTCTCCTTCGACGGCCGCGACACGGCCGAGACGACGCGGGCCTTCCTCGGCAAGGCCGGCATCCCCGATGCGCTGCGGCCCGGCTGGCGCCATGCGGTGCTGCGCGATCCCGAAAAGGACATCCGGGCCCTCACCGCCAGCCTCGGCTTCAACTTCTTCTGGTCGCGCGCCGACCAGACCTTCCTGCACCCGAACGTGCTGGTGTTCCTGACGCCGGACGGCCGCGTCGCCCGCTACCTCTACGGCACCCGCCTCGACGCCGGCGACATCGAGAAGGCCCTGATCGAGGCCGACTGGAACCGCATCGCCAACTCCTCGAACGTCTTCGACATGCTGACCGGCGTCTGCTACAGCTACAGCTACGCCGAGGGACGCTACCACTTCAATTATTCGCTGCTGGTCGGCCTGGGCTCGATGCTGCTCGGCCTGTCGATCATCGGCCTCGGGGCTTTCGTTTACAAGAAGAGATTGGGGAGACCGACTCATGCGCAATAGACCCATCGTTGCGGCAGCCTTCGCCGCGATGGCTTCCGCCGCCCATGCGGCCGATGTCATCAGGGATCCGGCCGCCGGCTGGGACTACCTCTGGTACGAAGTGCTGGTGGACATCTCGATCCTCGGCATCGCCTTCGCCTTGATCACCGCCTTCTTCGTCATCAGGTACCGCCGCCGCGCCGAGAACGAGGTCGGCAAGGCGGGCAGGCTGACGGCGGTGGCGGCGGTCGGCTGGACGGTGATCCCGATGTTCGTCTTCATGGCCGACGACTTCTTCCTCGCCGCCAACGGCTGGCAGCTGTGGAACACCTATCGCCAGCCGCCGGCGAACCGCATCGAGATCAAGCTCGAATCCGGCATGTACAGCTGGGACTACACCTATCCGAACGGCGTGCAGACCCAGAACGTCCTGAAGGTGCCGGCCGGCAAGCCGGTGCTGCTGCGCATGACCAGCCGCGACACCATCCACAGCCACTTCATCCCGGATTTCCGCGTCAAGGAAGACTCGATGCCGGGGCGCGTCACCTACCTGTGGTTCTACCCGCAAAAGCCGGGCGAGCACATCGTCACCTGCGCCGAGTACTGCGGCATCATGCATTCGTACATGATCGGCAAGGTGGTCGTGGTGCCCGAGGCGGAATTCACCGCCTGGTACGAGCAGGAGGAAAGGAAACTCGCCGGCGGCGCCGGACAACCGAAGAAAGCGGGAGCGTAAGGCATGGGCACTCTGAAGGAATGGATTTTCACGACCGACCACAAGCGCGTCGGCGTGCTGTACCTGATCGGCTCGCTGGCCGCCTTCGCCGTCGCCGGCATCATGGCGCTGCTGATGCGCTGGGAGCTCACCACCATCGGGCCGACCCTCACCGCCAACCCGACCACCTACAACGTCTGGCTGTATGCCCACGGCGCGGTGATGATCCTCGGCTTCCAGATCCCGGCGCTGACCGGCTTCTTCGCCAATTACTGCATTCCGCTGATGATCGGCGCCAAGGACGTCGCCTTCCCGCGCCTGAACGCCTTCAGCGTCTGGCTGTTCTACGTCGGCATCATCCTGGCGATCCTCACCTTCTTCATTCCCGATTCGCCCGACATCATGTGGACCGCCTATCCGCCCTACTCGACCATCACCTCGGGCAACACGGCGCTGTACACCTTCACCGTGCTGATCCTCGGCTTCGCCTCGATCCTCGGCGGCGTGAACTTCCTCACCACCGTCGCCTACATGCGGGCGCCGGGCATGACCTGGAACAAGCTGAACATCTTCGTCTGGTGCACCCTGGCGGCCTTCGTCCTGCAGCTGATCTTCGTGCCGGTGCTCGGCACCGCGGTGACGCTGATCAGCTTCGACAAGTACCTCGGCACCGGCTTCTTCGATCCGGCCAAGGGCGGCGACGTGCTGATCTACCAGAACCTGTTCTGGTTCTATTCCCACCCGGCCGTCTACGTGATCTTCCTGCCCTTCATCGGCGTGGTGTACGAGATCGTCGCCACCTTCGCCCGCAACCGCGTCTTCAACTACAAGATGGTGGTGTACGGCGGCATCTTCGGCATCGTCGGCCTCTCGGGCGTGGTCTGGGTGCACCACCTCTACGTCACCGGCATGGCCGACTGGATCCGCATCGGCCAGATGGTGACGACGCTGCTGATCTCGGTGCCGGTCGGCTTCACCGTGATCGGCCTCGTCGGCACCCTCTACAAGGGATCGATCTCCTTCGAGACGCCGATGCTCTACGCGCTGGGCGTGCTCTTCCTGTTCCTCATCGGCGGGCTGACCGGCATCCCCCTGGCGATCACCTCCCTCACCCTGCACCTGTCCGACACCTACTACGTGGTCGGCCACTTCCACTACGTGATGGCGGTGGCGGGCACCTTCTCCATCTTCGGCGGCGTGTATTACTGGTTCCCGAAGATCACCGGCCGCATGTACAGCGAGGCGATCGGCAAGCTCGGCTTCTGGATCACCTTCGCCGGCACCAACATCGTTTTCTGGATCATGATGGACATCGGCGTGAAGGGCATGCCGCGGCGCTACTACGACTACGCCCATTTCCCGCAATTCGAAAACGCGCACCAGTGGATGACGGGAGGCGCCGCGCTGATCGGCCTCGGCTTCGCCCTCGCCGTGCTCAACTGGATCGTCGGCGCCATCCGCGGCGCGAAGGCGCCCGACAATCCGTGGGGCTCGCAATCCTTGGAGTGGTCAACCCAGACTCCGCCGCCGCCGGGCAACTGGAAGGACGTGCCGACGATTCGCGAGGAATGGGATCCCTACGCCTACGCCAGGCCGTAAAACTCGCCTGCCGCCCGGAATGGCACCGCCCGCGGGGACCGGCCCTGCCGGAGCCGCAAGGCCCGGTCCCCGCGTTCGCCTGCCGAGGAACCTGCTGATCGCCGGCATGCTGCTGCTGGCCAGCGGAACAGGGCTGCTCTGGCAGGCCTGGCCCCGGCCGGCGGCGATATCGGTCGTGCCGCGCCATCCCGCCCTGGGCCGCGACCTGCCGCCCTTCCTGCTCACGCGCCATGACGGCCGTCCTTTCACCCGGGACAGCCTCGTGAGCCGCTGGACGCTGCTGTTCTTCGGCTACACGCAATGTCCGGACGTCTGCCCGACCACCCTGTCCGCCATGCGAGAGGCCATGGCCCGCCTCGGCAATGTCCCACGTCCGCAAGTGGTCTTCGTCTCGGTCGATCCCCAGCGCGACAGCATCGAACTGCTGTCAGAGTACATGCCCCGATTCGACCCCGCCTTCGTCGGCGCGAGCGGGCCGGAGGCCGCATTGCGTCCGCTGGCCGAGGCGCTCGGCGTCGCCTACGCCCGGCATGCATCCGCCTCGAACTACACGATCGACCACACTGCCAGTGTGTTCTTGATCGGGCCGGACGGACGCACGCATGCGGTGTTCGCACATCCGCCCGACGCGGAACTTGTCGCCCAAGGCTATCGTGAAGCGGCCGGCATCCGGTAAAATCCGGGCGATCCGGGAAAACCTCATGACTTCGCCCACGCTCGAGCAATCCAGTCCCCTGCCGCGCTGGCGCCAGTATCTCGAACTGGCCAAGCCGCGCGTCAATACCCTCATCGTGTTCTGCGCGGTGATCGGCATGTTCCTCGCCGCGCCCGGCATGGTGCCGCTGCAGATCCTGCTGGCGGGCACGCTGGGCATCGCCCTCGCCGCGGGCGGCGCGGCGGTGATCAACTGCGTCTACGAGCGCACCATCGACGCCGTCATGGCGCGTACCAGCGGCCGGCCGCTGCCGCGCGGCGAGGTGAGCACGCTGCAGGCGCTGGTCTTCGGCTGCAGCATCGGCGCCATCGGCCTGTCGATGCTCTACTACTGGGTGAATGCCCTGACGATGTGGCTGACGCTCGGCACCTTCGTCGGCTATGCGGTGATCTACACGATGATCCTCAAGCCGCTGACGTCGCAGAACATCGTCATCGGCGGCGCTTCGGGGGCGATGCCGCCCATCCTCGGCTGGGCGGCGGTGACCGGGGAGGTCACGCTCGACGCGGTGCTGCTGTTTCTCATCATCTTCTTCTGGACCCCGCCGCACTTCTGGTCGCTGGCGCTGTACCGCCGCGGCGATTACGCCAAGTCCGGCCTGCCGATGCTGCCGGTGACCCACGGCGAGAAGACCACCCGCCTGCAGATCCTGCTCTACACCGTGCTGCTGGTGGCGGTCACCCTGATGCCCTTCTTCACCGGCATGAGCGGCTGGCCCTATCTGGTCGGCGCCGTCGCGCTGGGCGGCGCCTTCCTCGCCTATGCCTTCCGCCTCTGGCGCGAATACAGCGACGCGCTCGCGCAGCGCACTTTCCGTTTCTCGATTGTCTACCTGACCTCGCTGTTCGGCGCCCTGCTGGTCGACCACTACCTGAAGTTCTGAGCTTCAGCCCGCCAGGGCGCGCAGCAGCTTCTCATGCACCCCGCCGAAAGCGCCGTTGCTCATGACGAGCACGCGGTCGCCCGCGCGCGCCGACGCGGCAACCGCCGCCACCAGCGCGCCGAGATCCTCGAAGACGCGGGCGCGCTCGCCCAGGGCAGCGAGCACCGCGGCGGCATCCCAGCCGAGGTGGGCGGCATAGCAGAAGGTCAGCTCCGCTTCCTCCAGGCTGCCAGGCAGCTGGGCCTTCATCACGCCCAGCTTCATGGTGTTCGAGCGCGGCTCGAGGACGGCCAGGATGCGCCCTGCCGGCTCGCGCTGGCGCAACCCGGCGACGGTGGCCGCGATCGCCGTCGGATGGTGGGCGAAATCGTCGTACACCGTCACGCCGCGCGCCTGGCCGCGCACTTCCAGCCTGCGGCGGATCCCGCCGAAACGCGACAGGGCTTCGAGGGAGGCCGCCGGCGCCACGCCGGCATGGCGGGCCGCCGCCAGGGCAGCGAGCGCATTCGCCCGGTTGTGCGCGCCGGCCATGGGCAGATCGAGCCTGCCCTGAGATTGTCCGGCCAAAAATATCTCGCAGCCGCCATCGGGTCCGGCAGGGCCAAGCTGCCATCCTGCTTCCGAACCGAACCACTCGACCGGCGTCCAGCAGCCACGCTCCATGACCCGCTTCAGGCTGGCTTCGGCAGCGTTGGCGACGATCAGGCCGGATCTCGGCAGGATACGCACGAAATGGTGGAATTGCGTCTCGATCGCTGCAAGATCGCTGAAAATGTCCGCATGATCGAACTCGAGGTTGTTCAGGATCGCGGTTCGCGCCCGGTAATGCAGGAATTTCGAGCGCTTGTCGCAAAAGGCGGTGTCGTATTCGTCGGCCTCGATGACGAAGAAAGGGCTGGAAGTCAGTCGCGCCGAGACGGCGAAATCCTGCGGCACGCCGCCGATGAGGAAACCCGGGCGCAGTCCGGCATGTTCCAGAATCCACGCCAGCATCGACGAGGTGGTCGTCTTGCCATGGGTGCCCGCCACCGCCAGCACCCATTTCTCCCGCAGAACATTTTCGGCCAGCCATTGCGGTCCGGACACATACGGCAGGCCCTTGTCGAGAATCTCCTCCAACAGGGGATTGCCACGCGAAATGGCGTTGCCGACGACGAAAAGATCCGGGGCCAGGCCTGCTTGGCCGGCGTCATAGCCCTCGATGAGCTCGATGCCCTGGGCCTCGAGCTGGCTGCTCATCGGCGGGTAGACGTTGGCATCGCAGCCGGTCACCCGATGCCCGGAAGCCCTGGCCAGCAGGGCAATGCCGCCCATGAAGGTGCCGCAGATGCCGAGTATGTGGATATGCATGGGGATCGGCTAGAATGTCGGCGAATTCTAACCGATCCACGCGCATCTTCCCGCCATGCCTCACCATGATCGGAATTCCCTGCGGCTGAACGCCATGCGGCGGAACATCGCCGCGCTGGCCGCCCGCCTGATGGCGGAGGACGGCATCGCCGACTACGGCCTCGCCAAGCGCAAGGCGGCACGCCAGCTCGGCGCGCCCGAAACCGAGGCCCTGCCCAACAACGCCGAGATCGAAGCGGAGCTGCGCGCCTATCAGGCGATCTACCAGGAAGAGGAGCAGCGCGAGCGCCTGCGGGAAATGCGGCGGACGGCCATCGAGGTCATGCGCCTGATCGATCCCTTCCGGCCTTACCTGACCGGCCCGGTGCTGGACGGCACCGCCGGTCGCTACGCCGAAATCGAACTGGAGGCTTTCCCCGACAGCGGCAAGGAAGTCGAGATCTTTCTGCTCAACCAGGGCGTGCGCTTCGAGCAGAACGAGCCGCGACGCAACGGCCCGGAAAGTCCGGAGTGCGTGCTCACATTTGACTGGAACGAGATTCCGGTGCGGCTTTCCCTGTTCGAGCCGGATGCCGAGCGGGCCCAGAAACGACGTAACGGCCGGGTTTCCGAGCGCGCCCGCCGTTCGACCGTGGAAGCGCTTCTGGCCCTCCCCGCGGCATGAACCGAAGCCTTCGTTTTTCTCTCCTGCTCGTCCTCGTGTCGACCCTGGCTGCGACAGCAGGCTATTTTTTCGGCAGGCCGCAAGCGGTCACGCCGCCGCCATCCGTAGGGGCCCCGACTGCCGATGCTCCTGCCAGATTGATGGCCCTGACTTTGCCAGACCTCGAGGGCAAGACCCAGGCGCTGTCACAATGGCGGGGCAAGGTGCTGGTCGCCAATTTCTGGGCGACATGGTGCCCGCCCTGCAAGGAAGAGATGCCGGAATTTTCGAGGATCAGCGACAAATACGCATCGAATGGCGTTCAATTTATAGGCATCAGCATAGATTCAGCAGAGAAGGTTGCGGCTTTCCAAAAGGACGTCGGCGTTTCCTATCCCCTCCTCATCAGCGGCCTGGAAACACTTGATCTTTCAACGGATCTGGGCAATCGCGCGAAAGCCTTGCCGTTTACGGTCATCCTCCGCTCCGACGGCAGCGTGCAACAAGTGAAACTGGGAAAATTCGCCACCCCCGACTTGGAAAAAGCCCTCCAGTCGGCGCTCCGGCGGGACTGAGTTTTTACTCATAACCACGGTAATTCTGGACAATTTGCTGCGATTTGCGGCAAACTTGCGGCCATGAATGCCAAGAAAGCCGGTCCCAAAGCCGCCAAGAATGCCAAGGGCAAGCGGCGCATCCTGGTCCTGCATGGGCCAAACCTGAACCTGCTCGGCCTGCGCGAACCGGAAATCTACGGAAATGAAACGCTGGCGGACATCAATGCCGCCCTCGTCGGCCAAGCCAAGGCCGCCTCGGCCGAGCTGATCACCTTCCAGAGCAACCACGAAGGCGACCTGATCGACCGCGTCCAGGCCGCCCGCAGCGAAGGCGTGGCTTTCATCGTCATCAACCCGGGCGGCTTTACCCATAGCAGCGTCGCCTTGCGCGACGCCCTGGCGGCGGTGGCCATTCCGTTCATCGAAGTGCATCTTTCCAACATCCACGCGCGCGAACCGTTCCGCCGGCAGTCCTATTTCTCGGACATCGCCGCCGGCGTCATCTGCGGGCTGGGCAGCCAAGGCTACCGGCTCGCCCTCGACCACGCACTCAACCGCATTCGCTGATTTCCGCTCCGTGGCGGGGCTCGATGAAGGCTGCCGCGGCGTTCTTTGATTGGAGGCAGAAAAAATGGACCTCAGAAAACTGAAGGCCTTGATCGATCTGGTGGAAAAGTCCGGCATCGCCGAACTGGAGATCACCGAGGGGGAGGAAAAGGTGCGTATCGCCAAGCAGGGCGGCACGGCGGCGCCCCCCGCTTACGCACACCCCGCGCCCCCGGCCGCCGCGGCGGCGCCCGCGACTGCCGAGGCCGCCGCGCCGGCCGAACCGGAAGGCCATGCCGTCAAGGCGCCGATGGTCGGCACCTTCTACCGCTCCTCCGCGCCCGGCGCCCAGGCCTTCGTCGAGGTCGGCCAGTCCGTCAAGGCCGGCGACACCCTCTGCATCATCGAAGCCATGAAGCTCATGAACGAGATCGAGGCGGATGCCTCCGGCGTGATCAAGGCCATCCTGGTCGAGAACGGCCAGCCGGTGGAGTACGGCCAGCCCCTCTTCATCATCGGCTAAATCCCCGCCATGTTCGAAAAGATCCTCATCGCCAACCGCGGTGAAATAGCCCTGCGCATCCAGCGCGCCTGCCGCGAAATGGGCATCAAGACGGTGGTCGTGCATTCGGAGGCCGACACCGAGGCCAAGTACGTCAAGCTGGCCGACGAGTCGGTGTGCATCGGCCCGGCCCCCTCCTCGGCCAGCTATCTCAACATCCCGGCCATCATCTCGGCGGCCGAAGTCACCGACGCCGAGGCGATCCATCCCGGCTACGGCTTCCTCTCCGAGAACGCCGACTTCGCCGAGCGGGTGGAAAAATCCGGCTTCGTCTTCATCGGCCCGCGACCGGAAACCATCCGCCTGATGGGCGACAAGGTCTCCGCCAAGGACGCCATGAAGGCGGCCGGCGTGCCCTGCGTGCCCGGCTCGGACGGCGCGCTCCCGGAAGACTCCAAGGAGATCGTCAAGATCGCCCGTGCGGTCGGCTACCCGGTCATCATCAAGGCCGCCGGCGGCGGCGGCGGCCGCGGCATGCGCGTGGTGCACACCGAAGCGGCGCTGCTCAACGCCGTCACCATGACCCGCACCGAGGCGCAGGCCGCCTTCGGCAATCCGATGGTGTACATGGAGAAGTTCCTGGAAAACCCGCGCCACATCGAGTTCCAGGTGCTGGCCGACTCCCACAAGAACGCCGTCTGGCTGGGCGAGCGCGACTGTTCCATGCAGCGCCGCCACCAGAAGATCATCGAGGAGGCGCCGGCGCCGGAGATCGCCCGCCGCCTCATCACGCGCATCGGCGACCGCTGCGCCGAGGCCTGCCGCAAGATCGGCTACCGCGGCGCCGGCACCTTCGAGTTCCTCTATGAGAACAACGAGTTCTATTTCATCGAGATGAACACCCGGCTGCAGGTCGAGCATCCGGTGACCGAGTTCATCACCGGCATCGACCTGGTGCAGCAGCAGATCCGCGTCGCCGCCGGAGAGAAACTCACCCTGCGCCAGCGCGACATCGCGTTGAAGGGGCACGCCATCGAGTGCCGCATCAACGCCGAGGACCCCTTCAAGTTCACGCCCTCGCCTGGCCGCATCGTTTCCTACCATCCGCCGGGCGGGCCCGGCATCCGCGTCGATTCGCACGTCTATTCGGGCTACATGGTGCCGCCGAACTACGACTCGATGATCGGCAAGCTGATCGCTTACGGCGACACCCGCGACCAGGCCATCCGGCGGATGCGCATCGCCCTCTCGGAAATGGTGGTCGAGGGCATCAAGACCAACATCCCGCTGCACCTGGAGCTGATGCACGACCACCGCTTCGTCAAGGGCGGCACCAGCATTCACTACCTCGAGCACAAGCTGGCCGCGAAGGACGAGGCCGTCAAGGGCAAGTGACCCAGGCCCATGTGGCTCTCCGTCTCGATCGCCACGGACGCCGCCCATGCCGAGGCGCTCTCCGACGCCTTGCTGGCGCTGGGCGCCCTCTCGGTCGGCGTCGAGGACGCCGATGCCGGCACCGAGCGCGAGACGCCGCAGTTCGGCGAACCGGGCAGCTCGCCGGCGCCGCTGTGGGCGCATAGCCGCGTCGTTGCGCTTTTCGAGAAAGGTGCCGACATCCCCCTGATTGCCGCTGCAGCGGCCGGCGAGGCAGGCCTGGCAGCCACCCCGCCCTACGAAGTCACCGAAGTCGCCGAGCAGGACTGGGTGCGGCTGACGCAGTCGCAATTCGAGCCGATCCGCATCAATCAACGGCTGTGGATCGTGCCTTCCTGGCATGCCGCCCCCGATCCGCGGGCGATCAATCTCGAACTCGACCCGGGGCTGGCCTTCGGCACCGGCAGCCACCCGACGACGCGCCTGTGCCTCGAATGGCTGTGCGCACACGTGCGGACCGGCGCCAGCGTGCTCGATTACGGCTGCGGTTCGGGTATATTAGCCATCGCCGCGGCCAGGCTCGGGGCCGCCAGCGTGACTGGCGTCGACATCGACGATAACGCCCTCCTCGCGGCGGCCGGCAACGCCGAACGCAACGGCGTGACGCTGCAACTGGTGCATTCCGCTCAGCCCCTCGACATGCAATTCGACATCGTCGTCGCCAACATCCTCACCAATCCGCTCTGCGTGCTGGCGCCCCTGCTCGCGGCGCGCAGCCGGCGGGGCGGACTGATCGCGCTGTCGGGCATCCTGGCATCGCAGGTGTCGCAGGTGAGCGAGGCCTACAAACCCTTCTGCGCCCTCGCGGTGCATGCCGAGCGGGAAGGATGGGCCCTGCTGGAGGGTGTGCGCCAATGATGCTCACCCGCTGCCCGACTTGCAGCACCGCTTTCCGCGTCACCCCGGAACAACTCAAGGCGCGCGCCGGCAAGGTGCGGTGCGGGCATTGCAATGCCGTCTTCAATGCGCTGGAAACCCTCGAGGACACGCCGCCCGCCGCGACGGCCGGGACGGCCACGTCGTCGACCGAAACCGGCGTGGCGGAACCGCCCGCCGAACCGCCGCATGCGGAAGCTCCACCCGACGCGTCCCCGCCGGCCGTGCAGGCCGAGGCGGAAACATTCGTCGAGGGCGAATCCATCGACATTCTTCTCGAGGAAATCGACGAAGCGCCGCCGCGCGCCGCGCGCGGCCGGCTGATCGCCTGGTCTGCCGCCGCGCTTCTCGCGCTCGGCGTCCTCGTCGTGCAGGCGGCCCACGTCTTTCGCGCCGAACTGGCCGTTTCCCAGCCCGAACTGCGCCCGCTGCTGGAAGACCTGTGCGGCCTGCTAGAATGCGACATCCCGCTGCCGCGCAAGGCCGAGTTCGTCAGCATCGAAGCCTCGGACCTGCATCCCGACGCCCAGAAGAAGAACCTGCTGGTGCTGACGGCAACGCTCAAAAATCGTGCGCCGTTCGCACAGGGTTACCCGTTCCTGGAAGTGACGCTCACGGACACCGGCGACCAGGAGATGCTGCGCAAGGTTCTGGCGCCGGCGGAATACCTGCCGGAGGGCACGGACGCGCAGGCCGGCTTCGCCGGCAATGCCGAACTGGCCATCCATCTCTGGCTGGATGCCGGCGGTCTCGGCGCCAGCGGCTACCGGCTTTACCTGTTCTACCCCTGACAAACCTCAACCTAGGAGATAAAGACCATGACAACCGTGACCCTTGGCGGCAATCCCATTCACCTCGCCGGAGAGCTCCCGAAGCCCGGCAGCCCCGCGCCGGCCTTCTCGCTGGTCGCCGCCGACCTGCGCGACCTGACTTTGAAAGACTTCGCCGGCAAGCGCAAGGTGCTCAACATCGTGCCGAGCCTGGACACGCCGGTCTGCGCCACGTCCACCCGCAAGTTCAACGAGCAGGCCGGCGGCCTGCCCAACACCGTGGTGCTGGTGATCTCGGCCGACCTGCCCTTCGCCATGAAGCGCTTCTGCGAGACCGAGGGGCTGAAGAACGTCGTCTCGCTGTCCACCATGCGCGGCCGCGAATTCCTGAAGAGCTACGGCGTCGGCATCGAGGACGGCCCGCTCGCCGGCATCACCGCGCGCGCCGTCGTCATCATCGACGAGAACGACAAGGTGGCCTACACCGAGCTCGTGCCCGAGATCAAGCAGGAGCCGAACTACGACGCGGCCCTCGCCGCGCTCAAGTAATCGACAAGGAAAGGATCCCCGCGCAATGAGGACGCTGATCTGCGGCTCGATGGCCTACGACACCATCATGGTGTTCCACGACCGCTTCAAGAACCACATCCTGCCCGACCAGCTGCACATCCTCAACGTCGCCTTCCACGTGCCGGACATGCGGCGCGAATTCGGCGGCTGCGCGGGGAACATCGCCTACAGCCTGAAGCTGATCGGCGGCGAGCCGCTCATCATGGCCACCGTCGGCGAGGACAATGCGCCCTACCTGCACCGCCTCGAGCGCCTCGGCCTCGACCGCAGCCACGTCAAGGAAGTCCCGACCACCTTTACCGCCCAGGCCTTCATCACCACCGACCTCGACGACAACCAGATCACCGCCTTCCACCCCGGGGCGATGAACTTCTCCCACCTCAACCACGTCGCCGATGCGCAGGGACTGACGATCGGCATCGTCGCGCCCGACGGGCGCGACGGCATGCTGCAGCACGCGCGGGAGTTCCACGACGCCGGCGTGCCCTTCATCTTCGACCCCGGCCAGGGCCTGCCGTTGTTCAACGGCGGGGAATTGCTGAACTTCCTGCAGCTGGCCGACTACTGCTGCGTCAACGACTACGAGGCGCGGCTGCTGTCGGAGAAGACCGGCAAGCCTCTCGACGAACTGGCCGGCCTGGTGGAGGCGCTGGTGATCACCCTGGGCGCCAACGGCGCCGAGATCCACACCGGCGGCCGGCGCATCGACATTCCCAGCGTCAGGCCCGACGACCTGGTCGACCCGACCGGCTGCGGCGACGCCTTCCGCGCCGGACTGCTCTACGGCATCGCCGGCGGCATGGGTTGGGAGAAGGCGGGGCGGCTCGCCTCGCTGATGGGCTCGATCAAGATTGCCCACCGCGGCGGCCAGAACCACAAGACGGCGCGGGAACAGATCGCCGCGCGCTACGAGGCGGCGTTCGGCGAGAAGCCCTGGTAGGACGGCTAGAGCGCCGCGCGCAGCTGCGCGGCGACGCGCTCCAGCTCCTCGCGCGAGGGATTTTTCACCGGCCAGGTAAACGTCAGGCCGTCGTTCTCCCAGCGCGGCAGCACATGGCTGTGGGCGTGGAAGACGGTCTGGCCGGCGGCGACGCCGTTGGCCTGGTAGACGGAGATGCCGGAAGGCTTGAACACCTTCTCGATCGCCCTCGCCGCCCGCGCCGCGGCGCGAAACATCGCGCCCGCCAGGGCCTCGTCCATGCCCTGCAGGTTCTCGACATGCGGCTTCGCCGCCACCAGCATGTGGCCGGGATTCACGCTGCCGATGTCCATGAAGACGAGGGTGTGCTCGTCCTGCAGCACCACCGTCGCCGGTATCTCGCCGCGCACGATCTTGCAGAACACGCAGTTGTCCAAATTTTTCTCCATCACGTCACGTCCTCTCCCGAGCAGTCGATCTGGAACACCTCGCGCCCCGGCAGGCGCACCGCCGTCAGGTGGCGCCCCCACAGGCAGCCGGAATCCAGCGCGAGGAGGTTCGGCTCGATTCTCAGGCCCAGTGCCGACCAGTGGCCGGTCACCAGGACAAGGTCGGCGCTTTTGCGTCCCGGCACGGCGAACCACGGCAGGTAGCCCGCCGGCGCATCGACCAGCTCGCCCTTCGTCTTGAATTCCATGACGCCCTCGGTCGAGCAGAAGCGCAGCCGCGTCATGGCATTCACGATCACGCGCAGACGCGGCCAGCCGGCAAGATCGTCGCGCCAGGACGGCGGCTCGCTGCCCCACATGTTCGCCAGAAACTCGCGGTAGTCCTTCGCCCGCAGCGCCGCCTCCACCTCGCCGGCCAGGGACAGCGCCTGCGCCACCGTCCACTGCGGCAGCAGGCCGGCATGCACCAGCGCGTGACCGTCCTCGACATGCATCATGGGGCAATGGCGCAGCCAGCCGAGCAATTCCTCGCGGTCGTGCGCCTCCAGAATGGCATCCACCGTATCGTCATGATGCTTCTTCGAGTAGCCCTCGGACAGCATCAGCAGGTGCAGGTCGTGGTTGCCCAGCACCGTGATTGCAGCATCACCCAGTTGCTTGACGTAGCGCAGCGTCTCCAGCGAATGCGGGCCGCGATTGACCAAGTCGCCGACCAGCCAGAGGCGGTCATGCGCAGGGTCGAAGCGGATCAGGTCGAGCAGGCGCCGGAAGGAGTCGAAGCAGCCCTGGATGTCGCCGATGGCAAAGATTGCCATGAAAAATCAAATTGCTTGTTGTGGTTTGTACTCTGGGACCAGTTGTGCGAGATGCCGCTTGACAGCAAGCTCATCTCGGGGCGGACCCTTCAGCCAGATGTTCAAATCATCAAGACAGGCGCCTGAAAATGAAGCTTGGGCTCGCGCAATGCGCAACTTCGGATGCGGTGTCGACAGGGTGTGCTCGCCGTCGGCCAGCAACTCCTCGAAGAGCTTTTCGCCCGGGCGAAGGCCGGTAAAGACTATCTTAATCTCCTCCTCGGTATATCCGGAGAGCTGGATCATGTCGCGGGCCAGATCAACTATCTTCACCGGATCGCCCATGTCGAGTACGAAGATCTCGCCGCCTTTTCCCATCAAACCAGCCTGCAAGACCAGCTGCGCCGCCTCAGGAATCAGCATGAAGTAGCGGATGATGTCCGGATGTGTCACCGTCACCGGTCCGCCCCGCGTTATCTGTTCGCGAAACCTCGGAATCACGCTGCCGCTGCTGCCCAGCACGTTGCCGAAGCGAACCGTCACGAAATGTGTATTCGCACTTTCAGACTGAAAGGTTTGACAGATTATCTCTGCCAAGCGCTTAGTGGCCCCCATCACATTGGTTGGGTTCACTGCCTTGTCGGTGGATACCATGACAAACTTATCGACGCCCGCCTTCATCGACGCACGCGCCACACACCATGTGCCGAATACGTTGTTGCGCACCGCCTGCCAGGCGTTTTCATTCTCCATCAACGGCACATGCTTGTAGGCTGCGGCATGGAACACCACCCCTGGTCGGTGCGTAGTGAAGACAGCGGCTAAACTGGCTTCGTCTTTGATATCACCAACCACGCAGGCAATATCAATTTCCGGGAAGTGAGCTGCAAACTCCTGTTCGATGCGATATAGGGCGAATTCTGACTGTTCGAAGAACACCAGTCGATTCGGCACATATTGTGCAATCTGCCGGCACAATTCAGACCCAATTGAGCCACCAGCACCAGTCACCAGCACACACCGACCCGTCAGGAAGCGGTGCAGCCCTTCATCATCAAGCTGGATCGGATCGCGACCGAGCAAGTCTTCCAACTCGACCTTGCGCACTTGCGAGACAGAGATTTTGCCCGACAGCACGTCGGCCATGGCCGGCACGGTCAGCACGGTAAGCCCAGCGTTGGCGGCCAGTTCTGCAGCCCGCCGACGTTGTGCGGCCGACGAGGAGGGCATGGCGATAATGGCATGTGTCACACCCAAGCGGCTAGCGTGTGCGGCCACGGATTCAAGGGGGCCAAGAATCGGTACATCTGCAAGACGCCGACCATGCTTGGAAATGTCATCATCCAACAATCCCGCAACTCGCCATGCCGAACTGCGTGATAACTCCTTGAGCAACATCGCAGCGGCATCACCCGCGCCGAGTACCAACACCAGCTTCGCGTCATGCGAGTTCCGCGAGAAGAGGTGGCCGTCCTTCCAAGCCCTATACAGGAAACGACTGGCTCCCATTGCCAGCAGAAGAAGGATTGGGTGCAGTAGCAAGACGGAGCGCGGTATTCCGGGAGCTTGAATCATGTAAACGATTCCAGCCGTAATAACGGCTCCCAAACCGACTGCAATCAGTAATCGCTGTAGATCCCCAATGCTGGCGTAACGCCAAATGCCCCTGTAAAGACCATACTTCAAGTAAATTATTGCATACACAAAAATTACCCAAGCTAGCGCATTCCAGGATGACGCGAGAAGCTCCGCTGGAATCTCAAAGTTGAAGCGAATCCAGTATGCGGCCAGCCACATGAGTGCTGTCGCTATCAGGTCATGAGTGAATGCGAGCAGAGTGCGCCAGTTCATTGCTTCAGATGCTTTCCTGATTCCCCGACACCAGACTCAATCTGTGCCCTCCGCCAGCGCCGGTTGATATGATTTCCCAACAATCCCAGAAAAGTCAGCCACACCAATACACCAGCCCACTGCATCCAATCTGGCAATGTCAATAATCCAATTGCGAACAAGGCGCATGCCAACATCAGGGCACCCCAGCGCAGGGTCATGCCCCTGTGGCCATAGCCCAACTGCACCATGCGCTGATAGGTATGTTCGCGATGAGCCTCCCACACACGCTCGCCTGCCAGCGCCCGGCGCATGAGAGTCGCCGAGGCATCGAGTATGAACAGAGCAAACGCAGTCACCGGGAACCACAGGGGCCAAGTGCCTTGCCATAGCCCGACGAGGCCCAAACCCCCTGCCAAGAAACCGAGGGGAATCGACCCCATGTCTCCCATAAATATTTTCGCCGGAGGCCAGTTAAAGCAAAGGAATCCCGCACAAGCCGCCGCTGCCGCCAAACACCAGGCTGCCAGCGTCACATCGCCGGCAATAGCAAACCCGGCAGCATATGCCGAAAACCCCGTCAGTCCCTGACTTCCTGCCAACCCATCGGCGCCGTCCATAAAATTGTAAAGGTTCGTCATCCAGCCGACAGCGAGCATTGCAGGCAGCCACCCCCAACTGGGCAGCGCAATCAGGTGGCAAAGACCCGCGACGGCGGCTAAATGTGCTGCCAACCTCAGCCAGAACGGGAGATGTATGAGATCATCCGCGAGAGAAAGCAACGCCAGCCCCGAGACCGCCGCCAATAGCAGGATCGGGATCTCCAGCCAGATTCCGATCGTTAACAAGGCTAGGACAATGCCCACCCCTCCCCCATGCGGCGTTGGTATCTCATGCAGGGATCGATGGTTGGGTTGATCTAGGCCGCGATCGAAAAATCGCAGGCGCAAGCTAATTGTCACCCAGGAAATTGCAAATGCCGAAAACAAGATCAGGACAATTTTCATCAAGCCGAAATTATGGAAGATTCGGCGAAATTATGCCAACGCTATTTTGGCTACACATTTCCCGAACACCCTCATCAAGAGAAATGCATGCTTTCCACCCAAGGTCCTGTTCGATTCTGGCCGTGTTATAGCAGGAAGAACCCAATAAGCGATCCGTCACTTCAGAATTCAAAGGGAAAGACCGACCTGTAAGTTTCCCCATAATGTCGCCCATTGTTCCCCCGGCACGCAAAAGTACTTCCGGAACCTCCCAACTCGCAGGTGGCATGCCGAGTGCATTGCGAACCGTGTCGTAGATCTCTCTTCCAGAATATTGTTTCGAATCCGCCACTATGTAAGTCTTACCATTGGCAACTGGCATCCGCATTGTCAGGATCATTGCAGTTATTACGTCCTCTACATGCACCAACGATCGACGGTTACCGGTTTCTGGCAGCGGCGGAAACCAGCCAGCCCGGATACCGTTCGCCATGCGTTCCAGGTTGCCTCGCCCACCACGCCCATAAACCATTGCCAATCGCAAAATGACCACATGCACGCCATATTTCGCGCCAATCTCAAGTACCGCATTTTCCGCAGCAAGCTTGGCACGGCCATAAGGAGTACTTGGGTCGCCTGGCCAGTCTTCATCAGCACAGTCTTCCCGGGGATCTGCCATCGCCTTGACACTAGAGAGAAACACGAAGCGTGTCACACCTGCCTCCACCGCCGCCCTCAGCAAGTTTTGCGTCCCCTCGTAGTTGATATGCCAATGGGCATTAGGATCCGAAGCTGAAAATGCATGTGCATAGCCAGCGCAGTGATAGACACAGTCAATCTCCGCACACGCTCTTGCAAGCGCAGCCTGGTCGGCAAGATCGGCTAGGATCGCATCCTGGTCTGGTATTTCAGACCTGCAAAGTGCCCGGCAATCCTCTCCCTGCGCACGTAACCTTGCCAACAAACGCTTTCCAATGAATCCGGTTGCGCCAGTGACCAAATTCTTCATGGTCTAAGGAATTCAAGTAATTTGAAGGGGTATTTTGAAAGGATCATCAGTGCGTTGGTACGAATGCCATTCTCACGACATGCACGCAAAACCTCTCGATTCAGCAGCAAGGTATTGCGCCAACCGCCTGTACTCACGCCTCCTATACGCATATGTACCAAAACCTGAGGAAGGTATCGATAACGAAGATTATTATTCTGGAATGTCCTTGCGACGAATTCAAAATCGCCTGCTATTTTGTAATCCGTACGGAAAGAACCAAATCGTTCGAAGATCTTTCGACGCACAAACAAAGCGGGGTGCGCTGGCATCCATCCCCAAGCAATGCGATCTGGTGTGAAACGTGCCGAGCGGTAACGCCTTACAGGCCTTTCTGACGATCCGGCATGGAAAAATGCCACATCGCCAAATAAGGCATCAAGACCCTCAAGATGCATATGCTTAACTACATCTGCAATCACATGCTCGTGGGCATAAACATCGTCAGCGTTCAAAAAACCAATAACCTCTCCGCTCGCCAAATGGACCCCTTTGTTCATCGCATCATAAATCCCCTTATCGGGCTCGGAAACAAAGTGGGTAACATGAGAGCTATGACGAGCCACAACACCCTGCGTCCCATCGTTTGAACCGCCGTCGACGACGATATGCTCGATGTCTGCGTAAGACTGGGCAGCAACCGAGAGAAGGGTGTCTGCAATGGTCAAGGCAGCGTTATACGCCACTGTAATGAGACTTACCTTCACAGTTTGATGCGTCTTACGATCCAGTTCCCCAGCACAAGGACATCCATTTTCGTTCGCAGGAAACAATCCAGCGCTTCTTCTGGGCGGCAAACCACTGGTTCGTTTTCGTTAAATGAGGTATTCAACAGGATAGGCACCCCTGTCAGCCCTCGAAAGCACTCAATCAACCGCCAATAACGGGGGTTGGAATGGCGATGGACAGTTTGAAGCCTCCCTGAACCATCTACATGTGCGACTGCTGGTATATCAGGTCGTCGCTCGCTGCGAATTTGATATACCTGCATCATGAAGGGAACCTCATCCTCTGTCTCAAACCATTCTCCAACATACTCGCGCTGAATGGAGGGAGCAAAAGGACGGAAGGATTCACGCCGCTTAATCTTCAAATTAAGTATGTCTTTCATATCAGATCGCCTGGGGTCGGCCAGGATGGAGCGGTTGCCTAGCGCACGAGGGCCCCATTCCATTCGACCCTGGAACCAACCAACAACCAAGCCCTGCGAAATTGCATCTGCAGTTTCGCGGACCAAATCCCCTTCATCAGATACGCATCGCACACTGCAACCTGCTTCACCAACGGCTATCTTTTCACTCTCGAGTAATTTCGCAATATAGGCATCATCGTACTGGGGGCCCCAATAGGCATGCTCCATATGAAATCGTTCCCCACCGCCTAGCTCACTCCAAACTGCATAAGCAGCGCCGATGGCTCCGCCAGCGTCCCCTGCTGCTGATTGCACATACAGTTTTTTGAAAGGGGTATTGCGATAAACTTTGCCATTTGCCACCGAATTCATTGCGCAGCCGCCAGCCAATGTTAGGGTCTCAAGACCATGGCGTTCATGCAACCTGTTCAGTAGATGAAAAAAAGCTTCTTCATACATTGCCTGAATCGATCGCGCCAAGTCACGATGACGCTGGGTTAGTTCATCATTTCTCTTGCGCGCCGGACCAAGTAATTCTTCAAGCGATCGAGAAAAAAGGCTCTTTACCCTTGGCTCCCCGTTCTCCCATTCATCCTCCGATTTTTCCAGATGATGTCGGAAGAAATCCAGATTCAGTCGAAAAGTCCCGTCATTTTGGAGGTGAACAACGTTGCGCAACTCCTTCAGAAAGTTCGGCTGACCATATGGCGCTAGGCCCATAACTTTGTATTCATCCCCCCAGGATGGGAAACCCAGGTACTGGGTAAGTGCCATATAGAAGATTCCAAGTGAATGCGGGAAGTACACCCGATCTTCCACCTCAATGCGCGATCCCTTTCCTACACCCCATGCCGCGCTAGCAAAGTCGCCAAACCCATCCACAGAGATGGCAACTGAATCTTCCTCAAAAGGAGACACTAAATACGCAGAAGCAAGATGTGCCAGATGATGCTCTACATGCCTTACCTCAGCTTTGAGCGTCTCACCATGAAACGCGCGTTTTAACTCGTCCGCGACCCCAGCCCGTTCGCGTTTGTTTCTTATTCTGTCTAGCACCATGCTCAGGTCGGGGCGCCTTGTCACCATATAAGCTACTTTGCGCCAGATGTTGGCCCCCGCATCCTGGTTGATAGCCACATAATCAACGTCCCCAAGCCTTATGCCTGCTTCAGCGAGGCAGTAGTGGATTGCCTCCGAAGGAAAGCCGGCCCAATGCTTGATCCGCCTGAAACGCTCCTCCTCTGCTGCCGCTACCAATTTTCCATCAACAACAAGGCAGGCCGCCGAGTCACTGTGGTAGGCATTGATCCCAATAATTGCTGTCATTTCGCCGATTTCCCAAATCTATTAAATATCACTGCCAGTCTAAAATGCCATCCATTAGCAGGGGCAGAGGACCAATTATCGCTTGTTTGTTTTAAGCCAATCTACCGTTAATCTCACACCTGTCTCTACATCATATGGCGTAGGCCCAACCGCCTTTTCGAGTGGGCTTAAATCTAAAACGGCTTCAGTGAGGAGATTGTTCAATCTGAAGGATGAAATCGGTGGATTACGCACACCCAACTTCTTTAAACAGTCCCCCATACACGCTAACGCCCTCAACACCTTCAAGGAAACCTCAATTGGAGGTGGCACGTTAAAGCACGAACTAATTTGACAGGCCCACTCATATAGTTCTATGGGCGTATAGTCAGCAAGATAAAAGGTTTTACCATCAGTCAGAGAAAATTCATTATGCATAGATAACCGATCTAACTGATACACGGAATTAAGTACGAACCCATACGACCGCCGAATTCTTTTCCCTTTTGGATGCAGATAAAGCCGACCTGCAACTGCATCGAAGAAATTTCTATAAGGCACACCAAACCACGGACCCCAAAGCGACGTCGGGCGTACGATCGTCCAAGGGAATTGGCCAGATGCGATACTTCTGACCAATTGTTCTCCGACCACCTTGCTCTCGCCATATATTGTATTAGGGCAATAATCATCGTCTCCTCGCGGCTGGTATCCCAATCGACACACCAGCATAGAGGACGCAAAGATTACCTTTTTGAGTGAGGGGAGACCTATTGCTGCCCTAATGATGGACTCAACCCCCTTTGTGTTGGCTTTGTATTCATCCAATGTTTTGCCATCGAGATCAGTTCTTGCCGCCATATGCAGAATTAGATTTGGTTTGAACTCATGAACAATTTGACGGAGCTTGTCCACTTCGTTGATATCTACTTCCTTCCATATCCGCGTATGCGCTGGATTCCTGGGTGCAGCAATATCGACATTTAACACATCACATCCAATGGATGCATAATGCTCGACCAAGTTGGTTCCAACAAAACCAGACCCCCCAGTTACAAGTACATTTCGCATCAAGACCTCTCTAGCCATTGGCCACAGCATGCTGGCATACGTCAATAACCCTCGTAAAGAATGTATCCCACGAGTACAGCTGTGACCGATCTTTAGCTCGTCGTCCTAAATCTGTCGCCTTATTCTTATCAGTCAGCAGATCAAACATCTGCTCAGACATGCTCTTGGCCGACATGCCATCGAAGTACCCTATCGCCTCTTCACCAAATTCAGGCATTGGAGCGATATTGCTTGCCAGCACTGGCAAGCCATGTGCCATTGCCTCTAGCAGAATGTTTGGACTGTTTTCGATAAGTGAAGGAAATACAAAAAGAGAGGCTCGGCTATATAAATAGTTAAGTTTGGGACGGCTTAACCCGGGAATAATCACCACATTCGACCTAGAGTCCTGCCTCGCAGCCAGAGATTCAATTTCTCGAAAATACTGCGCATCAGCAGGCTTTCCTACAATCACAAGAGAATACCTCTGGCGCAGATCTGGAGGCAGCAGGTTATAAGCCTCTAATAATCGCTCAAAATTTTTATACCGATGAAAATGGGAAACAGAAAGTATGTACGGCAATGAAAGGTTTAAATTACTCGGCAAGCCAACCTCCGAGTCATCCATGGAGGCTGATTGTGGCTTTAGTTCTACTCCGTTTGGGATGATTGTTATTTTTGATCGATCAACATCGCGTTTCGCCAGTATCTGAGCACATGTCTTCGACAACGCTATCACCACATCGGCACGCCTTGCTGATGCCAAAATACTAATGCGAAGCAGACGCATTTTGAGTCGAACTGCCAGACGCTCAACCTTCCAAGCTTCTGCCGAGAATGGCGCCAGATTGGAAACTCCCACGATTTTGCGGACACTGGGACCTAATCCAATTGGCAGATAATGAGAAAAGGTAAGATACGTATCTAAGCGTTCCTTTCGCATCAGGGCAGGCAAAAAAATGTTTTCCCACGCCATGCGGCGCAGCGCCCTGAATCGCCCCTCTCCAATATCTACGTTTATCACCTTCCAATCGCCACTAACCTCACAAAATGGCAATGACCGACTATTTTTTAATATAACAAGGCGGACAACAGGATGACTGAAATGTCGAAAGCGCCATAGGAACGCTTCTGCACGGGTAACCTGTCCTCCCGATGTTGCTGCCAATAAATTGAGTAATACCCCGCTCATAAATGAGTGTGCGATTGGCTTTCGTCAGTACGGGTTACGACGCTAGAACTGGAAATAAATAAACTGAGAAATTGGCCGTAAGAATATATAGACGAGCGAAGCTACCACCCCGGTGGCCAATGTTTCCAGGGTAAAGGTAATCAAGGTCGATCTTCTCAATATACGATCCCCATATTTGTGTCCCGCATACGCAAGCATGCAAGATGCAAAAAGCAAAGCTGTTATTAGGTACGTGTTCTCACGCATACCCAACCAGAAATATTCACTTGGCTGAGATAACTTGGAGAACATTGCAAACGTATCACCAACTGTTTGCGCGCGAAACGGAATCCAACCTAGCATTACTAATGGCAATGTAATACTCCAGCCAAAAAAGGTGCGCAGTGATCCTGGCAGCCATCTTGTCCGGTCACCTAACAGACGATACGCGGCAATGAGAGTGGCATGGTATAGGCCCCAAATGACAAACGTCCAGTTTGCGCCATGCCAAAGCCCCATGATTGCCCAGGTTAGAAACAACGCCATCAGGGGATGCCTATTACCTTTATTGTTCTCCCCAACATCTACTGCTAACCCCCCCGCAGAGCGATCCTTCACCTTTAAGCCCTGCAAGGGCAGATATAAATAGTCACGTATCCAGCTTGACAATGAAATATGCCATCTTTTCCAGAATTCCCTTGGAGAACTTGCAACATATGGGAAATTGAAATTCTCCGGGACATGTATTCCCATTAAGCGTGCGGAACCAATGGCGATACTAGAGTACGCAGAAAAATCAAAATAAATCTGAAACCCAAACAAGAAAGCCAATGTCAGGACATCAATCGCACTTAACGAGGCAACTGGCTGCTGAAATCCAGCATCAACCAATGGAGAGATATTGTCAGCCAAGACGACCTTCAGAAAGAGCCCGTAAAGAATTCTCTTTAGTCCGCTGACAAATGTGTCCAGCCTAAAGACTGGCTTCGCAGAAAATTGCGGCAACATTTCAGCTGCCCGCAGAATTGGACCTGCAACAAGCTTCGGAAAAAATGTCACGAAGCAGCCATACATGACGAAACTGCGCTCCGCAGGGATGAATCGGCGATATACATCAACTACATAACTGATGGTTTCAAATGTGTAAAAGCTGATACCGAGCGGCAAAACGATGTTCAGTACCGGCGACTGCACATGCAGGCCAAATAAATTTAAAACGACTACCGAATTGTCTACGATGAATATCAGATATTTAAAATAGCAAAGCATGCCAAGGTTGACTGCAAGGCTGAGCGCTAGCCAGCGGCGACGCTGGCTCACTATTTCTGTCGCTTCGATGCGCATTGCGACAAAATAGTCTGTGGCCGCCGAACAAAACATCACCAAGAGAAACTCTGGCCGCCAGAAACCATAAAAGGTCGAACTTGCCAAGAAGATCAACCAGAGGCGTGGCTGCTTAGGCAAATACCAGAATAGACAAACCGTGAAGCAAAGAAAAACCAGATAGGTTACCGAATTAAAAATCACTGTCGCGCTTTCTGATCTGCAATTGTGCTAAGCACCAGCTCTGTCATTTCAGCAGCAAGGAGTCTGTGCCCCCCCGCCTGAAAATGCATGAAATCCAGTTCGGCCTCCCCGTCTATGTTTGTTGCATCTTTGTGCCCCCAATATTCGTTAGGCACCAGGTTTTCCAGGTTTGCCAGTACTGCGTGATATTTTGTGGCGAGGCCTCTCGCATCGGATTTGAATTTCTGATATTCGTCTGCCAAATAGGGAATCTCTACATCATTACGTATGGGAGCAACATACATAACAACAGCAATATCCGCTTCTGCTGCTGTTGAAAGGATATTTTCCAAAGCGGCCAGGTTTTTACTATATCGCCCACGGATTAATTTCCGCTTTGTTGTCGGTTTGATTCCGAACAGGGTGTTTCTTAAGATATATAACTGGTTAAAAATCCAGCCCCGCATTTCTGGACGAGCCTCCCAGAGCCGACTGTGTTGAGTCAGCGAGTTGTTCAAAAGGAGTTCTACTCTCTCCTGCAGCGTGTCCGATATGCCTGAAGTTTCATGGCCGTATGTAGCGGCATCGTGCGCATCATGAGGGGCCTTGCCGATATTTGACTTCAAGGAATCGGGCGCTGACATCACACCATGCGCTAGCCGTTCTACCTCAGGGCGCAAGCCATCTTCGCGGGTGTCGTCGAAAACCAGAGGCAGAATCAAAACCTTGACTGGAAGCTGCTTGCGCAGATATTCAAAAAGGATGTCATGCTCTTGAAGATTCGCGTTGGGCTGACTAAACGTAGTCAGATCAAGTCCCGCCTTCTTCAGGGATTCAAATAAAATGGCTGAAGCATTAGTCTCGCCATTCTTCCATTGGTTAATTGCATGCAACTGGGAATTTCCAAGCCACAAAACACTACGCTGAGCCTTTCTTGCCTTTGCTCCAGAAATACAATCTTCAGCGTCGCGGCTATCGTAGCAATGTATTTTGTGTCCTTCGACAGACGGCATCACCGTAGTCGTTTCCGCACCCATAGTAGCGGCGTCTTCAAAATCTGTTTTCTTGCCGGAGAAGGCAAGTGCAAGACAAACAAATGCCGCCGTCAACCCAAGCGAATAAGCCGCCAACTGGATCAGTGGAGAACGCTGGGCTAGATCAGATTGACCAACATGGTCAGTATTTGCACTAAATCTCATTTCTATCCGAATATGGCCAAGTTTCTGAAATTTTCATCTGCGCTTCAGATAGCCTCTAAAGCAAATCAGTAAATTCCTGAACTGCTCATAGCCTAACTAAACGACTGACGCTGTCGTTAAAGTGCAATTAAGCCAAGACCTGATCCGGGCTCATGCTCAAGCTGTGGAAGTGCTTCTCTTGCCTTGGAATGGGTGCGGGATAGAAAACAGAACCAGGCCCATATACACCAAACACAGTGGCATATTATAGGCTTTTATAGGATCCTGATTAGTGACAAACCTCAGCAGGCTCACGTAGCGAGCCTGGCGGGGAGGAAACTGGGCTCATTTTCACCGGCGAGGAGAATGGGCCATGGCGATG
>JAANMU010000991.1_pt1 | contig 29103 bp, 25 predicted proteins | sample 7279701 | NCBI WGS metagenome assembly JAANMU01 (sample SAMN14094539, study PRJNA606508) | bioreactor metagenome | isolation source: A lab-scale SPAN reactor treating ammonium-rich wastewater day 57 | place: Ireland: Galway | collected 2017-03-13 | reverse complement strand
GGTGATCGTGTTGATCAATGAAGGGTCGGCGTCGGCGAGCGAGATCGTGTCCGGAGCGATTCAGGCGCACGCGCGCGAGGGGAAGATCCGGGCGCTGGTGGTCGGGCAGCGGAGTTTCGGCAAGGGAAGCGTGCAAAACGTGTTCCCGATCCAGGGCGACGACAACACGCTGATGAAGTTGACGACGCAGTATTACAAGTTGCGTGGGAACCAGATGATTCATCGCCGCCCGGGCGCATCGGAGTATGGGATCAAGCCGGATCTGGCGATCGAGATGTTGCCGCAGCAAAGCATCGACGCGCTGGTGCTTCGGCGTGATGCGGACGTGCTGCCTCTGGATGAGAACGGGAAGATCATCGAGACGGCGGAGATGCCGAACCCGGATCGACTGATCTCGGAGGGGCTGGACCTGCAACTGGAGGCCGCGGTGGTGCTGTTGCAAAGCCAGCAGGCACCGGCGATCGTGGCGAAAATGAGCCGAATCGGGGGTTGATTCCTCTGTTCATTGGTCGATGGCGGATACGGAGGAGGTCACCTACACTCCGTGCGAATTCGGAATCCGCGGGGTTATTGTTGCGCAGACTGTGCGTGTGCGTTGACCCGAGTATTGGCCGATGAAGGAATGAAGATCGCATGTCAACCGCCACTGCCAGTTCCAAACCCATGAGTAATCGCCTGACTGACCGCCTGGACCATGCTGTGCTGCTCAAGTGGCTGTACGACATGCAGTTGATTCGGGAGTTCGAGAACCGAACGGCTCAGGCGTATCAGCAGGCGAAGATCGGCGGGTTCTGCCATATTTACTCAGGGCAGGAGGCGTGCGCGGTTGGGACGATTGCGTGCACAGACCCCATGGACCCGATCGTGACGGCGTATCGGGACCACGGCCACGCGCTGGCACGCGGGATGAGCCCCGAGGCTTGCATGGCGGAGATGTTCGGGAAGATAACGGGGTGCGCGAAGGGCAAGGGCGGGTCGATGCACATGTTTGATCGACCGAACAACTTGTATGGCGGGCACGGGATTGTGGGTGCGCAGACGCCGCTCGGAGCCGGGCTGGCGTTTGGTGCGCGGTATGAGTGGGAAGTGCTCGGGACGGGGCCCAAGAAGGTGTGCCTGTGCTATCTGGGGGACGGGGCGATCGATCAAGGCGCGTTTCATGAAGCGCTGAATCTGGCGGCGCTGTATTCGCTGCCAGTGATTTATGTGATTGAGAACAACGGATACTCGATGGGCACCGCGATCCATCGGCACTCGGCGAACTCGGGGAATCTGCTGGCACGCGGGCAGGCGTATGGCATCAAGAGCGTGCAGATTGACGGGTTTGATGTGCTCAATGTGTACAACGAGTTCAAGCCTCTGGTGGATGAATGTCGGGATCTTCAGAGGCCGGCATTTGTGGATCTCAAGACGTATCGGTATCAGGGTCACTCGATGTCGGACCCGCAGAAGTACCGGACGAAAGAAGAGGTCGAGGATTGGAAGGGGCGTGACTCGATCGCGAGCTTGGCCGACCACCTGATGAATTCGCGAGAGTGCTTGAGCGAAAGTCAATGGAACGCGATGCAGGACGAGATCCGCGAGCGTGTGAAGGCGTCGCTGGTGTTTGCGGAAGAATCGGCGGTGCCGGATGTTGACGCGGAACTGGCGAGCGACGTGTATGCCCTGCCGATGAAGAACCTGAGCCCGAACACGGAGTACGGGCACGGGGTGCGGAATCCGTTGATGTAAGTCTGGTGATCCGTTCGTGCTTCCTTCTGGTCCGGTGCTCCTGCTCGCAGTCGCCTTTGTCGGACTGCTGCTCCTGCGTGTGGTGTTTTTGATGGTGCTGCGACGCGGCGAGGTGTCGAGGCGGCGGGATGCGGGCGAAGGTGTTGGGGGCGATGTCGTTCACTGGACGCGGGAGTCTGACGAGGAGCGTGCGGAAGGCTCGGGCGGCTCGTAGAATCTGACATGATTCTCAATCCCATGCTCCGAACTGTGGCCATTGCGTGTGTGCTCGTGGTGTGTGCGTCGAGTGCCATGGCGCAGGAGCGCGTGCTTCGCCACGAGATTGTTGTGAATGCCTCGGCTGCGGAAGTGTGGGCAGCGTGGACGACGAAGGCGGGGCTCGAATCGTGGCTGGCGCGGTCGGCCCTGATTGAACTCAAGCCGGGCGGGCGATTCGCAACCAACGCACAAGGCGCGATCGGTGAAGCGGGGACGATCGAACTCTCGGTGATCGCGTTCGAGCCCGAGCGGGTGCTGGCGTATGCGACGACGGCACCTGCGGACTTTCCGACTGTGGCAGCGGCGAAGAACACCTGGGCAGTGTTGCGGCTTGAGCCACTGGATGCGACGACGACACGTGTGCATCATGCTGCCCTTGGCTGGGGCGAAGGGGCGGAGTGGGAAGAAGCGTGGTTTTTCTTCAATAGCGCGAATCGGTATGTGCTGGAGATGCTCCGTCGGCGTTTTGCGGGCGAGCATGAGTCGATCGCGACCGGGCCCGGTTTGGGTCGGATGCTGAGCCAGAGTGTGGAGGTGAATGCCACACCTGCGCAGGTGTGGCCGATGCTTACAACACGCGATGGGATCGCTCGGTGGCTGGGAGGAGCCGTGAGCGGTGAGTTGCGGTTTGGCGGGTCGTTTGTATACGGGGCGGAGTCGTCGGGAAGTGACAGGCGGACGGAGTATGTTCTGGCGTACGAGCCTGAACAGATTCTTGCGACTCGGCTCGAACTCTCGCCCGAACTCAAACGCATCATCGGGCTGGTGGAGCGCACATGGACGGTGACGCGCCTTGAGGCTGTTGATGGCGGGCGAAGGACGCGTGTGGTGCGCACCACTCTTGGCTGGGGTGAAGGCGCGGAATGGGACCGCACATATCGATTCTTTGAGGGGCAGGGACGGGAGCAGTTGCGGTCGATGTCGCGCTTGCTTGGAGAGGAGCAGCAGCCTGTGACAGCACCGGCGGCGGTGCGCAGAGACTCGGCGACTACCACTACAGCGAGGCCTGAGGAGCGAGTGGTTGCGCCCGCGACAGAACAGACCTTGACGGGTCGGGCACTACTTACACGCATGCGGTCGTTCATTGGGGTCTGGGAGGCCGTGACAACTGGGCCTGAGGGCGAGTCGGTTCGGATTCGCAACGTGGTGGAACGTGGGCCGGATGGCTTTTCGCTCATTGGTCGTTCGGCCATGGGGGCTGGGGGGCCGCGACTGAAGGACCATCAAGTGTCGATGGTTTTTCTGGAGCCTGGAACCGAGGAGGCGCGGTTCATGACGATCGATGAACTCGGGGATGTTGCACGCGGAACGATTACACTCTCGGGAGAGGTGTTCACATGGGATTGGCGTGTGCGCACGGCTGGGGGTGAAGAACAGCACGTTGTTGTGCGGCAGGTTCTGTTGTCAGCGGAACGGTACCGCATGATTCTGGTGTCGCCTGGAACGGGCAACGGTGAGCCCTTGCTTGAACTGGAATTTGAGCGTGTACGCGACTGATAACCTGGTATGAAGCGTGGGAAGTTCTGACGCCCTGATGCGCCCGCTATACTCACCGGCCCAATTTCTGCAGTAATCGAGCACCAAGGATTGATTGACCATGACTACGTGGAGACGCACCCACACCTGCGGCCAGTTGCGCGACGAACACGTCGGGCAGACCGTCACCCTCTCCGGTTGGGTGAACGCCTATCGAGATCACGGCCTGGGGCTGATCTTCGTCGATCTGCGCGACCGCCACGGACTGACGCAACTTGTGTTCGATACCGAGGACGCGAGCCAGAGCATTCTCGACATCGCGGACAAGCTGCGCAATGAGGACGTGGTTGCAGCGCGTGGGGTTGTGCGCATGCGCGACGGCGGTCCGAACCCGAAACTTGCGACGGGGCGCATTGAGGTTGTGGTTGCGGAAGTGCAGATTCTTTCGAAGACAATCAATCCGCCATTTCTGCCGCACGATGACAAGGGCGAACTTCCGGGTGAGGAGATCCGTCTGCGCAATCGGTTCATCGATCTTCGACGGCCTCGGATGCAGCAGATTCTTGCGACGCGGCACCGCGTGGCGAAGGTGACGCGCGACTACTTTGACGAACAGGGATTTCTGGAGATCGAGACTCCGATGCTGTGTCGTTCGACGCCGGAGGGCGCGCGTGACTTTCTTGTGCCGTCGCGTTTGCAGCCGGGGCAGTGGTATGCGTTGCCGCAGTCGCCACAGTTGTTCAAGCAGATTCTGATGGTGGCGGGATGTGACCGGTATCTGCAGATCGTGCGGTGCTTTCGCGATGAAGACCCGCGAGCGGACCGACAGGCGGAGTTCACACAGATCGACCTTGAGATGTCGTTCATCGATCGTGATCTGGTTCTGGAAACGATGGAAGGATTTGCCAAGAGGCTGTGGGAGACGGCCGCGGGGGTCAAGTTGCCGACGATGCAGCGCATGACCTATCGCGATGCGATGGACAGGTATGGCATTGATCGGCCGGACACACGATTCGGGCTTGAACTTGTGGATGTTTCGGACCTTGCGAGCAAGACGGACTTCAAGGTGTTCGCGGGCGCGCTGGCCAAGCATCGCGGCGTGGTGAAGGTCATTCGAGTGCCGGGCGGGGCGGAGAAGCTGACCCGCAAACTCACCGATGGCTACAGCGAATGGGTCAAGCAGTTTGGCGCCGGGGGCGTCCCGATCACAAAGGTCACTGCGACGGGGCTTGAAGCGGGTATCGGTAAGTTCATCGAGCCGATCGCGGGTGCGCTGATCGAACGCACGGGCGCGCAGCCCGGCGATATGCTCCTCTTCGGAGCGGACACATATTCGGTATGCTCGAAGGTGCTCGGGGAGTTGCGGCAGAAAATCGCGCGCGATCTTGGGTTGATCCCTGAAGGCCAGTGGAATTTTCTGTGGGTTATCGACTTCCCTATGTTTGAGTTCGATGAGAAGAGCGGGCGTTTCTATGCGCTTCATCACCCCTTTACCGCGCCGCGGGCCGATCAGGTTGAGAAGTTGATGGCTGTTGATCCTGCGGACCACAGTCAGGCGAATATCGATCTGGTCGAGTCGATTGTGTCGGACGGTTATGACATGATCTGCAACGGCTCGGAGATTGGGGGCGGGAGCATTCGTATTCATCGGCAGGATGTGCAGAGTCAGGTTTTCAGCCTGTTGGGGCTGAGCAAGGATGAAGCCAAGCAGAAGTTCAGTTTCCTGCTTGATGCGCTGAGTTTCGGCGCTCCGCCACACGGCGGAATCGCGTTCGGGCTCGATCGCATTGTCATGCATCTGTGCGGGACAGACAACATCCGCGACGTGATCGCGTTCCCGAAGACGCAGACGGGTGCGGACCTGATGAGCCAGGCTCCGAACGCGGTGGATGATGCCCAGTTGAAGGAACTTCATGTGGCGTCGACGTGGGTGGATGAAGCCTGAGCAAGGTCGCATCAACGGGCTTGGCAGAGCATGCCCTGCGAGGCGGAATCAGGATTGATCGACTGTGGACGACCCGCACTCAGCGAGAGCAATACACTTTCGGACTCTTGAACAACTGCCACACTGGCACGAGTGCGAATCCGACGATCACGGCGAGCGGGATGCCATAGCGAACGAGCCATTGGCCGGTGTGTGGACCGGCCCACATGTATGAGCCGCCAAGGGACTGGGGAGTGCCATCGGCGTAGTGCAGGACCGTGTCGGGCGAGATGGCAATGACCACAAGATCGCGATTGGCAGGCCAGCCGAAGAGGTTGCTCCATCCGGCAAGTAGCCAGGCGGCGGCCGCGAGGACGATCAACAGGCAGGCGATTGCGAGCAGCCGACGCACGAGCATGAGCAGTCTCCGATAGAGCGGGTGGTCACGAGCGTAGAGATAGTGTACGTGCTGGACAAAACGCACAGAGCCGCCCCTCTTTCGAAAGACGGCCCCGTGTCGAATCAGATGAGCCGCTCATAGCGGCACTGGTGTCATGAATGCGAAGCGTTGGTCTGCCCACGGTGAGGCTTGCGGCGGCGGGTGCGTTGCTGGGCACCCATCATGCCCGACGGGCGAGGGGAGCCGGAAGAGTCGGTGTGGCCTGCGTCATTGGCCGGTCGGCTGTTGCGCACTCGGCGCGGACCGCCTGACTTTGACGAGTTCTGGCGCGGTGCGCGTTCCGGCTCGGTTGGTGCGGCGGGCTGGACGCGCGGCGGACGGCTTGCAGCCAGGGCTGCAAAGTCGGGAAAGTCGCGAGCAACGGTGAGGCGGATCTGCGTGCGGCGTTCAATGGCTCCGAGTACGCTCTTCTCGTCGCGGTCGCAGAAGGAGACTGCGATGCCACTGGCGCCGGCGCGAGCGGTGCGTCCGATGCGGTGGACATACGTCTCGGCGTCGATTGGCATATCGAAATTGACGACATGCGTGATATCGTCGACGTCGATGCCGCGCGACGCGATGTCAGTGGCGACAAGGACGCGGGTCGCGCCGTTGCGAAATCCCTGCATGGCGCGTGTGCGGGCGTTCTGTGATTTGTTGCCGTGGATCGCCTCGGCGTTGACGCCTGCGCCATGAAGAAACTTGACGAGACGATCGGCCCCGTGCTTGGTGCGGGTGAAGACGAGCGTGCGACCGACATCGCCTTGACGAAGTAAGTGCTCGAGGAGCATGGGCTTCTTAGCGCGTTCGATCATGTAGACACTTTGCGTGACCATGTCGGCCGTGGCGGATTCGCGGGCGGTCTGGACGTGCACCGGATCGCGCAGCATCGTATTGACGAGCGAGCGAATCTCTGGGGAGACTGTTGCTGAAAAGAGAAGTGTCTGGCGTTCCTTGGGGACCATCGCAACGATCTTGCGGATGTCATTGATGAAGCCCATGTCGAGCATGCGGTCGGCCTCATCGAGAACAAGAACCTCAATCGAGCGCAGATCGACGCAGCCCTGATTGATCAGGTCGAGCAGGCGGCCGGGCGTCGCGATGACGACATCGACCCCGCCTCGCATTGCGGCGACCTGCCGCGACTGGCTCACCCCGCCGAAGATTGCGGTGTGGCGCAGCGGCAAGCCTCGGCCGTAAGCGACGAAACTTTCGAGAATCTGCGAAGCGAGTTCGCGTGTTGGGGCGAGAATGAGAGCACGCGGCGCGCGTCCGCCGTGCATTGGCTTGCGACCACCCTGTCGCTCACCATCGCGCGGCTCTGGCGTGAGCCTTTGGAGGATTGGCAGAGCGAAGGCACAGGTCTTGCCGGTACCGGTCTGAGCGCATCCGAGCACGTCGCGGCCTGCGAGCGCGTGCGGAATGGCCTGTGCCTGAATGGGAGTGGGCGCGGTGTAGCCTTCGGCAGCGACAGCGCGAACGATGGGCTCTGACAGCCCCAGATCAATGAAACTCATGCTTTTGAACCTTGATATCCGGATGGATCGGGCGTTCCGGCGTGTATGGAAGTTGCCGGAGTGCCTCTGGACGCACGTCGCGTCCCCAACAAGCCGCCGGTAGTGAATCTGCTGTGTGGGTGGCCCCGATCATCCACGGATTCGCAGAAAGCATAGGTTCGGCGAGTCTGGAAGTCCAATCAGTACGACTTGTTCGATTGCATGGGCGAAGATCTCCGTCGCCAGCGGCAGCACGCGATGCCAGGGTGTCTGGTGGTTTCACGCAAGACGGAACACTGTGTGCCCGCGAAATCGAAGAGCGACGCGCGTTCGATGCGGACGCAACGGTGCAATTAGATGCTTGCACTACGCGAGCGAACGTAGTGGTTTGTCATGATTCTTGGGGGTTTGTGTGCAATCACACCTCGAAACTGAAGACTCGGGTTGATTCAAGCCTGCATTCACGCGTGCCGATACCCGGATCGGCAAGGCAATGTTGCCTGCCGGAGAACATTGGCCATGAGTACCCCCAAGCACTTGTTCATGAACTCTGGAATCCGCAAGACTCGCAGCAAGCACACTGAGCACACATCACACGCCCCTACTGCCCCCTCGCCTGCGTCGGAGAGCTACGAAACAAGCTGCGCTGTGAAGGCGGCAAGCGAACATGCCAAGGTCGAGCACGCGCTGCGCGACTTTGAATCGTTGAGCAAGTCACTGGAGAAGCACTCGATTGTCTCGGTGACTGATGCAAAGGGCAAGATTATCAAGGTCAACAACGCGTTCTGCGCGATCAGTGGATACTCGCGCAAGGAACTCATCGGGCAAGACCATCGCTTAATCAACTCCGGATATCACGACAAGAAGTTCTGGTCGACGATGTGGCGCACGATCGCGGCAGGCAATCCGTGGCGCGGAGAAGTCTGCAATCGGGCTAAGGATGGTTCTCTCTACTGGGTTGACAGCATCATTGCCCCATTCTCGGACGCAGATGGCAAGCTTGAATCTATCGTGTCGATTCGCAGCGACATCACGTCGCGCAAGCGAGGTGAACTGTCGCTACAAGAAACGACCAGCCGACTGAGTCAGGCGGTGCAGATCGGCAACCTTGGTGTGTGGGATTGGGAATTGGATTCTGGCTTGGTACACTGGGACGCGAAGATGTTCGAGTTTTATGGGCTGGAACCCACACCGGACGGATTGGTCGAATATGCGACCTGGACTGCTGCTTTGGATCCTGAGGATCTGGCCACGCAGGAAAAGATTCTGCACGACACCATTGCACGAGGCGGACGAAGCGAACGTGAGTTTCGTATTCGCCGACCCGACGGCACGACGCGGGTTATTCAGGCTGCTGACCTGGTTCGACTCAATGAACGCGGCATACCCACTTCTGTCGTCGGAGTCAATCGTGACATCACGGTTGAACGAGAGTCGCAGACACGTCTCAAGAATTCGCTGGCGATCATCGAACGGCAAAACGTGGAACTGTCGGTTATGGCCGAGCGAGCGCACCGCGTGGTTGACGACGTCTCGCACGAGTTTCGTACACCTTTGTCGGTCATCAAGGAGTTCGCTTCGATCATTGTCGACGGACTGGCCGGCCCCATCACTCCGGAACAGGCGACGTATCTGAAGATCATGGACGGCGCGGTGATGGACTTGAATCACATGGTCGAGGACCTGCTGGATTCGAGCAAGTTGCGGGCCGGCCGACTTCGCGTAGATAGAAGGGCTCATGATGTCGCGAGCATTCTGACGTCAGGCCGTTCTGTCCTTTCTAACAAGGCCTCAGCACGGTCGATCGTGATCGAGGAGCGCATTGATCCTTGTCTGCCTCTCGTCTTTGCCGATGAGGAGAAAATTCGCCGTGTGGTCGGGAATCTCATGACCAATGCGATCAAGTTCTCGCCCGAACGAGCGTCGATCATTCTGGGGGCTTCGTGCTCTGAGCAACCTGATGAAGTCATGATTTCGGTAACCGATCACGGCCCTGGCCTGACGCCCGAAGAGATGGATCGATTGTTCGGTCGATTCCAGCAGGTGACCACATCGCGAACAGTTGCTGCAAAGGGCTTTGGCCTGGGGCTGAGCATCGCGCAGGAACTCGCCTGGCTGAATTTGGGTTCGCTATCTGTCCGAAGCGAGAAGGGCGAGGGAGCAACGTTCTACTTCACGCTTCCAATCAATCAGCCCGAGTCGGTACTCGATCACTACCTCAGGACCATTCGGACAAGTGAGCACACGGGAGAAGAAATTGCGGTACTCAGGGCTGAAGTCGAGTACCCGGCCGGCAACTGCGAGCCCGATGAGCCTCAGTCATTTCTTGCGTCAGTCACGTACGCTACCGATTTGATCTATCCGATTGTGCTCGACAGATGTGACGCCAGCAAAGAGCAGCCTCCGACGGCATTCTGGATCATTGGGCGCACGAAGTCGGCCGAAGCGTGGACCGACAGGCTCCGCCGAACACGATCTCAACTCATGAGCGAGAACCAGATCGACCTGGCCCCACTCAGAATTGAAATGCTGGGGCACTGGAGTTTCAAATATCAGCTTGAACGCGGGTTTGAGGATGTCAAGAACATGATTATCGGGGAACATATTCATGTCTCATAAAGTACTCATCATCGATGATGAATGGATGATCGCGCGGGCACTCGCGGCCCGGCTCGGTGCCGCGGGATTCGAAATGCACACTGCATCCGACGGGTTCAGTGGCATCGAGGCTGCACGCAAGTTGCTTCCGGACGCGATCCTGCTCGACTTGCGCATGCCGGACATTGACGGATTTGAAGTCCTGCGTCGAATGCGTCTCGAACCAAGTCTTGGCATCATACCTGTCATCATTCTGACCGCAAATGTGCAAGACACTGTGCGGCAGGAGGCGCGCGTGCTCGGAACTGCCGGCTTCTTCTGTAAGCCATATGACCTCGAACTTCTCATTGCCTGTTTGAAGAGAGCCATCAACCGGAAGGCTGTGCCTTCGCATGGAGAATCGTCATGAACTCACGAAACGCAAAACATATCCTCATCGTCGACAATGACCCCGCAGTTGTGACTGCACTGGCAGCACGACTCGGCGCGAACGGCTATCGCTGCACGACGGCCAACTGCGGCTCGCAAGCGATCGCTCGATTTGATGCTGACCAGCCCGATCTCATCATTTCGGATTTGAACATGCCTCAGGGCGACGGCGTTGCGCTGGCCGAAAGCATACGGCGAGTGTCGCTCGTGCCAATCATTCTCATCAGTGGATTCAAGGACGCGTATCGCAAACAACTTCGTCATGTGCGGGATATTTTGTTTCTGCACAAGCCATTTGTGACAGAAGAACTTGTGACACTTGTGGCATCTGCGATTGCAAACTCAGAACTCTCTGTTGCGACATCGAGTCGCACAAGTGATTGACAACTTATCTAACAGGAGGACCATTTCATGGCACATAAAATTTTGCTGGCAGACGACGATCAGAATTTGCTTCGCTCGCTTGGTGTGCGTCTGCGGGCCGAGGGATTTGAGGTCTTGTGTGTGCAGGATTCGTATCAAGCCGTGGATCAGGCTCGCCGCAAGTGGCCGGATGTTATGATTCTCGATATCAACATGCCTGCGGGCGACGGCTTCACAGTCCAAGACCGCGTGGAGAAAATGGTACACCTCAAGGGTGTTCCAGTGATCTATCTGACGGGTGAGCGCTCGGAGCGCGTTGCGCAGATCGCGCGAGCGCATCAGGCCTTTGCACTGATCTACAAACCGTTCGACACAAGCGAGTTGCTCTCGACTATCGGAGCGGCCCTCGATGCGCCGAGGCCATGCCCGGCGTTGTGATCGGGGTCGCGAGGTAGGGCCGAGACATAATCAGACACGGGTGCAAACCAGGCGTGAACGATGCGCGGCGGAGCGTTTTCGCCGAGCCATCGCTTGGATCCGCGAGATGCGAAGCACAAGGGTGACGAGGGTGGTGGACAATCAAGGCGCATAGGCCCAAACGGCTCAAGTCCAGCTTACGTTCCTTCTTGATCCTGCGAACCGTCGCCGGCAAGCCCCCACGCCGGGCATCCTCTGGCCGGCGGCTGATGCCATCCGCCAGGATCTGGGCGATGGTGTGCAGTTGCTTAGTCGGGGTCAGCAGGCGGAGGAGATGCGAGGTCATCGCGCTCGACCTGCTCGTCGTTGTCGTTCGTCATGCCTACGCCCGTGCGCGAGCCCCGAATGCGGACCGGCGATGGTGGGATGTTCCTGCCCAACGACGCGGCGGGCTGTCAACCACCAACTACACAAGCACTTTCGAATGTGACAAAAATCAACCAACCCGCCGGTTGGTCTTGGCTAGTTCGCGGGTCGAACCTTGTCGGGAACACGAATGGCAGACTCAGCATCGACCGATCACTCAGCGGTGGTGGACGAGCGGTGCTCTACCTATTGAGCGTCTCGTGAATGAAGAACCGCTGGCTGTTGAGTCGCTGATTCTCGGGTTCCAGCCTGAAGCCCTCGTCGCAGTACACGGCGGCCTCTTGGAACTCGCCACGCCGGCAGCACGCAGCTTGTGAACGATCTGCTCCGCACTGTAACCCTGCTTCGCCACCAATGTACCCTCCGTAGCCCACATTTAGAAACAGCACCCGAACCTAGACCGGTTTGAAGCGGGCAGGTCTTCTTGGTGGCACGATAGAACCGCCCCTACAATCGCGCCCGGGCCGGGGGTTCGGCCCGCACTGCTCGCACCGCCCTGTGCCGCCGCCCGCGGCCAAAACGAAAGGTCAATTTCTCCCATGCCCACCCGCATCGGCATCAACGGCTTCGGTCGCATCGGTCGCCTCGTCTGTCGCGCCGCCTGCCAGCAGGGCGATGTCGAAATTGTCGCCGTCAACGATCTGGTCCCCTCCGACAACCTGGCGTATCTGCTCAAGTACGACACTATGCACGGCCGCTTCATGATCGGCGGCAAACCCGCCAGCGTCGAAGCCAGCGAAGGTGCCTTCACCGTCAACGGCAAGACCACACGCACGCTCGCCGAGCGCGACCCAACGAACATCCCCTGGGGCGATATGGGCGTTGACTACGTCCTTGAATCAACCGGGCTCTTTACCGACTTCGACGGGGCGCACAAGCACATCGCCAGCGGGCCCGCGGGCCGCGGCTGCAAGCGCGTGCTCATCAGCGCCCCGACCAAAAGCACCGACACCGTCAAGACCCTGTGCTACAAGGTCAACCACGAGCAGTACGACCCCAAGACCGACGTGATCGTCTCCAACGCCAGTTGCACCACCAACTGCCTGGCGCCCATCACCAAAGTCATTCTCGACACCTTCGGCTTCGAAGAAGGTCTGATGACCACCGTGCACGCCGCCACTGCCACCCAGCCCACCCAGGATGGACCATCGAAAAAGGACTGGCGCGGCGGTCGCAACGCCTACATGAACATCATCCCCGCCAGCACCGGCGCGGCCAAGGCCGTTGGCCTGTGCATCCCGCCGGTCAAGGGCAAACTGACCGGCATGAGTTTCCGCGTGCCCACCGCCGACGTCTCGTGCGTCGATCTAACCTTCCGCACTAGCCGCCCGACCAGCCTCAAGGACATCAACGCCGCGATGAAGGCCGCAGCCACCGGACCCATGCAGGGAGTTCTGGCCTACACCGAAGAAGAAGTCGTATCGAGCGACTTCATCGGCGACGCGCACAGCAGCATCTACGACGCAAAGGCCGGCATCGAACTCAACGACCGCTTCTTCAAGATCGTCTCGTGGTACGACAACGAAGCGGGCTACGCCCACCGCTGCCTCGACATGCTGCGCTTCATGGCGGGTAGGGACGCGTAAATCCCGATCGACTCACTCACCCGACGCAGGCCCGACGGCACACGCCGAGCCTGCACAGCACGGAGAAGCGCGATGGGCTTGAATGATCTGAAATACAAACTCGGCGATGTCGGCACGAACCTGAAATACAAGATGGACGATCTCAAGGGCTCGGGAAAGGGCAAGACGATCATCCTCGGCGGCGGCATCGGCCTCGTGCTCCTCGTCGTCTTCGTGCTCGTCTGGCTGCCGCGGCTGACCGGCGGCAGCGGACCCAGTGAGGCGGTCCGCATCGCAGAGCACCGTGGCACCGATCAGCAGTGGATCGACAAGGCCAATGCCGCCATCGCCGGCGATGCCCGCTTCAGCAATATCGTCATCGAATCGGCCTCCAACGAAGACGGCGCCGCGATCATCCGTGTGCATGGCCGCGTCGCGGGCATGACCGACCGCATGGCGCTGCTGGGCAAGTTCGTCGAGGTCGGCAAACGCGACAACGTGGCGGTCGATGTCATGGTCACAGAGTAACCCCGGCCCGCCATGACCCCCCCTATCGCCGCGCCAGATGTCCCGCCAGCCGCTGCGATTCTCGCGATCGGCGATGAACTCATCCTGGGCCAGTCGCTCGACACCAACAGCCAGTTCATCGCGGCCCGCCTGAGCGAACTCGGTTTTGCCGTGCGCGAGCACGCGACCTTGCCCGACGACCAGAGCGCCATCACCGCCGCCATCACGCGCCTGACGCGCGACACCAGCGTTCTGGTGATCAGCGGAGGCCTGGGCCCCACCGCCGATGACCTCACACGGCAGGCACTGGCGGCCGCGATGGGCGAAGAACTCGTCACCGACGAGGCTGCGCTGGCGGTGATCGAAGCCTGGTACACCCGACGCAGCCGGGCCATGCCGCAGACCAACCGCGTGCAGGCCCTGCGGCCCGCAGGCGCCTCAATGATCGACAACCCGCACGGCACAGCGCCCGGACTGGCCGCCGCGATCGGCGATTGCCGCATCTACTGCCTGCCCGGCCCGCCGCGCGAGATGAAGCCGATGTTCGAGCGGGCCGTCACGCCGCTGGCAGCCAGCATCGGCACCATCCGCACACGCGTGCTCTCGACCTTCGGGCTGGGCGAAAGCGCGGTGGCCCAGCAACTCGGAAGCCTCATGGACCGCGCTCGCAACCCGCTGGTCGGCACCACCGCAAGCCAAGGCGTCGTGAGCGTGCGACTGCGGGCCACGGGACTCGATGAGGCGGCGCTCGACCAGACCGAGCAGCTCGTGCGCAACGCGCTGGGCGATGTCATCTTCGCGCGCGACGCCTCGCTGGCCGAGCACGTCATCACACGCCTGCGCCAGCGCAGCGAAACTCTCGCCACGGTCGAAAGCTGCACCGGCGGGCTCGTCGGCAGCGCGCTGACCGACATTGCGGGCGCAAGCGCGGCCTACCTCGGCGGACTCGTGACCTACACCAACGAACTCAAGACCGCACTGGCCGGGGTCGAGCCCGCCATCATCGCCGAGCACGGCGCCGTCAGCCGTGCGTGCGCCATCGCCATGGCCCAAGGCGCCCGCACGCGACTCGGCGCGACCCACGCCGTCGCCGTCACCGGCATCGCCGGACCCGAAGGCGGCAGCGAAGCAAAACCCGTCGGCACCGTATGGTTCGCGCTCGCCTCAGAGAATATGCCAACCGACGTGCGCCGCTTCAGGTTCCCTGGCGACCGCGCAAGCGTGCGGACCTGGGGCGTCGCAACAGCGCTCGCGATTGTGCGGCTGCGGCTCGATGACGTGGCGACGTCGATGCTGTTTGAACAGACTCAGGCCTGACTCGCACGCGCCTTCGGCCACCACAGATCGCACACCACCAGCACCAGCGCCGCCACCAGCCCGATCTGATACGCAATCCCGCCAACGAGAATCACCTCGACCAGCACCGCATGCTGCCGCGCCGGCACCCACGCCCCAAGATCCGCACACAACCCCGCAGCCGTCACCAGGCACACAGTCCCCACGATCACGGCCGGCAACCGAGTCAGCGACAGCAAACCCAGCACCACGATCGTCAATGACGCCAACCCCAGCACATGCGTGTGCAAACTCGCGTACAGAATCTTCTCATCGACCGGCTTGATCGTGCGCGAAATCGACAGCGCCCGCACATCGTCGAAATACTCGAGCGACATCTTGGGCATCGCGTCCGGTCCGGTGGCGCTGCGAGCATGACACGACACGCAGTTGCCGACGATGATCTCTTCGGGCGCCAGATCGCCGAGGTCGAAGTTATCGTAATCCTGCGCAAGCCTGTCGCTCTTGAGCCAGGTGATCAAGGCGTCGCGCTCGCGCTGGGGCAGCTCCGGCGGATGCCCGCTCTCGATCGCCTTGAGCATTGGCGGATACGTCGTCAGGCCGTGATAGTGCGCGCGAATGTCATCGAAGGTAAAGCCAGGCCTCTCGTCGCGATTCTCCTGAAACTTCTTCATGTACAGGCCCGACGCCGCGCACCCGAACACCACGAGCATCGCCAGCAACGTCAGCGACAGACGCACGCCAACCCCGAAATCCCTCAGTCGCAACGCAGGCCTTGACATGCACATCCCCTCGCACGCTCGATCCGTTCAACTCACCCGCAGGTCGCTCTCGGCAATTGAGACCGTCTGCCCGGTTGCGACGGCTTGCGCTGCCTTGATGCCCACGACCGTCGCGCGATAGCCTTCCTCAGCCGAGCACGCGACATTCGCCCCGCTCGCCACACTCTTGAGAAAGTCCCCCACCGCATAATACAGCGGAGCGTGCGGCAGGCCGATGCCTTCCTGCAACTTGCCCTGCGACGCCAACTGCGTCGCGCCCGCGATCAGCGTGATGCCCTCATCATTGTGGAACTGCTGGCGATTCGCATAAACCTCCCACCCCTGCGTCGGAGCGTCGGCCTCCTTGAACATCCACGCATGCGTACCCGCAAGCTTGATCGCGGCATTGGTCCCGAACAGTGTCTCGAATGTCCCGCCATACGAGTTGGCCAGCGTCGCGTCATACGTCATCACAGCGCCATCCTCGAACGCCAGTTGGCAGCTGATCGTGTCCGCGACTTCGCGCCCGTCGCGGTGCAGCCGCACCGAACCGAGCCCACGCACCGAGACTGGATACTTCCCCGTGAACCAGCACACGGTATCGATCTGCTGCGTGCCCAGTTCGCCCGCCAGACCGAGCGTCACGTCAGGGTCGAGCCGCCAGTTGAGCGCGCGGTCGCGATCCGGGCTGTCCGCCGGCACGCGCCACGACGCCTTGCGGTTCTGCTGCGCGTGAATGCTCACCAGATCGCGCACCGAATCGGACCGGAAGAACGATCGCGCCAGCGTGTAGACCGGATTCGACCGCCCCTGCATACCCGACTGAAACACCGTCCCCGCCGACCGCGCCGCACGCGCGATCGCAGCCGCATCTTCAATCGTCGACGCCAGAGGCCCATCGCAATAAACATGCTTGCCCGCCGCGATGCAATCCTCAACTGGCTTGCGATGCAGATGCGTCGGCGTCGCGATGAACACCGCGTCAAAGGAATCCGCCTTGTCGAGCAGTGCCTCGTGCGCCGCGTACCCGATCGCCCCTCGCGTCCGCCTCAGACCTGCATCCAGTCGCGTCGCATCCACATCACACAGCGCCGCAATCTCCACGCCATCAATCTTCGCAAGTTCACCGATGATGGCCCGGCCCTGTCGCCCCGCACCGATAATCGCCACACGCACCGCTGCGCCCGAGAATCCAAACGCATACAAACTCTTTGGCATCAGCGCAAAAGCTGCCAGACCGGCGCTCTGACCCAGAAATGTCCGACGATCCGATTCAAACATGCCGTTCACCTTCCGTCTTGAGTCCCACTCGTCACGAACACTGCGCTCTGTTGCTCGACCGTCCAGCGCCCATCTCCCGCTATGGCGCTCGACAGTTCGACGGGCATCCTATGCGGCCTCTGCCCAAGAACCACGAGCGCCGTCGCCCAGGCGTCGGCCTCGGCTGCCGACGCCCCTGCCACCGCCGCCGCCCGTGCCCCTCGCGCAGGCTTCCCGCAACGTACATCCATCACATGCCCGACCATCAACCCCTCCTCAACTCTCTCCCGCCCGCTCGGCGACGACACTGACAACGCACCATCCCGCAAATGCACATCCAGCAACCCCGCCTCGCTCGCACCAGAAGGCACCTGCACCCGCCACGCCCCAAACTCTGGTGGCGACCCGATCGCGACGACCGTGCTCGTCCCCCCGTGAACGATCCCCCGCTCGACCCCCAGCGCCCGCAAACGTTCCCACACCCGATCGAGCGCATACCCCTTGGCAACGCCCCCAAGGTCCAGCTCCACCCCCGCTCCGAGCTTCACGCTGCTGTTCGCTTCGTCGATCTCGACCGACTCGAACCCACCAGCCACTGCCCCTGCCGCTGGCCCCACTTCTCCCCGAAACCCCCACCGTCGCATCAACCCTCCGACGGCCGGATCAAACGCTCCATCCGACTCCTCCCACACCCGTCGGCACAGCATGAGTAACGCAAGAAGATCGCGATCAACCTCGACCGGCCGGTCCGCCCCGAGTGCATTGACCCGCGACAGCAGACTGCCCCGATCGAACACACTCAGCCTCGCATGCTGCTCTTGAATCTCCGCAATCGCCTCTTCGCCTACCGCGCGCAAAAAAGACTCGCCCTGACCGTTCAGGACGAGTTCAAAGCGGGTCCCCATCGCGTGCGTCGCCAGACGGACGTTCACGCTCTCCATAGTGTCGATCTCAGAGTTTGCGAGCGCGCATCGTCTCAGGGTCGAATCCGTATGCCGCGCCATCCCACATCGACCGTGTCGCAAGATCCACCGCGACCATGACCTTGGTGGCCAGTTCCACGTTGCTGATGGCTGGCTCGCGGCTGCGCATGCACTGCCACCAGTTCAGACGCAGCTTCTCCTGATCGTTGCCGATGTCCGCGCACTCAACCGTCCGCGCGTCGATGTCATCGACGTACAGCCGTTCGGGGCGAATCACGACATGGCGACTGTTCAGGAACATGTTGCCCTTGTGCCCGCGAATCAGCGTCTCAAGCCCGACCTCATTGGCAGTAGAACCCGCGATGATCATCGTGTGCCCATCCTCGAACTCCACATTGAGATTCACCGTGTCGTGATTCTCCATCTTCTTGTCGACGTAGTGCCCGCCCGAGGCGCACACCCGCGTCGGCCAGCCCGAATCAAGCGCCATGATCAGAGGCGTGATCTCGTGGACCAACAGATCGCCCACGATGCCGGTCGAGAAGTCCTTGTACCGGCGCCAGCGGGCGTAGATCTCGGGGCTCCAGGGCCGCTTGGGCAGATCGCCCAGCCACGCTTCCCAGTCCATGTTCACCCCGGGCTGCCACTTTGGATCCAAGCCGTAGTACAACCACTCCCCGTCCTTCGAGTTGCGGCAATAACTCGTCTGGCTCATCGTCGGCTTGCCGATCGCGCCTTCCTTGATCAGGCGACGCGCTTCGATGTACTTGGGCAGGATGATCTTCTGCGTCCCCACGCAGAAGATCCGGTCCGGATTCTTCAGCACCACTTCGCGCAGCGCCAGGCCTTCTTCAAGCCGCAGCGTCATCGGCTTCTCGCAGTACACATCCTTGCCAGCCATCAGCGCATCGGTGCAGTGCTTGCCGTGCCAATGCTCGGGGCTGGCCACCAGCACACCATGAATGTCATCGCGTTCCAGCAGTTTGCGATAGTCCGTGTATTGATCGACCGTGATGCCCTGCTCGCTCTCGCACCGGCGGTGTGCATCAGCCATGCGCACCTGGTTCACATCCGCAAGCGCGACGATCTGCACGTTTTCTTCGCCACGCTTGGCCATCGCCATCGTGCTCTGGCAATGCCCCGTGCCCATGCCGCCAGTACCGATGACCGCCATGCGGATCGTCTCGCCCGGCGCCAGCCTCACAGCCTTCTTCTTCGACCGCTCCGCCACAAACGCCGGCTTGCCCGCCCGATTGCTCGCCGCAGCCGAACCCGCGATCGCTGCAACACCAGCGACCGCCACGGCTTGACCAAGGAAACTTCTTCTCGACTGCTCAGACCCTCGTTGCTCAGACATTCTCATGCACTCCGCATCGTGCCTGCTGGCACGAGATCCCATAGGTTCCTGCGGCTTCGCCCCGCAGCCAATCACCAGCATATCCGATTCTCAGCCCAGCTCAACCCAAATCTCTGCTCCAGCCTATCGAATCACCCACCCGGGAGACTACCCCTCTACGCCCGATCCCTCCTTCAAAGGCTTTCCGCTGAAGAACAGGAAAAACACCACCATCACAACCCCCGCAAAGATCGCAGGTGCCATCCACACGCTCTGCCAATCTGTCGCCTGCATATACAACCGCGACGATTCTGCCCACAACCGATCCACCTCCGGCACATTCCCGCCCTTGGCGAGTTCCGTGGCCTGTTCACGCAACGCCTTGGCCTGCGTCACCAGTAGATCAAAATCGTCGGCCTTGTACAGGTCAACCAATCGACCCGATGCCTTCGCACCGATCAGCATCCCAAGACCCTGCGTGATGAGCACCAAGAACCCCTGGGCAGCTCCGCGGATCTTCTTGCTCGCCCGCTTATCCACATAGATCTGCCCGGTAACAAAGAAGAAGTCATAGCAGATCCCGTGCAGAATGATGCCCGTCAGCACCATCCACCGCACCTGTTCATCCGCCGCCTGGGCAAAGAGCACATACCGCAACACCCACGCACCCATGCCCACCAGCAGCATCCATTTCACACCAAGCCGCACAAAGAACAGCGGCATCACAATCATGAAGAAGATCTCGGACATCTGCCCCAGCGTCATCGTCGTCGCGATCTGCCTGAAACCCGTTTCCCCCACATACTGCCCCGCAAATGCGTAGTACGCCGCCAGCGGAATGCAGATCAGAAACGAGCACAAGACAAACACAGCAAACGAACGATCCTTCAGCATCGACAATGCATCAAGCCCCAGCGCATCGCGCACCGAAAACGCCGTCCCCTTGGCCGGTGGTGGCGTATGAGGCAACGAAAAACTGTACAGCCCCAGCAGCACGCCCGAAGCCCCCGCCACATAGAACATCCGCGCATCTGTGTCGAACGCAAGACGTGAAATTGTCAACCCGGCCACAATCCACCCGATCGTCCCCCACACCCGAATCAGCGGGAACTGCTTCTCCTGATTCGTCATGTTGTGAAATGCCAGCGTGTTGGTCAGGCCCAGCGTCGGCATGTAGCACAACATGTGCAGCAGAACCGCCGCAAGAAACAGGTCTGGGCTCCGCTCCATCGCCAGTGGTGCCGCCATCAGCAGCACCCCGCCCAGCACATGCATCACACCCAGCACACGCTCGGTCGGAAAGAACCGGTCCGCAACCATCCCCAGGAAGAACGGGCTGAAGATCGCCGCAATCGGACCGAGCGAATACGCCGACCCGATGAACGATCCTTCCATCTTCAAGCCGGCCAAATATGGCCCCATCGTCACATACCACGCCCCCCACAGAAAAAACTGCAGGAACATCATGATGCTCAGCCGCATCCCGATCAGACCGCCCTTGCCCAACGCTGGTTCATTCATGCCTGATGTACCCTTTTTCTGCAGAACGCACACCCGTGTGCTTTCTTGATCGCTTACTCGGCTTTCGGCTTTGCGCTCGCAGGCACAATCTCCCGAATCCGCACATCACGATACATGATTTCATTCCCCGGGTGGTGCCCCTGAAGAGCGATGTGCCCACGCGAGAACTCCTCCAACTCCGCATCCACCATCGCTCGCCCGTTGATCCATGTCTGAATCCGGTTCCCCACCGCTAAAATCCGGTAGTCAAACCACGCCTCATCGCGCGTGATCGGCACCGTCGCCTTAGGCCACGCCTTGTTGTACACACTCCCGGTAAAGTTCTTCGGATCGTGGTTATCCACCTGCGCCTCATAGCCAGTCGGCCACGAATCGCGGTTCTGCGCGTTCGGCACCGTGCGAAAGTAAATCCCGCTATTGCCCCGCCTGTTCACTTTCACCAGCGCCCGCAACTCGAAATCGCCAAACTCCCGTTCGCTGAACAGGTGCCCCGGGCCGTCGCGCCCGACCAACGTCCCCTCCACCACCTCCCACCGAGCAATCCCCGTTTTGAACCACCCGCTCGTGTCGCGCCCGTTGAACAGCGGCTCATAGCCCCCACCATCGGTCCCGTCCGGTTCAGGGTCCGGCGACAAATCCCGCACATCGATCTTCCGATACCGCACCGCCTGCCCATGATCCTGAAGTGAAATGAACCCGGTCGTCAGCCGATCCTTGAGCGGCATCGCATCCTCAGCACGGTGATGATGCCCGCGATCATCAAGTTGCTGGGCCTTGTGAATCTGCTCGCCGTTGAGCCACACATCCAGCGTGTCACCCACCACCCGAATACGCATCGCATTCCATTCGCCCGCGGGCTTGACCGCCTGCTTCGTCGGCGCAATCGCGTTGTACACAGCGCCGCAATGCTGCACCGTTGGCTCTTTGCCAAACGAATCAAAAACCTGAACCTCAAACCCCGTGAACGCCGGATCGCCCACACTCGAACCGCGAATCCCCACCCCGCTGTTCGCACCCGGTGGCAGCCAGAACTCCAGCCTCAGATCCACATCGCGGTACATCTTGGCCGTCCGCAGCCACCAGCCCTTGCCGGGCTTGGCCACGACGATCTCCCCGTCCTGCACCGCCCAGGCTCCCTCCTCGCCTACCTGCACCCAGCCTGCGAGGCTCTCGCCGTCAAACAAAGGCCTCCAGATGTGACTCGGATCGGTCCATCGCCCCACTATCGCCTCGCCATCGCCTGTGGTAGAACCCGCAACGTCAGGCAGACCGATCGCCAACCCCAAGGCAGCGGCAAGAGTCAACCGCATCCAGTTTCGCATCATCGCAACGTCCTCCCCGAGGCCTGGGCCAAGCCTTGCGCGGAGTGTACCAGATTGCTCCTGAACCGGCGTTCTGTTCTCGCCGTGCCTGATGCTCGACCAATGGGCCCGGTGGGACTTGAACCCACACTCCCCTTTCAGGGACGCGGATTTTAAGTCCGCTGCGTCTGCCGTTCCGCCACAGGCCCAAGGCAGGCCCTCGCTCAGCCTGTCAATGCCGGAGGGGGGAGTCGAACCCCCACTCTGTCTCCAGAAGCGGATTTTGAATCCGCCGCGTCTGCCATTCCGCCACTCCGGCTTCTGACCGCCCAACTACCGCCATGCTACCGCCATTTCCCCCGTCAGACTACAACGGCGGCACTCCAAACAACGATAACCCGAACCCGATCACCTTCATCGCAACTCCCTGCCCGAAAGGCCACAAGAATCGGCCCGCAGTCCAGAACACGAGCACAAACAGCCCAAGCCCAACCCACTGCCCGTTTGGACCACTCATGAACCGCGCATACTCGTGGTTGAACGACGCCACAACACGCGAACCATCCAGAGGCGGCACCGGAACCAGATTGAACACCGCCAGCACGACATTCAAAAACGCTCCAATGTAGAAAAAGTGCCAGACATTCGTGCCCAGAGGCTCATCAATCCCGAACCGGTGCACCGCAGACGCCCAAACCACCGCTCCAACGCAACACACAAGTGCCAACCCAACGTTCATCAATGGCCCAGCAATGGCGACCTTCGCATCTCCGTGCCGCCCGCGCAGCCTCGACGGGTCCACCGGCATCGCCCCCCACGCAATCCCGATCAACGCAAAAATCACCAGGCTCCACATCCCAAGATGCACCACCGGGTTCCAAGTCATGTGCCCCGTGTGAATCGGCGTGTCATCGCCCAGACGGATCGCTGCCCACCCGTGCGCCAACTCATGCAGCGTAATCGACACGACAATCCAGACGATCCACGACACCAGGAACGCCGGACCCCAATACGTCAGCACATCCGTCACCCACCATCCATTCATCGCAGGCAGTGTAGCCGCACAAGGCCTCGCGTACCCGCTCGCGTACCTCCTCCGGAGCACGATATCATGGCCGTATGAGTGACTCCATCTTCAGCAAAATCATCCGTCAAGAGATCCCCGCACACCGCCTCTACGAGGACGAACACTGCATCGCAATCCTCGATATCGCCCCCCTGAGCCCCGGCCACACCCTCGTCATTCCCAAAGAGCCCGCCGTCACTCTCGACCAACTCTCCGACTCCGCCGCCGCAGGACTGGGCCGCGCACTCCCACGCATCTCACGCGCCATTCTCAAAGTCACCGGCGCAACCGCGTACAACGTGCTCCAGAACAACGGCCCCGACGCCTCGCAATCCGTTCCCCACGTCCACTTTCACATCATCCCTCGCTCGCCCGACCGAGCCCAGGGCCTGGGTCTGCAGTGGAAGCCCACTTCTCAGGATGCCGAGACGCTTGCCGAACTCGGTCGAAAAATTGCCCGCCTCCTCTGACCCCACACGAACCCCAATCCACCGCGCCATCGACCCGATAATCACTCCCACCCTGCCCGCTCCTTTGTCTCTCGTAATCCCGGACCACCACAACTCGGCGCTTTCCCGATACCCGTCACAGCCGTCCCGATCCCAGCCCAGGGTTCGCCAATCCGCCACCTTCGCGCTCAGCGCCCTCGGCCGTTTCGCCGATGCTTTCAGTCCGATGACCATGCTGAACCACCCGAGTCGTTCCGGTTCGGCCGATGCGAGGCTCCTGCCCTCGACAGCGGTCGTGCTCTGCTCCGCCGCCGCTCTGGTGCTCACCTCGTACTTCCTCGGCGCATCATGGCTGGCCAAACCGCTGCTCGGCCTCCCGCTCGGGCTTTGGTTCGTCGCCGCAACGTACACCGTCTGGCGCAGGGGATGGCTCAACCTGCTCGACCTCACGCTTCCCGCCATGCCGCGCGTCACGACACCGAAAACCTTCAAACCGATGCCCCTCCATCTCCGCACCTCGCGCCGCCTCGCCCACATCGCTCGCGCCGCATTGGTCGAGGTCGCACGCTCGCTCTGGCATCTCGAACCCATCACCGCCGAATCACTCAAGGCCCGAATCGCCCGATTCATCGACGCCAAACCTGAACTCGCCGAGCCCCTGACCATCGCCCTCCAAGCCAAAGGCCCACTGACACAGGCCATCCGCGACCACGATTCAGTTGTACCGCTGAAGTGGATCGCGATCTCCCCCGATGACTCCGGATGCGCCGCTGAGTCCTCGCGCCACGACGTGACCTTCATACCCGACCCCGCACAAGGCGGCCGCGCCATCACCGCCGAAACTCCTGACCACTCGGCAACCTGGTTCGACTGGTCCCGCCCGCGCCCACTCGCATACCCGAGCGTCTTCCCGCATCAGATCGACCCGGCGTGCATTTCCTTCGCCTCACTTCCCGACTCCGATCAGCACGATCCGCTGATCGGAGCGCTGCTCGTCGCAGCCGCGGTTCAAAGTCGCTCACCTATGCGATTGACGCTCGCCGATCGCATCCGAGGCCGCCTCCCCCTCGATGGACACGACCAGCCAGGACTCATCGACCCGGGCGCGTATACAGCCCGCTCCATGACGCGCATCGCCGACCTGCTGATCGCACGCAATCCTGATCCACTTGAGCCCGCGCAACGCATCGCCGCCAGCGCCCTCAGCGCCTTCCTCGTCACCCCCGCAGCACGCCTCTCAATCGGTGCCCGCCGCGCGATCATGGAGCGCGTCTGCCCCTACATCGCCGACCGCCCCGAAGCGTGGCTGCGCCTCGCAGCACTGCGTTTCGCAGATATGGACGATCAGGCCGCACTCGAAGCCTTGCACCACGCAGATCCACTCGTGCGCGCACATGCCGAGGAACTCGTACTCGATCAGATTCCCTTCGTGCAATCCGAACTCGACCACGGCTCATACGACCCGCTCGCGCTCGGCCGCGTCGCCGCTGGTCTCTGCCTCATCGCCGCACAGCACGAATACTCCCGCCTCACCTTCCTCAAGGACGATCTCGTCGAAGACCTCTCCTTTGTCGGCTGGCTCGTCGGACGCGACCCCGACACCGCACTCCTCCACCGCGTGCTCGATGAACTCCTCCGCGTCCGCCGCGCTGACTCCCGAGGCTTGCCTGCATCAGATCACGATTCCATCGCGGCATAGCGCAACGCGAACCCAAGGCCAAAGTTCCCTTCAACCACGACGCACAAAGCCACAAATCGCCTATCCCGCCACATCGATCGAAGAGCCTCGCGCGTTGTCTGCCGCAAGCCTCCCGTGCGGGTCGTACGCCGGGTGTTCCTGCCGATCCTCTTGTGCTTCTTCCTGCGTCTCGTCCTTCAGATTCCGCACCGCTTCCGCGTGCTCGACCTCGACCACGTCCTGCGACTCGGCGGCCGGGGGCTTGGACTTCTCCTTCCGCTCCGCCTCACGCGACTTGTCGGCTTGCACCACTCGACCCGCATGATGCGAGCCCGCCATCGACCCCGCCAGATTGGAGATCGCGTCGCCCATACTTCAAATATCGGTTACAACATGCGATCGACAAGGACCGAGAACCGCCGCGCCAAACCAATCAACGTTATCGGTCTTCACCCGCCACTACCGAGATCTGCCTCGCGACCACGACGCCCGCCTCACGCACCGATGATGTTCACGCCGCAATCGACGTAGATCGTCTCGCCCGTCACGCCCTTGGACAGATCCGACGCCAGCCAAACCGCCGTGCCCCCGACATCCTCACCTTCGACGTTCCGCCGCAGCGGCGATCGTTCGAGGTTGCGCGCCGCCATCGTGTCCGTTCCGCCGACAGCACTGCTGGCCAGCGTCCTCAGATAGCCTCCCGAGATCACATTCACGCGGATGTTCTGTGCGCCAAGTTCCGACGCAAGATACCTGCTGGTGCACTCAAGCGCAGCCTTGGCAACCCCCATCACGTTGTACCCCGGCACGACCTTCTCCGCGCCGTAGTAACTCATCGACATGATCGACCCGCCCCCGCCCGCAGCCATCAGTTCGCGCGAACGATGGGCCATCGCCGCCAGCGTATATGCACTCACATCGATCGCACCCAGAAACGCCTCGCGAGGGGTGCCCGCAAACTTGCCCGGCAAAAGCCAGTCCCTATCCGCAAACGCGATCGAGTGCACCAGAAAATCCAGCCGCCGATGATCCTGCTGATACTTCGCAAACACCTCGTCAAGGTCGGCATCGCTCGATGCATCCAGTGGCGCCAGCCAAGGGTCGCTCACCCCGAGTTGCTCGACCGCCCGCGCCGTGCGTCGCTCGTTCTTCTCGCCCGGCAGATGCGTGAACGCGCAGCACGCGCCGTGTTCGGTCATCGCCTTGGCAATGTGCCACGCATACGAACGATCGTTTGCAATCCCGACTATCAGACCCGTCTTTCCAGCAAGCAGCCCCATTGTGCCTCCAGTTCAGTCCGCAAGAACCCGACGTCTCAGTGTGCAGAACGCACGCCGAGCATCGGCGAGAGTTCCGAAACGGCCGCCGCCAGCGACTCCTTGTCTTTGGCCTCTGCATTAAGCCTGAGCAGCGGCTCCGTGTTGCTCTTGCGCACATTGCACCACCAACCCTCGCTCTCGAAGCAGTCAATCGTCACGCCATCGAGTTCGTCGATCTCGCCGCGGTCGCCGAAGTGATCCTGCAGCATCTCGAGCGCCGCGTCCTTCTCCTCGATCTCGAAGTTGATCTCGCCCGACTGCACATACCGCGCAATCGGTGCAATCAACTTGCTCATCGGCTTGCTCGTCTCCGACAACGTCGAAAGCACCACCGCCATCGCGATCGCACCAGAATCCGCATTGAAGTTCCGCGAAAAGTAGAAGTGTCCCGACAGTTCCCCGCCGAACGCCGCCTTGTGTTCTCCCATCAGCGCCTTCATGAACACATGCCCCACGCGCCCACGCACAGGCTTGCCCCCAGCCGCCTTGACTTCCTCGGGCAAAGCACGCGTCGAACGCAGGTCATACACGATCGCCGATCCCGGCTTCTGCTTCAGGAATCGCTTGGCCAGCAGCGCCGTCAGATGGTCGCACCCCACGATCCCGCCCTTCTCATCGACTGCCACGCACCGGTCAGCGTCCCCGTCGAAACAGATCCCCAGATCCGCCTTGTGCTTGAGCACTCCCGCCTGCAACTGCGCCAGATTCGACGCCACCAGCGGGTTCGGCTCATGCACAAACTCGCCCTTGCTGTTGTCGAAGTTCAACTCCACAATTGAAAGCCCAGGTGTGTCCTTCCCGTTCCGCCCGAAGATCCGCGGCACCATCGTCCCCGCCATGCCATTGCTCGCATCAATCACCACCTTGAGCGGCCGAGTTCCCAGTTCCAGAAACGACCGCACATGACGCGCATACGCATCCCACAGATCACGCTGCTCAACCGATGTCTCAGGCTTGATCGCAAGCCCCCGATCCACCATCGCCGCGTGCTTGCGCACCTCCGCCAGCCCCGTCGCCTCGCCCACCGGCTTGGCCTTGCGCTTCGACACCTTGAACCCGTTGTACTGCGGCGGATTGTGACTCGCCGTCACCATCACACCCCCAGCACAATCGAGATAGTTCACCGCAAAATACACCATCGGCGTATCCACCAGCCCAATGTCGATCACGCTCGCCCCATACGCCCTGATCCCCGCGATCAACTGCTCCGAAATCTTCGGGCTGCTCGTCCGCATGTCGCGTCCCACTACCAGATTTCGCATCATCGGCGTCGTGTCGCCCGCAGCCGCCGCATCCTCGAGCAAGAACCGCGCACATCCGAACCCGATCTGCCACGCCATCTGGTCGTTGAGCAGATCCGGATACGTTCCTCGAATGTCATACGCCTTGAAAATCCGTCCAAGCATGAACACCCCATTTCAAGTGGTCCGGGACCGGTTCCCCCGAAGAACACGGATCGTAGCGTCAGATCACAAAAAGTCAGCCCCAAGCGCCCTTTGAGCCACCTTCGGATCATTTTCTTCCGGGCCTCTCAATCCCCCAAATCAGGGCATTTCTCTAAACAACGCCGCACAGGCAGTCAATCCCAGTAGCCTCGTCGTTCCCCCGATCGGACCGATCTGCCCCGTCGTCATCGCCCCCGCCACTGGCACCGGGCCTTCGTGCGACGAGATCTCGTAGCCCGCACGCGCCACCGCCTCGCCCGCGGGCAACTGATCGAACGCCCGCGCAATGCCAACCGCATCCGACCATTGCTCGTCGAACATCGTCCGCCCGCGCGCCAGGTCGGTCAGGAGCAGCACCCCCGCAGGTCGATCGTGCAACTTCTCCACATCAAGCAGCAAATCCAGATCCGCCCGCGCCACCGTCGGATCGCGCAGATGCAACTGCACCGTCCGCCCAGTCGGAATCGAGTTCTCGAGCGCGATGTAACCCGCCTGCTCGTCACCCCCGATGATGCGGCTCACTACGAAATCACCACGCCCGAAACGCTCCCGATACTCGTCAACCGCCACTCCCAGATACAACCCGCCCGCCAGCAAAGGCCGATCTCCGGGCGCAAACTTCTGCGCCAGTTCTCTCAGCACCGCAATGGCCGGTCTCCCCGCCATCTCCATCACGAGGTTGTTCCGCGATGCCGTCACCACAACCGGGTGCCCAACTGCCTTGCACCCTTGTGCCACAAGTGTGCGAACCTCGACAGCTCCGGACAACGACACCCCCACCATGCCCCCACGTTGCACGCGCCCGCCATGAATCAGAATCGTCTCCGCATCCGGGGTTTCGGGCCGCATCGCCGTTCCGCCCAAAATCGGCCTCCCACCGGCCGCCCGCCCGAGCGCCGGCAGCAGTTCCCCTGTAGGCATCGATCCCGCATCCACAAACACAAACGAAGCCCGGTGCTCGTCTCCGATCCCGACGACATGCGCCAGATCCGCGTCGTACGCCGGGCCTTGAGATGTCGGCATCGCGTCCGCACCGACCCCGAACTGTGTCCCCCTGATCCCGTCGCCAGCCAGTACCAGAGCAGCGACTCCAGCACGCCTCTCAAACATCACCCGTCC
>JAANMU010000990.1_pt1 | contig 29181 bp, 23 predicted proteins | sample 7279701 | NCBI WGS metagenome assembly JAANMU01 (sample SAMN14094539, study PRJNA606508) | bioreactor metagenome | isolation source: A lab-scale SPAN reactor treating ammonium-rich wastewater day 57 | place: Ireland: Galway | collected 2017-03-13 | reverse complement strand
GCTGTGGTTTGATCCCCAGCAACCGTTCCGGTTCTATTTGGGTAATGACGGCGGTCTGTACCGGACGCTGAACAACGGAAACAGTTTTCAGGACTTGAACAACTTTCCGGCGATTCAGTATTATGCGGGAACGTATGACGCTCAACAACCTCACAGGCTGTATGGCGGCACGCAAGACAACGGAACGCTGCGTTCATTGAGTGGAGAAATAGACGATTATGAACGAATCTATGGCGGAGACGGATTCTACACTATTGTAGATCCGGCCAGTAACAGTTATATTTACGCTGAGTATCAATACGGGGGATTAGGCAGGAGCACGAACGGCGGCAACAGTTTCACCTGGGCGCTCAACGGGATTGACGACTCGGAACGGCGCAACTGGTCCACACCTGTCGTTCTCGATCCAAACAATTCTCACGTTCTCTACTACGGCGCGCAGAGAGTGTATCGCTCAGAGAACCGCGCACAATCGTGGGCCGCGATTAGTCCCGATCTGACAAATGGGCCGGGCAGCGGGAATCTCGTATTTGGAACGATTACGACCATTGCCGTCTCGCCTGCAAACTCGCAGGTTATATGGGTGGGAACAGATGACGCAAACCTCTGGGTAACTGTGGACGCAGGTGCTTCGTGGGAATTGCGCGACTCGGGTTTGCCTGAACGCTGGATAACGCGCGTAGTGCCGCACCCCGTCAATCAAAACGAAGCTCTGGTGACGATTTCAGGGTATCGGAATACGGAACAGCAGGCCCATCTCTACCGGACTATCGACTATGGAGCAACATGGATTGACATTGGTTCAGGGCTGCCGGATGTGCCGCTGAACGATGCGGTCATCGATGTTGAATTCCTGAATCGTCTCTACGTTGCCTCGGACTTTGGAATCTTCTGGAGTCAAGACTACGGTCTGAACTGGAGCTCGTTAGGCAGAGGCTTGCCGCCCGTGCCGACGCTCGATCTAATCTTAGACCAACCGCAGCGCAGGCTCATTGCCGCGACCTACGGCAGATCATTCGTGCTGCTCACGCTCGATTCGCTGGGGGGCAATCACGCGCCTCGAATTGTCTCCCTGTTGCCGATGCCGACTGCTGACGGCTACTATTACACGCAGCTTAGCCAGACCGTTGAGTTTAGTGTCGAAGCTGTGGATGACGACGGCGATGAATTGAGCTACGCTTGGACTCTCGATGGGTTGCTTGAGTCTGATCGAGCGAGCTTTTCACGTCAATTCAACGTGCTCGGATATCACCACTTTCAGATTGACGTCAGCGACGGCGAACTCTTCGCCAGAGACTCGGTCAGGGTCATCGTTTATGACTCTTCGGACGCTTCCGAGACACCGCCACTGCTGCCGCGGACATTTGAACTGTCAGCTTACCCGAATCCTTTCAATAGTGAAGTACGAGTTACGTTAGCTTTGCCGCGAGACGGGGGCATCAACGCCGACGTCTATGACATTACGGGACGGCATGCGAGTCGTTTGCATGCAGGACATCTGAACGCAGGCTTGCACGCGTTCTCATGGCGGCCGGAAAGCGCCGCAAGCGGAGTGTATCTGCTCGTAGTTAAATATGGACACACTGTGGAAAACCGCAAACTAATCTACCTGAAATGAGAACTTGGACTGCAGTAATGTTGGCGTTGGTTTGCGAGTTGGCCAGCTCGTTCGTGTATGCGCAGGATACGTTGCGAGTGATGACGTACAACGTTTTGAACTTCTCGTCGTCGAGCAGCGACCGGCTTGATGAATTGCGGATTGTATTCAATCACTCCGGCCCGCAAATCATCGTGCTGCAAGAAATTATTGACGGCGGTGCCGTGAACAATATATTGAATCAAGTGCTGCTTCCGCAAGACCCTGATTGGAGGGCTGCGACTTTTGTGAACGGGCCCGACACGGACAACGCATGTTTTTACTTGTCCTCGCGTGTTATGCTGGAAAGTCAGCGGCAGATTCCCACACAGCTCAGAGACTTTACGGAGTACGTGTTTTCGAGCGACGCAATGATAAATGAGACGTTTCGCATTTATTCGGCTCACTTGAAGGCAAGCTCGGGCAGTGAGAACGAGATGCGGCGTCTTCTGGAGTGTCAAGTCCTGCGAAGTGAGCTAAATATGCTTCCGCCCGGTACACACTTCATGATGGCCGGAGACTTCAACTTATATTCTTCGTTCGAACCGGCATATCAGCACTTGCTCAGCCTCGGCGAGAATCCGGAGGGCAGGCTCCTCGATCCGATCAACCGGCCTGGTGCTTGGAACAACAGCATATCGTTTGCGGAGATTCACACTCAATCGCCGCGCACTCAATCTATCGGCGGCGGTGCGACGGGAGGTCTGGACGATAGGTTCGACTTTATTCTTGTTTCAGCAGCATGGATGGACACGAGCGGGAGTTATGTGATCCCTTCGTCCTACACCGCCGTTGGCAATGACGGCCTTCACTTCAACATGGCCATCAATGACGGGACGAATTATGCCGTTCCCGACAGCGTTGCGGATGCGCTTCATGATGCCGCCGATCACTTGCCTGTTGTGGTCGATGTAGTGCTGCGTGCGTCATTGGCATCTGATGACGCTCCTCGTGAGATTGTTCAATCACTCGAACTACTGCATTGCTATCCGAATCCATTTAACTCCGTTCTTAACATTGATGTGAACGCGCTGCAGCAAGGCGGGGAGTTAACCGTTTACAACGTCCTGGGCAGAGAAGTCTCGCGAGTCGCCGTTTCTCCGTCAACATTTGCGTCTTCCTTGAAAGTTGACTTTGCAGGCTTCTCGTCGGGTCAATACTTTATCACCATAAAGCATGGCGGCGTGATTTCGACGTCGCGTGTGGTATATCAGAAGTAGTTCTTAATTGAGTTATCCTGTAGTGGCAATAGTCGGCCGGCCCAATGTCGGCAAGTCGACGATATTCAATCGTATGACGCGCAGCAATCGGGCAATCACGTCGCCTGAACCCGGCGTCACGCGTGACAGGCATGTCGGAGTTGCGGAGTTTGAAGGGCGCGAATTTCTGGTGATGGATACCGGAGGCTGGGTCCCGAGGTCTGAAGAGTTGTTCGATGCTGCCATTCGCGATCAAGTCCAGTTCGCGTTGGAAGAGTGCGACGTAGTGTTGTTTGTAGGTGATGCGCAAACCGGGCCGACAGATTCCGATCTCGATATCGCGCAGATGCTGAAACGCTCTGATCGCCCGGTGTTGGTTACTGTGAATAAAGCGGACAACAGCAGCATTGAGATGGAGGCTCCGAGTTTCTATAAGCTCGGTCTCGGAGATCCGCTGCCCATCAGCGCCGTGCAGGGGTACGGTTTTGCGGAGTTGCTGGAGAAGATTGTCGAGAGTCTGCCGGTCAGCGGTGAAAAAACTATTGAAAGACCCCGGCCACTGGTCGCCGTGATTGGCAGACCGAACGTCGGGAAGTCCTCGCTGGTCAATGCTCTGCTCGGCGAGGATCGACACATGGTCACCGACATTGCAGGCACGACGCGCGACGCGATTGACAGCGTGGTGCGATTCTACAAGCAGCCTTTGACGCTGATCGATACTGCGGGCTTACGGAGGAAAGCTAAAGTCGAAGAAGCTCTGGAGTTCTACACGACCGTCAGGACGCAAAAAGCGCTTAAAGAGTGCGATGTCGCAGTTGTCATGGTCGAAGCACAGGCGGGTCTGCTTGCGCAAGACGTGCGGATTCTGCAGGAAGCCGTGACCTACGGAAAGGGAGTGCTCCTGTGCCTGAACAAGTGGGATTTGGTCGAGAAGGATGACAAGACCGCCGGACTGATAGCCGAAGAGATTGACGAGAGACTTGCAAACTTGAGCTACATCGAGAAACTCTTCATTTCGGCAAAGGACAGTCAACGAGTGTATAAGGTGCTTGAATTGGTTCTGCGGATTCATGAAGAACGCCAGAAACGCATTTCCACCGGCGAGCTGAATCGCTTTCTCGAAAAGCTCATGGAACGGCAGCCGCCGCCTGCGGTGAAGGCTCGCGATCTGAGATTGTCGTACGTGACACAGGCTGACGCAGAACCGCCTACCTTCATTCTCTTCTCGCGTTGGGCTGATCTTATTCCTGACAATTACAAGCTCTTTCTCGAACGGCAGATCCGGCAGCAATACGGTTTCAACGGAGTGCCAATTCGCTTGTTCTTTCGTTCCAAACGCACGTGAAAGCCGCTTCGGCACAAGTCGTGATCCCCGGGATCGAGGGGCAGTACTCTTATCTGGTTCCGCGTGAGTTGTCTGCTGTCATCGTGCGGGGCACGAGAGTTCTCTTGCCGTTTCGTTCGCGCCGAGTCACTGGATTTGTCGTGGACGTTTACGCGCAAGCCGTTGCCGAAGCGACACGCTCAATCGAGCAGGTACTCGATAAGGCTCCGGCATTTTCTGAAGACCTGCTCGAGTTTACCAAGTGGATTGCGGAGTATTATCTTTGCACGTGGGGCGATGCGTTGCGCGCCGCCCTGCCCGCAGGACTCGACGCGGAAGATCAGTTCAGATTCACGCTTTCTCCGCAGCAGCATGCCCAGCTCGGTCTCGGTGAGACAGGCTACTCACCGGAGATTTCTGAACTGCTGACTGCACTTGAAGACTCCCCGCTTACTGCAAGACAGATCCAGAGTCGGTTTGGAATTGATCCGGACGGTCAGGAGATTCGGAAGCTGAAGCAGAACGGCCGAATTGAGTATAAACCGTTTCTGAGAGGCCCGCGAACTTCCGACCAAATTGAGCGGCTGATCGAATTGTCTGACTCGGCTCGCGCGGGTCTTGCGGACGATTCTCTTTGGACGTTTGTTTCGACACGCAGCGCACAGCGGATTCTCCGGGAGCTTCGCGATGCACCGGGAATGAGTATGCCGCGTCGCCAGCTTCTCCGTGGGGCAAGCAGACAGAGACGTGAAGCATTGGATGAATTGTTGAAGAGCGGGTTTGTGTGTGAGCGCGTCGAGGTGCTGTCACGTTGGAAACCAAACCAGCTACCGGTGTTATCGGAGGAACCTGATGCACCTCTAACGGTGCATCAAGAGAACGCACTCGGTCATTTGCGCAAAGCAATCGAAGCCGCGGAGTTTCGCGGTTTTTTGCTCTACGGAGTGACCGGCTCGGGCAAGACGCGAGTTTACATAGAAGCAATCAGGCAAGTGCTCGCATTGGGGAAGACGGCGTTGGTGCTCGTGCCGGAGATTTCACTTACTCCCGTGCTCTGGGGCAGGTTCCGCGCTGCATTCGGTGAAGCTGTGGCCATTCAACATAGTGCGCAACCCTCTGCGGTGCGGTATGATCTCTGGCGAGGCATCGCGAACGGTGAGTATCCGGTCGTCATCGGCGCACGTTCCGCAGTATTCTGCCCGTTGCCGCGACTCGGTCTGGTGGTCATTGACGAAGAGCACGAGGCGTCTTACAAACAGACTGAAGGTGTGCCTCGTTACTCAGCCAGAGATGCCGCTTTGTTTCGTGCCCGCAGCACAAATGCTGTCGCGATACTTGGCAGTGCTACACCATCGTTGGAGAGTATCGCCGCTGTCGACCAGGGCAAGCTCACCCTGCTATCTCTGCCAGAGCGTGTGACAGGGTCGCAGATGCCGCTCGTGCAAACGGTAACCCCCGAGGTAGATGTTGAGGGTGTTGCTGATCCGGAGGCAAGCGAAGCGGAGTCTGAAACTCCTGACCGCGTGCTTTCGCGTGATGCGATTGAGTCTCTGGAACGTGTCATTTCATCGGGGAAGCAAGCCGTCGTTTTGCAGAATCGGAGAGGGTTTGCGCCTTTCCTGATTTGCAGGCATTGTGGAAAGCTGTTTGAATGTCCGAACTGCTCCGTGTCACTTACCTATCATCGTCCGGGAAAGATCCTGCTCTGTCACTATTGTCATCACAAGGACGACGCTCCTACTCTGTGCCCTGCGTGCGGAGCGGATGACCTGTCGCTGTGTGGCAGTGGGACACAACGAGTTGCGGACGAGTTGTCCGAGTTGCTGCCGGAAGTTCGAGTCGCGCGCATGGATTCCGATGCGATGGCACGGATTGGCGCGCATGACCGACTCTTGTCCGAGTTCGCAGAAGGGAAGTTTGATGTGCTGGTTGGGACACAAATGGTTGCCAAAGGGCTGGACTTCCCCGGTGTTGAGCTTGCAATTGTTGCCGATGCGGATACGGAACTGTTCTATCCGGACTTCCGCGCCAGTGAACGGGGCGCAAGCCTGCTGATGCAGTTGTCCGGTCGTGCCGGGCGGGCTTCGACCAATGGCCGCGTGCTTCTGCAAACGCGTGCGCCAGAGCATCCGGCAATCAGGACTGCCTTAGAGGGAGATTGGCTGAGCTTTGCACAACAAGAGCTTGTTCACAGGGAGGCGAGCAGTTTTCCGCCTTACTTCAGACTTGTGCTGCTACGGGCAATCGGGCTGGATGAATCTGAGGTTGCGCGAGCGATGTTGTTCTGCAAGCGGCGGCTCGAAGGAAACCGAGAACTTGGACTGTTAGGCCCCTCGCCGTGCGCGGTAGTCAAAGTGAAGAACCGGTACCGCTACCAGATTCTGGTGCGAATTTCGCGCACTGCTGACCCCACAGGCAAAGTTCTCCGCCAGGCTGTCAAAGAGTTCCTGTCTGAAGTCCGAAACTCAAGCGAGCACAAGCGCGTGCAATGGGAAGTTGATGTTGATCCGGCTGCTACTGCTTAGCTGTCTTCTGGTATGGGGAGACGGGTTGGCTTCGCGTGCCGGAGACTACCTCACGCGGGACTACGGCCGTTTCGCCGTAACCTATTGTCCCGAGGACTCTGCCCTTGCAGACAGACTTGTCTCCCAGTTGGAGCGCAGGCTCCCTGTTCTGCTGGAAAGGTTGAAGTTGCCAGCACCTGACTCCGCGCGATTCGTGATTACTCCAAGTGCGGAAGAGTGGGGGCGGGTGACCGCGGGAAGTCCGCTGTGGGCTAACGGCATAGCCTATCCCGCCCAGGGGGTTGCTGTGCTGAAGTCACCGAGATTCAACGTCAATGGTGGACCTTTTGAGGAAACGGCCGTTCATGAGTTTGTGCACCTTATGCTGGAAACTGGGGCACGGGGTGCAGGCTTCCCCCGCTGGTTTGACGAAGGGCTTGCGCAATTCATGGCAGGACAGCAGGAGTACTATGATCTGCAGGTATTGAGTCGCGCGGCGGCATCCGGAAGGCTTATGAGATTCTGGGACATTCAGGGACTCATGAGTATGAATGCGGCCGACGCGCGACAGGGTTATGCACAATCACTTGCAGCCATCGAAGACCTTTGGAACCGCTTCGGTGATGGCGGACTTGCGAATTTGATAAGTCAGGTCAGGACCGGCAAGAATTTTGATGATGCTTTTGCATCGTTGTTCGGAATGCCCAGCGGGCAGTTCGAAAGTCAGCATCTTGGTTTGCTGCGTGAGCGTTACGCGTCAAAGCTCTGGACTGACGGCGAGTTGTGGATTTCGGTATTGTTTGCTATCCTTGTCCTTGCGGCGGGTGCTGTTGCCTATTGGCGCCGCCAGAAGACTGTTGAGCGCTGGCGGAGAGAACATCTCGCAGAGGAAATGGGTGAGCCGCGTGACGTGCCGTACGTTGTCAATTACACGTTAGTCCGGGAAAGACGGCAGGAGGATGATGATCCTGAGGAGGGGAATCGCCCTGACCGTCCGTTGCCCGGAAACTAATTTATGGAGAAGCGAGTGCGCATACTCATTTTGACCGCCATTGCATTTCTGAGCACATTCAGAGCTTACGCCGGAACCGGGACCACGGGTTATGAACTGTTCAGAACTGATGGGTTTGCTCGGTCGTCTGCTCTCGCAGGAAGCGGTGTGGCCATGGCAGGTGACCTGTCTGCACTGCAGACGAATCCGGCGGGCTTAGCTGTCTTAGAGGGCAAAAGCGCGGCCGCAAGCTTCACGAAGCACGTCCTGGACATCAATCAGGGCACACTTGCCTTCGCTAACAGAGTCTCAGAGCGGCTCATCTGGGCTGCTGGATTGGACTACTTGAGCTACGGGTCCTTTGACCGCGCGGATGAGAACGGTTTCAAGAGTGGCGAGTTTGGTGCCTCTGATTTCCAGCTTCGCGGTGCGGTGGCGCATACTTTTCGGGGAGACGTGAGGTTGGGCGGCGTTCTGAAGTATCAATATCGGGATATCGATGGCATTGCCGCGACAGCTATCGCAACGGACCTCGGTATCCAATACGAAACGGGGTTCAATGACTGGACCGTAGGTGCTGCGATTAAGTCGCTTGGGATGGCGACAAGCGCATTCTTAAGTGAAAAAGACGACCTGCCGACAAGTTACGAGCTTGGATTTTCAGTTCCGCTTGAACATCTTCCTGTAAAGTTCAACATGACGGGAGCATACGTTAGTCAAGAAGGACTTGAAGGAAGGGGTGGGCTGGAGGTAAGCTTCACACCTCAGTTCTTTGCCCGCCTCGGATATTCAACCATCGGCATCGACCAGCGAACCGGTCTTTCCTCGGATGCCTTTGCCGGATTCTCTGCGGGCCTCGGATTGAAAATAAAGCACTTGTCTTTTGATTATGCTCTTACCTCTCACGGGGAAATTGGGTTTTTGAACCAATTCACAGTAGGGACTTCGCTGTAGAATAAACTTCTGGCTTGCCCAGGTGTCTAAAGGGTAGATGTGCAAGGTCCGGACGAGAAAGATGATTCGCAGCTCGTCCAAGCTGCGCAAACTGGCAATGAGTCGGCCTTTAACATCTTAGTGTTGCGGCACCGATTGTCTGTGTTTCATACAATTATCGGTTTGGTGGGTGATAGGGACGAAGCTGAAGACCTGACGCAGGACGCCTTCGTCAAGGCTTATGAGAACTTATCCACATTCAGGGCAGGCTCGTCGTTCTACACCTGGCTCTACCGGATTGCAGTCAACATAAGCTTGAATCGCTTGCGGGCTCGGAAGGTTCGCTCGTTCTTCAGGTTGGATAGCGACGAAATAGTGCTTCCGGCTCCCGATGAGACTGATGCATCGGTCGAGCAGGCCGAATTCATGCAACGGGCAAGGGGAGCAATTATGAAGCTTCCCGACAAGCAGCGCGCAGTGTTTATCCTGAGGTATTTCCGTGAATTGTCGCACGCCGAAATTGCCGAGATCATGGATCGCGACATTGGAACTATCAAGGCAAACTACCATCAGGCGGTCAAAAAGCTGAGAGACCAATTGGGTCCATACGTGCGAGGAGATGATGAGTAACCCCCCGCATTTCGGAAATATATCTCATTTGAACCTGATTCAAAATGACATTGTTAGCACAAGATAACACAGCCAAAAGTTCGCAGAGTCTGCCTGCCGAGCGCGCACTTTGGGGACCACCGAAGAACAGCGATGGCGAGTTTCTTGTGGCCTTGCGCTCGCGTCTTGGCGCTCCTGGAAACCCATCCGGAGCTTGGCTATCCCGCCCCAAGTTGGCCCTTGTCACAGCGTGCTCGTTGTGCTTGATTGTCGCAGTTTGGCTGCCCGGACGATTCAACGAAGGGATCGGGCTTCCGCTTGAAAGTGCCGACTTGACGTCCATGATTGAGGCAGTTGCAGATGCTGGCATAAGTTCCCAAGATTTGGCAGTTTACCTTGACTTGTCCACTATCGTTTATGAAGATGGACAGGAGTTGGAGTATAACATAGATCCGTTGTCAACGGATGACTTACTTGCGCTGGAAGATGATGACTTTAACCTGATCCTGGCAGAACTTCAGCAAACCCATTTCTTTTAAGGAATTATGAAACTGGTTCTCCACATTTTTCTGGCCTTGGCAATCGTATCAGGTTCGGAGTCTGCGCAGAAACACCGTGGTCCACCGGATGAGAAACGTGAGCGCTTGGAAACAGTCATCATTGGCAAGTTTGCCGAGGAACTTGAGCTGACACCGGCTCAGGCCGAGAAGTTCTATCCCAGGCTCCGTCAGTATCGGAGCGAAACGGATGACTTGCAACGCCAGCTGACAGAGTCCCGCCGCAGGCTGGACGTCCTGTCCTCAGACAAGAGTGCCGACAGCAAGGAAGTTAAGGAGCTCATTTCAAGTAACAAACGGTTACAGACCGAAATCCTGACCAAACGTGAAGCTATGCTGAGCGACATGTCGGAGTTCCTGACCCCGCAGCAAGTTTCTCGTTGCTCAGTTTTGCTGGATGAGCTGCCTCGCCGGCTGAGACAGTTGATGAATGAGCGAGGGCGAGAACGGGAGGATGAGCCGCCTCGCAGAGGTAGGTATTAGAGTTGGGCCCCCTTGGGGGCCTTTTTTTCTTGTCCTATTTCCGAATTTCCAGTATATTGAGGGATATGTCACCGCGAGTTACCGTCTGTATTGTCAGTTTCAACACCCGTGATGCTCTGGCAGAGTGCCTGATGAGCCTCCGGCGCGTGTCTTCCGAAGTTGACCTTTCGGTAGTCATTGTCGACAACGATTCGAGAGACGGGTCAGTAGATTTGATAAAGGAGAGATTCCCTGAGGTTCAGCTTACTGCAAACTCCTACAACGCAGGCTTTGCAAAGGCGGTAAATCAGGGATTCGCGCTCGCAGATTCTGACTACCTGCTCATCTTGAACCCGGACACGTGGGTTGCGCGGAATGCCCTGACAAAACTGTTGACAGAGATCGAGTCTGACAGCTCAATCTCGGCGGTGGGTGCCCAACTGACGAACTTCGCTGGAGAGAAGTTACCCTCGGTGCTGGCAACTCCAACATTGCACAAGGAGTTCTGGAATCTAATTCCAGAGTTAAAGTCGCTCTTGTTTCCTCGCGCATGCAGGCAGTGGGTGCAGCATCTCCGGTCAAGTGGATCGAACCAACCCGTTGATGTTCCTGCCGTCAGTGGGGCTGCGATGCTCGTCCGATCGAACGACTTTCGTGATTTGGGTGGATTTGATGAGCGATTCTATCTCTATCATGAAGAAGTGGATTATTGTATCCGTTTACGGAAGAAGGGGCTACGGGTCCGCTTTGTACCTCAAGCACAGGTCATTCACCACGATGCTCTGGCGAGCGGCTACCGGACCGACAGGTTGCCTGACGAGCCCGTGCTTGGGTGGCGAATCATGGGCAAGTGGCTGTTATTTGCGAAGCATGGAACTGCTGCGCAAAGACGCGCCTATGTCCTTTTGGTTTCAGTTCTTCTCACCTTACGGATACAATTCTACAAACTTCTGCGTAAGATTTCGCCGAAGTCCCGCGCACGTTTGCACAAGCGGGCAGACGGTTGCCGGAAGGTCGTCGAACGCCTGCGGACGCGAGAATGCCTCCAGAGAATCGCAAACCGTCCCGAGGTTATTCCTGATTAAACGCAAGTACTGAAAAAACTTCAGTTCCCTTGACTATTTTGGCTGGATACCGTATTTTCTTGACAGGCTCCGTTCCAGGAGCCTGTTGTTTATACAATTTACTTTGCTGAGAATAGGAGGCCACGGTGGCGCAGGTAAGTACGGAGAAAATTCGCAACATTGGTCTGTTTGGCCACGGTCACTGTGGAAAGACCATGCTGGCCGAGGCCATGTTGCTCAATATGGGGGTCGTTCATCGATTGGGAAGCGTGGAAGCGGGGACCACAGTCTCTGACTACACAAAGGAAGAGATTGAGCGGCAGATGTCCATGCAAGTCAGCCTGATGCAGGGTGAATATCACGATCACTTTTTCAATATCGTTGATGCACCGGGCTTTGCAGATTTTATCGGAGACATTGTGTCGGCGCTTCGCGCTGTGGATATAGCAGTTTTGCCGGTAGACGGCACAGCGGGGCACGACATCGGCCATACAGTTGCTTACGAATCAGGTGAGAAGTTCGGGCTGCCACGAGCTTTCTTCATTACCAAGTTGGACAAGGAGCACACGAAGTACCAGGAGGTTGTCGACCAGCTAACCGAAGAATTCGGCAAGAAGGTGCAACCCGTGCATTTCCCGGTCAATCCGGGCTTGGACTTTGATACGATTGTCAGCGGATTGACCATGAAGATGTATCGTTATGCGCGAGACGGATCCGGGAAGGTAGAAGAGTTGCCGTTGGAAGGTGAGGCAAAGGAACGCGCTCTCGAAATGCGGGCCAAACTAATGGAAGTCGCTGCTGAAGCGGACGACGAGTTGATCGAGATCTATTTCGAGAAGGGTGAGCTGAGCGAAGAGCAGTTTGTCAACGGCTTGCGCAAAGGCTTTGCCACCGGCAAACTTGTTCCCGTGCTCTGTGGATCAGGAACAGGTAATATCGGCGTCGGTCGACTGCTTGAGTTCTTGATCAAAGAAGGGCCGTCCCCACATGACCGTACGTCAATCGTTGCGGAGAACGCGAACGGTTCGCTGGAGGAGATTCACGAAGTTGAAACTGCGCCGACTTGTGCGCTGGTGTACAAGACGATTACTGAACCGCACGTCGGCGATCTCTGCTACGTGCGGGTTTTTGCAGGTAAACTCGAGCCGGGCGGTGAGGTTCTGAATACCCACTCCGGTCAAATCGAGAAGATTGGACAATTGTTTCACGTGGACGGGAAGATGCGCGAACCCGCGACCAAACTGGTTGCCGGCGACCTCGGCGCGATGGTGAAATTAAAGGCCACGCATACCGGAGATACGTTGTCCGATAAGGCGAAGGGGTACAGGTTGCCTCGAATCGTGTTTCCGCCGCCGGTGCTCGAAATGGCAGTCGTTCCCAAGACGAAAGGTGAAGAGGACAAAGTCGCCACCGGACTTAATCAACTGCATATTGAAGATCCCAGCTTTCAAGTGGAGCAGATGCCCGAACTCGGACAAATGGTCCTTCGCGGCTACGGCGATTTGCAGCTTTCCAACATTCTCTCGCATCTGAAAGATCGCTTTCATGTTGACGCGGAACTGGTCGAACCCAAGGTTCCCTATCGCGAGACAATTCGGGGAAGCGCGGACGCCGAAGGAAAGCATAAGAAACAATCCGGCGGACGCGGCCAGTTTGGCGTCTGTAACTTGAAACTTGAGGCGAAGCCTCGCGGCGGCGGCTACGAGTTTGTCGATGCCATCGTAGGCGGAGCGATTCCCGGAAAGTATATTCCAGCGATCGACAAAGGAATCCAAGAGACGATGATTCGCGGAGTCATTGCGGGTTATCCTGTCGTGGATGTGAAGGTCACCGTGTTCGACGGCAAGTATCACGACGTGGATTCTTCTGAACTTGCTTTTAAGATCGCAGGTCGTCAGGGTTTCAAAGCTGCATTTAAGAAGTGCAAGCCGTTGCTGCTGGAGCCGGTTTTTGATGTCGTCGTGCGTGTCCCGGAAGAGTTCATGGGCGATGTGATGGGCGATTTGTCGAGCCGAAGGGGCAAGATTCAAGGAATGGAAGGCGAAGGACGTTATCAGGTCATTAAAGCCAGAGTGCCGCAAAAAGAGCTCTATCGCTACTCCACTTCGCTGCGTTCAATGACTCAGGGTCGCGGCATGCATTCGCAGGCCTTCGCGGACTATGAAATTGTCCCGCCGGAAATTCAGGATAAGATTATTGCAGAGTTTGTCGAAGAGCAGGAAGAGGATTAGTCCTCCGTGGAGCGCCTCTGGGCACCCTGGCGCATGACCTATATCGCTGAAACGGTCAAGCAGGAGCAGCCTGACGGCTGTATCTTCTGTACAATGCTTGCCGGCGACGACGACGAGCGCAACTTGATATTATGTCGCGGCGAGTTGTGCTTCGTGGTTATGAACTTGTATCCATACAACACCGGACACTTGATGGTCATTCCGGTGAGGCACACTGCCGATTTTGGGTTGCTCACAGCAGAAGAACATGCCGAGCTTGGGCGATTGCTCGAACTGTCCCGCCAAGCGCTCGAGGAATGCTTTGCTCCTCATGGTTTCAATATTGGAATGAACATCGGGCGTGCAGCCGGAGCCGGTATCCTCGATCACCTTCATTATCACATCGTTCCACGATGGAACGGCGACTCCAATTTCATGGGAGTCGTCGGCGACACAAAAGTGCTCTCGGAGAGTCTTCCCGAGAGCTATCGTCGTTTGAAGCAGTCGTTTGAGAGTATGAGGTCGGCATGAAATGTGGTCTCGGCGAACTCGACACGTTCGTCGGGGACATCTGGGAGCTGGCAACAGAAGCCATCGTTTGCCCGATTCACTGCGAGATGCGGCCTTCCGGGCAACTCGGCACTGATATCCTGCGTCGTGCCGGTCATGAAATTGAAAAGGAACTTTCACAGTACGAGCACCTGCGGCTGGGACAGGTTTGCCTGACAGGTGGTGGCGCCTTGGAGTGCGAGAAGCTGATTCATATTGCTGTCACTTCTCTGGCAAGGCGCCCGACTATCGAGGCACTCGAAGAAGCGTTGCAGAATGCGCTGATGCTCGCGTATCATAATTCGATGCGGTCTGTCGCGATCCCGGCGACATATAACGATCCCGGGGAGCTTACCACAGCAGTCGTGGCCCGCATCATCGTCAAACATTCAATGGATCACCTCCTCAAAGCGAGGTTTCCAAGTCGTATTGTGCTTGTCGTGCCAACGGACTATGTCCACAACGCCTTCCTCCATGAAATCGAACGATTGCGCTATGGAGATTTGCCGGCGTAATCTGTCACTTCCTTGTTTCCTATCCTAACTTATTTCTGAATTATGGCCTATCCCGTACCCGGAACGCGCGAACCTTTTCTGGCAACTCGGCGTCTTGATGCCTGGTGGCTGGCTCCGTTGTCCATGGGACTCTCGTTTGTCGTGTTCATCATCTATGCCACGTGGGCGGCACTTCAGCCCACGCAGTACAGTCATTTCGGACCCTACATTTCGCCTTTCTTTTCGCCAGATTTGACCAAGTGGATTCCCGGTTTCACGTGGTCGCCTGCGCTGTTAATTCTGTGGGTGCCGGCCGGTTTCCGCCTGACCTGCTATTACGGCCGCAAAGCTTACTACCGTTCTGTGATGTTTGCTCCGTCGGCCTGTGCGGTAGGCAAAGGTCAGCGTGAATACAAAGGGGAAAGCGCGCTGCCTTGGATTCTGAATAACCTGCACCGGTACTTCCTCTACATCATCTCAGTACTCGTCATTTTTCACTGGATACATTTGATCGATGCGTTCCGCTTCGCCGATGGATTCGGCATGGGAATCGGGACAATCGTTGTCGCGGCTGACACCGCATTCCTTACCCTGTACGTGACGAGCTGTCATTCGCTGCGCCATCTCGTAGGCGGGAAGATCGATTGCTACTCGTGTGCGGCTGCGGGCGTCGTGCGCCATAAGGCTTGGAAGGGTGTTTCCATCCTGAATGACCGGCACAATCTCTATTTCTGGCTCAGTCTCTTTACAGTCGGCTTTGCCGATCTTTACATCAGAATGTGCGCCATGGGAATCTGGCAGGATGTGAGGTTCTTCTAATGGCAAACTACATTACGCATGATTTTGATGTATTGGTCATCGGCGCGGGCGGTGCGGGTTTGCGCGCGGCCATCGAGTCAGCGGCGTTGGGTGCCAAGACTGCCGTGGTGATGAAATCTCTGCTTGGCAAGGCGCATACTGTGATGGCTGAGGGCGGTGCGGCTGCCGCGTTGCGCAACGCGGACGATCGCGACTCATGGGAAACGCACTTCCGTGACACCATGAAAGGCGGCAAACAGCTTAACTTCTTCCGCATGGCCGAACTGCACGCCAAAGAGGCGCCTGACCGGATTCGCGAACTGGAAGAGTGGGGTGCCGTCTTTGACCGGACGCCTGACGGACTTATCAACCAACGTAATTTTGGAGGGCATACATATCCCCGGCTGGCCCACGTTGGCGACCGTACAGGACTCGAGATGATCCGCACATTGCAGGACAAGCTTGTGCATATGCCTGCGGAAATCTTCATGGAAGTGACCGTAACGCATCTCTTCAAGTCAGGCAATCGAGTCTGCGGGGCTTTAGCTTATTCGCGAGTGACCGGCGAATTCCACGTGTTTCGCGTGAAGTCGGTGGTCATGGCCACAGGCGGTGGAGGAAAGTCCTTTGCGATCACGTCCAATTCATGGGAGTATAGCGGCGACGGCCATGCACTGGCATGGCGTGCAGGTGCCGAACTAATGGATATGGAATTTGTGCAATTCCATCCGACAGGAATGGTCTGGCCGCTTTCGGTCCGCGGCACGCTGGTAACGGAAGGAGTCAGAGGAGAAGGTGGTGTGCTGCTCAACAAAGACGGCCGCCGCTTCATGTTTGACTACATCCCGGAAGCCTTCAAGAACGACGTTGCTGCGACGGAGCAGGAAGCTATCCAGTGGGTGAATGAGGTTGCGGCCGGAAAACTCGCGAGCGTGAGAAGGCCGCCGGAGCTCTTGACGCGTGACGTTGTTGCACGCGCGATACGTTCAGAAGTGCAGGCAGGAAGAGGCAGCCCGCATGGCGGCGCTTTCCTCGACATTGCCACGCGACGCTCAGCGGAAGACATTCAGCGGAAGCTGCCTTCCATGTATCATCAGTTCAAGCAGCTGGCGAACGTGGATATCACAAAAGAGCCAATGGAAGTCGGTCCCACCTGCCACTACATGATGGGCGGAATTCGTGTGCAGGCAGAGTCCGGCATGAGTACAGTTCCCGGATTGTTTGCCGCGGGCGAAGTTGCCGCAGGATTACACGGTGCCAATCGCTTGGGAGGCAATTCGCTGTCCGACCTGCTGGTGTTCGGCAGGCGAGCAGGGTGGGGTGCTGCAGAGTTTGCAAAAACTGCACAAGCACCTGAACTTGACGGTGCGGAAGTGGGAAAGGCGATCGCCGAGAACCTCTCATGCCTGGAGCGCAAAGGCGGCGAAAATCCGTATAAAGTCCACCAAGAGTTGCAGGACATGATGCAGGACAACGTGGGCATTGTGCGCACGGAAGACGAACTCAAAGCTGCCCTTGCGGCACTGGACCAGTTTGAAACTCGCGTAGCGAATGTCTCTGTCGAAGGAGCGCGCGCCTATAATCCCGGCTGGAATCTGGCGATGGACTTGCGCAGCATGATTGTGGTGTCCCGAGCCATCGCGATGGCAGCGCTCGAACGGCGTGAGAGCCGCGGAGGGCATTCGCGAATAGACTATCCCAACTATGACAAGAAGTATGCGAAAGTGAATCACATAATCTTTAATCAGAATGGTGCGATGGCGTTACGAGCCGATGCTTTGCCCGAAGTCACTCCTGAGCTTAAACCCTTTGTTGAGGAGGCGTAAGCATGGCACGCACAATTAAAGTAAAAGTCTTTCGCGGTGATAACGGCGAAGGCGCGATGAAAGACTACAATGTGCACATTGATGACGGAATGGTTGTGCTTGATGTCGTTCACAGGATTCAGGCCACTCAGGCCCCGGATCTTGCCTGCCGCTGGAATTGCAAGGCCGGCAAGTGCGGATCATGTTCTGCCGAAGTCAATGGCAAGCCAAGTTTGATGTGCATGACCCGCATGGATACGCTGCCGCTTGACAAACCGCTGACGATAGAACCGCTAAAGACATTCCCGCACATTCGGGACCTTGTGACGGACGTCTCCTGGAACTACTCGGTGAACAAGCGTATCAAACCGTTCAAGCCGCGGGCCAAGGGCGCGGATGGCAAGCATCGTATGTATCAGTACGAAGTCGACCGCGTTCAGGAGTTCCGGAAGTGTATCGAATGCTACCTTTGTCAGACTGTATGCCACGTATTGCGCAATCACGGAAAGCATGAGGAGTTCGCCGGACCGCGCTTCATGATCCGAATGGCCTCATTGGAAATGCATCCGCTCGACACTGAAGACCGAATTCCGTTTATCAAGGATGAGGCAGGTGTCGGATATTGCAATATCACGAAGTGCTGCACGGAGGTTTGTCCTGAGCACATCCATATTACGGACAACGGAATCATTCCATTGAAGGAGCGCGTCGCAGATCGCTATTACGATCCGATTCGCATGCTGTTCAGGGTCCTCGGAGGGAAATGAAGTCTCATACTGAGTATCTGACGCTCTCAACTTCAAAACGTGAAGAGTTCGTTCTCATTACGGGTCAAGTTGCGAAAGCCGTCAATACCTCAGGAGTGCGCGAAGGTATGGTCCTTGTGTCGGCCATGCATATCACTGCGGCAGTTTACGTAAACGATGCCGAAGACGGGTTAATCGAGGACATCAAGGAGTGGCTGCGCGGGCTCGCGCCTGATAAAGACTACCGGCATCATCGCACTGGCGAGGATAACGGCAGTGCTCACCTGAAGAACTTGATCCTGCATCATCAGGTGATTCTTCCCATAACAAACGGGCAACTCGATCTTGGCCCGTGGCAGCAGGTCTATTACGCCGAGTTTGACGGGCAGCGCCGCAAGCGTGTAGTCATCAAAGTTATCGGCGAGTAGTGCGGTCTCGCGTGGAAGTGGAAAGAGAGTGGCCGCTGGTCGTTGTAGGCAGCGGCCCTGCGGGAATTGGAGTGGCCCTTGAGGCCAAACGCCTTGGCGTGCGCTCCGTCATGCTTGAACGCGGTGCTCTGTGTAATACGATTTTTCGTTTCCCTGAGCGCATGACGTTCTTTTCCACGGCAGAACTACTGGAGTTCCCCGGAATCCCGCTTGTTGCTGCCGGTCCAAAGCCGGTAAAGCGCGAAGTGCTTGACTACTTCGTCCGCATTGTACTCGAGTACAAGCTGCCCTTCGTGACAAATTGCAGTGTTGATGGTCTTCAGCGGACTGACTCCGGTTTTCAACTGACCACAAGTCGTGGAGAGTACTCCTGTAATGCCGTTGTGCTGGCAACAGGTTCCTACGACCGTCCTAACCTGCTGGGTGTGCCGGGCGAGAGCTTATCACACGTCTCTCACTATTACGTGACGCCTCATCCTTTCATTGGCAAATCGGTTGTGGTTGTAGGCGGCAAGAATTCTGCGGCGGAAGCCGCTCTCGAACTTCATCGAGCAGGTGCGGAAGTTACGTTGGTTCATCGAGGGTCAGGACTCACTCCATCTATTAAATACTGGATTCGCCCCGATTTGGAAAACCGGATTCGGGAAGGTGCGATCAAGGCGCACTTTGGGTCGCGAGTTGTGAGTGTTTCAGAGCGCGCAGTGAGCATCGATGGTCCTGAAGGAATTCGTGATCTCGATGCAGACCACATCTTTCTTCTGACGGGCTATCAACCTGATTATGATTGGTTGAGTCGCCTCGGCATCGAATTCCATAGTCCCGCCATGATACCATCGCATAATCCCGAAACCCTCGAGTCGAATGTCCCCGGAGTGTATGTTGCAGGCGTGCTGCTGGCAGGACGCGAAGCGTCTCGCGTGTTTATTGAAAACAGCCGCGAGCATGGGGCGAAAATCCTTAGTCACTTTGTGACGCGATGAGCGACCGCTGGTTTAGAGTCTGCAAGCGTTCAGATCTCAAGCCCGGGCAAGCGCGCAGCATCACAATTCTGGGCAGGCCATTTGCGGTATTTGACGTGGATGGCCTATTGTACGGACTCGATGCGGCTTGCAAGCATATGCGTGCAAACCTGGCCGCAGGGAAGTTGCAGGGATCCGTCATCGAGTGCTACATGCATCATTGGCGGTATGACGTGACGACTGGCAGGTGTCTGACTAATTCAGGCATGGACACGACGACACGTGCTGTAAAGGTTGAGAACGGCGATGTCTGGATTTCGGTCGAGTGGCCAGATGATTAACAGAACTGGTTCCGGGTGTTTTCCCGAATTATATTGAGTGGAGGAAACGTGAGACAGCAGAGAATCACATCTTGGGTAATGGCATGCTTGCTGTTAAGTCTCGGGTCGGCGAAGGCCGCGTATGAGATCTATTTTCAAAGCGGTGTCGTAAGTCCTGCCGAATTTGAGTACAGAATTGCGCAAGTTGACGATGCCAGTCACGTTGTGCTGCAGTTCTTCGAGCCGCTGACGTCCGCGGACCATTCCCGGTTGAGCAATGCGGGAATCCAACTACTGGGTTACCTGCCGGAACGAGCGTATGCCGCCGCACTGACCAGACCTGTCACTGCTACCCTCTTGAATTCGCTCGGTGTGCGGGCAATGCTGCCATTTGCACCGGAATACAAGCTGCATCCCCGAGTCAGCGAGCAAGACTTCGGTTCTTGGAGTCTTTATGATAACAACCGAAGAATGTTCAACGTGGACGTATTCCAAGACGTGGCGCTTGCGGATGCTGCTGCCGAAGTCGCGATGCATGGCTTCGAAGTTGGTGGTCACATCAAGGCGTCGCACACGCTGATCGTGGCCGCAGACCCTGCAAAGCTTATGGAGCTTGCGGCTATAGACGCCGTGATGTTCATCAACGAAATGTCTCCCCCGCTGGAGAACGTGAACTCGACCGTTCGAACGCGGCTGCACGTGAACGAAGTTCAGACCGCTCCCTACAATCTGACGGGAAACGGAGTCACGATTCTGGTGTTTGATGGCGGCATGGTTGATCCGACGCATCCGGACTTCGGTGCGCGCGTGACTCAGATGGAGGCGGGTACGGTTCAAGCTCATGCCACTCATGTCGCAGGAACGGTAGGCGGAAACGGAGCAAATTCCGGCGGTACGAATCGCGGAATGGCTCCGGCGGCGACAATTATCAGCGGCGAGTATGACGCCTGCGTTCCGTTCTGTTTTTACAATAGCCCAAACGACGTGAGCGATGACTATATCTTTGCCCGCGAGAATTACGATGTCGAGCTAACTACGAACTCCGTTGGTGCCAACGTCAGCCCCAATGGTTACCCGTGCTCGTGGTTTGGTGACTATGAGTTGACCTCCCGTATCATTGATGGATTGGTCAGGCAGACGGTCGATCGACCGTTGATTCAATTCTGGGCGGCAGGAAATGAACGTGGCGACCCGGGATGTGCCAATAGCTCTTACCGCTGTATGTCGATTCCGGCCGGCGCAAAGAATATTATGACTGTTGGCGCGACGTCGGCGTCAGACGCATTGGCATCATTTTCGTCATGGGGACCAACGGATGACGGACGCATAAAGCCGGAAGTTGTCGCGACTGGAGTAAATGTGACGTCGTGCGCTCCGGGTGGCGGTTATACCTCCATGTCGGGTACTTCGATGGCTACTCCTGCGGCTGCGGGCGTGGCTTGCTTAATCCTCGAACGCTGGCACTCCCTCTATCCTGATGCACCGGACCCGCTGCCCGAAACCGTCAAAGCGTTGTACATTAACTCGGCCACAGACTTAGGCACAGCGGGGCCGGACTACCAGTCGGGCTTTGGCTTAGTCAACGCTCTGAGTGCAATTCAGCAGCTTGATGCGGGAGGCGTGCTGGAAGGTGAGCTGAGTCTGGATGAAACCTATACCCACAACTTTACCGTTCCGGTGAATACGCCGACACTTGATGTTAGCTTGGCGTGGTCGGACGTGCCTGCTCTCGGCAACGTCATTCCGACTCTCGTGAATGATCTCGATCTGGTCTTAGTTTCGCCCAATGGCACGAACTACTTGCCGTGGACTTTGAATCCCGCCTCTCCCGGATCTCCTGCGGTAGCGGGTGTGGACAGTGTCAATGTCTGTGAACGCGTTCGAGTGGCAAATCCTGCTGCCGGGTCCTGGACGTTGCGCGTCACCGGCGAGATCAATGTCGGTACCGCTCAGACTTTTGGACTGGCGTCAAGCGTACCGTTAGTGGCTGCCTGGACGATGATCAGCGGCGTGATTCATCCTGCAGGCGATCCCAATAACGGAGTTCCCGGCTCGGTTTTGATTCAGGGGGAAGGAACACACGCGCTCACGGATAATGCCGGAAACTACGCCGTTCGTGTGCCGCAAGGCGGTACTTACAATCTGCACGCGCGCGCATTCGGCTTCGTACCGGAAACGCAAAGTGTTGTGGCCAGCGGGCCGACAGTCGTTCGTAACTTTGGTCTCACTGCCGTACCGGGAAACGGGACAATCAATGGCTTGGTCATCGACCAGGAAGGAGATCCCGTAGCCGGTGCAACCATCACGTACGAGTTCCCGAACGCGACGATTCCGACCGATATCTCCGATGCGTCCGGTCAGTTTGCCCGCGCGTTGCCTGGCAGCAACTCGTATATTGTTCGCGCAACGATTGACGGAAGATCCGGAGCACGCACGGTATTTGTAACCGCTGGGCAGACCGTGGATGCAATGATCCCGATTGACGATTCACGATATGCGCCGGTTGGCCCAGATGCCTATGGATATTTCTGCTATGAAAATAGCGATACGGGGTATGCCCCTATGTTCTCATATACCTCGATCGCGCCGGCAGGTGGTGGCGCGGGAACGCTCATCGGACCGGGCACCGGTAATGACTGGCTGATTCAAGTTCCGCTGCCGTTCAATGCTCGATTTTACGGAGCCGTGACAACGAACTTAACGGTTTCCGCTGACGGCTGGATCGGGTTCGGTAACGTTGCTGGCGGAACCCAGCCGTATACGAATACGTATATTCCCAATAGCGCACTACCCAATAATGCTGTGTTTGTTTTCTGGGATGACTTGTATCCGTATGATGCGACGGAAGGCGGACAAGTTGCCTATTATCACGATGCGGCGAACGGACGGTTCATCGTTGAGTACTACCAAGTTCCCCATTTCGACCCACGAACTCTTAAGGTGACCGCACAGTTTGTCCTCTATTCGCTGGATGAACGCGCGACGAGAACCGGAGACAGCGAATTCGAGATTCACTACAACCGCTTTGACTACGATGGTCCCGACACGGATATGGATGCCACACTTGGTATCGAAAATTCGTCTGGCACCGTGGGACTGATGGTGCTGCTGGATGGCAGCCACGATCAGAATCAGTTTACGATTGGTGCAGGGACTGCTCTTCGCTATACTACCGGCCCCATTCTTGGAACAGGCACGCTTAGTGGCCAGATAACGGCAATTCCCGCCACCGACCTATCCGGTGCCACGCTGCGTGTCGGAAGTTTGACTTTCGCTCCGAATGCTGACGGTACGTTCAACGTCGCCGATGTGCCTGCCGGTAACTTCAGGCTCGAATTCGCGATGGAGGGATACGAGAGCCTCTCTTCTGAGCAGTTCACGGTCCCTGCCGGTGGAGAAGTGGTCGTGAATATGACTGCCTATCGGCTCGACCCGCCGCGAAACCTCGTCGGTGATTTTAACTCCGAAACGATGCAGATTACGTTGAACTGGCTTCCTCCGGATTGGGACGCATTGCAGGATGACGGGCGGAGTTCGCTCGATGAACTTGTCAATTACAAGGTCTACAGGCAAGGTACCGGGCTAATTGGAGAGGCATCTGGCACGACTTTTGTCTACAATGTTACTGGAGTCGGAGTCTTTCGCTTGTGGGTGACAGCAGTGTATGACGGGGGGGAGTCGGACAGCTCTAACATCGTGCAATTCATTGTCACCCCCGCTGATGACTCGCCGGCCGGTATACCGACCGAATTGTATCTTTCACAAAACTACCCGAATCCCTTTAACCCGACCACGAGCATATCGTTCGGTCTACCCACCGAGTCGGCTGTCACCCTCAGTGTGTTTGACGTTCAGGGTCGATTGGTGAAGACGCTGGTCGAGTCGTCTTTGTCGGCAGGACATCATAGTGTTAACTTTGATGGTGCCGGGATCGGGAGTGGAGTCTATTTTTACCGTTTGGACGCGGGAGGCAAACAGCTCATCGGCAAGATGATGCTCTTGCGTTGACGCAGATGTAGAGTGTAGCGAGGGGCTGCGGCCCCTTTGCTATTTGCAGAAGTACTTGAAACCAAATGCGGAGATCCGAACCTTTAGATGAAACTCACTTCGATTGCCAATTATCGCTTCACTCCAAATCTTCCGGAGAGCCTCTCACGTCTGACGGAATTGGCTTACAATTTCTACTGGTCATGGCGCCCGGAAATTGGAGAGTTATTCCGCCATATTGACCCTGCACTGTGGGAAGCTACTAACCACAATCCGGTTCGCTTGCTGCTCGATGTTCCCCAATGGAAATTGTCGCGGGCAGCGGCTTCCAATGAATTCGTTGAGCACTATAACCACTGTCTGCGACTGTTGGACAATTACCTTCATGGTGAGTCCTGGTATCAGCAGGTGCATAGCGCCGAGCAGCGCGGACGGATAGTGTTCTTTTCCATGGAGTACGGTCTGGCCTCCTGTTTACCGCTCTATAGCGGCGGACTTGGTGTCCTGAGCGGTGACTATCTGAAAGCGGCCTCAGACCTTGGATTGCCTGTAATTGGCATTGGCTTGGCCTATCGACAGGGGTATTTTCAACAGCAACTTGACGCCGACGGGCGGCAAACGGAGTTGTATCCGCAGAATGAGTTTGATAACCTGCCCATGCAGCCGGTCCTCGATGCAAACGGCAAGCGGCTCACGATTCAGGTTCCGTTTCACAATCGTCACCTGACCATTGGTGCCTGGCTTGTGACCGTCGGCAGAATCCCGCTCTACGTTCTGGATACCGATTTGCCTGAAAACACTCCAGCTGACCGCTCCATCACGCATACTTTATACGGTGGGGATAGAGAAACTCGTATCCAGCAGGAAATCGTTCTCGGCTTTGGCGGAGTGGAGTTGCTGCGCAAACTCGGTATCACCATGTCCGTTTGCCATATGAACGAGGGCCACTCCGCTTTCGTCCAGATCGCGCGTGTATTGCACGCGGCTGACGATATGAAGCTATCGTGGACGGAAGCATTGCAGCTTGTCGCGGCGGGGACGCTCTTTACAACGCATACTCCCGTTCCCGCAGGCATAGACGAATTCTCCACGGAATTGATGGATAAATACTTCGGTCAAGTCTACGACCGATTTGGAATCACACGCGACGAAGTGCTTGGGCTTGGCAGCCTGCGGCCCGGAGCACCAGGACAACCATTCAACATGGCGATTTGTGCGCTTCGCACTGCTGACTACACGAACGGTGTCAGCCGTCTGCATGCGGACGTGTCGCGCCGGATGTGGACGGAAAGCTGGCCGAACCTTCCGCATGAGGAAGTTCCAATCGATTTTGTGACGAACGGCGTGCATCACGCGACGTGGGTTTCTCCAGAAATGTCAAAGCTGATTAGTCGACACTTCAGTGAAGACTGGAGGGATGGGCCTGACAATAAGCGACTTTGGCAGGAAATTGAGAAGGTGCCGGATCACGAGATCTGGGAAATCCACAACCTTGGAAAGATTAGGCTTGTTGAGTTTGTGCGCGAACGCGTGGCCGCCTATCGCCAGCGTGTCAGTGGTTTCGTGCCGTTGGCGGACGAGCTTGAGCAGATCCTCGATCCACACGCGCTGACGATCGGCTTTGCCCGTCGCTTTGCAACTTACAAGCGTGCCGCTCTGCTGCTCCATTTCCCCGACCGTTTGCTCGCGTTGCTTCGAGACAAGAGCCGTCCCGTCCAATTCGTCTTCGCGGGCAAAGCCCATCCGCAAGACGTCATGGGAAAAGACCTGATTCAGTCACTGATCCAGTTTGCGCGCAGTCACGGCGTTGACCATCGCGCGGTCTTCATCGAAAACTACGATATGACAGTTGCCGCGCACCTTGTCCAGGGGGTCGATATTTGGCTTAACAATCCGCGGCGCCCGCTGGAGGCAAGCGGAACGAGCGGTATGAAGGTGTTGATCAACGGAGGGTTGAACTTCTCAATTCTGGACGGCTGGTGGGATGAAGGATACCTGCCTGAGAATGGCTGGGCGATTGGTGCAGGACTTCAATTTGGTAATGACTTGCAGCAAGATGAGAGCGATGCCCGCATGCTCTTCGATGTGCTGGAAAAGCAGATCGTCCCGCTCTACTATCGCCGTGGTGAAAATGGTGTGCCGGAAGCCTGGATGCAAAAGGTGAAAGCGTCCATGAAGGGACTGGTGCCTCGTTTCGCCGCTCGGCGTATGGTCAAGGAGTATTGGGAAGACTTCTACGTCAAAGCGCTCGAACGCTGCACCATGATGGAGATGGACAATGCTGCCGGAGCACGGGAATTGGCGCGCTGGAAGAAATTTGTCGAGAGCCACTGGCACGAAGTTCAGGTCCTGAGAGTCGAGACGGAACCTGCCTACAACCTGCATCCGGGCAGCCCGGTGAAAGTCAAGGCCGAAGTCACGTTGGGAGGTCTGTCGCCCGATGACGTGGAAGTGCAAATCTGTTACGGCCCCAATATCGGGCACAACTTTGATCTCGCCGGATACACTCGGCTGGATCATAGCGACAACGGAGGCACGCACGTGTACACCGGAGACTGGACCGCGCCGGAGAACGGAATGTACGGTTTCACTGTCCGAGTCGTTCCCTCGCATCCATTCCTTGGCAATCCTCTGCGGATGGGAATAGTTCGATGGGCGCCTGCTGCGAGCTGACACTACTCACTATGAAATCAAAAGCGGACACAAATTGTGTCCGCTTTCTGTTGGAAGACTAAGCAGCTTAAAGACTCTGCTTATGAACGTCGTCGGGATCAATTTTCAGTCGCAAAGCTCTCGAATAACAGAAGTACATGAGCCAGATCAGCACGGCCCAGCTGCATAGCATGAAGATCCAACCACCAAGTGTCATTTTAAGTCCTCCCGTAGCTTCGGAAACTTGCCAGACTTGTTCGCGTGCACAACAATCCACGCAATGGCCGCAACGATTGCCAGTAGTATAAGCCTTGCACCCCATATCCAAGCCCGCTTCGTTGGGTCTTCGACGTTCACCAGCATTATCGCCGACCACCATTCCTTGACTAGCCAGATGCTGAGCAAGACCACCAAGTACGTTGGCGTGACATACTTGAGCACAAACCGGAAAATGCGAGGCACCTTGATCGCTGCCCCGCGTTCCATTTCCTCAAAGCCTTTATCTATGCCAAGGATGAAGGAAAAGAAGATCACCATGATGGTTGCCGCAATCACAGGACACACCGTCGCTGCCCAAAAGTCCATTTCGTCCAGCGTGCCCCACTGAATCGTGAACACCAGAAACCCTGTGACGGCAAGATTGATGATGCCCATCGTGGTGACGGCCTGCCTCTGCGTCAAGTCCAGCTCGTCCTTGAGGAATGTGATTGCCGGCTGAATCAAGGAGACAGAGGATGTCACGCCCGCGATGAAGAGCAGTATGAACCAAATGAACGCGAAAAAACCGCCGAGCGGCAAATTCTCAAATATCAGTGGCATGGTCACGAACCCCACACTGAACGATCCGCTCGCGGCGATCGTTTGGGCCTGCGCGATTCCGTAGAATGCCGCCGCTGCAACGATTCCGATGCTGCCCCCGAGCACGACCTCGACAAACTGATTGGTCGTCGTTGCGGTCAAACTTGATAAGACGACATCGTCGTTCTTTCGTAAGTAAGAGGCGTAGGCCATGATGCAGCCCATACCCACCGAAAGCGAGAAAAATATCTGACCGGTTGCCGCCAGCCAAACCTTCACGTCCCCGAGAGCCGACCAATTGGGGTTCCACATGAAGCCCAGTGCGTTCGTAACATTCCAATCTGGATGAGCGGAGTCCGGAGTCCCCAGTGTCAAAACGCGAATCGCCAATAAGAAACCGCAGATAATTAAGATCGGCATCCCGATTCGGGTCAGCTTCTCGATTCCGCCTTGAATACCCTTGTACATCACATAGTAATTGATGACAAACACGATCGCGAAGAATACTATGGCCGGAGTGTGATTGTGAAAGTAGCTGTTGCTCTCCGCTCCAATGAATCCCGCGAAGAACTTGCCCATTTCCCCAGCCGCAATCGCCTCGTGAAATCCACCTGTGATTGAGTAGTAAGCAAAAGCGAGCGTCCAGCCTTCGATGTACACATAGTAGAACGTTATCACGGTTGGCGCGAAGATAGCGGCTATGCCAAGGTATTTCGCCCAAGGCCTTCCGTTCGCGATCCGGTGATAGACCCCAGGGCCAGTGCCGTGCCCGTATCTTCCCCCGTATCGTCCTAATGTCCACTCAACCCAGGCCACCGGAATCCCCAGTAGGATCATTGCCAGTAGATAGGGTATCATAAAAGCCCCGCCGCCATTCACTGCCGCCTGAGTTGGGAACCGAAGGAAGTTCCCCAGCCCGACAGCGCTGCCTGCGACTGCGAGGATAACGCCAATGCGCGAGCCCCAGTTTTCTCGAACTTTTCCGACGACTTGGCTCATGGTTCTCCTTTGAAGGTGAACTTATCGTTTGTCAGGAAGTTAGTTGTTCTCACTCGAAATTTCAAGATAAATCTTGGTTTGCCTGAGATTCCTCCATCCCGAGGCAGAGCATCCTTGCACGAGGTATCATCCCTTGAGAGGCATAAAGCCGTTGTGCCTCCTCATTTTCCTCGGCCACGAGGAGCCACAGTTCCTCACAATCCTGCCTCTTTGCGCACTCCTTCGCATGGGTCATTAAGGCTCGGCCTAATCCTTGCTTCCGGAATTCTGGTGTCACCGTCAGATCCCAAATCCATAACTCTTTGATTCCATTAAACCTATTAGTTGTCTCCGTGAGCCATAAGTGGCCAGCATACGTTCCATTTTCGGACAGAGCAACGTAGATTTCGCTTTCTGGGCGGAAAGCAAAGTCCCGTACAAAGTTCTTGAATCGTTCCCTTAAGTCAGATTCGCTTTGATTTGTTCGCTTATGCAGGGAACCGCAAGTCTGGCTTCCGAGTTGTAGAAAGTGTAGTTGGTCCTGTGGCTCGAAAGGACGCAGGATAAATTCGTGACTTTCAGTAGTAATCTTTTTCATATTGAAATTTATTAACTTAGCGGCTGTCCAGGCGAATATTCATGGTCTTGAAACCCTGAAACCAACGAAATGTCCTTCGGCTTGAAAAAACTTTCGGCCGATTGCTGAAAATTACGAGTGAATTTTGTAGATTGCGAGCTATTCGCACGAAAACCCGCAACAAGGAGATGGATGTGAAGAAGATTGGATTACTTCTCGGTTCGATGGCGGTTGTGGCCCTGGTTATGGCCGGTGGCTACAGCTACGCGTGTGACAGCGCTTGTTCCTCGAGCAAACAGGCAAGCAAGTCTGCCAAAAATTCCGCAACTGAGCAGGCCGCAACCAATGCGGTTTTGACCTCCTCCGGTTCGAATGCCGCGTCCGCCTCGGGCTGCGATGCCTCCAAGGCTTCTGCCACCAAGGCTTCAGGTAGCTGTGATGTCTCCAAGTGCTCGTCTACGAGCAACGCTGCGATGACCTCCAATTCGGCATGCTCTTCTACGAAGAACGCGTCGATGGCCTCCGGTGCCTGTGACCCGGCGATGTGCTCGACGATGAGCAAGAGTGCTTCGGCCAAGAATGCTTCGGCTGGTGCCTGCGA
>JAANMU010000989.1_pt1 | contig 29194 bp, 19 predicted proteins | sample 7279701 | NCBI WGS metagenome assembly JAANMU01 (sample SAMN14094539, study PRJNA606508) | bioreactor metagenome | isolation source: A lab-scale SPAN reactor treating ammonium-rich wastewater day 57 | place: Ireland: Galway | collected 2017-03-13 | reverse complement strand
GCAGGTTTGCAGTTGCTTGAGATTGTTCAGGCAGGAAACCGTCTGGGCCTTGACCTTGGCCTTGCCAATTGCCGGCAACAACAGGGCCGACAAAATGCCGATGGTGGCGATGACTACAAGCAGTTCAAGAAGGGTGAATCCGGCGCGGAGTTGCCTTGGAACATCGAGCATTGAGCATCCAACGCTGAACCTCGAGCCTGTGTCCAGCCGAGGGCCATTCCTGCAAAGCCCACGCATTGCGACGTTGCGATGCTTGAACCGAGCATTCATACGGTCTTTCGTTTCATTATCCAGCCAGCGGCCCCGGCTGGACGGCTGGACGGCTGCGACTTTCTTAAGACGCAGCGGAACTTATGTCAATCGTTTTTTGAACTGTTTTGAGGGCAACGCCCTCAACTTCCGGCCGGCTGTGCGCAGGAGAATCGCGCTACCGCCCCCGCCCGCAACCCGACCGACTTGAGCGTCGTGGTTTCATGCACTTGCCCGGCAGTCCAAAAACGCTGGCGGCTGGTCGGCGTCGCTGTGTTGGGGGCGGAGTTGGCGGTTCTGGTCGCTGAACAGATGACCGATCTAAAAACGTGAGGTTCTTCCTCGACTACGATGTGCCCGCTGATCTTGCTCGGATCCTGCGATTGAAAGGGCATGACGTTCAAGAGTTGTCGTTAGGTGCAATCGCCGGGATTCTCCGCAGCTTGCGATGACTGAACCACATGTGGGAATCATCCTTGTCCTGAGACTGACGCGCCTCGCCGAATGTGCGTCGGTTCTTCGTTTGCTTCAGCGGGCGGGTGAATCGGGCGACGCGAACAAGGTCAATTTCGCCTGACAGGTTGTTTGCCCTCGGCTTCACGACAGAAATTGATTTGAAACGGGGTCCAAACCGAATACTTATCTCCCGATGAAAACAGAAAGCGACGGCCAACCGTGAAACCGACTGATCTGCGCGGCATCCTGCAATACATCCCGCAATTCCGGGAGCGCACCTTCATCATCAGCGTGGATGGCGCGATTGTGACGAGTGAGAACTTCGCCAACATCCTGCTCGATATTGCGGTGTTGCGTTCGTTGAACATTCGCGTGGTGCTGGTTCACGGCGCGGCCGCCCAGATCAAGGCGCTGGCTGAGGAACAGAAGATTGCGCCGTCGAATCTGGACGGCAGCGGCGTCACGGACGCGGCCACGCTCAAGCTGGCGCTCACGGCGGCCAACCGCTTGACGCACGAGATTTTAGAGGGACTCTCCGCCAGCGACCTGCGCGCCGCCTGCACGAACGCTATCATCGCGCATCCTATGGGCATCATCCAAGGCGCGAACCGTCTGTTCACTGGGAAGGTCGAGCGCGTGGACGTGGAACTGCTGCAAACCCTGTTGGCCCAGGGCGTGATTCCGGTGATCCCACCGCTCGGCTTCGATGGCGACGGCAAGACGTATCGCGTGAATTCCGACGGTGTGGCGGTGGCGGTCGCGGAGGCACTGAAAGCCATCAAGCTGATTTTCATCACTACGACGGATGGGCTTTATTATCAGGCCCGCCTCATCCGGCAGATGCTGGTGGGCGATCTTGTAACACTGCTGGAAAAGGGCAGGTCGGAGTTTTCGCCTGAAACCCATTCCAAAGCGCAACACGCCGCAGCGGCGTGCCGCGCCGGCGTGCAGCGAGTGCATATCATCAACGGACAGGTGGATGAAGGTTTGCTGGCGGAGGTTTTTTCCAACGAAGGCATCGGCACGTTGATTTACGCCAACGAATACCAGCAAATCCGGCCCGCCAAGAAGAAGGACGTCCGCGCCATCCAGTTGCTGACGCAAAAAGGCGTGGAAACGGACGAACTTGTGAAGCGGACCCGCGCCAGCATTGAGAAGCACCTGGGCGATTATTACATTTTTGAGATTGATAAGAATCCGGTGGCGTGCGTCGCGCTTCACGCGCATCCCGAACAGAGCAAAGGCGAACTGGCCTGTCTCTTTGTGAATTCTTCGCACGAGAATCAAGGAATTGGCCGGAAGCTGATCCAGTTTGTGGAAAGCAAGGCGCGAGAGATGGGCTTGAGCGAACTGCTCACTCTCTCCACCCAGGCGTTCACGTATTTTCAATCCAAAGGCGGTTTCGCGGAAGGCACCCGCGACGATTTGCCGCCGTCGCGCCGGGAGAAGTACGACCAAAGCGGGCGCAACTCCAAGGTGCTGGTGAAAAAGTTGAAATGAATCTCTCCGCCCGGCGGAAATTCTGAGGAGTTGATCCGTGTTCAATCCGGCTGGCCAACTCGCGACGCTTCTGGATGCCGGCCTGGCATTGGTTTACCCACCGCTCTGCCAGCTATGCGAGGAGGCGCGGGCGACCGTCACCGAGGGCATGGTCTGCCAGAAATGTTGGCGCAAAGTGCGGTTCATTCGGCCACCGTACTGCGGGCGTTGCGGCCTGCCCTACCAGGGTGCGCTGACCACCGAGTTCGAGTGCGCGAATTGTCGCGAACTCGATTTGCACTTTTGTTCGGCGCGCTCCTCCGTCACGGCGGGGGGCGTCATTCTCGAAGCCATCCACCGCTACAAATACCAGCGCGCCTTGTGGTTTGAGCCTTTTCTCGCGGACGTTTTTTTGCGTCAGGCCGTGCCCGAATTGACCCAGGCGCACTGGGACTTGATTGTGCCCGTGCCTTTGCATCCCACAAAGCAGCGCGAACGTGAGTTCAACCAGGCCGAGCGGTTGGCCGCCCATCTGAGCGCCGGCTTGGGAATCCCGGTCGGCAGGACGCTCCTGCAAAGGACCGCACCCACGCGCACGCAAACACTGCTGACCCGCCAACAGCGGGCGGCGAACGTGCAAAGGGCCTTTGCGATGAAGCGCGGGCAGCGGCTGGCCGGTGAACGGATCATTCTGGTGGACGATGTTTTCACCACGGGCGCCACCACCAATGCCTGCGCGAAGGCGCTGCGGACGGCCGGGGCGGGTGAAGTTTGCGTCTGGACAGTAGCCCGTGGACTGTGAATACTCCGGTATCAATGATACGTGTTGGTTTACGTTCAGTTAACCTGGCTATCAACCCGATGGAGGCGACATGATTTCATCGCCGCAGCCCAACCTGCCCACACCGCCAGTTCCGTTTCCGCTGGCGGTCACGACGAACTTCGCGCCCAAACCGTCGGTAACAGATCCCGGTGAACCGGCACTGACTCCGCCCTCGCCCGATAGCACCACCACTTTTGCGAAAAAGCCCAAACTGGCGGGGGCCAAGTCTCGCAAACGGGAAATCCCGGAAGGCTTGTGGACCAAGTGCCCCAAGTGCAGTACCATGGTCTTTGACAAGGAACTGGACGAGAACCTGAAAGTCTGTCCGCAGTGCGAGTTTCATTTCCCCATCGGTGCCCGCGAGCGGATTCATTCCCTGGTGGAAACCTGCACCTTCGAGGAGATGGACGCCGCGATGGTCAGTGTGGACGTGTTGGGCTTTACCGGCGTCGCCACTTACACCTCCAAACTGGAGGCGTACTCGAAGTCCACCGGATTGAAGGACGCCGTCCTCACCGGCATTTGCCTGATTGGCCCGCACCGGGCGGCGCTGGGGGTGATGGATTTCAGCTTCCTCGGCGGCTCCATGGGTTCGGTGGTGGGTGAGAAACTCACACGGTTGATCGAGCGGGCAACCGAGAAGGCCTTGCCGGTGATCATCATTTCCACCAGCGGCGGCGCACGGATGTACGAGGGCATGTTCAGTCTCATGCAAATGGCCAAGACCTCCGCGGCACTCGCTTATCACGCCAAAGCCCGGCTGCCCTTCATCAGCGTGTTGACCCATCCTACCACCGCCGGGGTCATGGCCAGTTACGCCAGCCTGGGGGACCTGATCATAGCCGAGCCGGGCGCGATGATCGGTTTTGCCGGCCCGCGCGTGATCAAGGATACCACCCAGGCAGATCTGCCACCGGGATTTCAGACCACGGAATTTCTGCTGGACCACGGCTTGATTGACGCGATTGTGCCGCGCCCCGAATTAAAAGAACAACTGGTCACCTATCTGGATTACCTGACCGCCGGTCACAAAACGAAGGCGACCCGCGCATGACTCGGGGCACTTGCAGCTTGCGCCGCCGGGCGGCCCGACTACCTTGACACTGTGGCTTGGTTCACTGGCCAACTCGCTGACCGACATTTTTTCCTGCTCGCCGTGGTGGTTTACGGTCTGAGCATGATTTACTCGGTGTTTCTCTGGCGGAAAGATTTCCGCAAAGACGACCACGTCAATTACCTGGCGTTGGTCGTGGCATTCGCTCTGCACACCACCGCCATGGCCTTGCGCGGCTTTTCGCTCAATCGCTGCCCGGTCAACAATCTTTTCGAGGCCACGATCTTCATCGCTTGGGGACTGGTTCTGGCTTGTCTCATTGTCGGCTTGTTGCCGCGCTTGCGCTTCCTTGCCGCCTTCGCCTCGCCCGTGCTGTTCGGCATTGGCGTCTTTGCGCTGATGCCCGCTTTGGACCCGCCGCATGGCCCCAAGCCCGAATTCTCCGGCGGACTGTTGAGCATGCACGCCACCACGATCCTCCTGGCCTACGGCGCGTTCGGACTGGCGGCCGTGGCGGCCATCATGTTCCTCACGCAGCAACACAACTTGAAGTTCAATAAACTGCGCGCCGTGCTTTCACTGTTGCCGCCGATTCAACGTCTGGAAATCGTCACCCAACGGCTGGTGCTGGTGGGCTTCATTTTGCTCACCATCGGCCTTCTCGCGGGCGGACGCTTGCCCCGCCCCGAAGGGGTTTATTACTTCAAGGATACCAAAGTGGTTTGGTCAGCGATTCTATGGGCGCTCTATCTGGCGCTGCTCGTCGGACGCTGGCGGCTGGGACAAACGGGGCGACGCTTCGCCGTGGGAGTGATCGGCGTGTTTACGTTCGTGTTGCTGACGTTTTGGGGAACCAACCTGCTCTCGGACCTGCATAATCCATGAGCCTAACCGCCACCCCGCGCTAATGCCCATTGTCGTCATCGGCCTGAGTCACCATTCGTCTCCCGTGGAACTGCGGGAACGTTTTGCTTTTGCCGAGGCACGGATTCCCGCAGCCCTTTCCGCGCTACGGCAACGGCAGATTGCCGAGGAGGCGGTGATTCTTTCCACGTGCAACCGGGTGGAGATTTACGCCGCCACTGCGCTGGCAGCGGACCGGGCCTTCGCCGAGTTGCGGGAATTTCTCGTCACCATTCACGATTACCGCGAGCCGCTCGGCGACGAGGTCTATGCTCTGAGCGAACCGCGCAGCCTGGAGCACTTGTTTCGGGTGGCGTGCGGCATTGACTCCATGGTGCTGGGTGAAACCGAGATTCTGGGCCAGCTCAAACGCGCCTACGAACTCGCGCTCCAACACCAGCACACGGGGGGAAAACTGAACAAGGCCTTTCAGCGCGCGTTCCACGTCGCCAAGCGTGTCCGCACGGAAACCAACATCCAACGCGGCAGCATCTCCGTTGCTTCCGTGGCGGTCGAACTGGCCGAGAGGATCTTCAACTCCCTGGCGGAGCACGACGTGATGGTGGTGGGCGCCGGCGACACCAGCGAGAAGACCGCCCGCGCCTTGCTTTCCCGAGGCGCGCGCAGCGTCATCGTGGCGAATCGTTCCTATGACCGCGCCGTCGCGCTGGCCGCTGAACTGGGTGGTCGCGCCGTACAATTCGACGATTGGGCGAAGGATTTCAAAGAGGTTGATATTGTCATCAGCAGCACCGCCGCGCCGCATCACATTCTCGACCGCGCCACCTTGCAGGGTTTCATGGCGGAACGCAGCCAGCGCCCGTTGCTGTTGATAGACATCGCGGTGCCGCGCGACATTGATCCCGAGGTCGCCTTCCTCGAAAACGTGTACCTCTACAACGTGGACGATTTGCAGGCGATTGCTGCCGATTACCTGAAACAACGGAAGGATGAGATTACCCGGTGCGAAGCAATCATCGCGGATAAAATCAAACCCCTCTTGAGTCTGCCCACCGCTCCGCACCCGGCGTCGTTCACCCCTCCCACCGAATCTCATGCTTGATTCCAAACGCCCCATTCTCATCGCCACGCGCGGCAGCGCCCTGGCGTTGGCGCAAGCCAACCTGATTCTGGCTCAATGCCGCGCCGCGTTTCCCAGACTTCCATTTGAACTAAAACTCATCAGGACGACCGGCGACAAACTGCAAAAAGCCTCTATGGCGCAGCCTGGCGAGAGTTTGCCCAAGGGACTATTTACCAAGGAACTCGAAGTCGCCCTGATCAAAGGACAGGCTGATCTGGCAGTCCACAGTCTGAAGGATTTGCCCACCGACCTGCCGGCGGGTCTGAAACTTGCCGCCACCCCCAAGCGCGCCGACGTGCGCGACGTGTTAATCTACCGTTCGGCGGAATTCATCAAGACGCGCGCCACAGACACCGACTCCGCGGACTGGACCCCTGGTCAGGATTCCTTGCGCGGCTACACGCCGCACACAAAGCTGGGAGAATTCCCGAACGGCGCAACCATCGCCACCAGCAGCACCCGCCGCAAAGCGCAGATGCTTGCCCAACGATCCGACCTGAACGTGGTGGAGATCCGAGGCAACGTGGTAACACGCATGCAAAAGCTCGCGGAGCGCGCTGAACTGGACGCCACGGTTCTGGCTCTGGCGGGCATCAGCCGGTTGAACTTTCGCATCACGCCAGCGGGTCGGCTCGAAGGTGACGCCGTGCCCGACGGAGTGCTGGCCACCGTGCTGGATCTGGAAGTAATGCTGCCATGCGTTGGTCAGGCTGCCATCGGCATCGAAATCCGCGCGGACGACGAACGCCTCGCCAGCATTTGCCAGCGCCTGAATCATTTCAACACGTTGCAGTGCGTCACCGCCGAACGGGCATTTCTTCACGCCATGGGCGGCGGTTGTCTCAGTCCCGTGGCCGCGTACGCGGAGGTCGTCGGCGAACAGATCAAGATGCGCGCCGTCTCCTACCGCGACGAGAAAGTGAAGCGCGGCGAAGCCCGACGCCCCATCAAGGAAGCCGTTGAACTGGGAGCACAACTGGCCGCAGAGCTACACTGACCGGCCCACACTGCCTGACGGAGAAGCCAGCCGAAGGTCGGACCTCAGTGCGCTCCAGACCGCGGGCGAGAGTGGCACTCAGACCGTGCGCCGGCTCCGCCACCACACCATCGCGGCAGCACCGAAGGCTAGAAACGCGAGAACCGAAGGTTCGGGAACCGCAGTGATCTGCACCGAGCCAAGCGGCCCCACATCGGTGACCCACACATTGGGGCCCACCGTCGTAAAACCAAATTGAACGTGCCGAGCAGGGTCTGCGATCGTGTCCAGATTGATGCTGAACTCCCCCGCGACCAGAGGAGTACTGATGACGTTGAAAGAGGAATAGTCAGGAGCGAAATCCTTGATGAAGGCAATAGAGGTGTACGGGCTGACCAAGGTGTTATCCAAAACCACGCCGGAGAACGTAACGTTTTGACCATTCCAAGCCCCCGTGTTCTCGACATACATGTTGGCTTCCATGGTCTTGTTGCCCGGCGCTCCCGGACCGCCACCGCCTACATACCAGTACGGATCAGGGTCGCCGATGGTGTTCGGCGCAAGTGTGAGCGTAGCTCCAGAAAACGTGGCGACCAAATCGGGGGTCCCCCATCCACTTCCCCACAAGAAAGCGCCGCCGTTTGCCGGTAACTCAAACACGTTCATGTACCCCAGCCAACTCGCACCGGGATCAACCGTGACTTGGACTTGAGCATGATTTGAAGTCTGTGAACCGAGGAGCACAGAAACAGCAAAGATTGGAACGAGAAGGCTCTTGCGCAGCTTTTTCATATTGACCAGCGATTTTTAGTTTTGTCTTGCCGAGTGTGGCGAGCCAAATCATGGCACGCACCGTTAATCTGTAATATCTTCTACTACAAACTCGGCGGAAATGTCAAAGAGTTTTTCAACACTTGAACCATAATTAATGAACTCCAATCCGAACCGACCGGTCGTCACGCTGAAGCAGACGGAAGCTTCCGGGTCGAATGACGCGGGTGGGGAAAGAAGTGCCTGTCGAAAAAGCCTGGCGGCTTACTTTGTTGACTCGTCCCGAAACCACTGAATCGCGTGGAGCATGACTTCCGTTGAGGATTTCAGGCCGAGCTTCTCCTTGATGCGGTTACGGAAGGAATTCACGGTAGGGATCGTAACCTCCAGTTTCTCGGCAATCTGACGCACGCCCTGCCCCTGCCCCAAAAGCCGAAACACCTCCAACTCCCGGTCGCTCAACATCTCAATGGGCGACTTGGGTTGATCTGACTGGCCGCGCAACAAGCGATTGATGACGCTGCTGGACATTTTCTCGCTGAGATACATGTCACCCGCCAGCACTTTGTGGATCGCGGCTTTCACCGTCTTGGCCGGCTCGTGCTTCATCACGTAACCCATCGCGCCGGCCCGCAAAGCGCGTTCGGCATAGAGCGATTCGTCATGCATGGACACCACCAGCACCGGCAGGTCCTCGAACTCCCCCTTGATGTCCTTGATGAGGTCAATCCCGCTGGCCCCGGCAAGAGAAATATCCACCAGCACCACGTCCGGGTTGGTTTCGCGGATGGCGGGCAGCGCCTCGACCGCGTCCGCGGCATCGCCACAAACGGTCAACCCCGGTTCGCGATCAATCAACTGCCGCAAGCCTTCGCGAAACATCGTGTGATCATCCACAATGAACACGCGACTCCGCGGGGTGGATTGGCTCTCCGCTGGCGAATTGCCCGCGGCGGCCGTGGTTCGTTTGGCAACTGATTTCTCGATCTCAGCCATGATTGGTTTCTCGTGACGATTCACGCAGTGAGGGACTGAACCTGCACGTAATCTGCGTGCCCTGATTGATCTGACTCTGCAATTCCAATGTCGCGGCAATGACCTTGGCCCGATAGCGCATAATGCGAATGCCCATCCCGCTCCGGGCGGAGTTGGAGGGGTCAAAGCCCGTCCCGTTGTCCTGCACGGTCAACTTCAACCGGTCGCCGTCCGAGGCCAGGGTCACGATCACGTTGGTGGCTTTACCATGATTGACGGCGTTCAACAAGGCTTCTTGCACAATGTAATACAGATGCAATTCCACCTCGCCGTCCACCTTGCTGGGCGCGATCTGGCTAACGAACCGACAGATGATGCGGTAGCGGCTGCTGGCACTTACCGCGAGTTCCTCCAGCGCGAGGACCAACCCGTGTTCCTCCAACCTCACCGGGAACAAGCCGCGCGCCACGCTGCGGGCCTGGGCGTTGGCTTCATTGATGAGATTGCCGATCCGTTCAGCCTCGGCCGACTCTGGCGCCCCTTGCTCCTGCAACCGGTCGCTCAGAATGTCCACGAGATACGTGATCGCGGCCAGTTGCTGGCACACGCCGTCGTGCAAGTCATGCCCGATCCGACGTTGTTCGCGATTGCTCACTTCCAAGAGTTCCCGCTCCAGTCGCCGCCGCTCCGTGATGTCGCGAGCCACGCCCTCGACTTCAACTTTACGGCCACTTTGCTTGATGACCCGGGCGCTGATCTCCAGCTTCACCCGCTGGCCCGCCGCGTTGATGAAGTCCCATTCCGCCGCGGGCAAATCCGCTCCCGTGACGACCTGTCCGAGCCATTGCCGCGCGGGTGATTGCTGGTCTTCCGCCAGGAACTCGATCAGATTGCGGTTCACGATCGCTTCGCGCGGGCGCTGCAAGAGCTGCTCGCCTGTCTGGTTGATGGATGTGATGACACCATTGAGGTCGTGCGTAAAGACCATGTCATTAGCGTTCTCAAACAAGTCCACATAACGTTCCTTCAAGGCCGCCTCCACCTGTAGCTGTTTACGGATGATCTCGGTTTGCTGGTGGACTCGCCGGCGCAGCACTCCCACCCACCCAAAAGCCGCCAGCGCCGCCAGTCCCAACGCCCCGGCCATCCACAGGACTTTCCTGAAGGTCCACCACGACGGAGCATGCAGCACGGTAACATCCTGCGGAGAACGCAACAGCAATCGGAACGATTTGGCCCGCCAAGCTTCGCCAGCCTGCCACTCGCCCGGCTCAATGAGACACACGCCGGTGAGCGCGACACGGCTGCCGTTCTTCAGTTCGGCAAAAGCGTCCGCTTCCCCGCCGCGCTGAAGGTAGGCATGGAAAATAAAGCCATCGGCCTCCAGCACGAGGAATTGTTCGCGACTGTGTTGCGCGCGGTCCAGCAGGTTCGCCTCCAGCCGCACCAACTGGCAATCGCGCGTTCCCTCCAGAGCTTCGTCCGTGGAAATGGCCAAGGGTTCTGGCGGCGGAGCGGAATCCATGCGCCGGTACACGGCATCTTGCAGCACAGGGGTGTATTCACCTTGCGCGGGAAAACCAAGCACTTCGATGCGGTCTCCCAGTTGCAGCGGATCGCGTTGCTGGCTGTGCGCCTGCAACCCTTCGTGCTCGTCTTGCAGGAACAGCAGGCCACCAGGGAGGTGATAAATCACCGTACCCGTCACCTTGACGCGATGGCCGTGGACTTCACGCGGGGTGAACTGGAGCAGACTCCCGATGGCGCGGGCGGGCACGGCAAATGGATCGTCGGGCGCGGGAATCTCGATTAGCAAGTCCTCCGGGCGCGGGACCATCAGGCGGATGGCGAACAACTGGCGCTGGCGATTGAACTGGGTGGAACAAACGCCACGCACCCGAATGGTGCTGTCCACCAGGTTTTCGGCTTTCGCCACGGGCAGTGCCTTCGCATAAACGGAAAGCCGCCCACCGCCAGTGGCGAGATGAAGCAGATAGTGCTGGGAAGGTTCATCAAACTGGACCCAGCGCACAACCCCGGCAATTTCGACAAACTGACTGTCATACTTACCGCTGGCGAGTTCGTCATACGTCGCGGTCTTGGCCGCGGGCAAAGGCGCTGCACCGATCACCCGGACGCGCTCCGGTTCGACGATGGGCGCGTATTCACCGGGACTGGTGACGCCCTCAACTTCGATCAACTGTCCGGGGAGCAACCACGGAGTATTTGTGGATTCGCGCAGATATATCCCGGCTGTCTCGTCCTGGATGAAACGGGAGAAAAGCGTCTCATCAAAGAACGTCACCACGCCCCGCAACCTCACCGGTGTCCGTCGCTGTGCGTCCTCGACTGTGAGTCCCCGCACTTCCCCCGCCGTGCGCAATTCCTGGGCGTGAAGGGGCGGAGGAAGCAACCCAACCCACACCGTTAGGGTAGTAAGCATCCCAAGCACGGAGCGGCGCGCAAGCAAGGGGAATCGCGAAATGAAAAACCCTCTAGTATTGTGACAATTGCATTCCGCAACTTGGTAGGGCGCGTCACTCCATGCGCGCCGTTCGAGGGGCGGACGGCAGAGTGCGGCGCGCACGGAGTGACGCGCCCTACCGGATCCGCAGCCAATGTATTGAAACTTCTTTTTCATGGCACTAAGGAGTGCCCGCATGTCGCAGACTTCGGAGTTGATTCGGGCGGATACCTGCATCGCATCCGGATGAGTCGGAGGTGACGACTTTTTAAGGCGGCGGCTCACGTTCGTGCAAGATGCCGACTTGCTCTGGAATCGCCAGCAAGATGACCGCGGCCAGGACATGGCTGTGGAAGAGTCAATTGCAGACCCGCACCACGTGGTAGAAACGCTGGTCGCCGCTCAAAGCATCCGCAACTGTGCGGGTTGCGCCATCCCCGGTCACGTTGGTCAGCACCAGCCACGGGCCGGAATTGAGTTGATCGCGGTAGCGGACCTGGTACGCCAGACCAGCCGCTGTGGCGAACGAGATTTGCACGCGGTCAGACTCGCGCGCCGCCAGCACCGGGATCGAGACTTCCGGGTCCACCGGCAGGGCCAGGTTCAAATCATCAAACAGGACTGCGCCCGCCGCCGTTGCCGGTTGTCGAAACACAACTTGATAGCGCACCAATTCCGCACCCGCCGGGGCGATGAGGTCTGTCACTGATCCAATAATCTGGTAAGTGGCAGGATTGAGATGGTTGGTCACGGTCAGGTTATGCCAGTCACCCGCAGGGGTGTCCGCGGTGAAAATCGCACTGCGATAGAAACCCAGGATGCTCAAGCCTGCGTCGCGAAACGTCACTTCGATCCACGCGGTGTTGGCACCAGCGAGGCGGTCGTTCGCGGGCGTGTAAGCCCAACCATTGGCCGTGTAACTCATGCCCGGAGCGGTGGGCAAGTCTTGATACAGACCGGAATAGTTCTCGCCGCCGGTGAATTGCCCAAAGACCTTGAAAACATTCGTGCCGCTGCGAACCGGTACACTGCTGACGTGTTGCAGCAAGGTGTTGAAACCGCTCCCATAAGTCTGCCAGTTTGAGAGTTCACCGATTTCGAAGCCGGGATTCAACAATGCGTTGCCCTCGCAATCGGGCGGCGTCTCCGGCTCACTGCTGTTGGTGGCGGTGTAAACCCGCACGTAATCCACGGTGAGTCGTTGCGGGAAAACCGTCGAAGGGTCAGGTGGCCCCGGCCAGTTGCCGCCTACCGCCAGATTGAGCAGCAGGAACTGCGGTTGCGTGAAGACCCATCGACTGCCGCCGGGCAGACTCGCCGGGGTCACGGTGAAGTAGAGTTGCCCGTCCATAAACCAGCGGATGCGGTTCGTCTCCCATTCGGCGGCGAAAACGTGGAAATCATCGGCATACGCCCCGCCGCCGGGAAGGGTGTGACTGCCTCCGATGCCGTTGCCCCCGGAATAGCCGGGACCATGAATGGTACCATGCACGCGATTGGTCACCGAGCCGATGTTCTCCATGACGTCAATCTCGCCGCAACTGGGCCAGCCAACGGAGGTGATGTTGGTACCCAGCATCCAGAACGCCGGCCAGATGCCCTGGCCCCGGGGGAGCTTGAGGCGCGCCTCAATGCGACCGTAGGTCCACGCAGCCTTGCCTTGCGTCTTGAGACGCGCGGAAGTGTGGTTCCGTCCGCCAAAGCTTTCCTGAAGCGCTTCGATGACGAGGTGCCCGCCTTCAATGCGCGCATTGTTCGTCCGCGCGGTGTAAAACTGAAGCTCGTTGTTGCCCCAGCCGTTGTTGCCGGTGCCGAGGTCGAACACCCATTTCGTAGCGTCGGGTGAACTACCATCGGGTTGATTGAATTCGTCCGACCAAACGAGTTTCCAGCCGGGGAGGTCTTGCGCTGACACCGTCAGCGGTACGGCAGCAAACAGGAACCAGGCTACAAAATGAATGCTCAGTCTTTTCAAGTTGCTTATTCAAGTTGGCGAGCCTGACGGCGCGCGTTTTTGTTGTCATTCTTAAGAAGCCATGAGCTGATGTCTATAGGGAGTTGACTGCAAAGACATCGCTTCGATTCGTGCGCAAATCAGACCATTTCCAGTTTTCCACGTGGCCATCACAAAAGGAAAACGCCGCGCGGCTGTTGTGACGCGCAGCCGGCTGCTTGTAAGGAGCGAAGGTCCATCCCGCGGTCGGGGAAGGCTGTTTGGTGGTGATCTCGGTGAAGTAGGCGGACGGCATCTGGTCAGCACTGGTTCCCGATTTGGGATAGCCCACGTCCCCGATCAACCAGATTTGACTGGGGCGTTGAATCTGCGTCAACTTCCGGCTGCCCAGATTCGAGCCATCCGCGTTGCGGCCATAGCGAATGATGCCCGTGGTGATCGTATTGCCCTCCAGCGGCCCATAGCCTTCGCACGGCGATCTGAAATACGCCACCACGGCCGGATTGATATCCGTGTCCTTAACGGAAGGACATCGCCAAACATTGTTGGAGGCCGCACTGCTGGTGATGTACTTGCCCTGGTCGAGGATTTTGAACCACCAGTCCGCAGTGACGCCTGGCCACGTGCCTGTGTTCAGTGGCGGCAGGTAGTCATTGTGGTCGCCGGCATACATCATGAAGGCGAGCGCAATCTGTTTGTTGTTGTTGACGCACGCAATCCCCCTGGCCTTGTCCTTCGCCTTGCCCAAGGCGGGGAGAAGCATGGCCGCCAGAATGGCGATGATGGCGATGACGACCAGAAGTTCAATGAGCGTAAAGCCCGTCACCCGGCGAGCATTTGCCTGGGCGGCGTGCTCTCGTTTGTTGCATCGAATCATGGGAATCGCCAAAGCCTCTGCTGACATGCTCCTCGGCCAAAGAACGATACGCCCAAAGACCGGGATTCACCGGTCTTCGGATCGCTTCTCAACCGAGACTACTTCGTCAGCACTTGATAGTAACGCTGGTTGCCGGCGGTGGCGTAGGAGACCGTTTTCACGGTGCCATCACCGGCGATCAACTCGCCTAGCGACAGCCACGTTGGATCGCTCAGATCGTCCGTGTAAACCACCTGATAATCAGTGTCACCCTGCGACAGCCACGAAAGCTGGATGTTGCCGCCGTTGAGCGATGCGTCCACCGTTACCGGCAGTTTCTTCATCAGCCGCGTGGCATCCACATAAACGCTGCCCGGACCGCCACCCACGGCGTGCAACGTGATTTGGAAGCGCACGAACTCTGTGCCGGCCGGCGCGACCAGATACTGAGCGTCCGTAGTCGTAGTCTGCGCGTAACCCTCCACCACGCCATTGGTCGCTTGCAGAACCAGCCAGGTATCCAGCAGCTCGGGGGCGTTGGTCACAACCTGCGATTGGTAGATGGCAATGGGGTCGGCCGCACCCGCCCGGAACTGCACCTCGAGAAAGGCCTCGTTCACCGGTGCCGTCAACGGATCGAAACTCGATTGCCAGAGCCGGCACTCGCCTGTGAAAATATCGCCCGGCGCCGCCGGTACATCCTGAAAAATCCCGTTCCACTCTCCGGCATTGTACACTTGCACCACATTGGTGCCGTCAACCGTTTGTACGTTTTGATCGGAAGGCCAGGCGTAGATGTCATTGGTGTTTTGCAGCGCCGATCCGGTAAAGTTTACCCACGGTTCGGGTACTGTAGTGGGCGTAACCAAGTCCAATTCAAAACCGGGATTGTCCAGGGCGTTGGCGAATTCCGCCGGCGTCAGGACTCGCAGCCGAACCGACTGCGAGTCAATCGAGCCTGCCGTGCTGCTCACCGTGACTTTGTAGGACGTTGCATCCTCTGCCTGTGCGTTACTGACACTGAGCGTGGCACTGGTGGCCCCGGAAATGTTACCCCCATTCACAAGGTTGGTTTCGTACCGCTGCCACTGGTAGCTGAGGGCAGATGATCCCGAAGCCGTCACGCTAAACGTTGCCGTCTCCCCAAATACCACCCGTTGATTTGCCGGCTCACCGGTGATGGCGGGATCAGCGTTGTCCACCAGCACACTCACTCCCTCCAGGGCAGCCGCCGAGTCGGGCGCGGTATTCGGTCCGTAGAGCAGAAACCCATACTGACAGATGTTGCCAGGGGGAATGTAGCGTGTCACCGAAAACGGATTACCGCTAAAGAGCTCCTCTCGGGTGTCTCCGATATAGGCGTAGCCGCTCCCGAATTGTTTGATAACCGCCACACACGTCCAACCCGCAGGGAGTGAGTTTGATTCCACCATCCCGGTAAAGGTCACATCATTCCCGCCAAAGCCGGTGCCGACATCCACATAAAAATTTGCCTCCAGATGTTTGTTGGGCGTGCCGTCGGGCTGGTTCCAGAACGGATCGCCCGGATTGTAGGTGTTGGTGTTTATCCGCAGCACCACGCGCGTGGCGGTGGCCACATCGGGCAGGAAGTTGGCGCGCAAGGCGTCCGTCCCCCAGGCCCCGCCGCCGACGTAGGCGTCATTCGTCTCGAACCAGTTCATATAGCCACTCCAAGTCTTGGTCGAATCCACCTTCACCGTGATCTGCGACCAGCCCAATCCAGTGAAACCCATCAATGCGGCGAGGGTCAAAAGAGTCGGGAGCAATCCTTTGAGTGTGGTTCGCATCAAGCGCAGATGCACCGAAACGGGCGGTACCGCTGATTCTCGTAACGCTGAATAATTGGCTGGGGAGGTTTTCATAATTGGGTCTATAAGTTTCTCGTCATTCATTACCTGACTTGCAATAAACGTTGACATTGGTTGTAGTTGTTTATATTACATACAGTCGGATGAGTCAACTTGTATTTTACATCTGGACAAACAACCGACAAAACCGACAGCTTCTCAACACCTCCGCATCTAACCTCTGAAGCGGCAACCTCCAACGCAAAGTAACCGCCATGAACCCCCAATTACGCTATACAATTCGTATCGCTTTGATCGTCGCCTTTGGTGGATTCTTGATGGGCTTTGATGCCTCGGTCATTTCGGGCGTCGTCGGATTCATCGAGCCGGAATTCGGGCTCACCAAACTCCAACTCGGCTGGGCGGTTAGCTGTCTCACGCTCACTGCCACGCTGGGAATGATGATTTCCGGCCCGTTGAGCGATGCCATCGGACGCAAGAAAGTTCTGATGCTGGCTGCCGTCGTTTACACCATTTCGGCCATCTTGTCCGCTGTGGCGCCGACTTACTCGCTGTTGGTGATTGCCCGGATGATTGGCGGTTTCGGCGTGGGCGCGTCATTGATCGTGGCGCCGATGTATATCGCGGAAATGGCCCCGGCGGCGCGGCGCGGGCAGATGGTTTCCTTCAATCAATTGAACATCGTCATCGGCATTTCCGCGGCGTTCTTCTCGAATTACCTGATCCTGAAACTCGGCAAATCCGATGCGGGCTGGGCGCAAGCACTGCAATTCGGGCCGCACAACTGGCGCTGGATGCTGGGTTTGGAAACGTTGCCGGCGTTGGTTTACTTCTTCAGTCTGTTGGTCGTGCCGGAGAGTCCGCGCTGGCTGATCATGCGCAATCGCCAGTCAGAGGCGCTGGCGGTGATGACCCGCACCAATGGGGAAACCGAGGCGCGGCAGCAGATTGCGACGGTCCAAGCCAGCCTCGCCGCTGAAGCCGGACGCGAACGCACGCCACTTACTGAATTATTCCTGCCGGCCCTGCGCAAGGTGTTGGTCATCGGGCTGGTCATCGCTGTCATCCAGCAGATCACCGGCATCAACGCCGTGTTCTTCTACGCGCCGATGATCTTCGAACAATCCGGCATTGGCACGGACGCCGCGTTCTCGCAGGCGGTGCTGGTCGGGTTGATCAATCTCGTTTTCACCGTCGTGGCCATCAGTCTGGTGGATCGGCTGGGCCGCAAGCCGCTGCTGGCCTTCGGTCTGGCCGGCATTACGATTTCCATGCTGGTGCTCGGAGGCAGCTTCGCCTCGGCCACCTACCAACTCACGCCCGCGTCCCTGGCCAAGCTGCCGGAAGCAGTGGAGGCCGCGCGCCTCGAACCGATGCTGGACAAGACTTACGACAGTGACGTGGCCTTCAAACGCGCGCTGCAAGAAACCCTGGGCGCGGAAGAGGCGCGGCAGTTTGAATCGGCCCTCATCGCCCTGGCCATCCGGGTCAATGCAACGCTCATTTTGTTCGGCATCCTCGGTTTCGTGGCGTCCTTCGCCGTCTCGGTCGGACCGGTGATGTGGGTGTTGTTCTCCGAATTGTTCCCGAACCGCGTGCGCGGTCTGGCCATCTCCTTCGTGGGCTTTGTAAATTCCGCGGTCAGTTTCATGGTGCAACTGGTGTTCCCGTGGGAACTGGCCAACTGGGGCAGCGCCACCACCTTCCTGATTTACGGCGGCTTCGCGGCCATCGGCTTTTTCTTCGTGCTCGCCTTGCTGCCCGAAACCAAGGGCCGTTCGCTCGAACAACTCGCCGCCGAACTGGTCGGCAAATCACCGGCCGCCACCACAACTAATTGAATTATGAAAACGCTTCTTGAAACGCCTTTCCCTCGCAGCAGCCGACGTCAATCGGCTCAAATCTCCGTCGCCAGCTTGACGGCCACGCTGATGCTCACGCTCTTCCTCGCCACCTCCTGCACCAACGCCGCGCCGACCGGCCCGGTGAAAGTCGAGGTCCGGCAGGTGGACGGCGCGTGGAAACTCTATCGCGCCGGCGAACCGTATTACGTCAATGGCGCCGGGTTGGAATTTGGCGACATCGCCTCACTCGCCGAACGGGGCGGCAATTCCTTCCGCACTTGGCGCACGGAAAACGGTCGCGTCCCCGGCAAGGAGATTTTGGATCGCGCCCATCAACACGGTCTCACCGTGGCCATGGGCATCGAGGTCGCGCGGGAACGGCACGGATTTGACTACAACGATACGGCGGCGGTCGCCCGCCAATTGGAGCGCATCCGGGGCGAAGTGCTCGCGCTCAAAGACCACCCGGCCCTGCTGCTCTGGGTCATCGGCAATGAGTTGAACCACCACGCCACCAACCCCAAGGTCTGGAATGCCGTCAACGACATCTCGAAGATGATTCACGAGGTGGACCCTAATCATCCCACCATGACCGCGCTGGCCGGCATCAGCCCGGAGTTGATCCGCGAAATCAAAGCCCGCGCCCCGGATCTCGACCTGCTCGGCTTCCAGATGTACGCCGACATCATCAACCTGCCCCGTTACCTCAAGGAATCCGCCTGGACTGGCCCCTATCTCGTCACCGAGTGGGGCGCGACCGGCCATTGGGAAGTGCCCAAAACCGCGTGGGGCGCGCCCATCGAAAACGACAGCACCACCAAGGCGGAACTGTACCGCCAGCGCTTTGAAACCGTCATCCGCAGCGACACCACCCAGTGCCTCGGTTCGTATGTGTTCCTGTGGGAACAAAAACAGGAGCGCACGCCCACGTGGTATGGCGTTTTCCTCGAATCCCGGGAAAAGACCGAGGCGGTGGACGTGATGCACTACCTGTGGAATGGCGGCTGGCCGTCCAATCGCAGCCCCCGCCTCGAAAGCCTGACGCTTGACGCACGCACCGCGAAGCAAAACATCCGGTTGCAGGCCGGCAAAACTTATCCCGCCGAGGTGGTGGTGCGCGATCCGGACAACGATCCGCTGACCTATACGTGGGTGCTCATGGAAGAAAGTCAGGCCACCACGACCGGCGGTGATCCCGAGGAAAAGCCCCGCGCGCTGCCGGATAAAATCGAGAATCCCCACGCGAGTCGGATCACGCTCCGCGTGCCGAGCAAACCGGGCGCGTATCGCTTGTTTGCGTACGCCTTCGATGGCCAGGGCCACGCCGCGCACGCGAACATCCCGTTCTATGCGGAGGGCGATCCGACCACCGCAAAAGCAAGCACCCTCGCCCCTGCAAACAATCCATGAGGCGAAGCGGCGACAAGTTCTGACCAAACGCAAACTGGATGAAACCGCAGAGCCGTGATGCACACTGCGCAGCGGAGCCACAACCAAAGGAGCGCGGCTGTCCTCAGCCGCAGCACGTCCGCTGGGGACCGGCGCTCTCATGGTTGGGGGTAGCCACGCGCCGTTGGAGGGGCTGCGGCTGGGGACAGCCGCGCTCCAAAAGCCACGGGGCGCGAGAAGACTTTGATGGTTGGCGGCACCGCGAACGACTGCCGCCCTGGTATCTCTCCGGCAGTCGCGTCTCCGCGGTTGCTCCAGGTTCACGATCAGATTGGCGTGTCCGTCGTGCTATGTTTCTCCATTGTTGAATTTTCTCCGGACATGAAACAACGCGTCTTCGCCAGTCGCCAACCGCTCCACCCACCCCAAGCGACGGTGCGCGGCGAACTGGTCTCGCTAAACGGGGAGGACTTCTATCGCATCGCCAACTACGACCGGATGCGACCGTTCTTTCTGACACTCGTAAGCGATGCCGACCACTGGATGTTTCTCTCCAGCACCGGCGCGCTCACCGCCGGCCGCCACGATCCCGATCTCGCGCTGTTCCCTTACTACACCGACGACAAAATCCACGACTCCGCCGAATTCACCGGCAGCAAGACGCTCGTGCGGGTCCATCGCAGCGGGCGCACGAATTTGTGGGAACCGTTCTCCGAGCGTTACCGCGGCGTTTACCGCATCCACCGCAACCTCTATAAAAACCTCCCCGGTAACCAGATCATCTTCGAGGAGATCAACGACGACCTCGGCCTGACGTTTCGTTATGGCTGGAGCAACAGCGAGCGCTTTGGTTTTGTCCGCAAAGCGTCACTCGCGAACGACGCCCGCAGCGCGGTGAAAGTCTCGCTGCTTGATGGACTTCAAAACCTGCTGCCCACTGGGGTTGGCAGCCAGTTTCAACTCGAAAAAAGCACGCTCATTGACGCTTACAAAAAGAACGAACTGCTACCCGCGACCGGCTTGGGACTGTTCACGCTCAGTTCGATTCCGATTGACCGACCCGAACCGGCCGAAGTGCTCCGGGCCACCACCGTCTGGTCCCTTGGCCTGCAACGGAACGCCACGCTGTTGTGCGCACGCCAACTCGACCGCTTTCGCGACGGCCAGCCGCTGCAAACGGAAACCGACATTCGCGCCGAGCGCGGCGCTTACTTCATCCAATCCGAATTGACTCTGCGCGCCGGACAGAGCATCGAATGGCGCATTGTCGCCGACGTGAACCGTGGTCCATCCGACGTCGCCGAACTCAGTCATTTGCTCCGCGCTCCTGCGCGCCTGACCAAACTCATCCTTCAGGACGTCGCCCGTGGCACGCGCGAGTTGCGCCGCATCATCGCCAGCGCCGATGGTCTGCAAAAGAGTTCAACTCCCATCAGCGACGCGCGCCACGCCGCCAACGTGCTGTTCAACGTCATGCGCGGCGGCATTTTCGCTGATGGGTACAGCGTTGATCCGAGCGACTTGCGCCAGTTCATCACGCACGCCAACAAAACGGTCGCCGCCCGTCACGCCGCAGTCTTCCGTCGGCTTTGTCGCGGAGCCTGCGGCGTCCCCTATTCCCATATCATCGCCCTCGCCGCTGCCACCGGCGATCCGCAACTCGAACGGCTCTGCCGCGAATACCTGCCGCTCACGTTCAGCCGTCGCCACGGCGACCCCAGCCGTCCGTGGAATCGCTTCTCCATTCGCAGCCGCCGGCCCGATGGCCGCCGCGCGATCTGGTATGAGGGCAACTGGCGCGACATTTTCCAGAACTGGGAGGCGCTGGCGGTTTCGTTTCCCGGTTTTCTGCCCGGCATGATTTGCCGCTTCGTCAACGCCTCGACCGCCGACGGCTACAATCCCTACCGCATCACCCGCGACGGCATTGATTGGGAAGTCGCCGAACCGCACGATCCGTGGTCGTTCATCGGCTACTGGGGCGATCATCAAATCGTCTATCTGCTCAAGCTGCTGGAACAACTTGAACGCCATGAACCGGACACGTTGCGCGCGTTACTCGGCCGGAGAATCTTCTGCTACGCGAACGTTCCTTACCGCATCAAACCGCACGCGGCTCTACTCGCGAATCCCAAGGACACTGTCATCTTCGACGAAGCGCGCGAAGCACTTGTCCGCCGGCGGGTGCAGGCCGTGGGTGCTGACGGCAAACTCGTCTGGGACAAAACCGGCAACGTCCATCTTGTCAATCTCACCGAGAAACTGCTCGTGTCCTTGCTCGCCAAGCTGACCAATTTCGTCCCCGGCGCCGGCCTCTGGCTCAACACGCAACGCCCCGAATGGAACGACGCCAACAACGCGCTCGTCGGCAACGGCGCGTCGGTGGTCACGCTTTGCTATCTGCGCCGGACGTTGACGTTCTGCGAGACGATTTTTCAAAGCCTCGGGAACGCCCAATTTGAAATCGCCGAGGAAATCGCCGCGCATCTCCGCACCGTCACCCGCATCCTACAACGCGAACCCGCATTCACCGCGAAGTCAGTCAGCAACCGCGACCGCAAACGTCTGCTCGACGCGCTGGGTCAAGCCGGCAGCCGGTATCGCGAGCAGATTTACGCGAACGGCTTCTCTGGCCGGCAGAGTCGTATCGGTAAGCCGGCGTTGATGGACTTCTTCACCGCCGCCCGCGGCGCTGCGGATCAAACCATTCGCAGCAATCGCCGTCCCGATGGGTTGTATCACAGCTACAACCTGCTCGATTTTGGGCGGCGGAACGAAGTCTCCATTCGCCGCCTTTACGAGATGCTCGAAGGCCAGGTCGCGGTGCTCAGTTCCGGTTTGTTGTCGCCGCACGAGGCGTTGTCCGTGCTCGCAGCATTACGCAACAGCGCGATGTATCGCGCCGATCAACACAGCTATCTGCTCTATCCGGATCGCCGGTTGCCGCGCTTTGTCGAGAAGAACAACCTGCCCCGCCGGGAGATCAACCGCTCCGCGCTGCTGCGCCAATTGCTGGCCGACGGCAATCGTCAACTCATCGAGCGCGACGTGACCGGACAAGTGCATTTCAATGGTGACATCAAGAACGCGCGCGATGTCCGCCGCGTCCTCGACACGCTCGCCGCCGCCGGTTACGCGCGTCTCGTGAAACGCGACACCGCGCTCGTGCTGCATATTTTCGAGCGCCTATTCGATCATCAATCCTTCACCGGTCGCTCCGGGACATTTTTCGGCTACGAGGGCCTTGGCTGCATTTACTGGCACATGGTTTCCAAGCTCCTGCTGGCGGCGCAGGAGAATTTCCTCCGCGCGGAGGAAATTGGCGCGCCCGCCGCCGTGCGCCGCCAACTGGCCACCGCGTATCACGACATTCGCGCCGGCTTGGGCGACCGCAAATCGCCGGCGGAATACGGCGCGTTCCCCACCGAACCCTACTCGCACACGCCCGCCCACACCGGCGCGCGGCAGCCCGGCCTGACCGGCCAGGTGAAGGAAGACATCCTCTGCCGCTTCGGCGAACTCGGCGTGTCCGTCATCGGTGGACAGATTCAATTCCGACCGCGCTTGCTTCGACGGAAAGAATTTCTTGGTGTCCCCGGCGTGTTTCGCTGGTTCCATCCTGCGGGCATCGAGCGTCGCCTGTCGTTGCCGGCCGATTCACTGGCGTTCACCTACTGTCAAGCAGCGGTCGTCTATCAAATAGGCAGGCGCGATTTGTTGACCGTGTATTTTGCCGACGGCTCAAAACAGAGTTGTACAAGCGACCGTCTCGACGTCGAAACGAGTCGTGCAATCTTTGCTCGTAACGGAAAAATCGGGCGGATTGTGGTTGTGCTCCGGGGCAGCCAATTGCCGTAAGTACCTGGCATCTAATGCAATTGCGCCGGGAACACGACGTGCTAGTCTCCCAAGTATGGAAAGCGACCAAAAACTTTCGGTACCAGACAGCGAGAGTGACAAGTCTGCAATGAACGCGGATTCGGAGCGGCAGGCTGAGGCGCTGAACGGAGAGATCGTTTCCGCCAATCTCCATGCCCTCGAAACCGTTTACTTCGCGGCCATGTTGGAAGAAGCCCGTCTCTTTGATGTAGTGGACCGCTTGGTGACAATGTTCGGCCAAGGACGCTTGCCCATTGGCCACGGACGGGCCGGGGCGATGCTCTACCGCTACTGGAAGGGCCATCCCAGCCGGCTTACGACGGTGCAGAGGCGCAACGTTTATGCCCGCGCGTTCGGCCTGCCCTGCAACGACGCCGGTGTGCTGCCCAACCGCGAATTCAACAATCTCTGGCTGCGCTTTGTCTCCATTGTCGGCATGTATGCAGCCGAGCTTCAGTCGTTGCCGCCCGGGGAACGCTCCGTGAGCGCCGAGGAAGTGTTGCTCAGCGGACGCTCTCTCGCCCTCAATCTTTCCACCCATGGTCACGGCCTCGCCTGGTTCGCGACCAAGGATTTTAAGCCAGAGATCCAGCAAGTCCTCGAGTTGCTCGCCGACGCGGAACTCCAAACGGCGTTCGGCGCCAGGGATCCATGGCAAGTCCTTCGCAACGTTGCGGCAGTGGAATTGGCCGCCAGGCCAAACGTCCCGCGCGCCCACACCCGGGCGGAGAACGGCGTGATCATCATCCGCTGGCTCGCCAATCGTCGCGCCCGCTTGCTGCGCCCGCGGGCCGCCAACATTCTCCGGCACGAAGACATCTGCGAAGGGCGCACCGCAGCTTCTCAGAACAAGAAGGCGACTGTTTATCCCACTGACTCCGATCTCGTCACCGCGTGCGAACAATGGCTGGGCGTTACCGGCACCCAGGAAGCAGAACTAAGAACCCAGCCCCCGCTGGAAGCGCCGCTGGCGCCAGTCAGGACGACAGTCCCGGACGAGGAACAACGGGATCAAGTGGCGTAATGGGCTAAGACCCAACGCCGGATGATTACTTGCCCCCGGACTTGTGGGCGGGTCTCTCAGACAGCATGTCGCGAATTCCCTGACGCGACGCCGCAGTCCGGCTGCGGTTCGAGGTCTTGGTTGGGCTATTTCGCGGACACCGCCATGCGCAACGCGACTTCGGCGACGCGTTTGCCAACGCCGCGGACGGTATTCAGGCTGCCTTCATCTTGCGACAACTCCTCCCCTTGGGATTGAATGGTGCCGCCCCAGTGATTCCCCGGTTTGCCGTCACCCACCAAGACCATCTCCTGCGAGAGCATGAACATGATGAGTTGTTGCAGGACCAGTTCCACCCCGGCGTTGCGCCCGCCCCCGACCGCGATGGCGCCGCCCACCTTGTTGCGCAGCGGGAAGCCCCCTTGACGAAAGGCGACCATGCGCTCGAACAGGTTTTTGAGCGGCGAAGAAACAATACCCATATAGACCGGCGAACCTATCAGGATTCCATGGACGTTCGGCGCCTCCAGCTTCTCGCGCAGGGCGGGGAAATCATCCGCCTGATCGGAACTCTTTGAGCCAACCGCGATGTACGGGTCCAGGTTGAGTCCGGAAAGCTCAATGAGTTCTGTCGTAATTGCGGAACTCACGGACCTGGCGGATTCCAGTGCCAATTCCACGGCCTTGGAGGTGGACTTGCCCTTGCGCATGCTTCCGGTCAGGCCCAGGATTTTGACCGAGCCGGCGGCGGGTTCGGCGGCGTTCGACAACGTGGAGAGGGTGGCGGCGGATATCGCAGCCGTGCCGAGAAACAAACGACGATTCATGTTTTTCATTGGAGCTGTTGGGTTCGCCCGCAGCGTGTCCGAAGGCAAAGCGTGCTTCAAGGGAAAATCAGTCGCAATAGTTGCTGACTGAAACCACGGCCATCGTCAATTAGGCACTCTGGGGGGGTCTGCCGGTTTCGCTCTTCAGCTTCCGAGGCGCAAGATTTCCGCCGCCGTCTTCCGCAACAGACCTCGCGTTGGCAGATATGCTGCCACCGCGCCCGCCACCACGCTGATCCCAAAGGTCGCGAGAAAAGTCAGGTACGGCATGGTGAACACGACCGGGATTTCCGCCAGGCTTCCCGCCTCCAGCACAAACAGCCACGCGAGCGTGAAGCCGATGGCACCGCCCGCTACCCCCGCCGAAAGCGTCAACCCCAGCGCTTCGCCCAGGAACATCCGGAACAATTGTGACCGCCGCAAACCCATCGCTCGCAACATCCCCATCTCCCACCGTCGCTCGATCACGGCGGTGGCCATGGACGCGATCAACGCGAACACCGAGATCACCACCGCCACCGCCAGGAGCAGTCCGAAGAACACCTGCGTTGCCCAGTAAACCACCTGCGCTTCGCGCTTCTGCTCGGCTGCCGAACGCACGCCGAATCGGAAACGTAGATCAAAGCGATCCCGGATTTCCGCAGCCGCCGCTTTCTGCGCGTCCTCATCGCCGCCCACCTTGAGAAAATAGCGGACCATCTTGGCCTCCTCGGGCGCGTAATCCGTCAGTTCCCGAAAGCTCGACATCGGCATCAACATTCCAGACCCAATGGCATTGGCCACGCGCGAACGGAAGTTGTCAAAGCCGGCCAACGTTTCGCAGATTGCCGCGACTTGAAATCGCCCGGTTCGCCGGTTTGGTCCGAGATGAAACGCCAGTTGCACCAGATCGCCGGCGCGAACCTCCAGAAACCGCGCCGCCGCAAGGCTCAGCACGACGGGCGGGGCTTCCGGAATGTCGCCGACAGCGTTTGTCGCCGGCTGATAGTTCGCCACGCGGAGCAGGCCATCCAGTCCGCCGTCAGCATAGCGGATGTGATTGGTGTAAAGCACAAGAGGCAGGTCCGCATCCACCCCGAACGGCACGAGCCACAAATGTTTCATACCCACCAGATCACTGAGGACCACATCGTAGGCCGTGCCGCGCTGGCTGCGGCTGCGCAACACGCACACTTCCGAAACGCGCTCCACGCCACTCACGCCGGCAAGTTCGGTCTTGAACCCCAGCGCGCCGGCATCATCCGATTGCAGGCGCACATCGGCGCCGTTGAAGTGTTCCACCATGGTCATGGACATCCGGCTGAACAGAACCACGAGGCTCGCCACAAAAATAACGAGCGAGATGGAAAGGACAAACATCAACGCAGTCGTCGTGTTACGGCGCCGATGCCGCTCCAGGTTGCGGCGCGCCAGCTCGGCGGACGGCCCCAGAACGACGGCGAGCAGCCACATGATCACGCCTTCAATCATCGGCAGCGCCCCGGCCGCCACGAGCGTGAAGCCCAACAGGATCGTGAGCAAGAGGCACAACACCACCGTGCCGATTAGTGAACTGTTGCCCGAGAGGAACGCGGTTGGGAGCACGAAGAACACGACCACCGAAAGCGCCGAGAGCGCAATGCCGGTAAACAGCAGCGACCGGTTGGGACCACCCACCTGCCGCGCTGCCACGCGGATCTGGCCGCCTCGCAGCGGATCCAATGCATCAACGATATGCCAGCGCGTCGCCTGCAGGGCAGGAATCAACGCACTGCCAACGGACAAGACCGTGCCCGCACCCAGCGCCAGCAGCAAGTTCGACCAGGAGAACGCCAGTGTGACCGACCCGACCTGCGCGTGCATCGCCAGTTCGATGAGTGTCACGATGAACTTTGCCACGACCGTTCCCGCAAGCACACCCGGGAGCACGCCAATGAAGCATAGGAAAACCGACTCGCTCAGGACCAGTCGGAAAACGTCAGTCCGGCGCGCTCCTACTGTGCGAAGGATCGCGTATTCGCGGATGCGCTCTTCGACTGCCACCGAAACAATGGAGTAGATGAGCAGGCCCGTTATGGTTAGCGCCAGCACGGCGAACACGCCAAAGACGGCGCGCAGCGGCGAGGCGAGATTCTGGAACACGGTGATCGCGGCGGCCTTGGGCAGCCGCACGTCGAAGTCCATGCCGAGGTCGGCGGCGATGGCTTCACCGGCGCGTTTCAATCGCAGCACGCTCGCATGAAGATCGCGGCTGTCGTAATAGGACTCTGGCTTCTTGAACGTTCCGGCCAGAAAATGCACGCGCTCCCTCTCGCCCAGAATGCCGCGCACCGTGGTATCGTTGACGACAATGAATTCGCGCACCTCCTGCGGCAGGATCAACTGACGGTCCACAACCATTTCCAGTTCCAGCTCCGTCTCGCTTCCGAAAACCGGGGACAACACGGACAACCGGCCGCCGGGCTTGACATTCAGGCGTTTGGCGAGCGCCTGAGAAATCGCGCACGCATTGCCGCGGAGTTTCGGTTCCGGATGCAATCCCGAGGCGTCGAACTCGCGCTCGGCCAGCGGATCAATACCGATCAACAGGGCGTCCTGCGAACCGAGGTCCGTCACTATCTGGACGATTCCGACCCACCGCGGCGCCAGCCCGCGCAACTCTGAATTCTCCGCCAGCTTTGACCACGCCACCGCCGGATTGAACGGCTCAGGATTGAACAGGTGACCGCCCCGCGCAGTAATCAGCACGTCGGCCTTCCCGGCTTGCAGAGCCACCAGATCGGTGTACGAAGTGGAGACGGAATCGAGGCCAATCTGGATGGCGACCAGCAGCGCGATGGTCAGGAAGATGCCGAGCACTCCCGCGGCGGTGCGGAGGCGGCGCCGCCCGAAGTTGCGGAACACGTAACGGAGGGAAGCGCTCATGCTGCGGCCGGGGTCTCGATCTTGCCATCCCGCAGCTTCACGATCCGCGAACTCTGCTCCGCGATGGAGTGATCATGCGTGGCGATCACCATCGTCACCTGTTCCCGCCGGTTCAGATCCCGCAGCAGGCCGATCACCTCGGAGCCCGTGACACTGTCAAGGTCGCCGGTCGGCTCGTCGAGCAGCACGAGCGCGGGTTCGTTCGCGAGGGCGCGGGCAATGGACACCCGCTGCTGCTCGCCGCCGGAAAGTTCGGAGGGCTTGTGATCCGCCCGATCCTTCAAGCCGACGCGTTCCAGCAATTCAAGCGAGCGACTCCGTCGAGCGGCGGCCTTCGCGCCCTTGAACTGCATCGGAATCTCCACATTCTCGCGCGCCGTGAGCGTGGGCATCAGGTTGTAGAACTGGAACACCATGCCCAGCCGGTCCCGCCGGAGGTCCGCGAGGTGATCATCCGAAAGCCCCTGCAATTCCACGCCTTCAATTTTCACCGTGCCACGCGAGGGAAGATCAATGGCCCCGATGATATTCAGCAGGGTCGTCTTGCCGCAGCCAGAAGGCCCCATCAGCGCCACGAATTCGCCCCGCCGCACCGACAGGTCCACGCCCCGAAGCGCGCCGACCGCCGTGGCGCCCAGGAGGTAGCTCTTGTGAATGTTGGTGGCTTCCACGGTGATGTCACTCATTGGTTTCTCCGGGTGTTGGTTGGGGATGGCAGTGGCCGCAAAAGACTTCGGCGCTTCGTCGGTCGCATTTGGAAGGCTTGGGGCAACGGGCCATGACGCGAGGAGCGTAAGGCGATCACGTTGGGGTTCCAACCTCAATTAATGTTTCATTCACGGGATTCTCTGTCCGCGCCCATTGTATTTCAATGATTGAGGCCGCCGTGCAAATTCCGGAAACTTGAATTAGCGCGTCGCCCACAAGCCGCGACAATATGCACGCCAAAATAAATCCTGCACCCGGGCCTGCAAAGCACAGGTGGGGTCGCCGACGGCTCTTGGGCTGTGGTATCGGCTGCGCGGGTGTTGGATTGCTGATGGTCGCAGTCATCGTTCTCGCCGGCTTGTGGCTGGGCAAAGTGCCGAAGTCTTATCCGCTGGCCACGAACCCGATTCCAGCGCCCGCCACCAACTCAAACCTCGGCGGTGGACTGGACGGGTTTGAATCGCCCTATCTCGGCCATACGGGAAGTTGGAATGGCAAAGGTGGGGCGATGCTGGGCGGGTCAAAGCTTGCCGACCTGGACAAGGAACACGCGATGGGTTTGCGGTGGACGTTCATGCCGGTCTATTGGCGCGCGATGGAACCGGACGGCCCGGTGGATTTGGCCAGCGAAACGCCACCAGCATGGCAGGCGCTCGACGCTTTCGTGATCGCCGCGAAGGAACGAGGATTGAACGTGCTGATGCAGGCACCCGTGGTCGGTGGCAACGCGGGTGGCCCGCCCGATTGGGTCGGACGCCGTGAGCCAG
>JAANMU010000987.1_pt1 | contig 29232 bp, 23 predicted proteins | sample 7279701 | NCBI WGS metagenome assembly JAANMU01 (sample SAMN14094539, study PRJNA606508) | bioreactor metagenome | isolation source: A lab-scale SPAN reactor treating ammonium-rich wastewater day 57 | place: Ireland: Galway | collected 2017-03-13 | reverse complement strand
CGGTTATCACGCCTGAAATGGAAAAGATAATTTACTATGGAACTTTCAATTGATAAAAAGCTACAACCTGCTAATATGAAATTATGGAAACGTATCTTCATAGAATAGAGGCCGTTCTTTTCGGAACGCTTATCGTTTGCTTTTTGTCTTTTGCACTTGTCCCGCAATTTTTCAGACTCTATGCCAAAGAAGGCAAAAAATGTTGTTCTCAATCGGGATGTGACTTTGGCTACACTTGCCTTTCAATTCCAAGCCCTTGTCCCTTTCAAGGAGCTTACGGCTACTGCACGCAATCTATAATTGAATGCCCGAATGGTTACGGCTGTCCGGCTGGGATGTATTGTGTGGACTATGTTTGTGTCTGGTTCGGTCCCGGCACGCCGACGCCGGGCGGGAGCGGCGACGGGGCCGAGTTATGAGATGACAACTGCGATGAAAGGAGATCTCGCGGGATTGAAATCCCCGCTCAATACTTGCAAGTCCTTCGGACTGACCGCGCAGAGTCGGATTTATCCGACTTGTGTAAACTGAGGCGGGGGAGATTCATCCCCCGGCGTTCGTCTTCTCCCACCAACGACTAGCAGATGGCTTCGCGAGACAGACGCCAGCCGCTGATGCCTCCTCTACTTTTCATCCGCCTCCTCCCCTCACAACCGCCTCGATCAGACCTTCCACCATCCCTGGCTCGCCCCATCCCAGCCATGCTAAAAATTCCACGTTGCCCTTCGGTCCCAAAAGCGGACTGCGGATCAACCCGCGCACGCTCCAGCCCTCGGACTGGGCGAACGCCAGCACGTTGGTCAGCACCTGTTTGTGGACGGCGGGATCGCGGATCACGCCCTCGCCGCGCGCCGCGTCCTTTTTGCCCGCCTCGAACTGCGGCTTGATCAACGCCACCGCGCCGACCCTCCTCCTGTCTTCGCGGAACCACGCGCGGACCACGGGCAGCAGCGTCTTCAGCGAGATGAACGACGCGTCGATTGTGACGAGGTCGACCCCCTCCGGCAGCGACTCCACAAAGCGCGCGTTCGTCCCCTCCATGACCGCGACGCGCGGGTCGGTGCGGATCTTCCAGTGCAGGATGCCCTTGCCCACGTCCAGCGCGTAGACTTTCGCCGCGCCGCGCTGGAGCAGGCAATCGGTGAACCCGCCCGTGGACGCGCCCACGTCCGCGCAGACGAGGCCGCGCGCGTCGATGGAAAACGCCGCCAGCGCCGCGTCCAGCTTCTCGCCGCCGCGCGAGACGAAGCGCGGACCCGCCTCCACCGTCAGCGTGGATTCGGCCGCGACCGGCGCGCCCGGCTTGAGTTGAGTCTGACCGTCGACGCGCACCCGTCCCGCCATGATGAGCGCCTGGGCTTTCGTCCGCGATTCGGCCAGTCCGCGTTCGGTCAGGAGGATGTCGAGGCGGGTCTTTTTCATGGGGCAAGTATACACGCGCGCCGCTCACTTCTGCGCGGCTTCGAGTAAAATACCCCAATGCTCAAACCCCTCCTCCAAACCATGCGCCCGCGCCAGTGGATGAAGAACGGCTTCGTGTTTTTCGCGCTGGTGTTCGACAAGCAGCTGTTCCAGCCTGTTCCGTTCGCGCGGACGGCGGCGGGCTTCGCGTTGTTCTGCCTCGTCTCCAGCGCGGTCTACATCTTCAACGACCTCGCCGATATCGAGTCGGACCGGCAGCACCCTGAAAAGAAAAACCGCCCGCTGCCTTCGGGACGGCTCTCGCCGGGCGCGGCATGGACGGCGGGGGTCCTGCTCGTGGCGCTGACTCTGCCGCTCGGCCTGCTCCTCTCGCCGTCGTTCGGGGGCGTGCTGACGGTGTATTTCCTGCTCAACCTCGCTTACTCGCGCTGGCTCAAACACATCCCCATTTTGGACGTGCTGATCCTCGCGGCGGGATTCGTCCTGCGCGTCCACGCCGGGACGACGCTCATCGCCGTGGAGAGATTCTCGCCCTGGCTGTATGTCGTCACCACGCTGGGCGCGCTCTACCTCGGCTTTGGCAAACGCCGCGCCGAACTCGGCCTCCTCGCGCAAGGCGCCGGGGCGCACCGCAAAGTCCTCGACGGCTACACCCTGCCGCTCCTCGACCAATATATCACCGTCGTCTCCGCGGCCACCATCCTGGCGTATTCGCTCTACACGTTCTCCGCGCCCAACCTGCCCGAAAACCACAGCATGATGCTGACCATCCCGTTCATGGCCTACATCATCTTCCGCTATCTCTACATCATCCAGGTCACTCATCAGGCCGGCGCGCCCGAGGAAGCGCTGCTCGCCGACCGTCCCATGCAGATCGCCCTCGCGCTCTTCGGGCTGGCGGTTGTGGCGATCGTCTATCTCTCGTAGCGCGTTGCCAGGTTGCGATGTCCCGCGCCTCCGCTCCCGGCAAGATCATCCTCTTCGGCGAACACGCCGTCGTCTATGGACGTCCCGCGCTGGCGGTCCCCGTCATGCAGGTCCATGCGGATGTGGACGTGGCGGACGGCTCCCGCCCCGGAGTCTGGATCCACGCCCCGGACGTTGACCTTCACGCCGAGCTTTCCTCGCTTCCCTCCGACCATCCGCTGGGCGCGGCCGCCCGACTCTTTTTCTCCCGCTTCGGCGTTTCCCCGCCGCCGCTTGAAATCCATGTCTCCTCCTCCATCCCGGTCGCCTCGGGCCTCGGCTCCGGCGCGGCGGTGACGGTGGCCCTGCTGCGCGCGCTCTCGTCCGCGCTTCAACATCCGCTCTCCGCCGAAGAGACGAATTCCCTCGCCTACGAGATCGAAAAACTCCACCACGGCGCTCCCTCCGGCATTGACAATACAGTCGTGACCTATGCAAAGCCCGTCTACTTTGTCCGAGGACAGCCGGTCGAGACCTTCAAAGTTGGCGCGCCCTTCACCCTCGTCATCGCGGACACGGGCGTCGCCGCGCCCACGAGGGAATCTGTGGGCGACGTCCGCAGGTTGTGGGAGGCGGACCGTCCCAGATGGGAAAAGGTCTTCGACGCGGTCGGCGAAATCGTCCGAACGGCGAAGGAGAAAATCGAAAATGGGGAATGGCGGGCGTTGGGCGCGCTGATGGATTCGAATCACTCCCTCCTCCAGCGGCTTGCCGTCTCCTCGCCCGAACTGGACCGGCTGGTCGAGTCGGCTCGGGAGGCGGGCGCGCTCGGCGCGAAGTTGTCGGGCGGCGGACGCGGCGGCAACATGATCGCCCTCGTCGAAAAAGCGGACGCCCCGGCGGCGGCCGAGGCGTTGAAGTCCGCAGGGGCGAAACGGACGATTGTCACGGAGGTCGTTTAGGAAGCGCTTTAGCCCAGTTCCGCGTCCGCTTTCGCGAGGATCTCCTCCAGTTTTTGCGTCGTCTCGTCCGACACGGGGTCTTGGACGGGCGCGGCGAGAATCTCCTCCACTTTTTTGCGCGCGTTCGAATACATGGACGGTTTGCCGAGTTGCGCCCATTGCTCGAAGGTGTGATGGTCGAGCAGGGCGGCTTGCAGGAACTCGTCGCTGCGCGCCAATTGACGGGTGGATTTGCGCGTCAGGAAGTTGCCGCCCGGCTGAATGGCGAGGAGGTCTTCGGTCAACGATCTTTGCGGGGACGAGTCCACGCCGCGGCAGAGCCGTTCGCAGAAGCGGGCGATCTCGTTATCCACCACGATCTGCTCCAGCAAAAGCAGCTGGTCGCTTTCGAGTTCGCCGAAGCCGACGATGATGTCCGAGCCGCACAGCGCGGGCGCGAGGGCGGTGATCATCTTTTCGAGGACGGCGTCCGGGCCGGGATGACGCGCGTCGGCGGTGCATCCGGCCGAGGTCGAGGGAAGACCGTAGAAGCGTCCCATCTCGACCAGCGCGGCGGACATGAGTCCCATTTCGGGCGAGCCGGCCACGTAGGCGCCGTTGCGCATGTCCATCGTCCCAGTGGCGCTGGAGTAGATCATCGGGCGGGCGGGGTGGGCGAGTTGGAAGACGACGATGGAAGAGAGGTTTTCCGCGTTGGCGAGGCAGATGTTGCTGAAGAGGCTGGCGGGGCCGGTCGTGCCGGCGACGGGCATGGGCAGGATCATCACGGGCAGGTCGAGCGCGCCCATTTCGAGGTAGGCATCCATCATCGGGCCGTCGTGCATGAGCGGCGAGACGGGACAGTAGATGAGCGAGTAGGCGCGGCGGCGCTTCACCTCGTCTTCGCTGCCGAGCGCGGCGAGGAGCATTTCGGCGAGGAAGGGCGCCTGCTCGGGGGTGTGAATCTCGTGCTGTCCGTGTTTGGAGCAGAAGCGGATCGCGGCTCCCCACTCGTGGAGCGGGCGCGAATGCGCGGGTTTGTCCGCCGCGGCGACGGGCGCCCAGACCATCACGCCCATGTCCATGGCCTGGAAGACGCGCAAAGCCTGTTCGTTGTCCCGGTTCGCGCCGTAGCGACGCTCGCCGGTGTGGAAGTCCTGCACGAACGCGCCGGTGCCGTCTATGCAGTAACGCGAGACCGGCGAGGGCAGGGGATAGTCGTGCTGGGGGTTGCGTGCGCCGAGGGTGAACGCTTTGGGCGCGGCGTCGAGAGCGTGTTCCGCCAGCGCGGGTGGGATGCGGGCGGTCTTTTCGTCGTAGTCCACGCGGGCGCCCGCGTCTTCGAGCAGTTTCAAAGCCTTTTCGCTGTAATAGCGCACGCCGACGGTTTCCAGGATTTTTAAAGTGTCCGTGTGGATGCGTTCTTTTTCTGAGTCGCTCAAAAGTTGGCTGGTAAATTGCATGGCGGGTTCCTTTTGTACACGGATTACGCGGATTACACGGAAGAGCCCATTGAAACAAGGCAATCCCACCGCTAAGCGCGCGAAGGCCGCTAAGAAAAACCAAGTTGCGGATTCATTAGACTCTTTCGGAAATAAAATTCCTGGCCGCGAATTTCACGAATTTTCGCGAATTTCCATAATTTTCCGCGAAATTCGCGTCATTCGCGGCAGAAAGAGAGACGCTGACATTATTTCCGATAAAGTCTATTTTTAATGAAATCCAAGCGAGCATTCAAAATCCTTAAATCGTTTTAAATTTTCTTCGCGTTCTTCGCGGTAAAAAATGGTTTTTTCAGCGGCATCATCTGTCAAATCCGTGAAATCCGCGTACCGAATTATTTCTCCTTCACGCTCGCTTCGATGCGATCCAGTTCACGCTCCACGCCTTCATCCAGCGGAAGCGGTTGGTGATTTTTCAAAATCTCCTGCACGTCATTATGGAGTTCCTCGATCAGGCTGGGTTTGCCCGAGGCGTGCCAGGCCTCGTAGGTGGAGTGGAGGTCGTATCCGTCCACGTAGACTTCGCCGTGACGGAAGGCGTCGCGCGTGGACTTCCTCCCGAGGAAGTTGCCGCCGTGTCCGACCGCGGCCAGTTCCGCTTCCAGCCATTCGGACGCGGACGTTTTGATCCCGTCCGAGAGACGCAGGCTGCGGCGGAAGATCTCCACGTCGGCGAGGAGCTGCTCGAGGCTGAGGAACATGGACCCGCCGAGTTGACCGGGTCCCACCAGCAGGTCGGGCCAGGAGAGCGTCGCCATGGACCAGTTGAGGGCGCGCTCGTAGCCGGCTCCCAGTCCGGGGCGGTAGCGTCCCGAACCGCCCACCGAGGCTTCCACCGGCAGTTTGTAGGAACGCGCCAGTTCGGTCACGGCCGCGCCGAGCAGTCCGTGCTCCACTTCGCTGCCGACGAATCGTCCCGTGTACGGGTCCATGATGGCGGGACAGGCGGCGTAGATGACCGGCGTGCCGGGCGCGGCGGCCTGGATGAGGCAGAGCATGGCGAGCGTCTCGGCATTGGCAAGCAGCAGCGTGGAGATGAGACTGGCCGGCGCGGTGCCGCCCATCAACGGCATCGGCATGATCGCGGCGGGGATGCCCCAGTCCGCTATTTCGAGGTAGGCGTCGGTGTGCGCGGCTTCGATCACCAGCGGCGAGATGGGCGTGAGCAGGAACGAGAACGGGTTCCCGGCGCGCACGGCCTCGCGTCCGCCGAAGACCGTCCCCAGCACTTCCAGCAGCAGGCGCGACTGCTCCACGGTATGCGTGCTGTCTTGCAGGTGCTTGGAAAAATACGTGACCATGCCGCGCAGGTAACCGGCGAAATCGCGCAGGGTGGCTTCGGCGAAGGTCGGCTCCACCATGGACCAGTACACGCCCACTTCGTCGAGCGCGTCGATCAGGCGGGTGGAGTCGAGCCAGTCCTGGCGGCTGGCGTCGCGGCGTTCGCCGGTCAGGCTGTCCAGCACGAAGATCGCCGCGCCGTCGGCGAGCAAAGTACACTTGTCGGCGTTGAGGGGAAATTCCCAGCCGGGGCGGCGTCCGCCGAGACTAAATTTTTTCGGCGCCAGTCGCAGGCACTCCTCCACAAAGTCACGCGGGAAGCGAACGACGCGGCTGGATTCGTCCACGCGCGCGCCGGCGTCTTTCAAGGCGCGGCGGCCGCGCTCGGTGTCCACGCGCACGCCGATTGTTTCCAGAACGTGCAGCGTGCGTTCGTGGACTTGCGCGACCTCGTTCTCCGAAAGGACGCGAAGATCGGTTTCCATAAACTCCATCCTCTTGTAAAACGAATTGCCAATTTACGCTACGCCAATTCCCGATCCGCCGCGGCCAGAATGCGCGCCAATTCTTTTTGCTGGGACCCCTCGAGCGGCTCCGCCCGGTGATTTTCGACGATCCAACGCGTCCGCTCCCGCGCGACTTCGAGCGGGTCGCGGTATTTGTTCTTTTCGTCCAACTGATAGGCGATGGAACGCGTGAACGACGCGCGCATGTGCGCGCGGGTGTGTTTCTGGCTGAGGAACTGTCCGCCCGGGCCGACGTTGCGGACGGCCTCCAGCGCGAGCGTCTCTTCGCCGACTTCGAGCGGCTGCATGTAATGGCGGGCGCGCTGGTACAGGTCAATGTCGAGCAGGAGTTGTTCGGGGCGGAGCAAAGTGTAGGTGCGCGAAAGTCCCATGCCGGTGACGAACTCCGGGCTGACGAGTCCCGCGAGGAATGGGTCGAGGGCCGGCTCGGCCGCCGTCTGCCAGCCCAGTTCGACGGAGTCGGTCCCGAAGCAGGCGCCCATCGAGGGGATGCCCCAGTGGTGGGCGATCTCGATGGGCGCGGTGCGGCCGCGCGAGTCGAGCGGATAGCCCACGTACGCGCCGGTGCGCGGGTCGGCCCAGGCCTGCATGATGGAGTGGAAGACGGGCGCGCCGGGCGCGACCAGTTGGATAAGCACGGTCGCGCTGATGCACTCCGCGTCGCCCACGGCCAGCGCGCCGGCCACGGTGGCGGGCGCGGTCGTCCCCAGCGTGGGCATGGCGAGGAAGCCGACGGGGATTCCCGCCTTCGCCATCACCAGCGCGCCTTCGATCCCGGGCTGGTCCTGCAACAGCGGCGCGATGGTGCAGACGACCAGCGAGAGCGGCGGACGGCGGCGCAATTCCTCGCGGCTGCCCGCGATGACGGTCGCCATCTCCACCGCGTATTCGGCTTCGCGCTCGCCCATGATCGTCTCGGACTGGATGTGTTTGACGGTGTTCTGCCAGCCCGCGTCCGCTTCGTGGAGCGGGGCGGCGCGCCCGAAGTCCTGCGCGCTGACCATCGGCCAGTAGAACCCGACCGCGGGCTGGGAGTCGACGATGCGCGCCATCATGCCCACGTCCGCTTTGGTTGAGACGCGCTTCTCGCCAGTGTACAGGTCCACAGTCTCGACCCCGCATCCGTCGGTGGTGAAGTATGTGACGTTCTCCTGCAAATGCAGGTCGTATTCGGGAACGCGCGCCCCCATGACAAAATAACGCGGCACGGTCTTCAACGCGTTGAAAACCATGCCGCGCGGGATTCGCACGACCTGTTTTGCCATGTCCACCTGCGCGCCGTGTTCGGCGAACGCGTCCAGGCATTTCTGCGAGGGGAATTTCACGCCGACGTTTTCGAGGATGTCTAACGTGGATTCCTGGAGTTGGTCCAACTGCTCGTCGGCGAGGAACTGCATCCGATAGGCAGAATGGATGGGCTCGAGCGGGGGGCGTGGTCCGTTCATCTGCTCTCCTTTGGCGGGCGTCCCAGGCTGTTCGATTGTCGTTGCATTATACTGAATCTATCGCATTGGCGGGAGGGCGCGCGTCAAATGACCAGCGGATATTAAACGGATAAGCGGATGGCGCGCCTCGAATCCGCTTATCTGCTTTCCATCCGCTGGTCGCTCCGCAACACAAACCGTCTGAGTCTGCGCGGAAGGATTGACGAAACCTTATGTTATTGATAACATAGGATACGCAACCCATACTTTGAAGAGGTTCCCCATGTCCATCAAATTCGTTGTTTTGGGCTATCTGAGCTGGAAGCCAATGACTGGCTACGACATCAAAAAAATCATCGCCGATTCCGAAACGCTCCCCTGGACGGCGAACAATAACCAAATCTATCGCGCCCTGGTGGACCTGCACAAGGATAGCTGGGTCACCAAGACCATCGAAAACCAGGTCGGCGCGCCTGACCGTCATGTGTACACCATCACCGACATGGGCAGACAGGCGCTGGGAGAATGGGTGAAGAGCGAACCTGAGCCGCCGCAGATCAAGAAACCGTTCCTGAACCAACTCATGTGGGCGGACAGTCTCAGCGTGCAGGAAATGGACGAGATCCTCGCAGCGTACCTGAACGCCGTCGGCGAGAAACTATTCTTCCTGCGCGTGCAAGCGGACGAAAAGCCGAACATGCCCGAGCGGACGCCGCGCGAGAAATACCTGTGGGACATGATCTACAAGAATTGGATCAACCAATTCGAACTCGAACTGAGTTGGATCCGTCAAATGCGCCAGGAATTGCAGGAGATGGAGGCGGCGCGGAAGTGGATGAAGGGGTGATGAATTGCATAAAACCTGACATGTCTCCGCAGACCCCCGATTATCGTGGCTCTTTTCCCCGCACGCGACTCGGTTAATCACGGCGCGGATGAGACATGTCAGGTTTTCTCCCCAACCAAAGCCATCCGAAGTCTGCATCGAAGCAGGTATAATCTGTTTGGGATTTCATATTTTTATGAAGAAGCCGATTGATAGCGAACATTGGTATTTTGTTGACGAGTCGGGCGATCCGACGTTTTATGACGCGCGTGGAAACCTGATCGTCGGTCAGGAAGGTTGTTCCCCTGTTTTCCTTCTTGGTTTTGTGGAAACATCTGATCCCCATTCAATAAGGTTGGCATTGAATGAACTTCACACGAAAATTGCGACCAACGAATATCTGCGCGATATTCCTTCCATGAAAAAGACAAACGTCGCATTTCATGCCAAGGACGACATTCCCGAAGTAAGGCAATCTGTTTTTGAAACGCTTCGCGCATTGGACTTCAAGGCGCAATTTGTGGTCGCCCGTAAAAAGGAACGCGTATTTCGCAACACGTTCCACGCAAACGAAGGCGAATTCTACGATTACCTGATGAGTCTATTGTTTGAAAACGTGCTTCATCGCCACGCCAAAAATCGAGTTTACATTTCCCAACGAGGGACGCGCCTGCGGCAGGAACGACTCGTAACCGCCATAGCGAAAGGCGTTTCAAAATTCGAGGAGCGTTGGAATCACAAAGTGGACACTGAAATTTCGGTGTTTCCCCATACCGCAGTCGGTGAGCCGTGCTTGCAGGTGGTTGATTACATGAATTGGGCGGTCTATCGCGCCTTCGTAAAACGGGAAATGCGCTATTTTCGCTTCATGCAGGACAAAGTCAGCCTGCTTGTGGATCGGTACGACGACGAAAAGTATCCGAAAAACTGGTACGGGCGGGACAACCTATTTGACATAGAAAAAGCCAGCCCTCTATAGGCTAGGCTCGGATTTCGAGCGCACGGCATGGAGCCGACTTTCACCTATAGCCGACTGGCTAATTCATTGCCCACATTATATATCAACTTACACGAAAATTTCATTACAATTTTGCCCAAACGATGACCAACGGATTGCTTCGCAAAACGGATACGCGGATCACGCGTCCCGAATCCGCTTATCCGCTTTCACTTACCACCATTATGGTTTGATGTTCCGAGACTCGAAGGCATGCAATAGCGCTTCTGGAACTCTAAAGTCGTACACCCCTTTGACATCCACGATATTCTTTTTTCCACAGTTCCCACATGTGACCAGCGGAAGCGTGAGTCTAATTTGAAAAGGGGCAAGTTCCATGAACGGGTATTTTATTTCAAACTCTATCGTTCCTCTGGCTTGCGCTTCAGGATTCAGTTCCGTTTGACAAGAACTACAAACATATTTCTTTTTGAACAAGCCTTCTTTTTTGGCGTTGATTTTTTGTTTTGCGTAAATTTCCTCGATCAGCCATGCGCCGAATTCTGGATGTGGAAATTTATATGTGGTCGCGTCTTTCACTTGGAATGTCGCATTGATGAGCGACGCTTCAACATCCTCCTCGGTTCCCGATATCATAGGGATGACAACCAATGCACCTTTAGCCATTTTTTTCTCCTTGTTTTCGTGGTCTATGGTCTATCGCCCGTCGTCTATTTTACTCCCGCAATTACCTCCGCCGTCAGGAATCCCCTTCTCGACGGCGTTCCCTGTCTACCTGTGTACGTGTGTACCTATCTATCCCCTCACCCTCTCCACCACCTCCGCCACCAAATCATACCGATGGAATTGCGGCATGACATAAATCCCCTGCGCCCACGGCTTGACCTTCTCGATCAACTCCACCGCCAGTTCCACGCCCACCTTCGCCGCGTCCTCGCCTGCGGCTTCCAGGCGCGCAATCGCCTCGTCGGGGATCGAAATCCCAGGCACCTCGTGATTCAAAAAGTTGGCGTGCTTCACGCTCACCAGCGGCAGGATTCCCACCAGCACAGGCTTGTTCAACGCGCCGTGCCGACCCTCGTACTTCGACAAAAACTCCTCGCCGTCCTCCGCGCGGTAGATCGGCTGCGTCAGGAAATAATCCGCGCCCGCCTTTGCCTTGCGCGTCAGATTCTTAAATTCATTCGCCAGATCGGGCGGACACAAATTCAACGCCGCGCCCACGAAGAAATTCGTCGGCTGTCCGATGGACGCGCCCGAATGGTCCACGCCCACATTGAATCCCTGCTTGATCAACTTGATCAAACCCGACGGCACCAGGTCGTAATTGTCCATCGCCTCGGGATAATCGCCGATCGCGGTTGGGTCGCCCATCACCACAAACACGTTGCGGATTCCCAGCGCGTGCGCGGCCAGCAGGTCGCCCTGCACGCGCAGCAGGTTCCGCCCCCGCGTCGGGAAGTGAAGCGTCGTCTCCACGCCCACCCGCCTCTGCACCACGTCGCACACCGCCCACGCCGACATCCGCATGCGCGCCATCGGACTATCGGCCACGTTGATGACGTCCGCGCCCGCGTCCGCCAGCAGGGACGCGCCCGCGATCAACTTGTGAGTCGAGAGTCCGCGCGGCGGGTCCATTTCCACCGAGACGACGAATTTCCCCGCCGACAGTTTTTGCGCCAACTCCGACTCTGCCGCGGCCCCCTCCAACGCTTCCTCCTCGACGGGAAGCGGGATCGCCGTCAACGGGGCGGGCGCGGCGGCTGAATCCAACGCGCGCCGCATGGACGCGATGTGCGCGGGCGTCGTCCCGCAGCACCCGCCGACCACGTTCGCCCCCGCCTCGCGGAACGACAGCGCGTACTCGCCGAAATAGTCTGCGTCCGCGGGGTACATGATCCGCCCGCCGACCTGCTCGGGCCAGCCCGCGTTCGGCTTCACCCAGAAATACGGGCGGACACGCGGGGAGGGGCGGACACCCAGGGAGGGGTGGACACCCAGGGAGGGGCGGACACCCAGGGAGGGGCGGACACCCAGGGAAGGGCGGACACCCAGGTCCGCCCCTACTGCGGCTACCATCGCTTTCAAAATTCGCAACAATTGCGCGGGGCCTCCCGAACAGTTGACGCCGATCACGTCCGCGCCAGCCTCGGTCAACGTCCGCGCGACTTTGGCGGGGTCGTCGCCGAGGATGGTCCGATCGTCGCGCGTGAACGTCACGGAGGCGACGACGGGCAACGCGCGCGTCTCTCGCGCGGCGCGGATCGCCTCCTTGATCTCGTAGAGGTCGGTCATGGTCTCGATGACGATGAGGTCCGCGCCCGCGTCGGCCAGCGCGGAGATCTGCTCGGCGAACGCGGCCCGCGCCAGGTCGGGTTGGACGCGTCCGAACGGGGCGATGCGCACGCCGAGGGGGCCGACGTCGCCCGCGACGAGGACGTCCCGCGCGGAGTCGGTCACGACGCGTCGGGCGAGTTCCACGCCAGCGCGGTTGATGTCCGCCGTCTGGCTGGCGAGTCCGTGTTTGGTCAATTTGAAGCGGTTCGCGCCGAAGGTGTTGGTGATGACGAGCTGCGCGCCCGCTTCGATGTATTCGCGGTGGATCTCGGCGACGGCGCCCGGGTTGGAGAGGTTGAGCTCGTCGAAGCATTTGTCGAAGCCGACGCCGCGCGCGTGGAGCATGGTGCCCATGGCGCCGTCGGCGAGGAGGGTCTGGGAAGATAATGTTTTTAAGAAGTCCATTGTTGCCTCCGTAGGGCGAGATTACTTCTCGTTCTACTTCATCAACTGCTCGATACGCGAATCGCCCACGTTGTAATAAGTAGCGTCCTTGTGATGGACGACGATCGCGGCGGTGGATTGTTCGGGCATTAACTGGCAGGCGGAGGTCAGGTCCATGCCGAGTTCCTGGCGGACGGGCAGCAGTTCGAATACCTTGCGATGGTCTTCGAGTTCGGGGATGGCGGGATAGCCCCACGAGTAACGCTTGCCCTGATCCGCGGCGAGACCGAGTTCGCGGCGAATGTGAGTGTGGATGTAATCCGCCGTCGCTTCGGCGGTCTGGACGCTGAGGCCGTGGGTGAAGTAACTGTCAGTGTAATCGCCCTGGGCGTTCAGGCGGTCTATGAGTTCGGTGGCGGCGTGCCCGACGGTCACAACCTGGAGGGCGACCACGTCCACCTGCCCCGAGGCGACGGGCGCGAAGTAATCGGCGAGGCAGAGACGGTCGTCGAAGTTTTGACGGGGGAAGGTGAATCTAGTAATTGGTGATTGGTAATTGGTAATTAATTGAGGGTCGTAGATAATGAGGTCATCGCCATCCGCTTGACACGGAAAATAACCATACACAGCCTGCGGTTTGAGCCAGCCAGCGCGCATGGCTTCGCGCTTCATACGGTCGAGGCGGACGTCATATTCGGCTTTCAATTTGTCCCATTCGGCGCCGTGCGTGTTCTTTGCGCCCCACGAGAGACGATACAACTCGTTGAGGCTGAGGTGTTTGAAGACCATTTCCAGCGGCATATCTTTGACAACACGCACGCCCCATTTTTTTGGATGCTGGATGGGTGATGGCTGAATTGAGGAACGCTGTAATTGGTGATTGGTAATTGAAGATTGGGCGACAGCGCGGCCGAGTTCAATTTCAGATTCGCGGCGGGCCTTCGCGAGCAGGTCGGGACGCTTCTCGTCGTCTATCAGCGCGTCCATCGTTTCGAGGCCCTCGAACGCGTCCTTGCAGTAGAAGACGCCTGAGTCGTAGAAATCTCCGCTTTCGGTTTGGAGGATACGACGTCCGAAGCGGCGGTTGATGGCCGCGCCGCCGATGATGACGGGGATGTGGAGTCCGCGGCGATGCAGTTCGTTAACGATGAGCGGCATCTGCTTGGAGGTGGACACGAGCAGCGCGCTCAACCCGATGGCGGTCGCGTCCGCTTCGACGGCTTTGGTGATGATCGTCTCGGCGGGGACTTGCTTGCCAAGGTCGATCACGTCGTAGCCGTTGTTGGAGAGAATCGTCTTGACGAGGTTCTTGCCGATGTCATGCACGTCGCCGTAGACGGTGGCGATCACAACTTTGCCTTTGCTGACGCCTTCTTTCTTCTCCAAATAATTTTCGAGATGGGCGACGGTCTTCTTCATCACTTCGGCGGATTGCAGTACGAACGGAAGAATCAATTCGCCCGCGCCGAATTTGTCGCCGACCTCTTTCATGGCAGGGAGGAGGACGTTGTTGAGGGTGTGGACGGCGGTTTCGTGTTGGCGCGCTCTCACCTCAGCCCTCTCCTTACGGGAGAGGGAGTCTGCCCTCATCCCCAACCCTTCTCCCGAAGGGAGAAGGGAGTCTGAGTCCCTCCCTCCACCAGGAGAGGAAGTAGGAGTGAGGGAGTCTACATGCAACCTCTCGTCCAAAAGTAACCACAGTTTGTTCAGTATATCGTCTGTTTTATTCAGAACATCGCTATTCCAAAATCGGATTACCTTTATTCCATGTTGTTCATCTAATATCTTTGTACGTTCTTCATCGTATTGGACTTGGTTTGCTTCATTGTGTTGACTTCCATCCAGTTCAACGCAAAGTTTGGCTTCATGACAGTAGAAATCAAGAATGAATCCTGCTTTGGGATGTTGACGGCGAAACTTTGCATCATGGAAGCCGCGATTGCGGAGGATGCGCCACAAGAGTTGTTCAGCATCAGTGGAGTTTTTGCGCAGCTCACGGACGCGCTCTTTGAGTTGATCTGGGAGGCGAGTGTTGTGTTTGTAAACTTTTCCCTCACCCCTGTCCTCTCCCGAAGGGAGAGAGGGTGATTCCCTTCCCCCATCGGGGGAAGGGCTAGGGATGAGGGGACGATTAATGATTTCGTCTATATCTGCCTCGACGCCGTCTTTGTGACGATGGACGATCTTCCAGTGGAGGCGTTGTTCGGGGGTCATGTCGGCGGTGGGGTCTTTGAGACCTGACAGGTCTTTAAGACCTGTCAGGTCTTGCTTCTCGTAGTGTTCGATGTAGCGTTGAAGCGCGTCGGCGCGGCGGTTGAAGATGAGGTCTTCGGCGAGGTCTTTTTCTTCCTGCGAAATGTCGGGGTAGGGAGTGACGTGGGTGGGATTTACAATCGCCATGTCCAAGCCTGCTTGCACGCAGTGATAGAGCATGACCGAGTTCAATACAGGGCGGGCATGTTGAGCGAAGCCGAAGGACAGGTTGCTCACGCCGAGCGACGCCATGACGCCTGGAAGATTCTGCTTGATGAGGCGAATCCCTTCGATGGTTTCGATGGCGGATTCGACAAACTCCTGATCACCTGTTGCCAGCGTGAAGGTCAACGTGTCGTAGACCAAATCTTCGGGCTTGAGTCCATGATCGTTGACGGCGATGTCGTAGATGCGTTTGGCGACTTCGAGTTTTTTCTCGCGGGTCTTTGCCATACCATTCTCGTCAATTGTCAACACGATGACGGCGGCGTTGTGTTGTTTCGCCAATGCGAAAACTTTATCCGCCTTGGAACGACCCGCTTCGAGATGAGTCGAGTTGATGAGACAACGCCCAGGCGCGGTCTTCAATGCGATTTCGAGAACGTCGAGTTCGGTGGAGTCGATCACGAGCGGAACGTCCACGCCCATTTCGAGTTTCTTGACGACCTTGCGCATGAGTTCGGCTTCGTCGGGGCGTTCGGTGACGGCGCAGGAGATGTCGAGGGCGTGCGCGCCGCCGTCCACTTGTTCACGAGCGATCTCCAGGATGCCGTCGTAATCTTCTTCGAGCAGCATCCGCTTGAACTTGCGCGAGCCTTGCGCGTTGCATCGTTCGCCGAGCAGGGTGGGCGGAGGCTCTTGACGCATAGACAAGGCTGACATGGCAGAGGCAAGCTGAGGCGTCGCGCGAAGCGGGCGTGGGGCGTGAGGCGTGTCCCGTAGTTTGTCCACCAAAAGTTTGAGGTGCGCGGGAGTCGTCCCACAGCATCCGCCCACGATCGAGATGTTGTGCTTGGTGACGAATTCGTAGAGGTCGTTCGCAAACGGTTCGGGTTCGAGCGGATAGACGGCTTGCCCGTCCACGTTGAGCGGCAGTCCCGCGTTGGGGATGCACGAAACGGGGAGCGTGGAATTTTCGCCGAGGATGCGGATCGGCTCGCGCATGTGTTCGGGTCCTGTGGAGCAGTTGAGACCGATGACGTCAATGCCCATGCCTTCGAGGATGGCGAGCGACGCGTTGATGTCGGTGCCGAGCAACATGCGACCCGTCGTGTCGAGCGTGACTTGAGCCTGAATCGGCAAGTAGACTTGAGTCTCGTCCATGGCTTTGTGCAGACCGATGATGGCAGCTTTGACTTCGAGGATGTCTTGCGAGGTTTCGATGAGCAGAACGTCCACGCCGCCTCGAATCAGACCGACAGCCTGCTCGCGGAATACGTCCACGAGTTCGTCGAAGGTGACGTTGGAGAGGTCGGGGTCGTTGGCGGAGGGGAGTTTGCCAGAGGGACCGATGGAGCCTGCGACGAAGCGGGGATGCGGGGATACGGGATACGAGTTACGAGATACGTTATCACGTAACGTGTAACTTGTATCTTGTACCGAGTATTCATCAGCCAGCCTCCGCGCAAGCCTCGCGGCTGTTTCATTGACCTCCAGCACGCGGTCTTGCAGTCCGTATTCCGCCATCGTGATGCGGTTGGAGCGGAAGGTGTCCGTTTCGAGGACGTCCACGCCGACTTCGAGGAAGGAGCGATGGACTTTTTCCACGGCTTCGGGATACGAGATGACGAGGTAGTCGTTGCATCCGTTGTATTGTTCGCCGCCAAAATGTTCGGCGGTCAGGTTTTGGTTTTGCAGGCTCGTTCCCATCGCGCCGTCGAAGACGAGGACTTTGTTTTCGAGGGCGTCAAGGTAACGGCGGTTGGTGTATTTGCGATTCATTAAATCTCCTGAACTCAATTCACATATCACATAGAATAAAATTGCGCTTTAGGTTTTCGATCCTGACTGAATGGACGCGGTCCCCTCATTCCACAATATCTTCTGCGTAATGCCGCTGATCTTCCAATCATCAGCCTGCTTCGTCAATTGAAAGGTATAAACGCAGTGCGAAGCGGACTCTTCCGCATCGCCTCTGCGCCAGACGATCATCGAAGCGCGGCAGCGCGCGGTATTGGGATTGGGGAAATTCACCTCGTAGTTGCCGACCAGATGATGCAGTTTTAGATGATCCAGCGACTCACGACGCGACTTCACGTAATCCGCCGCGGAGACGGTTTGGGGCGGCGCGCCGCGCAGGTCGGAATAGTCCGTGTAAAGTTCGTCCGTGAAACAGGACAGCATCCCATCCCAATCCTTGACGTCGAAAGAATTGGCGAAACGCGCGATCACTTTTTGAATTTCATGGACGTCGTCCATACTCACCTCGCAAAAAAAGCGCCTCTCGCAGTGAGAGGCGACATGGAACCATATCATCTCTCATCTCCCGGACAAATCGTCCGCCGAAATTGGCACCGTATTTAGTCTCGTAGTCTCCTGGTCTCGTAGTCTGCTAGTCTGATGACCAGGAGACCAGCGGACTAGACTAGCAAACTAGCGGACTAGCAAACTAGTCAACTACCATCGGTTGCCGAGGCTTCAACGGGTCGGTCCCTCAGCCTCTCTGGATGAGCGCGGCGTAAATTGTTGCGGCTTTATATCACAGGAAGAATGGGCTGTCAAACAAAGACGGCTTGACACGCGGCCAATTCGCTTTTAGACTCGACGCCTAAGGAAATCCTTAATCGCCATGCGGACAGTCGAACCGCTCGCCTCATTTGAACGGATCAAACTGCTGGCGGACGCGCGCCGTCTGGAGGTCCTGCGCCTGCTGATGGACTCGCCCGCCACGCTCACGCGTCTCGCGCGGACCTTGAAGCGGTCTCCCGCCTGGATTCGTCACCACCTGCTGGCGCTCCAGTCTGCGGGGCTGGTGGAGTTGGACGAGGTCCGCGTCACTGGCCGCGTCACCGAGAAGTTCTACCGCGCCAGTTCGGGCGCGCTGCTCGTGCAGGAGCTCATCCTGCCAAAGGGAAGGAAACCCGCCGTCGTCTTTTCGGGAAGTCACGACCTCGCGCTGGAGCGCGTCGCGGGGAATCTCGGCAGGCATATCCATTTGTTAAGCATGCCCGTCGGCTCGCTGGATGGGCTCATCCATCTGCGCCAGGGACTCTGCCAGGTTTCGGGCGCGCACATCCTCGACGCCTCGGGCGAATACAACACGCCCACCGTCCGCCATCTCTTCCCCGACCGCGATGTGGAAGTGGTCACGCTCGCCCACCGCACGCAGGGGCTGCTGCTCCGCGCGGGAAACCCGAAGGGAATCAAACGCGTCTCGGACGTCGCCCGACCCAACGTCAGGTTTGTGAACCGAAACGCGGGATCGGGCACGCGTCTTTGGTTGGACGCGGAACTTCGTCGGCTGGGCATCTCCGCCGAGGATGTCAATGGCTACGGGACGGTCGTCAGGACTCACACCGAGGCCGCCGCGCGGGTCGCGTCGGGTCGGGCGGACGCGTCGCTCGGACTCCAGGCCGCCGCGCGTCAGCACGGACTCGACTTCCTCCCGCTCTTCGAGGAGCGTTACGATCTCGTCCTGCCGCGCGAGAACGAACGCATGTTGACGCCCATTCTGGATTATCTGAACACCGCGGCCTTTCGCAACGAACTCAACTCGCTGACGGGTTACAACGCGGCCCACAGCGGTGAGAAAATTTTATAGCGCGCCATCGCGCCGCGGACAAACGATGGGTTTGTTCGCCAAGGAGAATTATGAAACGCCTTTCCGTTCTTCTGCTTTCCGTCTTCTGTCTTCTGCTCGCCGCCTGCGGGAGCGCGACGACTCCCGTCCCGACCCAGCCGCCCGCAGCCGAGCCGCCGACCGCCGTCCCGACTCCCGTTCCGCCCACGGAGACATCTATTCCCGCGCCGGCCAATCCGACGTTGATCCTCGCCACCACCACCTCCGTGCAGGATTCGGGCCTGCTCGACTTGCTGATCCCGATCTTCGAGCAGCAGACCGGCTACACCGTCAAGACTGTGGCGGTCGGTTCGGGCGCGGCGATTGAAATGGCGCAGCAGGGAAACGCCGACGCGTTGTTTGTCCACTCGCCGTCCGCCGAGAAGCAGTTCATGGCCGACGGCTGGGGCAAGGACCGCGCTCTCATCGCCCATAACGACTTTATCATCGTCGGCCCGGAAGCGGACCCGGCCAAGATCAAAGGACTCTCGCCGGTGGAGGCGTTCAAGGCCGTCGCCGCGGCCGAGCAGCCTTTCATCGCCCGCGCCGACAAGTCGGGGACCAGCGTGAAGGAATTGAACATTTGGAAAAGCGCGGAGATAGATCCCGTGACCGCCAAACCCGCCTGGTACATCGAGACCGGGCAGGGCATGGGCGCGTCCCTGACCATCGCCAGCGAGAAGGGCGCGTATATCCTGACCGACCGCGCTACGTACCTCGCCAGCAAGGATAAACTGCAACTGGTCCTGCTGGTCGAAAACGACCCGCTGCTATTGAACGTGTATCACGTCATCACCGTCAACCCGGAGAAGTGGCCGAAGGTGAACTACGACGGCGCGCTGGCCTTCCTGAACTTCATGGTCGGGCCCGACGCGCAGGGCGTGATGGAGACCTTTGGCGTGGATAAATTCGGCATCCCGCTCTTCACTCCCGACGGCGGCAAGACCGACGCGGACCTGGGGCTGTAACGCGCGTAGCGGCAATACGACAGGCACACAGGCAGGCGCGTTTCGCTTGTGTGCCTGTCCGCGCCTCCCATGAATGAAATTTTTTCCATCACCGTCCTCTCCCTCCAGGTCTCCGCGCTGGCGACGGTCGTCAGCCTGTTGATCGGCCTGCCGCTTGGGACGTGGCTCGCGCTGGGGAACTTCCGCGGGCGCGCGTTCCTCCTCAGCGTCATCAACACGGGGATGGCGCTCCCGCCCGTCGTCGTCGGACTCGTGGTGGCGATGATGCTGTGGCGGAGCGGTCCGCTCGGCGACCTGCGTCTCATCTACACGCCCTGGGCCATCGTCATCGCGCAGACGGTCATCGCCGCGCCGGTGGTGACAGGACTGACCGCGGCCGCGTTGCAGTCGCTCGACCCGCGTCTCAGCCAGCAATTGCTCGGCCTCGGCGCCTCGCGCGGACAGATGGTCTGGCGGCTGTGGCGCGAGGCCCGGCTTCCGCTGCTGGCCGCGCTCATGGCGGGATTCGGATCGGTGATCTCGGAGGTGGGGGCCTCGATGATGGTGGGCGGAAATATCAAGGGGCAGACGCGCGTCCTCACGACGGCCATCGTGCTGGAGACCAGCAAAGGCGACTTCGACCAGGCCCTGGCGCTGGGCGCGCTGCTGTTGACGCTGACCTATCTCATCAACCTCGGGTTGACGTGGATCCAGCAGCGGGCGCGCAAGCCGGAGCAGTCGGCGCGGAGGGCATCGTGATCGAGATTCGCGGCCTGCTGATCCGTCGCAACGGGCGCGACGCGCTGCGCGTGGACGCGCTCGACATCCACGACGGCGAGACGCTGGCGCTGGTCGGTCCCAACGGCGCGGGGAAGAGTACGCTGCTGCTGGCGCTGGCGCGTCTGCTGAAGATCGAGCGCGGCGAGATCCGCGTGGACGGCCGTCCGCTGGCGGACTGGAACGACCTGGAATATCGCCGCAGGCTGGCCTTTGTGTTTCAGGACCCGCTGCTGATGGATATGTCGGTGGAGGACAACGTGGCGCTGGGGCTGAAGTTCCGCGGCGTGACAGGGGCCGAGTCCCGGGCGCGGGCGGAGAAGTGGATGAAAGCCCTGGGCGTGGATTCGCTCGCGAAACGGCGGGCCGGCCAGTTGTCCGGAGGCGAGGCGCAGAGAGTCAGCCTGGCGCGGGCGTTCGTCCTCGATCCCGAATTGCTGTTGATGGACGAGCCGTTTTCCGCGGTGGACCCGCAGACGCGCGCGCAGCTGCTGGGCGACCTCTCCTCGCTGCTCGCGCAAGTCCATCGGACGACGCTCCTCGTCACCCACAACCTGAAGGAGGCCGCGCAGATGGGCGACCGCGTGGCGGTGATCGTCGGCGGGACGCTGAAGCAGGTCGGCTCGCCGCGGCAGGTGAAGGCGAATCCCGCGGACGAATCGGTGGCGGCGTTCCTGAAGGAATTGCCGCAGTAGAAAATCAACTTGCCGAATCGGGGGGAGTCTGTTATTAATTGGTCGCCGCCCTGGTAGTTCAATGGACAGAACAAGGCACTCCTAAGGCTTAGATGTGGGTTCGATTCCCGCCCGGGGCATCATGGCTCACGTCGTCGTGAGCCTTTTTCGTCGCGTATTTCCATTGACTCATCCAGCGCCGCGTGATATATTCACGGCCTAACGGTTACCAGTAAGTTCGCTTTGGTAGTAAGAAGGCAAGGTCGGCTCATGGGAACAATCCGTGAGCCGTTTTGTTTTACCTGCTCCGTTCGGACAAATTGAGTACCCGCCCCATCTCTTCTCTATTTGCAAAAGGAGCAAATACAATGTCTGAACGTATCATCGGCACCGTCAAGTGGTTCAATGGAAGCAAGGGCTATGGCTTCATCGAGCGCGAAGGCGGCAAGGACGTGTTCGTCCACTTCTCCGCCATCCAGTCCGAAGGTTTCAAGAATCTGAACGAAGGCCAGAAGGTCGAGTTCGAGGTCGAGCAGGGACCGAAAGGCCCGCAGGCCGCCAACGTGACTCTCGTCGCCTAATCCGAATCACGCTAAATAAAATCCCCGGGACGTCCGTCTCGGGGATTTTTGATTCAAAGATGAAGCGCGGCTATCCATGTCTCTGCATGAAGCGTTCCATGCGGTGCAGGGCTTCTTCGATCTTGCTGTACTCGGTGGCGTAGCAGGCGCGGACGAATCCCTCGCCGCCGGGGCCGAAAGCGTTGCCCGGGACGACGGCTACATGTTCCTCTTTGAGCAGTTTTTCGGCGAAGGCCTCGTCGTCCAGGCCGGAGGCAGCGATCTTCGGGAAGGCGTAAAAGGCGCCGCGCGGCTCGAACGTCTGGAGGCCGAGGCGGTTGAGACCGTCCACGAGCAGGCGTCGGCGGCGGTTGTATTCAGCCAGCATCTCCTGGACGTATGGCTCGCCGTTGGTCAGCGCTTCGATGGCCGCGTCCTGCGCGATGGTCGGCGCGGACATGATGGTGTACTGGTGGACGCGGACGAGTCCCTTGATGAGGTCGGCGGGACCGGCCGCGTAGCCGATGCGCCAGCCGGTCATGGCGTAGTCTTTCGAGAGGCCGCCCAGCAGGATCGTCCGCCGTTTGATCGACTCGCCGAGAGTCGGCACGCAGACGTGTTGGAAGTCGTAAACCAGGCGGTCGTAAATTTCATCCGAGACGAAGACGAGGTCATTTTGCTCGGCGATGTCGGCGATTTCGGTCAACCGTTCGCGGGAGGCGACCGCCCCGCTGGGGTTGCTCGGATAGCCGACGAAGATGGCCTTCGTGCGCGGCGTGATGGCGGCGCGGATGCGGTCCGGGTCCACCTGGAAGTCGTCCTCCATGCGCGCCGGGATCTCCACCGGCACGCCGCCCGCCAGGATCACCTCGGCCTGATAGGAGACGAAGCACGGTGTGGGGATGATGACCTCGTCGCCGGGGTCGAGGATGGCAGTCATCGCCAGGTAGAGCGCCTCCGAGACTCCCACGGTGGCGATGATCTCGTTGACCGGGTCGTACTTCACGCCGTAGAGACGGAAGAGATTATCGGCGATGGCCTGCCGCAATTCCAGCCTGCCCGCGTTGGAGGTGTAGTGCGTCTCGCCGCGCTGCAGCGAGCGGATGCCCGCCTCGAGGATCGGCTTGGGCGTGGTGAAGTCGGGTTCGCCGATGCCGAGCGAGATCACGTCCTTCATCGTGGCGGCGATGTCGAAGAACTTGCGGATGCCGCTGGGCTTGAGTCCCGCGACGCGGCTGGAAAGATATTTTGTGCTTTCGATCTCTGCCATGGTATCTCCTTGGATTCAAAGTGTGACGACGGAATGGTCGCCGATATTCAACGACGTGACCTGGTCTGCGCCTCTCCCCTGAACTTTGGACTGCCTGCCCACCAGCGAGCGGACCAGCCCCGCCGAGCGCACTTCGCAGCCCGCCTCGACGATGCTGTCTTCCACGCGGCTGTCGGCGACGACGCAGTCCGCGCCGATGGAGGCGTACGGCCCGATGACGGAGTTGCTGACCCGCGCGGAGGGATGGATGAACGCGGGGGCGATCACTTTCACCTGCGGGCCGGCTTCGGCGGGCGTTGGCGCGCCCTTCTCCAGCAGGGCGCGGTTGGTTTCCAGCGTGGCTTCGATGGTCCCCGTGTCTAGCCAGGTGTGGATGATCTCGGTGCGGACGCGCGCGCCGCGTTCGATCATGATGGAGAGCGCGTCGGTGAGGAAGTATTCGTTTTTGAAGATGACGCCGCGGCGCATCTGCTCGTCAATGGCGTCCATCAGGGATTCGCCGCGGGCGAAGTAGTAGCATCCCACCACTACGAGGTTGTTGTCGAGCGATTGGGGTTTTTCGATGAAGCGCGTCACCCAGCCGTCCGCGTCCAGTTCGGCCACGCCGAAGCGGCGCGGGTCGGGGTGGGGCATCACCCAGGCGACCGCGTCCGCCTTCTCGTCCGCGAGAAGCGAGAAGTCCGCGTCCATGAGCGTGTCGGAGAAGCAGGTGATGACGGGGCCGCGCAGGTAGTCCCGCGCCAGGGCGATGGCGTGCGACTGTCCCTTCATTTCATGCTGGGTGATGAAATGGGCGTTCATGCCGGGATAGTTTTCTTTGATGAAGGCAGGGATTTGCGTCTCGCCGAGGAAGGGGCCGACGATGAACACGTATTCGGCCTCCTGCGCGCGGGGCGCGCTGGCGAACATCTCCAAAAGATGCTCCAGCGTGGTCTTCCCGGCCACGCTGACGAGGGGTTTGGGCTTGCTGTAGGTATGCGGTCTCATGCGGGTCCCCCACCCGGCCATGGGGATGATGATTTTCAAGGTTTCGGCCAAAGAACGGTCTCCAGTGAAAATTTTCTCTTATTGTACCAAATGACGCGCCAAGACTTCCTCTTAACGCAGCGTCTTCACTTCGGGCGTTTTCCAGAGCGCCAGCCGCGAAAGGATAAGCGACAGGACCGCGAACAGCGCGATGGACACGCGCAGTCCCAAATGCTGGGCGAGGTAGCCGATCGAAAGGTTGCCGAGCGGCGAAAAGCCAAAGAAGGCGAGGGTGTACAATGCCATGACGCGCCCGCGATATTCGTCCTCCACGCGGGTTTGGAGCAGGGTGTTGATGGTGGTGAACTGGAGCATGTAGCCCAGTCCCAGCCCGAAAGCGACGACGAGCGTCAGCGGATAACCGACGTAGGCGAACGCGACCAGCATCAGGGGAAAGGCGACGTTGACGCCTGCCAGCAGTTTGCCGCGCCGGCCGTGACCGACGTTGCGCGCCAGCAACACCGCGCCCAGCACCGCTCCGATCCCGATGGCGGCGTTGACCAGCCCATAGGCCAGCGCGTCCTGCTTGAGGACGGTTTGCACGAAAGCCGGCAGCATCGGCGCATAAGAGACGCCAAATACGCTGAAGACCAGCGCCAGCAGGATCAATCCCGCAAGTTCGCGGCGCTTCGCGGTGTACTTCAGTCCGCTTTTCAATTGTTCCCGGGGCGAAACCGCGCGCTGGGTCTTGCGCGGCGGCGGGAGTTTCATCAGCCCCAGGCCGAGGATGACCGCCAGAAAGGAGAGGCCGTTGACCGTGAAGCACCACGCCGCGCCGACGGCGGCCAGCGCGAGTCCCGCGAGCGCGGGCCCGATGACGCGGGCGCTGTTGGTCACCATCGAATTGAGGGCGATGGCGTTGGGCAGGTCTTCGCGGGCGACCATCTCGGAGACGAATGTCTGGCGGGCGGGCGCGTCGAAGGCGTTGACGAGTCCCAGCAGGGCCGCCAGCGCGATCACGTGCCATTCCTGCAAGACGTCCGCGAACGTGAGCGCGGCCAGGCTGAAGGCCGGGATCATCGCGCCTGCCTGGGTCAGCATCAAAAGTTTCTGCCGCGACATGCGGTCCACCAGCACGCCCGCCCAGGGAGAAGCGATCAGCACCGGGATGGCGGAGGCAAACGCCACCAGTCCCAGCGTTATCTCGGAGCGGCCGATCTGGTAAACCACCCAGCCTTGCGCCACGGTCTGCATCCACGTGCCGATGTTGGAGACCAGCTGTCCGCCAAAATACAATTGGAAATTGCGATGTTTCAAGGCGGAAAAAGTGGACGCGCCGCTCCTGCTCACCGTCGCGTCGATCGGCGCAGGCCCGTGCAAAGCCTCGGATTTTTCAGGGACGGGGATTTTCATGGGTTACTCTTCCGTCATCCTCTTCAACGCTTCCATCGCCTGCGAGACGGTTTCCAGGTCTGCCGCGCTGAGAGACTTCATGCGCTCCTTCATCCAGCCGCGCGTCTCTTTGAAGATGGCGTCGAGCAGGGCGTTGCCCTCGTCGGTGAGGGTCAGGTCCACCACGCGGCGGTCGGCCGCGTTCTGGACGCGCGCCACCAGTCCCTTCTTAACCAGCACGTCCACAGCCTGGCTGATGGCGGGACGGCTGATGTTCTTCGCGGCGGCGAGTTCGGCCATCGAGTTGGGCCCGCTGCGGACGTAACGCAACGCGTGGAACTGTTCGACCGTGATGCCGAAGCGCTCCGCCGCCGTGGCGCGGATGCGCGCGCGGATGCTGCCCCACAGCGGGGGGATGGTCTCCCAAAAACGGTCAATCGTTCGCTCGCGCAGGCGCTCGGATGCGGGCATGGTTCGTCCTTCCAAAAAGATAATTCACTTAATAGTTAATGAATGAAACCATTCTATGGCGCGCGGGCGATTCGGTCAAGATGCGCCGCGTGTCCCCTCCGCTTTCACCAGGCGCCCGTGTTCGACGGGATTTCGCCGTCCAGGTATTCCTCCGCTTTTCGGCGGTGCCCGGCGAACATGTCGGGAGGCAGTTCGTCCCGCGCAAAGAAGCGCGCCTCGGCGATCTCGCGGTCCGGTTTGCCGACAATCTCAAAATCCTCGCTGGCGAACAGGATGTTGTGTCCGCTGGCGTAACCCTCCAGGTTGGAATAGACTCCCACAAGCTGGACCTTGCCCACTTCCGCGCCCGCTTCTTCGCGGACCTCGCGGCGGGCGGCTGTTTCGACGGTTTCGCGGCGCTGGATGCCTCCGCCCGGCAGATGCCATCCGCCCCGATACGTGTGGCGGACGAGGAGGACGCGTCCCTCCTTTGCCAGGATCACGCGCACGCCGACCGTCACCGGGCGGAAGATGAAGATGTATAGATTGTAGACAAAGTAGAGGAGCCGCAGCATAGTTCCACGCTTCCAGCCAGCCGCGCGCGGACGGAGTTAGACGATCTTCAAATTCGCCAGGCTCGCGGCGAGACGTTTGATTCCGACCGACTCGAAGACCACGTCCACGAGTTCGTCGTCGCCGTCGACGCGCGAGTCGAGGACGATGCCCTCGCCCCAGGCCGCGTGCTGGACGCGCGTCCCGGCGCGGAAACGCGTCTCGACGACGCGCGCCGCGCGAGGTTCGGATGGACGCGCCCAGGTCGTGTGAGTCTCGCGCGGACGCAGGGATCGTCCCGTGCGCGAGCGTCCCTGAATCAGGTCGGCGGGCAGGTCATCCAAATAGCGCGAGGGGAGTTGTTCTTCGCTGTAGCCGCGTCCGCCGCGTTGGACGGCGCGGAGCAGGTATAGTCTGTCTTTGGCGCGCGTGATGCCGACGTAGAAGAGGCGGCGTTCCTCCTCCATTGCTTCGGGTTCGTCGAACGAGCGGCTGTGCGGCAGGATGCCGTCGTCGAGGCCGACGATGAAGACCGCGCCGAATTCCAGCCCCTTGGCGGCGTGGAGGGTGAGCAGCGTGGGGACGTTGCCGTCCGCGATGGTGTCCTGGTCGGAGACGAGCGCGATGTTTTCGAGGAATTCTTCGAGCGTGCGCGTGGCATAGTCGAGCGCGAGGCGTTTGAGTTCCTGCACGTTTTCCCAGCGGTCCGCGCCCTCCTCGCTTTGATCGTCAATGTAGTCTTTGTAGTTGAGGTCGTTGACGATGCGGTCGAAGAGCTCGGGGACGGTGAGGGCGGGCGCGGCCGCTTTCCAGTTGGCGAGAGTCGCGCCGAAGTCCGCGAGGGGAAGCGCGGCGCGTCCCGTGAACTGATCCCAGAACGGGGAGTTCGATCCGCGCGCCAGGTCGAGCAGGACGGTCCCCGCGGAGAGGTTCGCCTGCCGCGCCGCCATGTGGAGGGTGGACAGCGCCTTGTCGCCGATGCCGCGCTTCGGCACGTTGATGACGCGGTCGAGGCTGGCTTCGTCGGCGGGGTTGTGGACGAGGCGCAGGAAGGAGACGATGTCTTTCACTTCGCGGCGTCCGTAGAAGCGCTGCGCGCCGACGAGGCGATAGGGCAGGCGCGCGGCGAGGAAGGCTTCCTCCAGCAGGCGGGACATGGCGTTGGTGCGATACATCACCGCGCAGTCGCCTGGCTCGAGTTGTTTCGACGCGACGAGTTGGGCGATGGTGTCCACGACGAAGGAGGCTTCGGCGTAATCGTCGGGCGCTTCGTAGAAGAAGATCTTCTCGCCCGCGCCGCGCTCGGTGTGGAGTTTTTTCTTGCGGCGATGCTGGGCGCGGTCAATGACCGACATGGCCGCGTCGAGGATGTTTTGCCGCGAGCGATAGTTTTGCTCCAGGAGAATCACCTGCGCGTCGGGGAAGTCCGCTTCGAATCGTTGGACGTTGCGCCAGTCCGCGCCGCGCCAGCGATAGATGGAGTTGTGGACGACGATCCCACCCACGATATAGTTATGGAGGTTTTCAACTTCGAAGTCGTAGACGATTCCGCTGTATGGCTCGCGGGCGATTTCGATGATTTCATCCTCGATGATCGTCCCATCTTTTTCAACGGCGACTATCATGGATGGGATGAGGGCGTCGGCTGGGAGAAGGAAGAATTCGCGCGAGGGGTTGTTCGCGAGAAACGCGCCTGATGGGGATGAAGTTGTCGAGAGATTTACGCTTTGATTGGCGGACTCGGCGGGGGGATGAATCCCTCGCCTCAGCGCACGGAAGTCGGATGAATCCGACTCGGGCGCGTCAGCCCGCAGGGCTTCCACGAACTGAGGCGGTGGTTTTAGCCCCGACGATTCCAACCGCGGAGACGCAGAGATACGGAGATCGTCTTGAACGGGCGACGCAAAGATAATGTGATTCGGCGTAACCGTGAAAGAGTTTCCGTTTTTGGTCGTCGCTTTGACCAGATCGCCGTTGAAATATCTCCTGCCGACATGTGCGACGCGCGACGCCGACATCATGCCGAAGCCGTTGGCGGCGAAAACGATGTCTCCCGTTTCGATGGTTTCGATTGCTCGCTTTCCCAACGGAGTGGAAATTTGCGCGCCAGCAGGGAAACACTGATCTGGATCGCCAACGCAAAAAATATTTTTATGCGCGGACGAGAGATGCTTCACCAACGTATATTGCGCGAGGTTCGTATCTTGGAATTCGTCCACCAACACGTGGACGAATCGCCGCGCGTATTTCTCTCGCACGGACGGATTGTCCTCCAGCAGGCGCGCGGTGTAGACGAGCAGGTCGTCGAAGTCCACCGCGTTGCTGGCGACGAGGCGTTTTTGATATTCGACGAAGATGCGCTTGACGACTTCGTCGCGGTAATTCGTGATCGGGTAATCGTCCGCGCCGATCAAATCATTCTTCGCCTTCGAGATCGAAGCGTGGACGGACGCGGGGCGGAAGCGTTTGTCGTCGAGGTTAAATTCTTTGATGATGCTTTTGACGATCCGCTCCTGGTCGTCGGCGTCGAAGATGACGAAGTTGCTCTCCACAGGCAGGAGTTCAGCCTCGCGCCGCAGCAGGCGCGCGCAGATGGCGTGGAAGGTTCCCAGCATCATCCCCTGTGTGGCGTCCTCGCCGAGCAGGGATTGGACGCGGGACTCCATCTCGCGCGCGGCTTTGTTGGTGAACGTCACCGCCAGGATCTGGTAGGGACGGACTCCCTCCGACGCGATCAGCCAGGCGACGCGCTGGGTGAGGACGCGCGTCTTGCCCGAGCCAGGTCCCGCCAGGACGAGGACGGGGCCGCGTCCAGCCGTCACTGCTTTGCGTTGTTGGGCGTTGAGTTTGTCGAGGAAATCCATGATAAAGAGAGTAGAGAAAAGAGAGTAGAGAGCAGTCTGCGAGGCTGCTCTCTACTCGCCAATCATCCAACAATTAGAGTTCCGAAGTGCAGTTCGGGCAGCGCGTGGCTTTGAGGTGGATGGTCGAGAAGCAGCGCGGACATTCCCTGGTGGTCGGCTCGGCGGCAGGCGCGGGCTTCCTCAGCGAGTTGGCGGCCTTGACGATGAGGAACACCACAAACGCCACGAGGAGAAAATCCAC
>JAANMU010000986.1_pt1 | contig 29345 bp, 28 predicted proteins | sample 7279701 | NCBI WGS metagenome assembly JAANMU01 (sample SAMN14094539, study PRJNA606508) | bioreactor metagenome | isolation source: A lab-scale SPAN reactor treating ammonium-rich wastewater day 57 | place: Ireland: Galway | collected 2017-03-13 | reverse complement strand
TACACGGGCCTGTTCACGCCGACCGAATCGGCGGTGGTCGCGATCTTCTACACGCTGTTCGTCGGCCTGTTCCTGCACCGCGAACTGAAGTTCAGGGCAGTGCTTCACGCGTTGCGCACCACCACCTGGATCACCGGGCGCGTGCTGATGATCCTGTTCGCGGCCACCGTGTTCGGCCGCCTGCTGGTGGAGCAGCGCATTCCCGCAGTGATCGCCGAATCGCTGCTCGCGCTCACCTCCGACATGTACCTGATCTGGACGCTGACGATCGTCTTCCTGCTGATCGTCGGCATGTTCATGGAGACGCTGGCGGCGATCATGATCCTGGTGCCGGTGCTGATGCCGGTGATGTTCTCGCTGGGCGCCGATCCGACCCACGTGGGCATTGTCGTGATCTGCGCGCTGTCGGTCGGTTTCATGACGCCGCCGCTGGGCGAGAACCTGTTCGTCGCCTCGGGCATCGGCGGATCGAGCGTCGAGGCGATCACGGTGCGCGCGCTGCCGTTCATGCTCGCCGCAACCGTCGCGGTCTTCCTGATCGCGTTCTTCCCGGAGATCTCGCTATGGATACCGCGCCTCTTCGGCTACTCCTGATGCCGCGCTCGACGCATTCCGGTGGGCGTGGGCTGCTTCACGCGCTGAGCCGCTCGTCGGCAGGGTCGTCGCCCTGCCGGCGCGTGCGCGCCCCCTTCGCCGGCTGTTCGTCCGGGTCGACGAGGTCGAGCGCGGCGCGCCGCAGCACCGGCAGCAACTCGACCGCTTGCGCGGCATTGAGCCGCATGATCGGCGCCTGCACCGCGAGCCCCATGTTCGAGCGCCCGCCGTCGGCCGCGGGCACGAGCACCGCCACGCAGACCAGCCCCGGAAGGAACTCTTCGTCGTCGAGCGCGTAACCGTCGCGACGCACTTTCTCCAGTTCGCGCTCGAGCGCCTCGGGGTCGGTGATCGTGTTCGGCGTATAGCGCTGCATCGGACCGGGGCCGAGCACACGCGCGCGCTGCGCCGGCGTCATCTGCGCCAGGAACAGCTTGCCGCTGGCCGAACAGTGCGCGGGCACGCGCGAACCGGGATGCAGGTAGAAGCGCAGCGGGGCGGCGGTCTCCACGCGATCGAGGTAGAGCACGTCGCCGCCCGACAGGGTGGTGATGTTGCAGCTCTCGCCAATTTTGTCCTTCAGCCGGCGCAGCACCGCGCGCCGCGCGCTGTGCGCTGTGTCGTTGAGCAGCAGGTTCTCGGCCAGCCGGCGCAGGCGCGCGCCGGTGCCGTAGCTGCGGCCGTCGCGCTCGCGCTGCAGCAGGCGCGCGGATTCGAGCTGGTGCAGCATGCGGTGCAACGTCGGCTTGGGCAGGCCGGTTTCGTCGACCAGGCCCTGCAGGGTCACGAATTCGTCTTTCGACGCGATGACCTCCAGCAGCGCGACCAGCCGCATCGTGGGGGTGTCGCCGTCGATCCGGGGGGCCTGCGCAGCGTCGTCGCGCGGCATGTCTTCCATCCGTGCCTCGATATGCGGTTCATGAATTCGACGCATATTGTACCGGTTTCCGAGATGCGATGGGGGCTTTTCGGGTGAATGAAGCATTCGCTGCATTAGAATTCGCGTCGTCGCGACCTTTTCCGAAACGGCCTTTCCCGGCCCTCCCGCCCCATGAGCGCATTCCACGAAGAACAGGTGCTGAGCGTGCACCACTGGACCGATCGGCTGTTCAGTTTCACCACCACGCGCGGCCAGTCGCTGCGCTTCAGCAACGGCCACTTCACGATGATCGGCCTGGAAGAGGGCGGCAGGAAACTGATGCGCGCCTACAGCATCGTGAGCCCGAACCACGAGGACCATCTCGAGTTCCTGAGCATCAAGGTACCCGGCGGCCCGCTCACTTCGAAGCTGCAGCACATCAAGCCGGGCGACCGCATCATCGTCGGGCGCAAGCCCACCGGCACGCTGCTGATCGACTACCTGCTGCCGGGCAAGCGGCTGTACCTGCTGGCCACCGGCACGGGGCTCGCGCCGTTCATGAGCGTGGTGCGCGACCCCGAGACCTACGAGCGCTTCGAACAGGTGATCCTGGTGCACAGCGTGCGCGAGGTGGACGAACTGGCCTATCACGACTACCTGCTCGAACACCTGCCCAGGCACGAGTTCCTGGGCGACCTGGTGACGGGCAAGCTGCGCTACTACCCGACGGTGACGCGCGAGGAGTTCGTCAACATGGGTCGGATCACCGAACTGATGGCGAGCGGCAGGCTGTTCGAGGATCTCGGGGCGCCGGCGCTCGATGCGGCCAACGACCGGGTGATGCTTTGCGGCAGTCCGGCGATGCTGCGCGACCTGAAGAGGATGCTCGAGTCGCGCGGATTTTACGAGGGGAACACCACGAAGCCGGGAGACTTCGTGGTGGAGCGGGCGTTTGCGGAGCAGTAGCCGTCACCCCGGTGCGCACCTCTGTCGACCGTTCAGAGGTCGCAGGGAGAGGGGCCTGCTTTCGCGCAACCTCCGTTGCCTTCGCACGGGCCTTGCGGCGCCTGGCGGTGGGCCGCGATGGTCGTTCTCAGCGGTAGTCGGCCTCGTGTTGATGCCGAACTGCCAGGACCACCACGAGTTGAGGCGACGCGATCTCGTACTTCACGACGAAGCCGGACGCCCCAAATGGAACGACCAGTTCGCGGCGTAGCGCGCTGCGTTCCCCCTCCGCCTTGCGGAACAGGAACGGAGTCCTTTCCAACGCGCCCAGCCCCGCGTCGATGGCATGAAGCGCGCGATCGGCAACATCCAGATCCTCGACGTACTCCGCGCGCTCGAGCAGGTACTCGTATAGCCGCAACAGGTCGGCCTTCGCTTCAGGCTCGACAACGACCGTGAAGGTCATGCCTTGGCCGGCCGGTGCCTGCCCTGGAGTTTCCGTCGCCTGGATTCGAGCCGCTCACGCATCTCGGCAAGCACTTCCGAGGCCGGCACTGCGGCACCGGTCTGCTGGAAACGCACCCAGGCGGCATCCGCACGGGCGTCCAACTCAGCTTGCATGCGCCGGTAGTCCACCGCCTGGCGCACCGTGGCTTCGAGAAAGTCGGACAGGGTTTCGCCCTCGCGCAACACGGCCTCGAGGTCGGCCCGGAGCTGGGGCTCTACGCGCACTTGCGGAAGGATGGCGGTCTTCATGTCCGCAAATGTGTTACATACGTGTTGCGTTGTCAATGCCGGCGTGCCGAACCGAGGCGACCATCGAGATCCTGCTGGACGGGATCGGCGACGACGAGAGCCACCCGCTGGCCGATGTGCTCGATTACCTGGCCGATCGGGTTGCCGCCTACGAAGAGGAGCACGCCCCGATACCCGAGGCCGAGCCGAAGGAAGTGCTGCGCATCCTGATGAACCAGCACGGCCTGAACCAGGCAGACCTCGCCGACTGCGCTCCGCAGGGGCGGATATCGGACATCCTGAACGGCCGGCGTGGCATCAGCAAGGAGATCGCCAGGAGGTTGGCGCGACGGTTCGACGTGAGTGCGGCGTTGTTTCTGTGATGGACTCGGTCGACGGCGAGGACCGTGCGACGCTCGAACGACAGGGCGCCCCGACCGGCGCCAGCTTTTTGCCCAATGGAATCCGGAATTGTCGGGTAATTCGAGCACGCAGCGGCGCGGCTTTGCCGAGAAGGCAGAGAAGGATCGTCGCCAAACCCTGGTTCTCGCGGCGGTGCTGGCCGAAACCGAGCCCGATTTGCTCGAGCGGGCCCTGAAGGTGGCACCGCAGCGCATGCGGGCGGCGATGGCGCCGGTGGCCGGGCGGCTCATTCCCGTGGCGGCGGCCCACGCAGGGTTGCAGGAGGTGCCTTGGAGGGCAGGTGCGTGAGCCTGGTCAGAGGTGCGTCGTTTCCTCATACGAATTCTGGCATCTGCCTGCAGTTCACCGAGCACCCTCGAATGACATAATTCGGCGCTCAACATCAACACGGAAGTCCGAAAGGGCTGATCTGAAGATGCCCTCAACGCGTGACCTGCACCTCGGGATCATCGGGCTCGGCTACGTCGGCCTCCCGTTGGCCGTCGAGTTCGCGAAGCGACGTGTCGTCGTCGGCTTCGACATCAACGTGGAGCGCATCGAAGCCCTGCGCGCAGGGCATGACGCCACCCTCGAAGTCGGGGATGCCGAATTGCGCGAGGCTGCCGGCTTGCGCTTCACGTCGGATCCGGCGGACCTGGCCGCCTGCAACGTGTACATCGTGACCGTGCCGACGCCGATCGACGAGCACAAGCGCCCCGACCTCGGTCCGTTGCTGAAGGCTTCCGAGACCATCGGGAGAGTGCTCGGGAAGGGTGACATCGTCATCTACGAGTCGACGGTCTATCCGGGCGCGACCGAAGAGGATTGCGTTCCCGTGCTCGAACGCGTATCCGGCTTGACGTTCAACCGCGACTTCTTCGCTGGCTACAGCCCCGAGCGGATCAACCCGGGCGACAAGGAGCACAGGGTCGCGACCATCAGGAAGGTCACCTCGGGGTCGACCCCCGAAGTGGCGGAGACGATCGACGGCCTGTACCGCGAGATCATCACGGCCGGAACCCACAAGGCGCCGAGCATCCGCGTGGCAGAAGCGGCCAAGGTGATCGAGAACACGCAGCGCGACCTGAACATCGCCCTGATGAACGAGCTCAGCGTGCTGTTCGCGCGGCTCGACATCGACACCCGGGCCGTGCTCGAGGCGGCGGGGACCAAGTGGAACTTCCTGCCGTTCCGCCCGGGGCTGGTCGGCGGGCACTGCATCGGCGTCGATCCCTACTACCTGACCGACAAGGCGGAAAAGGTCGGCTACATTCCGCAGGTCATCCTGGCCGGGCGCCGCATCAACGACAACATGGGCCGTTACGTCGCGCGCACCACGATCAAGAAGATGATCCAGAACGGCATCGACGTGACGCGCGCGACCGTCGGCGTGCTGGGCCTCACGTTCAAGGAGAACTGCCCGGACATTCGCAACAGCAAGGTCATCGACATCATCCGCGAGTTCCAGGATTTCGGGATCAGGGTGGTGGCGGAGGATCCGTATGCGGACGCTGGCGAGCTGGCTCGCGAATATCCGGGCGTGGTGGTCGGCAGCATCGCGCCGCACGCGCAGGTCGACGCCCTGGTGGTTGCGGTGGCCCATCGGCAGTACGCATCGCGGGCCGCCAGCGACCTGAGGGCCTTGCTCAGGGGCGAGAAACCGGTGCTCGCCGACGTCAAGAGCCTTTTCGACCAGGAGGGTCTGGCGCGGGCAGGCATTACAGCGTGGCGGCTTTAAGGCCCGGGTCCGGCTGCGACCGGGGGCATTTCAAGCGCGCGCGATGAGGTCCGCGGTCACCTATCGCGCAGACATCGACGGACTTCGGGCGGTCGCCGTCCTCAGCGTTCTCGTCTTCCACGTCGCTCCCTCGGCACTGCCCGGCGGGTTCCTGGGCGTCGACATCTTCTTTGTCATCTCCGGATACCTGATCTCCCTGATCCTGCTTCGCGAGCAGGCCGACGGGCGCTTCCGCTTCGGTGCCTTTTACGCGCGGCGCATCAGGCGCCTGTTTCCCGCGCTGATTGCGGTATTGATCGCAACGCTTGCATTCGGGGCATTCGCGTTGTTCGCCGACGAGTACGAACGCGTCGCCCGGCATGCGTACTACGCGATTGCCTTCGTTCTCAATTTCCGGCTCATGGGCGAGGCGGGCTATTTCGACGTGGTCTCGAGCGCCAAGCCGCTTCTGCACCTCTGGTCGCTGTCGGTCGAGGAGCAGTTCTATCTCGTCTGGCCTGTCGTGCTCCTGGGCGCCCGTCGATTTCGCGTCGATGCCGGCATCGTCATCGTCGCGCTGGCCGTGGTCTCTCTCGCGTTCGGCGCTCACCTTGCCGCTCGCAGCGCCGACGCGCTCTACTATCACCCGCTTGCGCGCGGATGGGAACTCCTGATCGGTGCCGGCGTCGCATGGTGGCACGCGAGAAGGGGAGGTGCGCTGCCTGCCGTGCTCGAACCCCGGTCGGCCCGGAACATGCTTTCGGTCGCCGGGCTGCTGTTGATCGCATGGGGCCTGTTCACGTTCGACGAGCACGCGCTCTGCCCGAGCCCGGGCATGATCGGACCCTTGTCCGGCGTTGCGGCGCTCATCGCGAGCGGCCACGGCGCGACGGTGAATCGCGCCCTTGCAGCGAAGCCGTTGGTGCTGGTCGGGCTCATCAGCTACCCGTTGTATCTGTGGCACTGGCCGTTGCTCTCTTTTGTCCGGATCGCCGAATCGGGCCAACCCGCCGGATGGCTCTTGTGGGCGGCCGCCCTTCTGTCCGTGCTGCTTGCCTGGGGAACCCATGCATGGATCGAGCGCCCGATTCGTCACGGATGGGCCCGAGGTCGCGTCGTGCCGGTCCTGATCGTAGCGATGCTGGGGCTGGTGCTCGCGTCCCGTGTCGTGGTGGATTCGGGAGGATTGCCAGACCGGAAAGCGGTTCGCTATGCGAGAGACGCCGAGGCCCAGATGATCCGCGAGCCGCGGCAGGACAACGCCTGCCTCGCGTTGTTCTCCGGGACGGATGCGCCGGTCTACTGCCGCCAGCATCACCCCGGCGAGCGGATGATCGCGCTCGTCGGTGATTCGCACGCGCACGTGCTGTACCCGGGGGTCTCCGAACTGGCCGCCAGCAAGGGCTACGGCACCCTGCTTCTCGCGAACTCCGGCTGTCCGCCCTTCGACGGCGCCGTCACGGGCAGGAATGCAGCGGAACGGAGCGCATGCGCGCGAAGCATCGACGTCATCCTGAGCGCACTCGAGAGAGACGGGCGCCTTGCAGCGGTCGTGTTGGCATCGCGGGGCCCCCAGTATCTCGACGGGAAGGGATTCGGCCCCGTCGAGGCCAACTACAACTACCCCCCGATCGCCGAACGAGGCGGCGACGGGCTCCAGGCGCAGGCGTCGCCGTCGCAGGCGTTTACGCGCGGGTTGCAGGGGACGATCGGTCGTCTGGCGAACAAGGGCCTGCGAGTCGCGTACTTTCTCCAGGTTCCGGAGTTGGGGGTTCCGGCGCGGGATTGCCTCTCCCGGCCGCTGACGTTCACTCGAGTGCGTGAAGGATGCGCCGTCTCCTACGAGGTCTACCGAGCCCGGATGGCGGACTACCGCAATCTGGTGGAGGACATCCGGGCGGTGGACCGATCGCTGATCGTGATCGACGCGGAACGCGTCTTCTGTTCGAACGACTGGTGCAGCGGTCTGCGTAACGCAGAACTCATCTACGCGGACGACAACCATCTGAGCGTAGCGGGATCCCGGATCGTCGCACCCTTCGTGCTCGAGGCACTTGGTCTGTGATCAGCGGCCGTCAGAACTCCCGTAGCCCCTGAAGTCTTCAGCGGGCGGTATTGCTCCTCGCGTGTGAAGACGGGTTGATTTCTATAGCCGTGATGGCCGCAAGGGGCTGCTGCAGGTCAACCATGGGCTGCTGACCGATGCACGCGGCTGCCCGGTAGCGGTCTCAGTGCACCCCGGCAACGTGGCCGACAGTGCCACGTTGCTGCCCGAGGTGCAGCGGCTGCGCGCGCAGTTCGATATCGATGAGTGCGTGCTGGTGGGCGATGGCGGCATGATCGGCCACCAGGCGATCGAGGGAAAATGCGGCCGGTGGACGGTGGAACTTCCGTTTAGTGGCTCAAGCGAAGACGCAGGTCCGGGCCGGCGTCCAGACCAGCCCATTCGACAAATACGAAATCGCCTCCTCCATCGGGGATCGGCACGCGGCACGGACTTGCGGAGCACCTTGACCGAACCTCTTTGACGCGCGCCTTGATCCCATCCGGAGTGACGGCTGTGTTGACCGTGATTTCGCCTGACGACGTGCCGACAAACATTGCCGATCTCACGCCCCCCGGAAGGCCCGATCGTCTGAATATCAACCATCCAGATGCCGGGGGGTGCCAGCCGCGCCGCGAGAAAGCGAGGCCCGGCATATTTCCAACGGACATCGCCATGGGTGTCGCAACCGCGGCGCCCATTGTCTCCCTACGGTGCACATAGACTCCCTTGAGTGTGACGTTTTCGTTTCCATTATCGGAGAGGATGTCCAATCGGACATAGCGAGCGGGTGTTTGCGCCCATCCGATCGTCCGACGCATCGAGGTATTGCGTCGCACGTCGCGCAAGGGTCGAAATCCAAGCCCGTCGATCGAAACCGAAAGCAGGAAATCCCGCGGTGTAGATCGATCGGTGTGAGCAACCAGAGAAATCCCGTACGTCTGGAATACCTCGCCCAGGTCGACGAGAACCGAGGTCGGAAACACACTGTGTGACCAGTAGTCGTTACCCAGCACCATGTTGATTCGGTCGGGGCCGTTCGTATCCGCGGAAGTCGAGCCCGATGTCGTCACCAGATGGAGAGGGCTCTCGTATTCGGCGAACCGCAATGCATACCGCAGGAAATATGAGTCTCCAGTGACCCGATAGAGATCTGTCAGCTGAATGAGATGAAGGGAGTTATACCCGATACGCCCGGACAACCCCCATTCCTGGGGCAGGTTTGGCGGGAAGTGGTCGTAGTAACTCAGGTAACCAGCGTCGAAAGAGCGGAGCAGTACACGTGTACCATTTACAGCCTTTCGATAGAGGTCAGAGAAATCGGTGTCAGGTTTCCACTCGATGAAGCTCTTCAGTCCCTCCATGGCAGTAAGATGCCCGTTGAGGATCTTGATCGACGGAAAGCCTTCTTTGGCTGCCTCTTCGAACCACGCCGTGTCCAATCCGAACGTCGTGACGCCACCGCTGGCCGTTGATACCTTCAGGGCAGAGAATGTCTCGACAGCTGCATCTGAATAGGAAGGGTCGCCGGTGCTGTCGGCACCACAGGCAAACGCGGTGCCGACCAGCGCCTGGGCGAATCCGGAGACCCATGGCGGACTCAGTTTGTACTTGACCCACTCGAACGTATATGGATAGCGCCGAAAGGTTCGCCCGCCAACTTCGCGGTGTTCCGCATGCCGAAGAAGCCACGAGAGCTGGGCATGGAGGATCTTTGCAGCGGAGCGAGCACCCGTTTGAATGTACTCCCGGCACGCGGTGATCGCGTAGTTGGCGATGAAAGCGGGGTTGTACTCGAGGCGGGCACTGGTCTGTTCGCTTCTGTCGCGATACAGCGTCACCAGAACCCCATCCCTGTCGACGTCATACAAGCCGCGATTGGAATCCAGATATTGTTCGGGGGCTATCTTCGGTCCGATCCAGTGATCGGCTGGCATCCTTGGCGCAGGGGGCACCAAAGGCGACGCGGCCCAGCATCCCGCGGTGCAAAAGAGTATCAGTGATGCAGCGGCGCGCATTTCAGGAACGGTGTGGTTCGACGGCGACGAGAACCCTTGATCGGACGTGCACGCTGTGGTCTCGAAAATCCTGAGAGGATCTGTCGGGGCCGGCTTCGGGTGCCGTATGGTGCTTCCTCACCATCATCCGTCGTCGCGTCCCGCACCCAGGCCGATCGCGGACAGCGACAGCGCGAGCACGACGAACAGCAGCGTGGTTGCCGCATTCCCCGGTGCTTCGCCCAAGGTGAGCAGCGTCAGCGGCCCGAGAACAACGAGTACAAGAACCATGTACAGGATGGTAACGACTGAATGTCGTCCGAAGCGCCGCGCGAGCCGCTGATAGAGATGACTACGGTGTGCCTCGTCAGGTCTGCGCCCGCGTACGAGGCGCACGAGCAGGGTCGACGTCGCGTCGGCGATGAATCCGGCCAGCGGGATCAACCAAAGGAGCACCGATGTCGCCGTCTCAGCAGCCAGCGCGATTGCGCACACGCCGAGTTCGAAGCCTACGAATGCGCTCCCGGTGTCGCCCATGAAGATCCGGGCTGGAGGCCAGTTGTAACGTATGAAGCCCAGGTTGGCGGCGGCAAGCACCAGCGCGACGCTGGCAATCCCTGTCGTAGTGGCAAGAAGTGTCCACACGAGGCAGACGGCAACGGCCTGCGCACCCGCGATGCCATCGATACCGTCCATGAAATTGTAGAGGTTGGTGAGCCAGACCAATCCGAAGAAGTACAGGACGGCGGCAAGCGGTGGCAACACAGTGATGCCGGGTAGCTGGAGCGGTGGCAGCGGCCATAGCAGCGCGAGTGCTGCGATTGCCGTGAGCGCCTGTATCGCCAGCCGGATCCGAACGGACAGGGAGTGCCGGTCGTCGAGGTAGCCCAGCACGGCGATTACGCACCCGCAGGCGAGTGCTCCGGCAAGTCGAAGTTGCAGCATGCTGGCCATGGCAAGCGGCGCAAGACCGATGATTGCGCCCGCGACGATGCCGAGGCCGCCGCCGCGCGGAGTCGGGATGATGTGCGAGCTGCGCTCGTTCGGAACGTCGATCAGACGCTGGCCGAGCGCCCATTCGATAGCGCGGCGCGTGACGTACAGCGACACAATCAAGGCGATGAAGGCGGCGATCCAGCCGGTCGTCGTCATTCCGGCCCCCCTTCCCCGCAGATCTTGCGCGGCGGGTTTGGCCAGGACGCAGCCAGCGTTATGGCCATCGCTTCGTCGGGTTCGAACGGCGGAGACCAGCCGAGGGCCGTTCGGGCGTGCGACCAGTCGACCAGCATCGGGCGCGTCAGGCTTTCCATCTCGCGTCGCAGGCGTACTGCACGGGCGCCGGCGCGAAGCAGCGCCGGCGGCACCGGAAACATCCGCGAGCGGACACCAGCGGCGCCGGCCATCAGCGTGACCAGTTGTGCGAGGCTGAAGTCCGATCCATCACCGACGACGAAGCATTCGCCTGTGATGCCCGGCCGGACGGCTTCAAGCAGGAAGTCGATCAGATTGCCGACGTGGACGAACGAGCGCCTGGCGGAGACTGCCGCAAACGGCAGCGGAAGCCCGCGAGTAACCAGGCGAGCCAACCGCGGGAAGTTGCCCGGGCAATCGGGGCCGTAGACCATCGGCGGACGCACGATGACAAGTCGCGATGGTGCTGACACGTGGAATCGTGCCAGCGCCTGCTCGCCCATCAGCTTGGACATCGCGTAAGGCGTGTCCGGCGCAAATGGGGAGGATTCCACAATCGGATCGCCCGACCAGTTCCCGTGCACTCCGATCGAGCTGACGTAGGCGAACCGCGCGACACAAGCGCGTTGTGCGGCTTCGGCCACCGTGAGCGCAAGTTGCCGGTTTGCGTCGTCGAACGCCGCGCCGTCGCTGCGTCTGGTGCGGCGAACGTGCGCGAGCCCCGCGAGATGAATGATCGCGTCGACTCCTTCGAGGTAGCGTGGCAGTTGGCCGTCGATGGCATGCTGACTCGCGAAGCGTGCAAGCTCGTCGTTCGGCCGGCGAACCAGTGCAAGGACCCCATGGCCGCGCTCCGCAGCGACACGGACCAGCTGGCGCCCGATGTAGCCGGTGGCCCCGGTGACTGCGATCTTCATCGGCTCGCGACCCGGCCCGGCATGGCGATCGTCTGCAGGTAGTCGGCCGCGAGTCGCTCGTAGCCGTGGTGTTCACGCACGTATGTGCGGCCGCGCTCCCCCATCTCCTGCCGGGCTCTGGCCGGCAGTGATGCGAGCTTTTCCAGGGCGTCGGCGATAGCGACCTTGTCGCCAGGCGAGACCGAATACCCGCACTGCGCGTCGGATACCGGGTCGTTACCCGCCTGGATCGCGAACAGCACCGGAAGGCCTGCCATCATGTAGTCGAAGAGCTTGTTCGGGCTGACGCCGAAGCGGAAGAGCGGTTCGGGGCGCAGCGATATGTAGCCAATGTCGGATTCAGCCAGCAGCGCCGGGATCTCGCGCTTCGGTATCTGCTCGAACAGTGCGACGCGATCGCCGAGTCCGAGTTCGTCGACCTGTCTGGCGATGGTCGCAGATTCGTCGCCCCGACCGACGATCACGGCGGAAAGCCTTCGGTCGCCACGCTGGCGCAGGACGTCGATCGCATCGACGAGGGAGTGCACGTAGTTCGGCGGACCCATGGCGCCGGCATAGACCACCGTGGTTCGGCCTTCGTCCCGCCATCGTCGAACAGTGCGCACGCACGGCTGCGTTGATTCGTGCGCCGTCAGCACGAGGTTCTCGACTCCATTCGGTATGTATCGCCAGCGTGCGGGATCCAGCCCATGCTCGGTCATGTAGGCGCGCGAGCAGGGCAGCAATGAGACGACGGTATCGGCATGCCGATAGGCGTAGCGTTCCAGCCACGCCGTGAATCGCACCATCGGGTGCGCAGGGCTTACGCCGGCGAGTTCCGTGAGACTGAGCGGCCAGAGGTCGCGCACTTCGAATACCGAACGTGCGCCGAAGCGGCGAGCGATGGCGTGCGTGCCCAGGAATGCATAGGGGTGGGGCGATGAGCCGATGACGAGGTCCGGTTGGCCGTATCGGAGCGCGAGTCGGGTCGCCTGGCGCCAGATCTGTGCCGCGAAGAGCGCCATGTTGACGACCCGTCCGAGGCGGTTGGTCCTATAGGAAGGGACGGACAGGAATGCGTAGGGTACGCCCTCGACGTCGACATGCGCGGGGTGCGCACCGGGTTCGTCGAGCAGGTGGTGAAATGATGCGGTGATCACGAGCGGCCGCGCGCCCGCGCGCTGCCACGCCTTGCCGAGTTCGAACGGCCGACAGTAGCGACCGATACCGGGTCCGCCTGCATACGGATGGACGTACCAGATGACCTGGCTCATTCTGCCGGGATTTCGAATCGTCTGGCCCATCGGGCCAGGATGCCCGCGCGAAAGACGAGCGCCTGCATTGATCGACGCTCGCGCGACGACCCGGTGCGCCACGCCCTCAACATGGCATCGAAACCGAACCAGCGCCGCAGCAAGGCTGGCGCGTCGGCGCAGGCGCGCTCGACTTGTCGGCCGAGGTCGGCTTCCATCCATCGCGATTGCGGCGTGACGAATCCCATCTTGTCACGGCGTTCCAGTACGCGGTCTGGAACGATGCCGCGAAGTCCCGCGCGCAGCACGGCCTTGGTGCGCCCGCCGCGCAACTTGTGCTCGACCGGCAACGACAACGCGAATTCGACCAGCCTGTAATCGAGAAACGGCACGCGACTCTCGATGGACCAGGCCATCGAGTTCCGATCCTCGTAACGCAAGAGGCTGGGCACGCTGTAGCGGGTCAGGTCGAGCATCTGGCGCATGCGGAGGTCTCCCGAAGCACCCAGAGCGACGTGACCGGTTCTTGTCGTGTGCGCGAGTTCCGGCGTGACGAAGTCCCTGCCGGACACGACGTGGCGTTGCATGAATGCCGGGAGGTAGCGCGCGCCCTCACGCCAACGCAGGTATCCCCGGTCGCCGTGGCGCAGTAGCGCGGCGAACTCGCCCATCGCAGAGGCGATGCGGTGGGCGCGCACGAGCGCCAGGATGTGAAACGCATAGAACTTGCGGTAACCTGCAAGGATCTCGTCGGCCCCCTGTCCATCGAGCAGCACCGGAATGTCGTGCTCGCGTGCCTGCTTCATGACCAGCCACTGCGCATACAGGCTCGCCGTCGAGAACGGCTCCTCCTGGTGCCAGATCAGCTCGTCGAGATCCTCGAGCAGGCCCGATTCGGTCGGCATCGAGAAATGGCCGGTGACGCCGGTCGCCTCGATCACGCAGCGCGCCCACGCACTCTCGTCGAACTCGGGCTCTGGAAAGCGGGCGGTGAAGGTATGAATAGCGCTGCCTGAAGCGTCGCGATCCATCAGGCACACGATGCTCGACGAATCGAGACCTCCGGACAGACATGCCCCGACCGGCACGTCGCTGCGCATTCGGATCCGGACCGACGACGTCAGCAGGTCACGGAACTCGTCGCAGGCCCGGGCAAAGGGGATCTCGCGAGTCGCGGTCGGGTCGAGTCGCCAGTAAGGTTCGGGCTCGACGGTCAAGTCGCGATCCGGCTTCAAGGTGGCTACACAACCGGGGGGAAACGCGGTGATGCCGTCGAAGAAGGTGTCGTTGTCGCAGTTGGCGGCACCGTGGACGAGGAAGTCGTGGACGGTCTGTGCATTCGCGCGTGCACGGGCGCTCGTGCCCGCCAGCAACCCCTTGATCTCCGACGCGAAGAATAGCGCGTTGCCGTGCCTTCGCAGGTGAAGAGGCTTGACACCGAACCGATCGCGGGAAAGAGTCAGTTCCCGGCGGCGCGAATCCCAGATGGCGAGTGCCCACATGCCGTTGAACCGGTGGAAGCAGGCGTTTCCCCAGGCTGAGAATGCGGCGAGGACGACCTCGGTGTCCGACTCCGACACGATCGAGTGGCCGAGCGCGCGCAACTCGTCCCGGAGCTCACGGTAGTTGTAGATCTCGCCGTTGTAGGTGATCCAATAGCGGCCGTCCGCGTAACTCATCGGTTGGTGACCGCCATCGCCGCGGGCGATGATCGACAGGCGACGATGGCCCAGCGCCAACATCCCTTCGAGCCGCTCGCCCTCCTCCTGCCGCTTGGTCTGTACCGGCGGGGCGCCCGGCGCCTTGAATAGCGCGTGACCCGCATCGTCCGGTCCGCGATGCGCCTGCACCGAGGTCATCGAAAACACCGGGCTGAGGTCGATCATCCCTACGGCAAGCATCCCGGCAATACCGCACATTGGATGCGCTCCCCGTCAGACCGCCGAGCCGGAAAGCTCCCGGTACAACTGCAGCAACCGCCCTTGTTCCTGCTCCCAGTTGAATCGCTCGAGCACGGCAGCGCGCCCGTTGTAACCCATGCGCCGCGCGAGCGGAGGATCTCCGGCGAGGAGCCGCATGGCTTCCGCGATCCTGGCCGGATCGAGCGGATCGACGCAGATGCCGCAATCGAAGCGCTCGACGATGTCCCGCCACAACGGGAAGTGCGAGGCGATCACAGGAATTCCGGCTGACATGTATTCGAACAGCTTGTTCGGCTGCGCGTTGACGTGGTTGGGTTCGGGGTGAAACAGCACCAGACCGGCAATGCTCCGGTTCATCAGGCGCCTCACTGCTTCGCGATCGATTACACCGAGGTATTCGGCGAAGCGCCAACCATCGTGCGATTGCATCTGTCTCTGCAGGGCCTCGGTCTCGATCGGACCGGCGATGCGCAATCCGAGTTCGCTGATGCGGGTCGCCTCGAGCATTTCGCGTGCTCCGCGAATCGACGAGACGCCGCCCACATAGCAGAAGGCGGTGCGCGCCTGCTCTGCATCGACGCACCCTTCGGCGCTCGACGCGAGTTCGTCGGAGAACGGATAGTTGTTGACGATGACGGTCTGCGGGTTGACTGCGCGCAGGCGCTCGCCGATGTGCGGCGTTGCGGCTACGACGGCGGTCATCCGGCGGGCTGCGTAGTCCTCGAATGCCTCGAACGTGGTCGACACGAGGCGCCGCATCGGTCCGGGAATCCAGTCCTTGGACAGGATGTCGCGAGGGACATCCTCATGCGCGTCGTAGATCACTTTTGCTCCGCGGGCGCGCATCACCAGGCCATAGGGCAGCAAATCGGGGTCGTGGAAGTGGTAAATATCGGCGTTCTCCCGCATCGCCATTCGATAGATGCGCGCTGCGCCCAGCACGAAGCGCGCGAGGCGCCCACCGGACGGGGCGGCGACCTTGACCTGCCGGACCTTCCCGCAGTCAGCCGGAAGTTCGCCACGAACCACCACGACTGTGTCGAACCCCGCATTGACGGCGGCGCGGCATTCCTTCCGGACGATGCGGATGTCCGAGGCGTTGTGAGCTGTCGACATATGGCAGATCTTGGTCAACGGGTGACGCCCTCCGAGGCCAAAGCGGCGGGCAGCAGGTGGCCGCCGTAGACGACCAACAGGGAGGCCAGCATGATGAACATCCAGCCACCCGAGTTGAGAAGGGTGGTAAGCGGCATCTCGGCGAGACTGAGCACCGGCATGACGTTGAGGGCAAGAAGCGGCGCCTGGCCCCGGCACAGAAAGCGCAACGCGGAGAAAAGCAGGGCAAACACGATCGCGCCGAGTACCACGCCGGTGTAGCCGTAGTTGGCAAAGTCGTGCATATAGGAGCCGGAGTTCAGGCTGCCGGTGAGGCCCTGCCCCCGGACAAGCTCCTGGTAGTAGATCCCGTAGAGTTTGGTCGGGATGTGGACGTAATCGCAGCCGAGCAGTTTCGCCACCAGACGGTAACCGCACCCGTCTTCTCGATCGACCGAATCCTTGTACTGGTAGTACCACTGCGCAATGACGCGGCTGGGCACGATGATCAATCGCTCGCGGAACGAGAGCACCAGTGTCCAACCGGGTATGTCCAGTTGTGGTCGAGACGGTTCGCCAATCCTGTGGGGGCTCTTCTGGATCAACGGCATCGCGGCGGCACCCAAGTCCTCCCGGACCTCTGCGCTCGATATCGACCAGTTGACCGCCACGGACGCAACCATCACGAAAGCGATGCCGAGCGCCGCCGCGAACCGGCGTCGAAGGCACAGGTAGAAGACGAGCGGCAGCAGCAGGTAGATCGGGTTGACTTTCACGAACAGGGATGTCGTATAGAACGCTCCCGCCAGCAGCGCCGGCCAGAATACCGGCGAGCGTCGGTGCATTGCCAGCACCAGGACAGTGGGGCCGATTCCCTTGATGGCGTAGTCCGACGCGTATCGCTTCCAGACGTCCAGCGCGTAGTAGCCTTCCTGTCGAATCCGCGCGGCTGCGAAATCGTCCTGGGCATGCCACGCACGCCAGGCGGGAAGGTAGCCCAGGGTCGATAGATGAATGATGATGACCCCCAGAAAGAGCGCGAACAATGACACGATCAGCAGATCGATCCATCGATCTGGAAGAGGGTGCATCCTCAGTCCTGGCGAAGCGGTCCAACCACCGATGAGCCACGACACCGCGAAATAGCCGATCCAGAACGTCGCGATGCAGAGGATCAGCGGGCGCGCGAATTCCATCGGTTCGTCGGCGCTCTGTGCGTAGTACAGGCAGGACGACAGCAGCCAGATCAGCATCAGGCTGTACAGGACGAACAGGCCGTGCTCGCAGCGAGCACGTCTGGGCACAGTCGACAGACTGCTCATACACCGAACACTGCGCGCTTGACTTTGAGCGCAACGCGCAGCACGCGGTCGCTCGACGCAAAGTCGGAGTAGCTCCGGTTCGGCTGCGCGAAGATGGCGTCGAGTTCCGCTGACGTAACGCCGAGCTTCTTGGCGACAAAGACCTTGTCCTCGAGTTGTTGCGCGGGATCGTAGGTGGGTCGTTCAAGCTCGAGGAGGGCATCCGCGCGCGCCATCTGGCCGGAGTTGATCAGCGACGCGAGGTGTGCGCGGCGCTTGTCGTATCCGAACTTGGTCGGCAGATAGCAGCCCTGGAAGAACCGGGTGAAAACCGACTCGTGATGCTTGCCGCCGTAGTCGCGCCATCCGAGTTCCTCGGAGATGATTCGCTTCGCTTCGGTCTTGTTGTAGGGAATGTAGTTCAGTGGACGGACTGTCCGGATCCGGCAGATGTACGGATAGTAGACGTATTGCGCGAAGAAGCCGATCGTCGGATAGGTCCTCAGCGTGGCGGTTCCGAACTTCCTCTGCACATCGACGAGGTGCCGCTTGTCGCTGGACGTGTGCCCCCATGCCTTGGGCAGGATGAACTCGGTTGCGTGGTTCGTGCCGGAGAGGATGTATCCGATCCGGTGCCGGGCGGCTTCGCGGTACAGCACCGCAGGAAACGCGTGGTCGGTCGGGATGTCGCAATTCGCCACCGACGCCTTGAAGAATGCGAGTTGCAGATCGCGCATCTCCTCCCAGTCGACGACGAATGTCTGCAGGTCGATGCCCAGCTTCTTGACGATGTTCTCGATGTTGTTGACGGCCAGCTCCGAGTTCCATCCACTGTCGAAGTGGACCGCCAACGGTCGCAGCCCCAGTTTCTTGGCCACGTAGGCCACGTACGAGCTGTCGACGCCACCGCTCAGGCCCATGATGCAGTCGTACTCCCGGCCGGCCCCCGCCTTCTTGATGCGTTCGACGATCGCCCCGAGTTCATCCTGCCGTTCGCCGCGGTTGGCGCGTTCGATCTGATCCCGCACCAATGCATCGTACTGTCGACAGTGTGAGCAGACACCGTCGGAGTCGAAGTTTATGTCGGGATCGGAGGTATCCATCACGCATCGCGTGCAGATCCGGTAGGTACGGGGTTGCATCCTGGGGTCCGTGCGGATTCGTCCGGTTCACTGCTGCGTCAGGGCAAGCGCGCCTCGAGCACTGCGCGCGCAGGATAGTTGATGAGTACTGCCCGGTGTCGTCCGTGAAAGACGAACATGCTGCCGGCCGCGACAGCGGTTACCCCGGCCTCCGTGACTGCTTCCTGCATGTGCTCGAGCGACCCGGCGCCACCGCACGCGATGATGGGCACGCCGACCGTCGCGGACAGCATCCTCAGAAATACGATGTCGTAGCCGGACATCGTGCCGTCGCGGTCGATCGAGTTGACGAGGATCTCGCCGGCGCCAAGGCGGGCGAGCTGCTCTGCATATCGCAGCGGGTCTTCTTTCGTATTTACGCGCCCTCCATTGATCCAGACCTCGCGCTTGCCGAAGAGGGACGACTTCGTGTCAATCGACACGATCACGCTGGAGCTCCCGAAAGTCCTGCAGGCGACCTCGACCAAGCGGCGGTCCGTGAAAGCAGCGGTATTGAGGGAGATTTTCTCCACCCCGAGCCGGTACAGGCGCCGCATCTGTTCGATCGTCGTCACGCCGCCACCGTAGCTCAGAGGCATGAAGCATTCACTGGCGATTTCCTCGACCAAGCCGAAGTCCGGTTCCTTTTTCTCCGCGGTAGCCGAGATGTCGAGAAGGATGAGCTCGTCGACCTCCTTCTCGTTGAAGATCTTGACCGCGTTGACCGGGTCGCCGACGTACTTCGGATCCTTGAACTGCCTGGTCTTGTAGAGACCCCGGCCCCGGAGGAGCAGGGATGGGATGACGCGGGTCTTCAGCACGACACGAAGCGTTCGACGAAGTTGCGGAAGATCTGCAGGCCGTACCTGTGGCTCTTTTCGGGATGGAATTGTGTCGCCAGGACATTGCGCGCACCCAGTACGCTGGTGAACTCGTATCCGTATTCCGTGACACCCAGTGCGATTTCCGGCGAAGCGGTGACCATGTGATACGAGTGGACGAAGTAGAAGCGCATCGGCGCCGCCACGCCTTCGAAAATGCCTATGCCCGGCCGAGTCGGCACCACCACGTTCCAGCCCATGTGCGGTATGCGCAACGACCGACCCCCCTCCGGATGGAACCGGACGATTCGCGCGTCCAGCCAGCCGAAGCCCGGTTGCATTCCCTCCTCGCTGGAACGCGTCATCAGCTGGGCACCCAGGCAGACGCCCAGGATCGGCTTTGCGCGCAGCCGAACGAGTTCGTCGAGCAATCCAGTGAGTTCGAAGCGCTGCAGGTTGTCGATCGCTTCGTCGAACGCACCGACGCCCGGAAGCACGAGCTTGTCTGCCGCGCGCAAGACCTGCGGTGAGCGAGACACCGCGACCTTGGCACCCACCCGTTCGAGCATGTTGCGCACGGAACCGACGTTGCCCATGTCATAGTCGACGATTGCGATCATGTCGCCGCCGGATCCTGGTCGTCCGCAATTCGCAAGACATCAGGCCACGCGCGAAGCGCGAGCCAGGTGGCCGCTGCCGCCGAGGCGATTGCTGCGATGGAGAGCGCAAGCATCGATACCGTGGCGAAACAACGCACGCCTGCGAGAAGCGCCGCCGAAACGCCGAAAACGCCCCAACCAAGCAGCAGCTCGCGCGCGAGCTGCTTCGACTCGAATCCGGATACCCGGAAGATCGCGTGCAGGTAGGCGGTGTGGTAGAGGACTGTACCGAGCGCAAATGCCCCTACCGACACGACGACGCCCCTTCCCGCCAGTAATGGTGTCACGACAGCCGCGGCATTGATTATATCTGCGCAGATCTGGACCCGAAACGACACGTCCTGGCGCATGGCCACTTCAAACAATCGCTCGGGCCATCCGGTCTGAAGCGCCATCCACGCCGCTGGTGCGAGCAACATGGCAAACGTCCCTGCCTGTCGCCATCCGGGGCCGAACAGCACTGCGAACAGCGCGTCGCCCCACACGGTGCAAAACGCGAAAAGGGGTGCGGCGGCGAGAAGGCCGAGGCGCAGCAGCGCAAGGGTGAGTGTCTGAAGCCTGGCGGAGCCCTTGAGCGCCACGGCCTCGCGATAGAAGACCTGGCTCAGCGCGCCGGAAAGCAGAAGCGCCGGGGCCATCAGCACCATCCTGGCCAGCCCGTAGAAGCCTGCGGCCTGCGTCGCCGAGATACCGGAAAAGACGAAGATCGGCATGTCACGCGAGACATTTCCGATCAGGCTGTACGGCGCGTTAAACAGCAGGAACTGCCGGTACTTCTTTAGCGCCGCCCCGACCTGGGCCCACGACACGAGGCGCAGCCTGGCCAGCACATACCAGGAACCACCGATCACGGTCGTGGCACCCATCCACTGTCCGGCCGTCTTCGCGGTGACCAGGCCCTCGACGTGAGCGCCGGCCAGCCCGAACGCGATCGCGCAGGCTGCGTAAGCGGCCTGGTTGGCGACGTTTGCCGTCGCGATCCGGCCAAAGGCGCGCGCGCGCGATACCAGGGAACTGGATAGTTGCATCAGCGCCGTGCCGGCCACCATCGCGGGCAGCAGCCAGATCCAACCGGTGTCGTCCCCGTGGCCGGTGCGCGCGGCGAGCCATGGAGCCGCCGCGATGGCTGCGGCGACCAGCAGCGCGCACAGACTCGCAGTCATTCCCAGCACCGCGGCGCTTACCGCGGCGACCTCGTCGTCGTCGGCGAGCACTACTGCCAGATCGTAGCGACAGGTAGCGGCGACGGCCAGAGCCGCGGCGAGGCCCATGAAGAGCGTCTGGAGTCCGATCGCTTCGGGGGAGTACAGCCGCGTGAGCAGTGGTGCAATACCCAGGGGGATCGCTTGGGCGGCGGCGGTGCCCGTGAGCATCGCCAGTGCGCCAGACCGAAAGTTCATGCGGTCAGCGCGGTTGAGCGGCGGCAGGCGCGAGCGTCCGGCGTCGGGGCACCGCCGCTTCCGTCGTGTCAGTCGGCACCGTTTGCCAGGATCTCGACGATCCGCTCGCTGGCACGGCCGTCGCCATAGGGCGTGGCATCGGTATCCGGGGCCGGCGGCGACTCGAGTGCCGCGAGGACGATCCGCTCCCTCGACACCCCCGCGAGCGTGTTCCAGCCCAGTTCGACCGTTTCGACCCACTCGGTCTCGTCGCGCATGGTCACGCACGGCACTCGGCAAAAGAATGCTTCCTTCTGAACGCCGCCTGAGTCGGTCACGATGACTCGGGCTGATTGCTCCAGCCGTATCATGTCCAGGAAGGGCAGCGGTTCGACAACAGTAACGCGTTCGAGATGGCGGCCCAGCCCATGGCTGTCGACGAGCTTGCGGGTGCGGGGATGAACCGGAAAGACCACAGGAATCGCTTCGGCGATGCGCCCGAGCGCGGCGACCACCTCCTCGAGCCGCCCCGCGTCATCGGTGTTCTCCGCGCGATGGCATGTTGCAAGCACGAAGCCGCCCTCCACGACGCCCAGGCGTTCGAGGATCGAACTCTCTTGTCGGGCACGGTTGCGATAGTACAGGGCAACGTCGTACATCACGTCGCCGACTTCGTGCACGCCGTCGCAGATGCCTTCCCTGGCAAGATTTCGCACCGCCGTCTCCGTGGGACAGAACAGGAGGTTCGATACCCGATCTGCAAGGAGGCGATTGATTTCTTCGGGCATGCGCATGTTGAACGACCGGAGCCCGGCTTCGACGTGTGCGACGGGAACGTGCAGTTTCGCTGCCACCAGTGCCCCGGCCAACGTCGAATTGGTGTCACCGTAGATCAGCACCCAATCAGGCTTCTCGTCGAGGACCACCGTCTCGATGGCCTCGAGCATCCGCCCCGTCATGGCGCCATGTCCGCCGCCCGAGATTTCCAGGTTGTATTCGGGCCGTGGGATGTCGAGATCGTCGAAGAACACGCGCGACATGTTGTCGTCGAAGTGCTGGCCGGTGTGGACGAGGAGTTCCTCGATCAGGCCGGTGTAGTGGTCGCGTATGACGCGCGACACTGCGGCCGCTTTGATGAATTGCGGACGCGCGCCGACTACCGTGACGATCCTGAGAGCGCGGGCACTTCCTGTATGCATGCTCGGGACGCGCTCAGTATTCCAACGGCAGCGAAACCATGCGGCCATCGCGTGCCGAAAGGTACGCCGCGATCAGCAGTTCCAGTGACCGCAATCCTTCCCGTCCGTCGGTCTCTGGCTCGGTCTGCCCCCGCAACACCTCGACGACGTTGCGGTAATAGAGCGGGTGCCCGAAGCCGTACACCGAGGTCGTCTCGTAGCTGGCACCCTTGATCTGTTCGTCGTAGTCCCGCTGGTCGGCGAATTCCCAGTGCTGGATCTCGTTCACCGCGACGCCGCCCACACGAACCGTCCCCTTCTCGCCGAGGATGGTGATCGACCCTTCCAGGTTCCTCGGGTAGGTGAGCATCGTGACGTTCATCGACCCCAGCGCACCGCTGCGCCAGCGGATGTTCAGCACGCCGGTGTCCTCGACCTGGATGTTCCGCGCCAGCGTCCCGGTCATCGCCTGAACGCTCTCTACGGGTCCGATCAGCCAGTCGATCAGGTCGACGTAGTGGCTCGCCTGGTTCATGAAGGCGCCGCCATCCAGCTCCCAGGTGCCCCGCCAGGCGGCGGAGTCGTAGTACTCCTGCGGGCGCGTCCAGAACACGTTGATGTTGACCATGTAGATCTTGCCGAAGCGCTTCTCCTGCACCGCGCGCTTGAGCAGCTGCAGCGTCGTGTTGCGCCGGTTCTGCTTGACGACGAGCAGGCGCACCGCTGCCCGGTCGCAGGCCTTGACCATCCGCAGGCCGTCCTGCCAGCGTGTCGCCATCGGCTTCTCGGTCATGACGTTCACGCCGTACCCGGCCGCCATGATTGCCTGGTCCGGGTGCAGGCCGCTCGGGGTGCACAGCGCAACGAGGTCGAGCTTCTCGGACTTCAGCATGTCCTCCAGCCGGACATGGCCCGGCACGCCGTATTTCTCGCGGTGTGCCTGAAGCGTTGCGGCGTCGATGTCGCAGACCGCGGCGAGCTCCATGTCGTTCGCGTGTTGCTCGATCGAGCCGAAGTGGTTCTTCGAAATCCGGCCGCATCCGACGATGCCAACGCGGATCCTGCGGTCGTGAATCACCGGGTACATGCACTTGCCTCCGTCAGGCGTCGATTCGTTGCTGCACGGCGCGCCGGACAGCGGCGACGACGCGATCCTGGTCGGCCTCCGACAGGTCTGCCGACATCGGCAGGCTCATGACCTTCCCGCCCATCGCGACCGAAACGGGGCATGCCCCGGGGGCGGACAGCCCCTGATAGGCTGGCTGCAGGTGCAGCGGCACGGGGTAGTGAATGGCAGTCGGGATTCCCTGCTCGCCGAGGCGCTTCTGCAAGTCTGCACGGTCGTCGCAGACGACCGTGAACTGGGCCCACACGCTGGTGCGATCGGCCTTCGGGGGGAGCGTCGCAACGCCGGCGACCCCCTTCAACAGTTCGAGGTATCGCTGGCCCTTCCGCCGGCGCTCGCCGACCTCCCATTCGAATCGCCCGAGCTTGCCGAGCACGACCGCGCACTGGAGCGTATCCATTCGGCCGCCGACCCCGATCGACGTGTGGTAGTAGCGGCGCTCCTGGCCGTGGACGCGGATCTCACGCATCTTCTTCGCGAGAGCGTCGTCGGTCGTGAACAGCGCACCGCCGTCACCGTAGCAGCCGAGCGGCTTGCTCGGGAAGAAACTGGTGCAGCCGATCGTCGACAGGTTGCAGCTCTTGCGCCCCTTGTACTCGGCCCCGAAGCTCTGGGCCGCGTCCTCGATCACCGGGAGGCCGTGCCGGTCGGCGACGCGGTTGATCTCGTCCATGTCCGCGGGCTGCCCGTACAGGGAGACCGGCATGATCGCCCGGGTGCGCGGCGTGACATGGGCCTCGATCCGGGATGCGTCGATGTTGCAGGTCGCGGGATCGATGTCGACGAAGACCGGCTTCGCTCCCAGCAGGACGATCATTTCGGCGGTCGCCACGAAGGTGAACGGGGTCGTGATCACCTCATCGCCGGGCTTGACTCCGAGCGCCATCATCGCGATCAGCAAGGCCTCGGTGCCCGACGCGACCGTGACGCAGTGTCGGGAACCGACCAGCGCTTCGAGCCGTTCCTCGAGTTCGCGGACCTCCGGTCCCATGATGAACTGGCCGTGATCCAGCACCGCCTGGATGCGCCGGTCGATCTCGGGCTTCAGCGCCGAGTACTGGGCCTTGAGGTCGATGAATTGCATCGTCTTGCCTTCGGCTTTCGTTCGAAAGAAACCCCGGGGTCGCGCCGCCTCTAGCTCTCGCGTATGCACCGGCCTGCCGACAGGCGATAGCGGTCGCCCGTATGCGGACAGACTGCTTCTCCGGTGCCCGCGAGGGGCAGCGCCAACTGCTCGCCGTGCCGGCTCATCCATCCGATCTGCCGGGCCGGCACGCCGACGACCAGAGCATGATCGGGCACGTCGCGATTGACGACCGCGCCGGCCCCGACGAACGCGTACTCGCCGATCGTCACTCCGCAGACGATCGTGCAGTTCGCGCCGAGGGTCGCGCCCCGCTTCACGAGCGTGTCGCGGTACTCGCTCTTGCGCTCGATCGCCGCGCGCGGGTTGTAGACGTTGGTGAAGACCATGCTCGGGCCGCAAAAGACGTCGTCCTCGAGCGTGACGTTGTCGTAGACCGACACGTTGTTCTGGATCTTCACGCGATCCCCGATCACGACCCGGTTGCCGACGAAGACGTTCTGGCCGAGCGAGCAGTGCCTGCCGATCCGTGCGCCGCCACAGACGTGCACCCAGTGCCAGATGCGGGTTGCCTCGCCGATTCGGGCGCCCTCGTCGACGATGGCGGTCGGATGGATCTGTATGGGCGTCATTGACGAGTGCGGATGGACTCCGGCGGAGCCTGCTACGGGACTCCGGCGGAGCCTGCTACGGCCGGATTCTACCGGAGCGCCAACCATCGCCTTCGGCGGATCCTGCAGACGGCGGCGGCACGCGAACCTGTCGTCGCCGTAGACGTGCCGCGGGCGCTGTCACGCGGTCAGCGCCCGCGGCGTTAAGATCGCACCCGTGACCATCACGTTCCGGACAGTCCTGGTTTTCCTCTTCGATCTTGCCGCACCCGTCGTGGCATGGATCGGAGCTTTCCTGCTGCGCTTCAACTTCGGTTTCCCGGATTCCTACGAGTACCACCTGCTCTCGGGCCTGCTGGTCATCGTCCCAGCCCATGCGCTGATCTGCCTGTGGGCCGGTCTCTACCGCGGCCTGTGGATCTTCGCCAGCCTCCCCGACCTGAAGCGGGTCCTGCGTGCCGTGGCGGTGTCGTCGCTGGCGATACTGACCTTCGTGGCGTTCTATCGCGATCCACTCGGCACCCCGCGCTCGATCGTCGTGCTGTACCCGATGATCCTTGTCGCCTGGATGGCCGGCGGGCGTGTGGCCTATCGGATGCTCAAGGAACATCACCTCTATGGCGGCCTCAACGCCGAGGGCAAGCCGGTGGTCATCGTCGGGGCGGGGCGGGGAGGCGCGATGCTGGTGCGCGAGCTCTCGCGTGTGCCCGACTGGCGCGTCGTCGGTCTGGTCGATGACGATCCGGGCAAGTGGGGTCGCGAGGTGCTCGGCCGCCCGGTGTTCGGCGCGATCGACACGCTGCCGCGTGCACTGGCCGAAGAGAAGGCGCGTCACGTGATCCTCGCCATACCCTCCGCGTCGCCGGCCGCGCGCCGGCACGCCACCGATCTTGCAGTGAAGGCAGGGGCGCACGTCTTCACGGTTCCGGGTGTCGAAGATCTGTTGTCCGGGCGCGTGGCCGTGTCGTCCATTCGCCGGGTCGAAATCGACGACCTCCTCGGCCGTGAATCGGTGCAGATCGACGCCGCGCACGTCGGCACCATGCTCGCTGGACGCAGCGTGCTGGTGACCGGCGCTGGCGGGTCGATCGGCAGCGAGCTGTGCCGGCAACTGGCCCGCTTTGGGCCGGCCACGCTGGTTCTTCTGGAGCAGAGCGAATTCGCGCTCTACACGCTCGAGCAGTGGTTCTCGGTGCATCGCCCCGAAACGCCGATCGTCCCGCTCGCCGGCGACGCGAAGGACGCCGCCCGGATCGACGAGGTGTTCGCGACCCATCGCCCGCAGGTCGTCTTTCACGCCGCCGCCTACAAGCACGTCCCGTTGATGGAAGTCGGCAATGCCTGGCAGGCGGCGCGCAACAATGTGCTGGGCACGCTGCAGGTCGCCGAGTGCGCTCGGCGCCACGGTTGCGAGCGCTTCGTGCTGATCTCGACCGACAAGGCCGTGAATCCCACCAACGTGATGGGCGCGACCAAGCGACTGGCCGAGATCGCCTGCCAGGCACTGCAGGGGCAGGGCGGGCCGACGCAGTTCGGGATGGTGCGCTTCGGCAACGTGCTGGGCAGCACCGGCAGCGTGATCCCGAAGTTCCAGGCGCAGATCGCACACGGCGGGCCGGTGACGGTGACGCACCCGGAGATCACCCGCTATTTCATGTCGATCCCCGAGGCGGCGCAACTGGTGCTGCAGGCGGCGGCAATGGGCAAAGGCGGCGAGATCTTCGTACTCGACATGGGCGAGCCGGTGAAGATCGTCGACCTGGCGCGCAACATGATTCGCCTGTCCGGCTTTACCGAGGACGACGTCCGCATCGAGTTCACCGGGCTGCGGCCCGGCGAGAAGCTCTACGAGGAGTTGCTGGCCGACGCCGAGCACACGCTCGAAACCCCGCATCCGAAGCTGCGCATCGCGCGTTCGCGACCGGTGCCCGAGGGCATTCTCGCGGTGCTGCGCGACTGGCTCGGACAAGCCGGGCCGGTGTCCGACGACGAAGTGCGTGCGGCGCTGGGCCGCTGGGTGCCCGAGTACACGCCCTACGAGGCCCGGCCCGCGCTTCGGGTGGTGGGCGGGACGGCCGCGGGCGCAGAGCGGGCGGTATCGGGCGGCTGAGGCGCATCCGAAGGTCGGCCGTGAGTCCGATACCGACGGCCGATTGTCAGTCTCGCGAGTCGACACTATAATCTGTACAATCTGTACGGATTAGGATGGACTCGCATGGAGTCTCTCGGGATCGAAGCCACCCGACGGCGGTTGCCGGAACTGGTTGCCGCTGCCCACGAAGGGAAGGCGACCCTGATCACCCGGCATGGTCGGCCGTATGCAGCCATCGTGCCGTTGGAGAAGGCAAGCAAGCGACGCCTGCCTGCGGCGATACTGGCCTTGAAAGGCTGCGCGGTCGGGCTGTGGGGAGATGAGCCCGCTCGCTCGGTCGAGACATTGCGCGACGAGTGGGCCGAGTGACGAGCCGGCAAGCTGCGATCGACTGGGTCGCGATGCCCGACGACGCGCTGCTTCTCGTCGATACCGCGCCCTTCATCCATCACTTCCAGAACGACGCTCGATATGGGCGCAGGTTTGCAGGATTGTTCGAGCAGGCCGCCGCCGGCCGATTGCGAATCGCATTGACGACGGTCACACTGGTCGAAGTGCTGACGGGCCCCTATGGTCATGGTCGCGATGCGCTCGGCAAGCAACTCGAGTCTGCGCTGTGCGAATTCGACGTTCATCCACTCAGCGTATCGATCGGCGTGGAGGCGGCACGACTGCAGGCGCGATATCGCCTGCGCTTGCCCGACGCCATACAGTTGGCCACGGCACTGGAAATCGGTGCCTGGGGGCTGGTCACTCACGACCGCGATTTCTCGGCTGTGCAGGATGTCCGGATCCTGATGTAGCGCGGTGCTGCGGCCGGAGGCGAACAAGCGCTCCGCATCCCTCAGGCGGGAGTTGCTGCACTGACGCCGAGGGTTCTTGCAGCCGCGATCATGGCGCGGTCGAGCGTGCAGATCGACGCCCCGCGTTCCGCCGCGATGGCCAGGTGCAGTGCGTCTCCGGCGCGCAGCCCCGAGGCGTGCTGGTTGGCGAATCGTGACGCGGTCCGGTAATCGCCACGCGTGACTGGCCAGACCTCGAGGCTCTCATCGGCCAGCAGGGTGAACGTCGAAAGTACCTCCGCGCGGTCGGCAGCGCCGATTTGCTTCTCGCGTAGCTTCATCGAAAGCGCAGCCGAGAATTCGGTCATCACCCAGTCGCTGATCGCCATCGATCCGGCCGGCTGGTTCGCGAGCCAGCGCTGGGCCACGCGGGTCATCGCCTCGTTGGTGAGTGCGGCGACCAGAAGGCTGGTGTCGAGATACTGCACCGGGTTCAATAGCGTGCGTCTTCGCGCATCCGGCGGATGAGCTCGCCCGCGCTTTCGCGCTGCCTCGGCTGTCGCTCGGTGAGCCGGCGCAGTGCATCGATGTCGATCGGCTTGCGCGCAACGCGGGGGCGCACCAGTTCGAGCACAGGCTTGCCATGCCGGGTGATCACGACCGACTCCCCGGCCTCGGCCAGGTCGACCAGTTCGCTGAGCCTTGCCTTCGCTTCGCTGAGGCCGAATACGCGCGCAGTCATTGAATTTTGACCAAAAAGATAGTCACAATACTATCCGAAACCCGGCGCTCTGGAAAGTCGGCCGGAGGATCGTCGGCCGGAGGATCGTGCGGCCGCTCGGACCCCTCTGAGCCGGCGCGCCATTCCTGTCAACGCGTTGGCCCGTCCGGATGGGCTATGTACACGGTATGATCGAATCGATGTACACGACCGGGTATCTTTCGATTCGTGGAGACCCATGTCGATGACGAGTTGTTGCAGGAGGTGATCCGCCTGGGGGCCTTCGGGACCAGGAAGGCGGCGATCAATGCTGCGTTGGTCGAACTCTCCAGGGCATTGAAGCGTCGGCAGCTGCTCGCGCTTCGCGGCAAGGCCCGCTGGCAGGGCGACCTCGATCAGCTTCGCACGGCTCGCACCGAGACGGGTGGCCGTGCTGGTTGACACCTCGGTCTGGATCGATTTCTTCGACGGGCACGAATCGGCCGTCTGCTCGAGGCGTTCGACGAGCTTCCCGAACCCGAGCCCACCGACTACCTCGAGGCCGCACGGATCTTTCGCACCTGTCGATCGAGAGGGCATACCATTCGTTCGAGATCAACTGCGTGATCGCTCGAGGCTGCCTGCGGCACGGTCTCGCCTTGGTGACCAGGGATCCCGATTTCCGTGTCATTGCCGGGTACACCGACCTCCGGCTCGTGGAGCTTTCGACCTGATGCCTTCCACCATTTCTCCCTCGATCTTCAAGGCCTACGACATTCGCGGCGTGGTCGACGACACGCTCACGGTCGATGCGGTGCGCGCGATCGGCCTCGCGCTCGGC